>Ga0182746_1002549_pt1 | contig 13717 bp, 12 predicted proteins | sample eDN3rd30CBELigOP_FD_128881 | JGI IMG/M metagenome (GOLD analysis project Ga0182746, IMG submission 128881) | Enriched Organic Plus compost microbial communities from Emeryville, California, USA - eDNA 3rd pass 30_C BE-Lig OP (version 2) (version 2) ... | reverse complement strand
GGTCAATGTCCGCACCGGCCCGGGAACCGGGTTCGTGGTGGTTGACACCCTGCAGCGCAACGAGCTGGTGACCGTCCAGCAATGCCGCAGCAACTGGTGCTATATCGACCGCGCCGGCGCTGACGGCTGGGTTTCGGCCAACTATCTTGCCGCCATAGGCGGCGGAGACGTCTTCCCCCGACCGCAGCCTCAGCCGCAACCCCAGCCCCAACCGACGCCTCCCCCCTCGAGCGGCGGGTTCAACCGCGATGCCGTGGCCAGCGTCGCCCTTAACGTGCGCTCGGGCCCGGGCACCAATTACGGCGTGGTCGACACCCTGACCCGCGGCGAGCGCGTCCGGGTCGGCGAGTGCCGCAGTGGCTGGTGCCTGATCCGATCCCAGGATGGCACCGGCTGGGCTTCCGAACGCTATCTCGCCGCGGCCGGCTCGGGCGGCGGAGGCGGGGGTGGCCAGTCCGGCCCCGATATCGGCTTTACGATCTCGGGCCCCAATTTCAGCTTCACGATCGGCGCGGGTTCCGATTTCGGCAATCGTCCCGTGCGGCCGGAAGACCGTGGCAGTGCGTGCTTCTATGAACACGCGAACTACGGGGGCCGCAGCGTCTGTGCCCGCCCGGGTGAGAGCTACGCCACGCTCGGAAGCTTCAACGACGTGATCTCCTCGATCCGCATCCAGGGCAATATCGAGGTCCAGGTCTGCGAGGAAAGCAATTTCCGCGGTCGCTGCGCCGTTCTGACCTCGAGCCAGCCGCGACTGCCCGACCAGGTCGACGACGTCATCTCGTCCCTCCGCGTCCGCTAGCGGATTGGAATAAAGCACAAGCCTCAAGGGCGGCGCGCCAGCGCCGCCCTTTTCGCGTCGTGGCCTCCTCAAAGGAGTTGCCGCAGGTCGGAGGCTGGCTTCTCTCCAAGTGCTCAATCGATGCCTTCATCAGGTTTGTGCACGGGCATTTCAAGTCGGTTGCACACGACATGAGCTTGGATTAGGGTCGCGCCGCATTGCGCGAGGTTCGGCCCGTGCTAGGCACCCGTAGCTCAGCTGGATAGAGCGCTGCCCTCCGAAGGCAGAGGTCACAGGTTCGAATCCTGTCGGGTGCGCCAATCATTTCAAGGACTTAGCAGTTTTCACCGACCTCAATTTGGGGCGGATAACTGTGCCCTGTCACAGATTCCTCTCGATCACACAAAGAAAACGCCGCCCCGGAGGACGACCGGGACGGCGCAAACGTGACCGAAAATGCTCCACCGCAGAGAGGACAATCTGTAATGAAGCGGTATTATAATACCTCAAATGCCCATGCCGAGGCAACCCATTTGCACGTGCGAACGCTCGCCGATTTGAACGACGAACGGCAGTGGGTGGCATGGAAGACCGAGCGGCGCGAGGGGAAGCCGACCAAGGTTCCCTATAGCCCCGGAACCGGCCGTCGTGCCCGGTCCGATGATCCCGACACATGGGCGACGCGAGCGGCCGCAATGCGTCGGGCGAAGATGATCAAGGGCGGCGTCGGCGTCATGCTGGGCGACCTTGGCAACGGTTTCCACCTTTGCGGCGTGGACCTCGACTCGTGCCTCGACGGCGACACGCTGGCAGGCTGGGCCGAAGACGTGGTGAGCGTGTTCCGCACGTATGCCGAGATCAGCCCCAGCCGGAAGGGCGTGAAGCTGTTCTTCCTCGTCCGCGACGAAGACCGGGCGGCCATGGGCGAAAAGCATCGCATCGCCTTCACCAAGGGCGAGCATTGCGAAATGGCGCTGGACCTTGGCGGCCGCTATTACGCCGTCACAGGCGAGGCGCTGGACGATCTTGTCGGCGTCGAGACCCTTCGCATTGTCGGGCTGGAAGATCTTCGCTGGCTGGTCCTGACCGCCGGTCCGGCTTTTCAGGGGCGCGGGAAGACCGCGCGCGACGAGTCCGGCAGCGGCGTGCTCTATCGGCTCGCCCGGAAGATCAAGTTGAGCGGCGGGACGAAGGAAGACTTCATCGCCGCTATTGAGGAAGAGCCCGACGCGGCCGCCCATGTTGCCAAGGAAGGCGAGCGTGCGATTGATCGGGCTTGGGAACGCGCGCCGTCGCCGCGCAACCGATTCAACGACGACGGCGTGCTTGCCGACATCGACGATCTGGTCGGGACTCCTCCGGCCGATCCGACCACGGCGCGCGTCAATGAGCGCTTCGGGCTCGCCCGTCATGCCGGGCGCACGCTGGTCGTCGAGTTCACGCGCAACGGTCTTCACCTTGGCAGCGTGGACGACCTGCACACATGGCACGCGCGCGACCTTGTGCCGACCGAAGACGGCAAACGGATGGAACCGGCTTCGAAGCATTGGCTTCGCGATCCGCGCCGCCGGGAGTATTCGGAAATCGTCTTCGATCCGACCGGCCGCGCGCCGCGCACCGCGCTCAACCTCTGGACCGGCTGGGCAGTCGAGCCGGACCCGGATGCCTCTTGCGACCTGATCCTCGCCCATATCCGCGACGTGCTCGCCAACGGCGACCGTGCCCACGCCCGCTATATCGTCGGATGGCTGGCGGACATGGTGCAGAACCCCGGCCGCAAGCCCGGCGTGGCGCTGGTCTTCAAGGGCGGCAAGGGCGCGGGCAAGGACACGCTCGCGGTCGCGCTCCGGCACATGATCGGCAAGGCGCACGTCGCGCACGTGAACCGGCCCGACGCCCTCACCAGCCGCTTCAACGCACCTTTCGCCACCGCGATCTTGGGGCACGTGGAAGAGGCGTTCTGGTCGGGTGCGCACGACAAGAAAGGGACGCTGCAATCGCTGATCACGTCGGAGTCGCTGCCCATTGAAAAGAAGGGCGTCGATACGGTCACGGTCGACTCCTTCCTTCGCCTGATCATGACCACGAATGAAGCGTGGGCCGTGCCCGCCTCGCACGATGAACGTCGCTATGCCGTGTTCGACGTGAGCGATTCCCGCATCGGCGACCGGGCCTATTTCGACTCGCTCTATGCCGAGATCGAATGTGATGGCCCCGCCGGTTTTCTCGCCCATCTTCTCGACGTTGACCTGTCCGACTTCAGCGTCCGCGACGTGCCGCAGACGGAAGCCTTGCGCGACCAGAAGCTCAACACGCTCCGGGGCGTCGAGCGGTGGTGGTTCGAGTTTCTGCACAAGGGCGAGCTTGGCGCGTTCGAGGATTGGGAAGAGACCGCCACGGTGGACCGCGACGACATCCGGGGCCGATATGAATCCTTTGTCCGGGACAATCGCCACCAAGGCGAGGCGGTGAACTCGCGCCAGTTCGGTATCGAGTTGCGGAAGATGCTTCCCAGCTTGGGCGAGGCGCGTCCGCGCGTCGAGGGGAAGCCGGGGCCGCGCAAGTACATCTTCCCCGCGCTCGACCAGTGCCGCGCGGAGTTTGTCGATTGGCTGGGCGCGTCAGTGGATTGGGGGGCGTGATGATCCAGACGATCCAGACGGCGGATGTTGAGGGTGGATTCGATTGGATCGAAATTCCTCAACGAAATCCGCTGGTTGCTTCTACTGATCCAAACGATCCAAACGATCCAATGAGTATTGAGGTTTGTAGGCAAACGGTCGGTTGTGCTGACCGCATGTCGGCTAGTTGTGCAGTTCCTAGGGGAATTGACCGGATTTCATGGGATCAATCGGATCGTTTGGATCAGCAAGCGAAATCAATGGCTTGCAAAGGCTGGGCAACTGGATCGCGTGTGGATCGTCTGGATCACCCTCACGGTGGGCGTGTGCGGGTCCTTCCCCGGTGGCGGCCGTCGCGGGGAGCGCGGAGCCCCGACATTTCAGCGTGTGAGGAAATTTTGGAATCGGGAATCCTGAAATGAGCATGGAAGCGGACATCGAAGAGCTTGTCGGCGCTGTCCGTAAGCAACCGCAGACGATCACCACCGACGAGTTGGCGGACCTTCTGGACCTGTCGTCCGGCCGTGTGCTGGGTCTTGCACGCGCCGGTCACATTCCCCGTGTGAGCGCTGGACGGTTCGACCGACGCGAGGCCGTGCGAGCGTACTGCAACTATGCCCGGAAGAACCCCGCAGGGCGCGGCGCGTCGAATCCCGAATACACGGCCGCGAAGACCCGCGCCGCCGAAGCCCAAGCGGAGAAGCTGGAAACCGCCAACGCCGTCGCCCGCCGTGAGCTTATCCCGGCCGTGGAAGTCGAGCGTGAGTGGTCCGCCATCCTTCGGGACGTGCGCGGGCAAATGCTGTCCCTACCGTCGCGGCTTCAGCAACGCCTTGGGCACCTGACCACGCACGACATCACGACGATTGACCGCGAAATCCGCGACACGCTGGAAGAGATCGCCCATGACAGTGCTTGAAACCCGTCGCCGCGCGCTCCGGGCGCTGGTCCCGCCACCCCGCCTGCAACTGTCCGAATGGATCGAAACGCATATGCGGTTGCCGGAAGGCGTGTCGGCGCTGCCCGGCCGCGTGACCTTGTGGCCGTACCAGCGCGAAATCGCCGACGCCATTTCCGACCCGGAGCTAGAGCGCGTGACGCTGGTCAAGCCGGTCCGCGTCGGATTCACGACCTTGCTCACGGGCGCGCTGGCATCTTACGTAGCCAATGAGCCGTCGCCGATCCTCGCCCTTCTGCCGACCGAAGCGGACGCCCGCGATTATGTCGTGTCGGACCTAGAACCTATCTTCGAGGCGACGCCCGCGCTCCGGGGCCTGCTATCGGCCGAAGCCGACGAGACCGGCCGCAACACGCTCCTGTCGCGCCGCTTCGCTGGCGGGTCACTGAAGATCGTCGCCGCGAAGTCGCCCCGCAACCTCCGGCGGCACAATGTGCGCGTGCTGTTGATCGACGAAGCCGACGCCATGGAGCCCGGCGCGGAAGGCTCACCGATCACACTGGCAGAACGACGCACCCTGTCTTTCGCAAACCGCAAGATCATCGTCGGCAGCACGCCGACCATTGAAGAGACATCGAACGTGCTTCGGTCCTACGCCCGGTCCGATCAGCGCGTCTATGAAGTCGCCTGCCCGGAGTGCGGCCATTGGCACGAAATCACCTGGGCCGATATTCAGTGGCCGGAAGGCGAGCCGGAGCGGGCGCACTATGTCTGCCCGGAGTGCGGGTGCGTCGTCGAGGAACGGCACAAGGCGGCCATGGTCGAGGGCGGCCGCTGGCGCGCAACCGCGCCCCACGTGCGCGGCCATGCCGGTTTCCGTCTCAATGCCCTTGTCTCGACGCTGGCGAACGCCTCATGGGGCAAGCTGGCGCAAGAGTTCGTCGAGGCGAAAAAGAGCCCGGACACGCTTCAGGTTTTCGTCAACACCATCCTCGCCCAAGGCTGGCGCGAGGCGGCCGAAGAGATCGACGAAGCGGCGCTTGCCGCCCGTGCCGAGCCATTCGGCCTCGACGCCATACCGCCGGAAGTGCTGGTCGTGACGGCAGGCGTGGACGTGCAACGGGACCGGCTGGAAATCGTGTTCCTTGGCTGGTCGCGTGATGAAGTTTTCGTCCTTGGGCAATCGGTCATCTATGGCGACCCAATGGCCGATGACGTGTGGTCCGAACTGGACGACGCCTTGCGCACGGTTTGGAAGCACCCGGAGGGCGGCATCTTGCGCGTGGACGCCGCCGGAGTGGACGCGGGCGACGGCGAGACCATGGACCGCGTGATCGGCTACACGCGGGCACGTATGGCGCGGCGTATATACGCTTTGAAGGGGGCGACCGGGAATCGCCCCGCGATCCGGGCGAGCGATAGCAAAGGCACGCGGCTTTTCATCGTCGGCGTGGACGGCCTGAAGGGTCAGCTTGCCAGCCGTTTGACGCGCGGCCGCACGGTCCGCTTTAGCGACCGTTTGGAAGGCCGGTTCTATGAGGAACTGGCGTCGGAACGGCTTATCATGCGCTACGTGCGCGGTGCGCCCGTCCGCCTCTGGGAACGCATCCCCGGCCGCCGGGCCGAGTCCCTCGATTGCGTCATCTACGGCATGGCCGTCCGCAATCTGGTCACAGCCAATCTGGACCGCCGGGAGGAGGAAGTCGCCAGCACGACCATGCCCAAGAAAGCCCCATCAGTGGTGAAAAGCCAGTGGCTCGACCGTCGTCATGATTGAGGCGTGCTGCTGAAGATGTTTATAGTTCAAGCGGGTTCGGGGGCACATCTATGGATGAAGCAAAGAAACTAGAGGACGTTGCTTTTCTGGAAAGCAATCTGGCTAGGCAGCTCGAATGGGTTCGTGCCGCAGAATCGCGTTTGTCGTTGGTTCTACCTCTATCAACTGCATTATTCGGCACGATCGCGGTGCGAGTTTCAGATGCAAGCGGCTGGGACTGCTATACCGTGATCGCTACCGCAGTCGCGGTATTGCTCTTGGGAGGCTCGATCCTGTTTTCGGCTCTTTCGTTCGTTCCGCAGGTAAAGGGGGCGCAGGTTTCGAATATATTTTTTGGAACGGTGGGAGCGATGCCTCTCTCTGACTTTCGAGCGGCGCTGGCAGAATATGGGGAGGAGGAATACCGGCGCGATCTGATCGAACAAATCCACATCAATGCTCGTATCGCGGCGAGAAAATATCGCCTCGTGACATACTCGATGCGCTGCCTCATGGGCTCCTTTTTGCCTTGGGCCATTTCGATGATTTTCATTTACGGGTGAGGCATGGCGATTTCAGACGACCTCGATTCAGATGTATCGACGATTATTGGGACGCAATGGGACAAGCGCCGAGGTACAACAGTACCTTCGACGGACACAGTTGCACTAGCCGGGGGCGCAGTCGAACTCGATGCGACATTCCTCTACGCGGATTTGGCCAACTCTTCAAAAATGGCGCGCCATTTCGACCGCAGGATAGTTGCAAAAATACTTAAGTCGTTTCTTGCGACGGCAACGCGCTTAATCCGCTTTCGGGGCGGCACGGTGCTTAGCTTCGATGGAGATAGAGTTCTTGGCGTATTTGTCGGTGACTCAAAAAACACTAGCGCAGTGAGGTGCGCGCTCAACATCAACTACACCGTGACACAGTTGATCAGGAAAAAATTTGAGAATCAGTACGACGTGGTGCGCAACGCTGACTTTCACATAGATCATGCCGTCGGGGTGGATACAGGCACTGTGCTGATCGTGCGGGCAGGGGCGCGGGGCGCGAACGATTTAATCTCAATCGGACGAGCGCCGAACCTCGCTGCGAAGTTCAGCGATTTGCGCGAAGGGAACTATAGTACATTTATCTCTGCCGACGTTTATCGAATGATGAATGAAGAGGTTAAGCTCAACCTCCAAAAAACCGAGAATATGTGGGAGGCTCGCTCGTGGAACTTCTTGAACGAGTCTATCTCCATGTATCGCTCGTCGTGGTGGAGAAAACCTTAGTCGATTCTCCAAGCCTTCAGTGACCTGACCCGACCGACAACCGTTTCCCCGTCGAGGATTAGGCGGCGCGGCGCAAGGGAGCTGGCAGCGAACGCCCGCGCCTCTTCCATCGGAAGTCCGGGCTGGTCGCCCATGTCCCGCGTCAAGCAGTAGATCAGTTCTCGCCAGCGCTCCACTTTCTGGGAAGCGATGTAGTCGGGTGGGTTTTCCATGTCGTCCTCATGAAAAAGGCCGGGCAGTCGCCTGCCCGGCCAGTCTGGCGATTGTAGCGGCTCACGACTTCCGCTTAAGTGAGGCATATCCGATTCCATTTACCGGATCAAGGATTATCGAGTCTTACCGGTATGTAGACCGATAGTTGCCAATGCTGAATCTGCTCGACTCCGGTGAATGGAATCGGGTATGGGTGTGGAAATTCCCCTGACGGAAGGACCACCCGATGACCGACGCTTTTCAGCCCCTCTTCCACGTTCGCGAGACCGACGACCCTCGTGGCGGCTTCAGCACGGCAATGATCGCCGACAAAATTCGCGAAGGGGCGATGAACCGCGACCGCCTGATTGCGCAGGTGCGGAACTTCGCCAAGGCAAACTACATCCATCCCTATGCCATCCTGACCACCGACGAACGGCGGCCCTACCTCTATCGCCCGTCGCAGGTCTTCGTCGCGGCCATCATCAAGCGGCTGATCGACCACGGCTTCAGTGACAAGCTCGTGCTCAACGCGGCGGCGCTCGAATTGAACGCCTTCAATCCCGACAAGTGGCCCGACGGTCCGGGGAAGCTCCGGTCCATACCGGGGCGCGAAGCCGGTTCGCCTGCCGAGTTCCTGATTGATCAGTCCGTCACCGGAGTTGACGGCTGGGCACTCGAAATCGGCTCTTTCCGAAATCCCGACGTTGACCGTTCCGAAGTTCGAGTCCGGCTCCGCAATGCCTACGCCAAGACCGGCGACGGAAAGCGGATCGGCACCGAATACCTTCAGCCTGAAGGCGCGACGCTCCGCATGATGTCCATCATGGACTTGTCGCCGATCCTCGAAAGCCTCTTCGGCGATTTCCGGCCCAAGCCGACGGTGAACTGACATGCCTGTCCGCCTTCCCAGCCTCTTCGGTCTCTTCAACCGTTCGCAGCGCCGCCAGCACGTCCGCCGTTTCGATGGCGCGGCGGGCGGCCGCCGTGGTTGGGGCATGGGAACCTTCGGGCGGATCAACCCGGAAGTGGCGGCGGCCGGGGCGAGCCTCCGCGCCCGTGCCCGCTACCTCGACCGCAACAACCCGTGGATCGCCAACGCCGTCGCGAACTGGACCGGCGCGCTTGTCGGCTCCGGCATCGTGCCGACTTCCCAGCACGCCGACGCGGCCGCCCGCAAAGCGCTGGCGACGCTATTCAACGGCTGGGCCGAAGTGGCGGACGCGGACGCCCGCACAACCTTTTGGGGCCTTCAGGCGGACATTGCGCGCGGCGTGGTCGTGGACGGCGAAGCCTTCGTCCAGTTCCTCGACGACGATGGCGTGCGGCTCCGGCTTATCCCGCCCGAACTGATTGACGAGTCGCTGACTCGCGAGCTTGGCGACGGTGGCGTGATCGTGCAGGGCGTCGAGTTCGACCCCGACGGCCGCCGTGTCGCCTATCACGTCCTGCCCTCGCGCCCGCATGACCAGTTCGCCAGCTACGCGCCGCCGGTCCGCGTCGAGGCGAGCGAAATCCTTCACGTCATGAAGCCGCTGGCGGCCGGGCAAGTCCGGGGCGTCTCTTGGCTTGCGCCGATCATCCTTCCCGCCAGCGAACTGGACCAGCTTCTCGATGCCCTGCTTGTCGGCGTGAAGGTCGCGGCCATGCACGCGGGCTTTTTGGTCGATCAGAATGGCGCGTCTGGCGAGCCGTTCGACGGCGACCTGTCCGACGTGTCGCTAGAGCCGGGCACATTGCGCCGCCTGCCGACCGGCATGGACATCAAGTTTTCGACGCCCCAGCAGACGGCCGAAGTGTCTGCCTTCCTTCGGCTCAATCTTCAGCAGCTTGCCGCCGGTCTCGGCCTGCCGACGCATTTCGTGGACGGCGACTTGTCGGGGGCGAACTATTCGAGCCTTCGGGCCGGGCTTCTGCCGTTCCGCCAGCGCGTCGAGCAAATCCAGTACGGCACCTTCGTTCCGCAGTTCCTCGCGCCCGTGTGGCGGCGCGTCGTCACCTATGCGGGCCTGTCCGGCGACCTCGACGACTTCGGCCCCGAATGGCTGGCGGTCGAATGGTTGCCGCCCAAGCCCATGCAAGTCGATCCGCTGAAGGACACGCAAGCGACCGTCGCCGAAATCGAGGCGGGACTCACGTCGCGCCGCAAGGCCGTCGCCGAACGCGGCTGGTCCATCGAAGAACTGGACGAAGAGATCGCCGCAGAAAAGGAGTCCACCAATGCCGGGAGTTAGAAAACTCACCGCAGCACCGCGTCGCGCCCGTGACGACGTGGCCGCCAATCATGTGCGCCACGGCACCTTGCCGCTTGAGGCGCAAGACGTGCTGACCCGCCGCGCGGTCATCTCGCCCGACACGTTCGACGAGTCGGCCATGACCGTCGATGCCGTCATCTCGACCTTTTCGGACGTGACCCGGCGCGATCAGCGCGGGGCCTATGTCGAGCGTCTGGACCCGGCCGGGCTGGACACGTCCCGGCTTGTCGGCGCGCCCGTGCTTGACGGCCACCGGCAGGCCAGCGCCCGCGACACCATCGGCGTCGTGACCGCCTTTCGCACCGAAGGCAATGCGCTGATCGCCACCATCCGTTTGCTTCAGTCCGACGACGTGCTGCCCATCGTCGAGCGCATCCGGCAAGGCGTCATTCGCGGCGTTTCCGTCGGCTACCGCGTCCAGCGCTGGGCCGACACCATCGAGAACAAGGTCCGCGTCCGCACGGTGGCGGCGTGGTCGATCTTTGAAGTTTCCGCCGTGCCGGTCCCGGCCGATCCGGGTGCAACCTTTCGGAGTGAGAACATGCCCGAAGACATCATTGAGAACGAAGTTCGGACGGATGACACTCCGGCCGAAAACCGCGCCGCCATCCGCCAGATTGCCCGTTCCGCTGGCATGACGGCCGAACAGGCGGACGACATGATCGACCGCGACCTGTCGGTGACGGAAGCCCGTGCCGAGGCGTTCGAGGCCATGCAGGCGCGGACCCGCGCGACGCCCCGCATCCGCGTCGTGGGCAGCAACGACGACCCGGCCGTGATCCGCACGCGCCGCGCCGACGCCCTTTATGCCCGCGTGTCGGGCGAAGCTCCCAGCGAGGAAGCGCGGCCGTTCATGGCCGAGACCCTTCGCGACATGGCGCGGGCATGTGTCGAGGCGTCCGGCGTCTCGACGCGCGGCATGGACGCCGACTCGCTCTTCCGGGCGGCGATGCACACGACCAGCGACTTCCCGCAGCTTTTGACCAGCACGGGCAACCGCACGCTCATGACCGCTTATGCGGCGGCCGCGTCGCCGATCAAGACGACGCTGGCCCGCCAGACGACCTTGACCGACTTCCGGCCCGGTACGAAGCTGAAGCTGTCCGACATCGGCCTGCTTGAGCGCGTGAGCGAGTCGGGCGAGATCAAGCACACGTCACGGGGCGAGGCGTCGGAGTCCTACGCGCTCGACACCTATGCGACGCAGTTCGCCATTTCCCGCAAGGCGCTGATCAATGACGACCTTGGCGCGTTCCGCGATTGGGGGCAGACGGCGGGCCGGATGGCCGCCGAGACCGAAGCGAACCTTCTGGTCAACATGCTGCTCGCCAATCCGACCATGGGCGAGGACGGCGAAGACCTCTTCAGCGCTGCCCATGGCAACCTTGGCACGGGCGCGGCCGTGGACGTGGCGGCCCTGTCCGACGCCCGCCTCGCCATGCGCGGCATGAAGGCGCTGGACGGCAAGACGCCCATCAATGCGACGCCCCGTTACCTTCTGGTTGGGCCGGAGCTTGAGACGGCGGCCGAACAGGTCTTGGCGACGATTTACGCCACGACTTTCGCCGACGCGAACCCGTTCACCGGCAAGCTGTCGCTTCTGGTCGAACCCCGGATCACCGATGACTCTTGGTACGTCTTCGCCGACCCGGCCGTTCTGCCCGTGCTCGAATACGCCTACCTGTCGTCCGCCCAAGGTCCGCAGATGGCGAGCCGTGAGGGCTGGGACGTGCTGGGCATGGAGTTCCGCGTCGTGCTCGACTTCGGTTGCGGCGCGGTCGATTGGCGCGGCGCGTACCACAATCCGGGCGAGTGACCATGGCTTCGCTCGCTGACCTGATCCGCTGGCGGGACTCGCTCTTCGAAGCACGTCTTCAGGGCGTGCGCGAGTTCCGCGACCAGAACGGCGAAACCGTCGTCTATCGGTCTGACGCCGAAATGGCGCGGGCACTGGCGGCCGCCGACGCGGCGATTGCAACGGCGAAGGCGAAGCCGGGCAACACCATCCTCTTCAGAACCTCGAAAGGACTCTGACCATGAAGAACTATGTGCAGAAGGGCGAGAACCTGACCCTTCCCGCGCCCTATGCCGTGACCAGCGGCGACGGCGCACTGATCGGCAACATCTTCGGCGTGGCCGCTGGCGACGCTGCCGAGGGGGCGGAAGTCGATCTTGTCACCGTCGGCGTGTTCACGCTGCCCAAGGTCTCGACCGACGCCATTGCCGTCGGCGCGGCCGTCTATTGGGACGACGACGCCAAGCTGATCACGACGACCGCGACCGACAACACCAAGATCGGCGTGAGCGTCGCGACGGCCGTCAATCCGTCCGGCACGACCGACGTGCGCCTCAACGGCGTCTTCTAAGCCGCTGGCGAGCGTGATCCTGACCGCTCCGCTCGCCCGCTGATTTCAACCACGTGGGACCACGGCCGCTTGGAGGGCGGTCGTCATGAACAATCAAGTGCGACGGCTTCTGACCGTCGAAGAAGCGGCGCGCGCGCTGGGAGTCCCGAAGGGGTCACTTCAAACGGCGGCCGCCAATCACGGCCTTCTGGTCCGCATGGGCCGGGCCGTTCGAATCGACCCTGACTCATTGGAGGACTTGATAGCGAAATGCCGAGAAAAGCCGCCGGAGCCCGCCTTTACTGGCGAGCCGATAAGCAAGTCTGGCTCATCCGCGACACCGGATGCCCCGACAAATCGACAGGCACAGGCGACCGTCGCCATGCTGAAAAACTACTCGCGGCGTACATAGCCGCGAAGGACACGGTGGCGCACACCCGCCGCGCCGACCAAATGACCGTCACTGAAATCCTCGACATCTATGGGCGTGAACACGCGGTCACGACCGCCGCGCCCGAACGCATCGGCTATGCCATCGACGCCCTGCTTGCCTTTTGGGGGGCATTGACCGTCGCCGACGTGAAGGGCGAGACCTGCCGTCGCTATGCCAAGAGCCGCGTCCGCAAGTTCAAGGATGGCTCCACGGCCCCGATCACGGGCGGGACGATCCGGCGCGAGTTGAACGTGCTGCAAGCCGCGATCAACTATTGCCACAAGGAGGGCTACCTTCTCACCCCGGCCACGGTGACGTTGCCGGAAAAACCACCGTCGCGCGACCGTTGGCTGACCCGTGACGAAGCCGCCCGACTGATATGGGCCGCCTATCGCTCGCCCAAGGGGAAGCATCTTGCCCGCTTCATTATCGTGGCGCTCTACACGGGCACGCGGAAGGAAGCGATCTTGAACCTTGGCTTCCTGCCGAACACCGTCGGCGGCCGGATCGACGTTGAACGTGGCGTGCTATATCGGCGCGGCGCGGACGAACGCGAGACCAAGAAGAGGCGGAAGCCGGTCCGCATGACCCGTCGCCTTCTGTCGCACTGCAAGCGCTGGGAAGCGGACGGCGCGCGTTGGCTGGTCGAGATCGGCGGACAGCGTGTCGGCGACATCAAGCACGCCTTCGAAGGCGCGAGGGACCGGGCGGGCCTGCCCGACGTGACGCCGCACGTCTTGAAGCATACGGCCATCACATGGGCCATGCAGAAGGGACTCACCGTCGAGGACGCGGCCGATTATTTCGACACGTCAGCCGAGACCATCCGCAAAGTCTACTACCATCACTCGCCCCACTACATGGACCGGGCGCTGGACATCCTCGAAAGGAAACTGTGACGCGACACAGATTGAAGCACTTCGAAACCGTCTGAACCGTGACGAAAACAGGTATAAACGATGAACAAGAGCCGAACATATACCGCTGTCACGCCCTCCGAAGGCAGAGGTCACAGGTTCGAATCCTGTCGGGTGCGCCATTCTCGTGCAAACGTGGGCACCATGGCCCGCGCGGAATTCTCTCCTCCGGAAACGGCTTTCAAAAGCTGGTCCTTCGGTCCGCAGATGCGGATGCGATCCCGGCCGATGGTGACCTT
>Ga0182746_1002547_pt1 | contig 13721 bp, 6 predicted proteins | sample eDN3rd30CBELigOP_FD_128881 | JGI IMG/M metagenome (GOLD analysis project Ga0182746, IMG submission 128881) | Enriched Organic Plus compost microbial communities from Emeryville, California, USA - eDNA 3rd pass 30_C BE-Lig OP (version 2) (version 2) ... | reverse complement strand
CACCGTGGCGCTGGGCGATATCGTCATCAACAGCAGCGGCACGACCAGCCTTGGCACGATCAATGCGGCATCGGTGACCACCGATGCACCGGGCGTGCTGATGCTGGGCGGCAATGTCACCACGACGGGCAACCAGAGCTATGGCGAAATCGCGACGCTGGTCGGCGATCTGGTGTTGACCGGATCGACCGTCAGCTTCGGCCAGCAGGTCGATGGCGATGGCGCCCTGTCCATCGTCGGCGACGGCAGCTTTGGTGACACCGTCTCGCTCGGTGCGCTGGATGTCAGCGGCACCACCAGCCTGGCGGCGGCAGTGACCACCAGCGGCGACCAGAATTATGGCGGCGCGGTGACGCTGGGTGATGACATGACGTTGAGCGGCGGCACCATCGGCTTTGGTGCCGGCGTGATCGGCGGCAAGGCATTGACCATCGACGGCAATGGCACGCTGGCTGGCGACAGCACGCTGGCATCGCTGGACGTGACCGGCACCACCGATCTGGGCGGCAGCGTCACCACCACCGGTGACATCGGCTTTGGCGGTGCAGTGACATTGGTGGACGATGTAGTGCTGGCCAATGGCGGCAAGCTGGCCTTCAACGATACGGTGGACGGCGGTCATGATCTGACGGTCAACGGCGGTGAAGGCGATGTGACCTTTGCCGATGCGGTTGGTAGCGCCACGGCGCTGGGCGATATCGTCATCAACAGCAGCGGCACGACCAGCCTGGGCACGATCAATGCGGCATCGGTGACCACCGATGCACCGGGCGTGCTGATGCTGGGCGGCAATGTCACCACGACGGGCAACCAGAGCTATGGCGAAGTCGCAACGCTGACCGGCGATCTGGTGTTGACCGGATCGACCGTCAGCTTTGGCCAGCAGGTCAATGGCGATGGCGCCCTGTCCATCGTCGGCGACGGCAGCTTTGGGGACACTGTCTCGCTCGGTGCGCTGGAAATCAGCGGGGCAGGCAGCTTTGCCGCCGCAGTCACCACCATAGGCGCGCAATATTATGGCGGACCGCTGACGCTGGGTAACGACATGGTGCTCTCCGGATCGTCGGTCACGCTGGCCGGCGGCGCCAATGGCGGCAAGGTGCTGGTCATCAATGGCGATGCGGCCTTTGGCGGTGAGAGCGATCTCGCCTCGCTGGAGGTTAGTGGCAACACCCGCTTCACCGATGCGACCATCACCACCAGCGGCGCCCAGAATTATCTGGGTGCGGTGATGCTGGACGGCGCAGCAACGCTCAGGAGCCTTGGCGACCTGATCGCCTTTGCTTCCACCGTCGACAGCAGCAATGCTTCGCCGCTGACGGTCGATGCGGCAACCACCGTTCGCTTTGCCGGCAGGATCGGTGGCAGCGGACCGCTTGGTGCGCTGATTGTGAAGGCTGGCGGCGATGTCGATTATCTGGCCGATGTGGCGGTGGCCAGCCTGTCGCAGAACAGCGGCGGTGCAACCCACTTCCAGGGCGCAGTGACGGCCAGCGGCGCTGATGGCATTGTCCTTGTCGGCAATGGCTTCACCTTCGATCAGGCGGTGTCTGCCACCGGCGGGGCACTGTCTATCGAAAATGTCGCCGATGACGCGATCATCCGCTTCAGCGGACCGGTGGTAGCGAATACCGGCTTCACCCAGAAGGGCGGCGCCCACATCTATCTGCCGGCGTCGGTGACAGTCACCAATGGTGGCATTGATCTGGGCATCGTGGCCGAACTGCCCGACGGCGTCGCGACGATCACCACCGCCGGCGATGTGGTCATGCCTGGCCTGAAGGGGTTGAACACCAACCTGACGATTTCGGCAGGCACGGGTGCCATCAACATCGGATCGGAACTGGGCACGGTTGCGAATGGCAACATCATTCAGGTGGCCACGCTGACGGTGCCGTCGGCCGGATCGGCGAGATTGTGGGGCAATATCGGGACGTTCACCGGGCCGCGCGCCGCGCAGGAAGTCGACTCCTCGCTGATCGGTCCGCCCTATTATCTGAACCGCACCCCCTGGGGCCCGAACGAGAAGATCGCCCAGCTCGCAGCGGTGCTGGTGCCGCATGTGCCGGTGCCCAGCGCGCCGGGCGTGATGTCGCTGTTCAACGGCGCCATCAGCAGCCGGGGCATCACCCCCAATGCACTGGATGCCTTCCGCGCGCCGGACATTCTGTCGATCTCGGCAGAGCTGCTGCCGGTAAACGGGCAGGATGACGAAGAAGAAGGCAGCAACAGCAGCTTCTGATCTGCATCCGGGCCGGGCAATGCCCCGGCCCCTCTGGTTGTCCGGACAAGAAAAGGCCGCGCCCCGATGGGACGCGGCCTTTTTCGTGGACCGATCATGTCGAATGACGCGGTGGCCGAAACCGGCCGATGCAGTTCAGGCGGCGGCTGACAACCCGGTGGCAGGAGGCAGTTCGGCAGCGGGTAGGCGCAGGCCGCGGATCAGATCGGCAGCCTTTTCGCCAACCATGATCGACGGTGCATTGGTGTTGCCGCCGGGCACGGTGGGCATGATCGAGGCATCGGCCACCCGCAAACCCTCTATCCCGCGCAGGCGAAGCGAAGGGTCGACCACGGCCTGATCGTCCACACCCATGCGGCAGGTGCCGACCGAATGGTGGGAGGTGATCAGCGTGTTGCGCAGATAGGCCTCTATCGCCTCGTCGCTCTGCGCATCGGGCCCCGGCCGCAACTCATGCGAGACGATGTCGGCCATCGGCCTGGTGTTATACACCTCCCGCGTCAGCTTTATGCCCGCGATCATGGTGTCGACATCATGCCGGGTGGACAGCAGGTTCAGCGTAATGCGCGGCTTGTCGCGCGGATCGGCAGACCGCAGCTGCATCCAGCCACGGCTGTCGGGCTGCAACAGGCAGATCACCGCGTTGACCGTGTGCTGCTGATGCGGGCCGATCAACGGCAGCCAGGGCTTTGCATCGGCGCGCACCGGGTTGAAATAAATCTGCAGGTCGGGCTGCGCCTCATCCGGGTTGGAGCGGATTTCAGCATGGCAGCTGTTGCACTGGCTGGCGAGCAGGCCCTTGCCGAACAGCGCCCATTGCGCCAGCGATATGGCCAGCTTGTCGTAACGCAGCTCGCGGATCAGGCTGATCGGCTCGCGCGTGGCATATTCGATCCAGCAGGCGGCATGTTCCGAAATATTGCGGCCAACGCCCGGCAGGTCGACCAGCGGCGCAATGCCCATGTCGCGCAGATGATCCGCCGGGCCGATGCCCGACAGCATCAGCAGTTGCGGGGTGTTATAGACGCCGCCGCTCAACACCAGTTCGCGTTCGGCAAAGACGGTGCGTTTCTGCCCGCGCTGCTGAAACTCCAGACCCTTTGCACGGCCGTTCTCGATGATGATCCGCGTTGCCAGCGCATCGGTTTCAACCGTCAGATTGGGGCGGGAGCGGATGGGGCGGAGATAGGCGGCAGATGCGCTGGAACGCCGGCCGCGGCTGGTTGTCGTCGTGTCGCCGGGGCCAAAGCCTTCATGCGCGCCGGTGTGGTGATCGTCGATCAGCGGATAGCCAAGGGCGGCGGCCGATTGCATCACCGGCTCATGCAGCATCCGGCGGGTATCGACGGCGCTGACTTGCAACGGGCCGGAACCGCCATGATAGAAGCTTTCGCCGCGCCAGTTGGTTTCGGAGCGTTTGAAATAGGGCAGCACATCGGCATAGCTCCACCCCTCGCATCCCATCTGGCGCCACAGGTCGTAATCGCGCGGATGGCCGCGTGAATAGAGCATGGCGTTGATGCCGGAAGAGCCGCCAAGCACCTTGCCACGCGGCAGCGGAATGCGCCGCCCGTTCAAATGCGGCTCCGGCTCGCTCATATAACCCCAGTCCGTCTGCGGATAGCGCCAGCTGTGAAAGCCAAGGGCAAGCTTGTAGAAGAAATGCGTGTCGCGGCCGCCGGCTTCCAGCAGCAGCACGGAAATATCGGGGTCTTCGGTCAGCCGGTTGGCAATGACGCAGCCCGCCGAACCAGCGCCGACGATGACATAGTCATAGGATTGCTTCATTATCGTCCCCTAACAGGCTGATCGGCCGATATGGCGGCGTTTCTCCGCGAACATGTTCGCGCACAGCCATGGCCTTGTGATTTCGCATTGTCGCCAGTGATGCAATGTGCAGGCGTTTCTGTCGATAGCATTTGGTAGAAATGCGCCGTCGGCAGGCCATGGCCAGTGTACGCTGCGCATCAGGCGGCCTGTCCATAATGGATTGCGATCGCGCTGGAACCATTGGTGCTGCGAAACATTCAGGGGTTGAACCCCGCCGACTGCCATGGAGAGGAACGGCCATGAACCGGGCGCGCCAGCTGTTTCCAGCCCCGATCGCCGCAACGATATTGGGGGCAATCATCGCCCTGATCGGAATCGTCCTGCTTGTCGGTGGCATATGGCTCGCCGCTGTCGGCGGGTCGCCCTATTATGTGATTACCGGCATTGCCATGCTGGTGTCGGGCGTGGCGCTGATGCGTGGCTGGCTGTGGGGCGCGTGGCTGTATATCGCCATTGTCGCGCTGACGATCCTCTGGGCCTTTTGGGAAGTGGGCGCCAATGGCTGGGCGCTGGTGCCGCGCGTCATCGCGCCGCTTGTCCTCCTCGTCGCGGTGCTGCTGGTGATGCCAACGCTGACGATAAGACCGCACCGCTGGCGCATGTCGTTCGGCGCCGTGGCCGCCGTGCTGGTGGCGACGGTGGTCGTCGGCGCAGGTGTGAGCTATCTCAACCGCCCGCGCGTGCTTGCCGCCCTGCCGGGCGTGAGCGGCGACATGGCCGACCCGGCAATGATGCAGGCGGGGACGGACTGGCCTGCTTATGGCGGGTCCTATAGCGCACGTCGCTTTTCCCCGCTGACGCAGATCACGCCGCAAAATGTCTCGAAGCTGGAACAGGCATGGATGATCCACACCGGCGATCTTCCATCCTCCGCCAGGATTCGCGGGACCTATGGCGCGGAAAACACCCCGCTGAAGGTCGGTGACAGTCTTTATGTCTGCACGCCCAAGAGCATCGTGCTGGCACTTGACCCGACCACGGGCAAGCAACGCTGGCGGTTCGATCCCAAGGTGCCCGACAGCGCCATTCCCTATACCGCCGCCTGCCGCGGGGTAAGCTATTATGCGCTGCCCGATGCCCAGCCGCAGCAGGCCTGCGGTACGCGCATCATCTTCGGCACGCTGGATGCGAGGCTGTTCGCACTGGATGCGCAGACCGGCCGCCCCTGCCAGGATTTCGGTACCAATGGCCAGGTCGATACCAAGATCGGCATGGGCGATACGCCGCCGGGATTCGTGTCGATCAATTCCGCGCCCACCATCGTGCGCGGCGTGGTGGTGACAGGGCATCAGGTGCTGGACGGGCAGGATCGCTGGGCTCCGTCCGGTGTCATCCGTGGCTTTGACGCCGTCACCGGCAAGCTGCGCTGGGCGTGGGACATGATGCACCCGGACTGGAACGGCTATCCCCCGCCGGGACAGACCTGGGCGCGCGGGACGCCGAACATGTGGACCACTGCATCGGGTGATGAACAGCTGGGGCTGGTCTATCTGCCCATGGGCAATTCAGCCGCCGATTATTACAGCGGCCTGCGTCGCCCGGCCGAAAACAATTATGCGACATCGCTGGTCGCGCTGGACGTCACCACCGGCAAGCCAGCCTGGCGGTTCCAGGCGGTGCGCAAGGACGTGTGGGATTATGATTTCGGCGCACAGGCGACGCTGATCGATTATCCCACCGCCGGCGGCAAGGTGCCGGCGCTTGTCCTGCCCAGCAAACAGGGCGACATCTATGTGCTGGATCGGCGGACCGGCCGGCCGCTGACTCCGATCGGCGCCATTCACGCGCCGTCGGGCGGGGTGGAGCCGGCCCAGCGTTCGCCCGTGCAGATCGTGTCCCTGTGGCATAATCTGCGCAAGCCCCGCCTCACCGAAAAGGACATGTGGGGCATGTCGCCGATCGATCAGATGATCTGCCGCATCCAGTTCCGCAAGGCGAGCTACAAGGGCTTTTACACTCCGCCGGAAAGCGACCGCCGCTCGATCGAATATCCCGGCTATAATGGCGGCACCGATTGGGGCGGCATTGCAGTGGACCCGCATCGCGGCGTGATCGTCGCCAATTATAACGACATGCCCAATTATGTGCGGCTGGTGCCGCGCGCCATTGCCAATAAAAAAGGCTGGGCACCGCGCGATCAGGCACGGGGCAATATCGGCGGGGCGGAAGGCGCTGGCGATCCGCAGGCGCACACCCCCTATGCGATTGATGTCAACGCCGGCTGGCGTCTGCCGTTGACCGGCATGCTGTGCAAGCAGCCGCCCTATGGCGGTATCCGCGCCATCGACATCGCAACCGGCAAGACCATATGGGACCGGCCGTTCGGCACGGCGCGCACCAATGGGCCGTTCGGCATTCCGTCTATGCTGCCGCTGACCATCGGCACGCCCAATAATGGCGGCGCGGTGGTGACGGCCAGCGGCGTGATCTTCATCGCCGCCGCCACCGACAACCTCATCCGCGCGATCGACCTGAAGACCGGCAAGACCCTGTGGTCGAAGGTGCTGCCGGCCGGCGGACAGGCGACGCCGATGATCTATGAAGCCGGCGGTCGCGAATATCTGGTGATCTATGCCGGCGGCCACCATTTCATGGAAACGCCGATCGGCGATGAAGTAATTGCCTATGCCCTGCCCCGATAGGGGGCGGGGCAGCGGGCCGCCGCCCCAATCTAATGGGTAAGGGCTGCCCCTCAGCCTGTGCTGCTGACGCAAGCACTGCGGTGATGGGTGAGGGAAAAACGAGGCGAATAAGGAAAAGGCGGGGCCGTAGCCCCGCCCTTATTTGGTGCAGTCAAGCTGCTTGTTAACAGCTGGCCTGCGATTTCTGAACGGGACATTTGTTGCAATGAATTGAGATCAGGTCAATCCGGCAGCGAAAAAATTTCCTTCCAAAAATCGCAGACCAGCTGCAACCAGACATAGATATTATCTCACCAAAGGTGCCTGATAAGCGCTATCTGGACGCACCCGGTTATGGACGCCGGACACTTGCACTACGTCCTATCAACAAAGCAATGCGTTGTTTCTCGTGGTCCGGCCGGTTTGGCCCCGGCCAGACACGACGATCATTCTGTGCCTTCTAATTCGTTACATATCCGTTTTAATTGAGTCAACATATCTATGTCTTAGGAATTTTAAAAACGGAATGTTGAATGTGCAGGTGAGCTGCAACGGCTATGGACGCCGGACCCGGCGATCATTCCGTGTCTGGGATTTCGTTGCAGACTCGTTTCAAATAGCTGATATTCGATGTTGTGAGTGCAGAAAAATAGAGGGTGGGATGCGCAGGCTGGGTCTGGATATCGGCACCAACAGCATTGGCTGGTGCCTGATTGAGAATGACAAGCGGATCGTTGACATCGGCGTTCGCATCTTCAGCGACGGGCGCGACCCAAAATCCGGCACATCGCTGGCGGTTGACAGGCGTGATGCACGGGCAATGCGGCGTCGGCGTGATCGCTATCTGGGCAGGCGTTCGGCTTTTTTCAGCACATTGGTTGAACTGGGCCTGATGCCGCCCGATGCGGATGAGGCAAGGCTGCTTGCCGGACAGGATCCCTATATTCTGCGCAAGCGCGCGCTTGAGGAGCGGCTTTCCCCCCATGAAATCGGGCGGGCGTTGTTCCACCTCAACCAGCGGCGGGGCTTCAAATCCAACCGCAAGGCCGATCGTAAATCCAGCACTGGCGAGGATGGCAAGATCGCCGGAGGTGCCCGCGCGCTCGATCAGGCGATGGCAGAGGCGGGCGCCGATACGCTGGGCCAGTTTCTTGCCGGGCGCGAAACGCGGCGTGTGCGCCTCAATGGTGAAAATCAGGAATATGATTTCTATCCGCAGCGCCGACACATAGAATATGAGTTTGGCCGAATCTGGGAAGAACAGGCGCGTTTTCACCCTGAATTGCTGACCAGCGATGCGCGGGCAGCGTTGCATCGTATTCTGTTCTTTCAGCGGCCATTGAAGGAGCAGGATGTCGGTTACTGCACCTTCGCCGGCCTGAACGGCGTGCCTGCGGACGAGCGGCGTCTTGCCAAGGCGCATCCGCTGTTCCAGCAGCGGCGCCTTTATGAGGAAGTGAATCAGCTGCGCATCGTGGCGGCAGGTGCGGCCGACCGGCCGCTGACGATCGACGAACGCGACACGCTGATCCTGAAGCTGCAGGACAAGAAGAAGGTCAGCTTCACATCGCTTGCCAGGACAATCAAGCTGGGCGAGGGGGAGCGTTTCAACAAGGAAAGCGAAAACCGCAAGGATCTGGCCGGCGATGAAATCCGTGCCGAACTGTCGGACAAGAAACGCTTTGGCACCCGTTGGCTTCATTTCCCGCTGGATGAGCAGGTGCAGATCATCGAACAGTTGCAGGATGAAGAAGACCCGGACGTTCTGCTCGGCTGGCTGAAGAAGGAATATGGGCTGGACGATGCCGCGGCCGAAGCGGTCGCCAATGCCCATCTGCCCGAAGGGTATGGGCGTTTCGGTGAAACGGCGACAAGGCTGTTGCTGGACGCGTTGAAGGCAGACGTCATCACCTATGACAAGGCGGCACAGGCAGCCGGATTTCACCACAGCGATCAGCGCACAGGCGAAATATTCGATCGTCTGCCCTATTATGGCGAAATCCTGATGCACGAAATCGCGCCGGGCAAGGAGGATTATGGCGATCCGCTGGAACGGCGTTACGGCAAGATCACCAACCCCACCGTCCATATCGGCCTGCGCCAGCTGGAAAAGCTGGTCAACACCATCATCGCCGTTCACGGCCGCCCGGACGAGATTGTCGTGGAACTGGCCCGCGAGCTGAAGCTGAACGAAAAGAAGAAGGACGAACATCGCCGCCGGATCAGGCAGGATACCGATGCAGCACAGAAACGATCGGAAAAACTGCGTGCCGCGGACATAAGCGATACTGGCGCCAACCGAATGCTGCTGCGCCTGTGGGAGGAGTTGAATCCAGCCAACCCGCTGGATCGCCGCTGCCCCTATTGTGCTGAACCCATCAGCATGAACCAGCTTTTCACCGGCGAAGCGGACATAGATCACATCATCCCTTATTCCCGTTCGCTGGACGACAGCGCCGCGAACAAGGTTGTCGCCCACCGTCGCTGCAATCGCGCAAAGGGCAACAAGACGCCTTATGAACGCTGGGGCCATGAAGACCATCAATGGGATGTGATCACCACCCAGATCGCGAGGTTGCACAAATCGAAACAATGGCGTTTCGGGCCGGATGCGATGGAGCGGGCCGCGCAGGGGGGCGATTTCCTCGCCCGGCAATTGACCGATACCCAATATCTTTCACGCATGGCAGGCAAATATCTGCGCTGCCTGTACCCGACGAAGGATTCAGGGCGTGTCGATGTGATTCCCGGCCGGATGACGGCAATGCTGCGGCGGTGCTGGGGCCTCAACAGCCTGCTGCCCGACCATAATTTTGTGGAAAATGAACATTCCAACGCGCCCAAGAACCGCCTCGATCATCGCCACCATGCGATAGATGCGGCAGTGGTTACTGTGACGACACGTGGCCTGATGAATGACATTGCCCGCAGTGCCGGCCGCGCGGAAGAAAAGGAACTGAACAGGTTGTTCGAAGATTTGCCCCAACCCTGGCCCGGCTTTCGGGAGGAATTGGGCGAACGCCTGTCCCGCGTGACGGTAAGCCATAAGCCCGATCATGGGCGCAAGAGCAGACCGTCGCGCCACCGCGACGTTACCGCCGGGCGACTGCATAATGACACTGCCTATGGGCTGACGGGTGAAATGACGGCGGATGGCAAAATCCCCATTGTCGTCCATCGCGTGCCGTTGATGAGCCTGAAGCCGGGAGATTTCATCGACCCCGGCCGCATTGCCGATCCGGTGCTGCGCGATGCCCTTTATGAAGCGACGCGCGACTGTTCCGGCAAGCAGTTCGAACAGGCCCTTGCCCGTTTCTCCCGTCAGCATCCGCTGTTCGCCGGCATCCGCCGCGTGCGGGTGCGCGAGGCGTTGAACGTCATCGCCATTCGCGACCGTCAGGGCAGGGCCTATAAGGCATATAAGGGGGATTCAAACGCGCGGTTCGATGTCTGGCGGCTGCCCGATGGAAAATGGGTATCCGATATCGTTTCCATGTTCGAGGCGCATCGGCCGGATGGAAGTGACCGGCGGCCTCATCCCGCCGCGAAAAAGCTGCTCAGCCTCAGGCAGAACGACCTGCTGGCGATTGAACGCGACGGCGGCAGAATCATTGCGCGCGTGGTGAAGTTTTCCGGCAGTGGCCAGATCGCGCTGGCGGCCGCACAGGAGGCCGGCGCGCTCAAGGCGCGGGATGCGGCCCCTGTCGATCAGGATCCTTTCAAATATATCCTGTCTTCAGCCAGCGGATTGAAAAAACTGAACGCGCGTCAGGTGCGTGTCGACCCTCTTGGGCGGGTGTTCGATCCGGGGCCGCGCAACTAGCGGGGCCGGGGGATGGAAAGGATTGTCGACATCGCCACCGATGGCCAGCATCTTTCCGTCCATCGCGGCTTCCTGATTGTCGAGCGTGACAGGCAGGAAGTGGGCAGGGTGGCGCTGGACGATATTCACGCCCTGATCGTCCACGCCCATGGCACGACGTGGAGCGCCAATCTGGTCGCCGCCCTTGCCGGGCGGGGTGCACCGATCGTGTTTTGCGGTGCCAATCATGCACCCGTCGCCGTCACCCTTCCGCTGGAAGGGCATCATGCCCAGAATGCGCGAATGCAGGCGCAACTTGGCGCTTCCAGGCCATTGGCCAAACAGCTGTGGCGGCGGATTGTCTCAGCCAAGATCACCATGCAGGGCGCGTTGCTGGCAGCGCATGGCATCGATGGTGCCGAAGCCCTTGCCTTCATGGCGCGCCGCGTCACTTCCGGCGACAAGGAGAATGTGGAGGCCCAGGCCGCACGGCGTTACTGGCCGTTGCTGATGGGGCGGGATTTCCGGCGTGATCGGGACGCGAATGGCGCCAATGCATTGCTGAATTACGGCTATGCCATAATGCGCGCCACCTGTGCCCGGGCAGTGGTGGCGGCCGGCCTGCACCCCACCATCGGCATCCAGCATTCAAACCGGGGCAATGCCTTTGCACTGGCCGATGATCTGGTGGAGCCATTTCGTCCCATCGTCGACGCACTGGCGCTGGACCTGACCAGGGCAGGTGTGAAGATGCTCGATCCGGTTGCGAAACGCCGCTTTGCCCGTCTCATCGCCTTTGACGTCAGAATTGCAGGAGAAACGTCACCCGTTTCGCTGGCGGCGGCGCGGCTGGCGCAATCGCTTGCCCGGGCTTTTGAAACGGGACGCTGTGAATTGTCGCTGTTCGATCCGCCAACCGCAATCGAATGGACGGCCGCAGGGCGGCTGGCCGACGGCAAAGACGAATGAAGGCGGGCGATGCGGCCCATCTCAGCGGATATCGCCTCATGTGGATTTTCGTCATGTTCGATCTGCCGGTGGGCACCAAAAAGCAGATGCGCGATGCTGCGAAGTTCCGGGAATTTCTTCTCGACCAAGGCTTCGAAATGAGCCAGTTTTCAGTTTATGCCCGTTTCTGCAATGGGCGGGATTCCTATGAATCCTATTTGAAGCGAATAGAGGCCCATTTGCCGGAAAAGGGGGAAGTCCATGTGCTCAGCTTTACCGACCGGCAATATGAAGGGATCGTGCGTTTTGCCAGCCAGCATCGAAAAAGGCCCCGCAAGAATCCTGAGCAATTGGCGTTGTTCTGACTTTGTCCCGTGGAAAATGCAGGCCAGATATGATGATTTTCTGCTTCATTTAAACAGGTTATCAGCACATCCGGCTTAGCAGTTCAGAAATCGCAGGCCAACCGCAACCTTTGCCTTCCCACATAGCGTTTCTAATTAGGCTTAGCAGTTCAGAAATCGCAGGCCAACCGCAACTCTCCGAGGGATGCATCCTCGTCCAACACGGGCTTAGCAGTTCAGAAATCGCAGGCCAACCGCAACAACCGTCCGCTGCCACACCTGACGCCGACGGGCTTAGCAGTTCAGAAATCGCAGGCCAACCGCAACTCAATTTCCCCAAGCTTATCTTTGACGCGAGGCTTAGCAGTTCAGAAATCGCAGGCCAACCGCAACTACCTTTCCAATGATAGATTTGAATTAGGAGGCTTAGCAGTTCAGAAATCGCAGGCCAACCGCAACCCCGTGATCAAGGCGGTGGTGTCGGCCTTCTGGCTTAGCAGTTCAGAAATCGCAGGCCAACCGCAACTGCTGCTTTTGTCCTGTGGGTGCTGAATTGGGCTTAGCAGTTCAGAAATCGCAGGCCAACCGCAACGCCGCACAGCCGCTTGAAACGCTTTCGGGGGCTTAGCAGTTCAGAAATCGCAGGCCAACCGCAACAGGGCTTGATCGTTTTAAAGGCATTGCTGGGGCTTAGCAGTTCAGAAATCGCAGGCCAACCGCAACACAATCCGGCTACTTCCAGCCGTGATAGTCGGCTTAGCAGTTCAGAAATCGCAGGCCAACCGCAACCCCACGGATCGTGTGGGCCGCTATCCAAAGGGCTTAGCAGTTCAGAAATCGCAGGCCAACCGCAACGTCGCGTCCGGGAGGCCAAGAAGATGGTGAGGCTTAGCAGTTCAGAAATCGCAGGCCAACCGCAACATCCCCCGCATTGAACCGCCGCGCCGTGGTGGCTTAGCAGTTCAGAAATCGCAGGCCAACCGCAACGGAAAGGACGAGAACAAGCCGGAATTGCTCGGCTTAGCAGTTCAGAAATCGCAGGCCAACCGCAACTATCAAAAGGCTTAGGATTACCGGCCTCAGGGCTTAGCAGTTCAGAAATCGCAGGCCAACCGCAACTCAATCGTCGATCCAGATCGCCAGAAGCTGGGCTTAGCAGTTCAGAAATCGCAGGCCAACCGCAACATGCTGCGAAGGGTGCAATCGACTGGTATTGGCTTAGCAGTTCAGAAATCGCAGGCCAACCGCAACTGCCAGCCGCAAGGGCAATATCGGCAACATGGCTTAGCAGTTCAGAAATCGCAGGCCAACCGCAACGAGTGCGGATTATTGTGCCTTGCGGGATGAGGCTTAGCAGTTCAGAAATCGCAGGCCAACCGCAACCAGGGCTTGCCCTTTTTGCATGCACCCGAAGGCTTAGCAGTTCAGAAATCGCAGGCCAACCGCAACCGGAGGCGTGGCTTGATAATGGATGGGAGGTGGCTTAGCAGTTCAGAAATCGCAGGCCAACCGCAACTGACGCGCGTTCGCGCTAGTCAGAGGTATGGGGCTTAGCAGTTCAGAAATCGCAGGCCAACCGCAACAGGCCGATCGGGCTGGGCGGAGCAATCGGTGGCTTAGCAGTTCAGAAATCGCAGGCCAACCGCAACTTCGCGAATGACAATGCGGTCAGCATTGCGGGCTTAGCAGTTCAGAAATCGCAGGCCAACCGCAACGGCGGGGAAACGCTCGGCGATTTGACCGAAGGCTTAACAGTTCAGAAATCGCAGGCCAACCGCAACTGAGCACGCGTGCGAACAGCGCACCAATCCGGCTTAGCAGTTCAGAAATCGCAGGCCAACCGCAACGGACTTTTGTTGGCCTTCGCATCCTCAATGGGCTTAGCAGTTCAGAAATCGCAGGCCAACCGCAACTTTGCGAATGACAATGCTGTT
>Ga0182746_1002545_pt1 | contig 13724 bp, 12 predicted proteins | sample eDN3rd30CBELigOP_FD_128881 | JGI IMG/M metagenome (GOLD analysis project Ga0182746, IMG submission 128881) | Enriched Organic Plus compost microbial communities from Emeryville, California, USA - eDNA 3rd pass 30_C BE-Lig OP (version 2) (version 2) ... | reverse complement strand
GGAAAAAGAGTAAAAAAGAATAGAGAAAAAGGCGACTTTCTGTTCGAAATCGAACGGAAAGTCGCCTTTTATTTGTGATAACCGTTTAACAAAAATTAAAAACGTAAGTTTTTCAGTGCCCTCCTCGGCCGTAAGGGCTTTTTTAATCTTAAACTCTGTTAAAGAACAATGTTGATTTTCTTATTGAACTAGCAGAATAGTCATTAAGAATGATTCACTCCATTACTGCTGTTATCCTATTCAATTACTGTGTAACTGCCATGTTCCATAGCAATTACATATTCAGGTTTTGGTGGTTTGCCACCGTGCTCTTTGATTTTCTTTTTGTGTCCTGCGATATGCTCTGGGCTCTTTTCCCATGCTTTCCAAGCCTCTTCTGATTCCCAACGAACAATCATTAGTACTTCCTCTTCACCACGACGAACATTTTTCACTAATAACTCCCTGCCAATAAAGCCTTCTCGCTGCTCAATTAACGATGGCCCTTGATCTGGCTTCTTCTTAAAACGTTCAATAATTTTATCAGCATTTCCTTCTGTAACTGTCCATTTACGAATTTGTACGAACATGTTTATTCCTCCATTTAAAATAAGACTATCATTCTATCTTATTTTAAAGTTACTGTGAAAAAAGTAAAATAATAAGAATTTCTATACAAAAATAATTTACACTCCCTATCGGGTAGACTTTCGTCAACCAGATTGCTACGTCCCTATTCGCTTCCTTGACATAACCCTTCCATGTTAAATAACTCTTTATATATTTAAATATCCTTCTTTATAAGAAAATTACCATCATTAAAAGCCTCTTTTTAGTGTTATTCCTGTATAATAAATCTAGTTGTTAAATTTTTTAGGAGAATTCAATGGATTTTATTTATATTAATCACAACATATTAGACAATCTCTTTTATATCTTAGTAAGTATTTTGATTTATTTTGCTTTATTTGATTATGGTAAAAGGTTAAATCAGTATCGCAAAGCCCTTATTACTGTATGCATGAGCTTTTCTATTATATTATCTATGAAGTTTCCCATTTATATAGATGAATATTGTGTTCATGATCTTCGGCAAATCCCTTTTATAATAGGGACACTTTATGGTGGTTGGCCTGTAGGGACTGCCCTGTTAGTCATATTATTAACTAGCAGGTTTGTTATGTATGGTTTCAATCTCCTTACAGTCGTTGTTTATATTGTTATCTTTATTATAACTGCTCTATTTTCTGCAAAATTTAATACTTTTAATAGAAAAAATAAACTAAATAGCTCCGTGCTATTAATTTTGTTTCTAAGCATCCTAACCAGCTTTATTTCACTCGTTATGTCTGATGTTTTTCAAATAACGGAGGCGTATGTATTTTACTTTATTCTCCTTCCTCCTTTCGTTATAGCGTTAGCTGTATATATCATAGAAATTTTAAAAGATGCCATTTTAATCCGAACTCAAATGGTGAGGCTTGAAAAGATGGAGGTAGTTAGTCAGCTTGCAGCTAGTATTTCACATGAAGTTAGAAATCCTTTAACCGTTGTGAAAGGATTTGTTCAACTGCTAAAGGCTCCTGATCTCTCTCAAGAAGTAAAAGAACAATATATACAGCATGTTGTTAGAGAGCTTGATCGTGCAGAATCCATTATTAATGAATACTTAGCATTTGCAAAACCTACAATGGAAAAAGTGGATACTATTTTAGTCAACCGTGAACTAGGATATGTAATTGAAATGCTCAAACCATTAGCTAACATGAATCTAGTTCATATATCCGAACAATTAACTCTTGGCATGACTCGTGGGAATGTTCAACATTTCAAGCAATGCTTCCTAAACCTAATTAAAAACGGTATAGAAGCTATGCCAAACGGCGGAGAACTTAGTATTATTTCCTATGTGGAAAATTCCGATATAATTATCGAAATAAGCGACAGTGGCGTAGGAATGAACAAAGAACAAATCAACCGTTTTGGTGAGCCTTATTACAGTTCTAAAGAAAAAGGAACAGGGTTAGGATCAATGGTAGCTGTTAAGACCATCCAAGCGATGAATGGTACACTTCATATAAATAGTGTTCCCAATAAGGGAACAACTATGACCGTCGCACTACCCGTTTATTATGAAGATGATGCTAACAAATGAGCAAGAAAAGAACCCACCATGCCGCTTAACTAATGCGGACCACGGTGGGGCATTTTTTTCTTCAAGGGGCAAGACCCTTAAAAAAATGAAATTAAACTTCAATCCATATTCCTGTATAACTGTATTTATGTATATACAGGTTATTTGAAATTTCTAGTTAAAAAGCTTTTAGAATCAGTACATGAAAGGGGAGTATTAGGAAAATGCAGCTTTATAACGTTAAGGAAGCTCCCCTATTCAAAAAGCCAATCATGATGCAAGGCTATTGCTTAACATCTTACATATTTGCGTTTGAACCCCAGTCTCCCTTTATCTACTTCCTTTTGAATACTTTCGTAAGCGTTTAGAAGACTGTTTTTCTTCTTGTCCCGTTTGACTTCTACTGGACCTACTGCCTTTGCTGTTTCGACCGCCTTTTCATGGAGTGGCAAATATGAAATCCCTACCGTGTATAGAAAGTTATTCATAGCAGATTTCGTTCGTTCGGGTGAATCGTGAATCGTATTTTTCACTAGTTCAAGCATATTGGCAATCTTGCTTTCGGAAAATTCAGGGTCAGAGCGATTCCCTAACAGCCAACAGTAGCAACTCCAGCCCGCTGACATTCTCAGCTCTTCGCCGCTCGCAATCCATTTATCCGCAACTTCTTGTGCAATATCTGCTTCCGCTAAAGTCACTGCTACAACGTAATCGGATAGCATATAAAAATAGGCCGAATCCATCCAACGATTAAAATCCGATTCAGTCATTGCTTTTGGATCGGCAATAATACCCGCAAAGTACATGGCATCGTAGTTACCTGTAGTATAAAGCTCTTCTGCTAGCGGTTGATTGATTTTTATTTTCTTCGCTATTGGCTTCATGGCACCTGTAGCCACTCCAAAAAGTGGCTCATGCGCACCATTGGATATGTACATTTTCTTCGTTCGTTCCTTGCCAAGGGCTTCAAGCTCCTGCATAACCGTTTCTAAATTCATTATCTAGCCTCCCCTCTTTTTCCCTAATATTTTGTCTATCAAATACATTACCATTATCGTATAACAACCTACTATTTGTCAGCAAAACTACCGTCTAAGCGCATGAGTGTTAGACAGGAATCCACTTCATGCATCATAAGTAAACGCAGTACAGATTCCTGTATAGCTGTATTTATGTATATACAGGTCGCTTGAAACTTTTAGTTATTCAATTTACAAACGTGTTATGAAACTCGTAAAACAAGAAAGTGTACTGTTAACTATGCGAGAACAGTGAATCATCTTCAAAAAGGAGAAAAGAACAAGGAAATAGCACAAAAGCTTTATGTTAATGAAAACATAATAAAAAACACCTACAAAATTTATATCGAAAATTCAATGCAAATAACCAAATTTTTGTATACTCAGTTTGCTAGACAAGAAAGCTGGGGGAACTTCTCTCAGGTTTAAAAATAAAGCTAAGAAACATTCACCAGTAACGCATGAAAAAACCGACCCAGTAAGGTCGGTTTTTTATTGTTTACCAGACTCCTCCACCACAGAAACTTGCTCCAACGATGATTAAGAGGATAAATAACACCACTATAAAGGCGAAGCCTCCACTACCACAAGCAAATCCAGACATACAATCACTCCTTATTTGTTTTAAGGAGGTACTTAGATGGGTTAATTCATGTTATGTTCGAGATGAGCGAATGACACAATTTTTCAAACGTTAAAAAAGTCGATCCTGAAATCGACTTTTTATGTATCTGATGAGAGTAAAATATCAATTCGTTAACAACGGCGCCCGTGATGGAATCCATGATGATGGAATCTATTTTACTCTCTTTCTTTTAAGATGGTCATGATTCGTTGAGATTGACAGTGAATATGGTCATCACTCCTTACCTCACATGAGCTCTAGGTGCCGAATCAAAAGGAAAAGGAAGCGCCAGCAGGAGGTCGTAATAGCAGAAGACACGTGCAGCTTCTGTTATTAACTATATCTACATCTATGTTATTATTGGCGTTTACATAAACATCGACGTGGATATCGATGTTTATATCTATATTTACATATACATTTCTAACAGGATGACTATCAATGTGTGATAAATCTACCATTCCTCTATTTATCGAAAGAGCATCTGCCAGTATGTAAGCAGATGCTCTTGTTTTCATACTTCTCATTTTTCATTTGGAACATAATTATTATTTCTTTAAGAAAGAGGCAGCCTCACTTCAACCGTTGTGCCCTGATTTTCTTTACTCTTGAATGTAATAGACCCTTTATGTTGATTGATAATTCTGAAGCATAACATTAAGCCTAAACCGGTCCCCTTCTCTTTGTTGCTGAAAAAAGGTTCTCCTAATTTTCTGAGACGTTCTTCATTAATCCCAACTCCATTATCAATGATGCTTATTAATACATTTGGTCCCTCTTTAATGGTTTGGATATTCATAGAACCTCCGTTAGGCATGGCTTCAATACTATTTTTAATGAGATTAATAAACACTTGTTTAAGTTGGTTTGGATCGCATATAATAGGTGGAATATTTGGTTCAATTTGTTGAGAGATTTGCACATTTTGTAAATGGGCCTCTGGTTCCAGCAGTGTTGTAACATCTTTTAGTACTTTTTTGGGATCACTCTTCTTTAATTGAATTTCTTGTGGCTTAGCTAGGTTAAGAAACTCTTTAATAATCTCTTCAACACGATTAAATTCATCCAAAATAACCTCAAAGAATTCTTGTTTGATGATCCCTTGCTGTATTAGCTGAACCAGTCCTTTTATAGAGGTAAGAGGGTTTCTTACTTCATGGGCGAAACCTGCCGCGAGTTCCCCTACTACGGTTAATTTCTCTGACTTTGATAGCCGTTCTTCTGCATGTCTCTTTTCTGTGATATCTCTCCCTACCACAATCATGTGCTCTGTTTCACCGTTTTCCCCAATAACAGGCGTACCTACACACTCAATTAATATCCAATTCCTATTAGCGTGTAAGAAACGAAATTCTACCTGGGCAGGAGACCTTGTTTTAATAATCTGGTTAAATTTCATTCTTACAAGTTCAGCATCTTCTGGATGTATTTTATCCATGACCTTATTTCCCGCAAGCTCTTCTTTAGAAAAACCAAGTACTGCTTCATGTGAGGGGGATGAATACCAAATTTGTCCGTCCTTATCGAACAAACAAATTAAGTCGGTCATGTTTTCGGCGATAAGACGATACTTGTATTCACTTTTTTGTAAAGCTTCCTCGGCTTTTTTACGCGCTGTTATATCAACAAATGAACTAATGACCTCTACCACTTCTCCCCCTCGTTTAATCGGGCGTAAACTAGCAAGATAATGAATGTCATTGAGCATGCCCTCATACGTAACAAGGTCTTCTCCTTCCCATGCTCTCTGGTAATAGTGTATTACTTCTTCTGCGAGCTCAATAGGTAGAAAATCATGCAACGATTTTCCAACTACTTGAAAGGGGATTAATCCCATTCGGTACAATAATTCCCCATCACACAGTGTATGAATAAATTGATTATTGATTTTTTTAAACTTCAAAATCATTCCCTGCTGTAAGCGAACGGTATCTTGTAGTTCTTTTTTTGCTACTTGTAATAGTTCTTCTTCCCACATTTGCTCATTCATATCTTGAGAAATTCCATATTTTTTTAAGAGATGTTGGACTTGTTGGAGTATGTTTTCTAGTTCTTGTGCAGGCAGTGGCTGACTAAAGAAGTATCCTTGCCCTTCATCACATAGATGCCGCTGTAGAAATACAAGCTGTTCCTTCGTTTCGATTCCTTCCGCTACCACATTTAAGTTCAAGTTATGGGCCATCGCAATGATGGTTTTCACAATTGTTTCATCGTTCGGGTTGTTATAAAGTTCTTGGACAAACGATTGGTCAATTTTTAATGTATCGACAGGGAATTGTTTTAAATAGTTTAAAGAACTGAATCCCATTCCAAAGTCGTCAATACTGATATGAACACCTAGACTTTTAAGCTGCTGCAAAGTCGAAATGGTATGTTCAATGCCCGTGGCCATGGTTTCGGTAATTTCAAGTTCCAAATACTGAGGTTCAAGCCCTGTCTCTTTCAAAATAGTCGTAATCGTGTGAACGAGATTAGATTGAGCGAATTGCTTAGCTGATAAATTAACAGCCATCACTGGTGAAAACCCTTTTTCCTGCCATGCTTTATGTTGTTTGCATGCAGTATAGAGAGCCCATTCTCCGATAGAGATAATTAATCCAGTTTCTTCGGCAATAGGGATAAAAGTTGCCGGTGATATCACTCCCCACTTCGGATGATTCCAACGAATTAAAGCCTCTACGCCGACAATGTTACCCGTTCTCAGATTAAGTTTTGGTTGATAATGTAACAGCAGCTCATCACGTTCTATCGCTTTATACAGATCGACTTCGATTTGCAATGGCTTGAATTCGTGCTCATTGGAAAAGTAAAACTTATAATTGTTTTTACCTGCCTTTTTTGCTTGATACATAGCAAAATCTGCATGTTTAATTAATGTCTCGACGGTCTTTCCGTCCTCGGGAAATAGACTAATCCCTATACTCGAAGACGTGAACATATCATAGCTTTTTATCTTATATGGACCAGCAAGAACATCAAGAATTCGTTGGCCAACCTTTGAAGCAACCCTTCTGTCAGCATCTGCTAGAACAATGATAAATTCATCCCCACTTTGGTGGAAAATGAGGTCGTTGCCATATATAGATGACTTCAACCGTTTCGTTACTTCTTTCAATAGAAGATCACCCATGTTATGTCCAAAGGTATCGTTGATGATTTTAAAACGGTCAAGATTAATCATTAATACAGCTAGGCTTTGTTTCCTTTCAGCAGCATTCGTTAACTCACTTGAAAGGCGTGAATATAACATATTTCGGTTAGGCAAACCGGTTAAGTAATCATGATAGGCCATGTATTTATTTTCATTTTCTGTTGCTACTTGTTTCGTTATGTCCTGTGATATACCGTATACACCGTCAACTTGTCCGTTTACTATAATAGGGACAATGGAGGTGTTTAAGTAAATGAGAGAGCCATTTTTGTGATAAATGGCAGTTCTAAAGTTTTGAGGAGTCCCTTTTTTCACTAACTCGAACCGTTTTTTGACCTGTTCTTTGTCTTCTGGATTGACCGCGTCCAGAATATGCATCTTTAAAATCTCTTCCGTGCTGTAGCCAGACATTTGTTCGAGAATATGGTTACAGTCGGTAAAATATCCGTTTACATCTAATGAGTAGACACTATTTGCATTAAACTCAATGAGTGATTTATAACGTTGTTTGTTATCATTTAGTTGATTGTAGAGTTTCTTCTTCTCTGTAATATCTTTCCCGACTACCATAACAGCCGGTTTTCCGTTAAAGGGTATCCTCACCGAATTACAATCTACATCTATTACTTTATCATCTAACCTTTTTAGTTTATATTCACAAAAAGGAAGAGTTTCTCCACTTAATAGCCTTTTTAGGCGATCTTGCAATCTATCTATATCTTCAGGTACCATGATTTCTTGAATTTTTTTACCCAAAACCTCATTCTCATGATTTACTCCCAGTATCTTTAGTGCCTCCGGGTTCGCGTAGACAAATCTTTCTCCCTGATGCACAAAAATAGCGTGGGGTGATAGCTCAATCAGATGCCGATACCGTTCCTCGCTTTCCGCTAAATGTATCGTTGTCATTTTCCGGTCGGTAATATCAAAAACGATTCCCGTAATTAAAATGACCTTTCCTTGATCATTCTTCGTAATATGGGTGTTCTCTTGGATCCACCTCATAGCTCCATCGGAACGAATAATTCTGTATTCAATATCAGAAGCTCTGCCCGATAATAACGTTTTTATGTGATTTTGAACTATATCCATGTCTTCTGGAAAAACAAAATCTTTCCATAACTCAGAATTACTTTCAAGATCCTCTTGTGTATACCCATATAGTTTGGCATTCTCACTTGAAACCCAAAGAGAACCTTCCTCTAAATTCCTGTACCAAATGGATGCACTTACGCTATCAATTATTTTTTTTATGAATTCTATATCTTTATGATGTCTTAATAGTTTGGCAATATAATTGATATTCATTTACATTCTCCATTTATTGTTATTCATTAAATTGTCAATATAAAAAAGCTATCTTCTAAGAGAAGCAGCCTTTTACAAATTTAAAGCCGTAGCTTTGCGTCCTTATTTTTCAATAAGTTTGCTCTTGTCATTATAATATTGTTAGGATAGGGGGAACAACAGGGTATTTTTAATTTTCTGTCTTCTCGTTGTATGATTTATTTTGTTTCAAATCTAGTGCCTTGCTTTAAATATTAAAATTAGCTTTATCCTATCATAGTTCAACACTTGGATTTCCGTTTTTTCCACAAACTGACCCCTGCGCTTTGTTAAAAAGTGATACTTTTAAAAACGTCAGTCTTTTGCTAAGGTTATCAGTAAATTCAAAAAGGTAAGGAAGATTTATGACTATGCAAAAAACACAATCAAGATCGCGCACACAAACTTTTGATTTGATTTTAACAGCCATGTTAATTGCACTCGTATTCGTGGCGACTTTCTTTTTAAATATCAGATTACCGATTGCGGCAAATGGCGGTTTGGTTCATCTTGGAACAGCTATGCTTTTTATCGCTTCCATTTTGTTTGGTCCTAAAAAAGGAGCTATGGCTGGTGCTATTGGAATGGGGTTATTCGACTTAGTCTCTGGTTGGACATTGTGGGCACCTTTCACTTTTGTGGTTCGGGGGTTACAGGGATATATAGTTGGAAAAATTGCTTGGTCGAATGGCCGCAATGGTACAAGTGTTGTTTTTAATATACTAGGTACTATTATTTCAGTTCCAGTGATGCTAGCAGGTTATTACGTTTGTGAAGGGGTCCTATACGGTAGCTGGATTGCACCATTGGCCTCTATTCCAGGAAATCTAACTCAGATTGTTGTAGGAATCTGTATAGCGATTCCGGTTGGTGTTGTTCTGAAAAAGGTTCCTGTTTTTAAATCGTAAGCACTTATTCAACAGTTAAAAGAATAAGCGTATTCGAGATTTTTCTCGAATACGCTTATTTATTTGCTAAAAGGTTACATCGATTCTTTCAAACCTCTTTCAGCTAAAGGATGTGCGGGTTCTTTTTATATCGCTTGCTTCTTTGCATATTTTGTACCAATGTTTATGTATATGTCTTTATGGATGTTTATATATACATCGACATCGATGTTTACATCTTTAATTCATCCATATGTCAATGTGATTTTTATTGAAGCAATCTTCACAAGTGAAACTACCTTCATTTCTTAAATATGCTGTTATTTCAGTCATATCTTTATAATTTGGATAACGCATTTTTACAAACACAACATCATTCCCTTTGATTTCTTTACGGCAAATAGAACACTTAGGCTTTTCTTTAAACACGTATATCCCCCTATTAAATTTATATCTCTAATTGGATATGAGCCAGAGTTTAAAAAGTTCCATCCTAAATACATTTACAGTGGAAAAATAAACACGACTATTCCATATCGGTATTTATATTTAAGGGATCTTCTTTTTCGTGATGACTTAGTAAAGTTTGAATTTCAAACAATCATTAGATAAGGCTATTGAAATGGAATATAAAAAAGTAGATTACATTTACTACTCTCCCCTTCGTTTATGGAATCATGTTTAGTAAACGAAGGGGAGATAAATATTAATGCCGACATTTAAAAGGATATTTACATTGATGTTTTTATCAACGACATATCAATTCACTTTTATTCGTTAGTATGGCTATCATTATTTGTTACGGTGAGTTTGTACAACTTCATTAAGAGAAAAACACCGACGTCTTGATCAATGAAGACGTCGGTGTTTGTTTTTACTTCTTCAGATATTCACTTGCATACTTCATAAGGGCTTCTGTGACAATTCTAGTTTTCTCCCCTTTTTTGTTGGCAGCAAGAAGTTGGAGGGCCTCAAATGCTTCGTTTTCAACCCATACAGTGAGTTTTCTATGTCTATCTTCAAATCGAGTCTTTTTTTCCTTTGATGTCTGCTGTTTTACTTTTTGACGCAAAGCATTTAAGTCAAATTTAGTGACATCATTGTTTATGTCTATGTTATCGTCGATGGTTACATCCTTATCGACGTTGACACCTCCATTTACATCGATGTCTCCATCGTTGTCAACAGTTTGCTGATTCAGTAATCCTGCTTCAATAAAGGCTTCTGCAGGTGTTTTCTTTCCTTGAATTCGGGCTTTTAAGTTATTAGTTTTGGACACGTTCTAACAACTCCTTCATAAATGGTTTATATGGTTCGATAGCGTCTTTGAGTTCGCTGTTGTCTTCAAAACCATAAATCGCAAGTCTCTTTGTAGTAGCTTTCCTTTTAATAAGATTAGAGAATCTAAGATTCGGATATTCTTCATCAATAATTTCCATCATGGCCTTTGTATCACTTGTTCGTGGATCCACTATCGAAAATAAAATCCCAGCTATTTCGACAGTTGAACCTAAATTGTCTCTAGCAGCTTCACAGATTTCAATGAACTTTTGAATGGCGTAATAACAGAATTGACTGCCATCAAATAAAATAACGGCATAATCTGAACAGGCTACAGCGTTAATCGTCTGGTCACCAAGTGCTGGAGGTGTATCTAGAATAATATAATCATAGTCTTCCATAACTGGGGAAAGGGCCTCTTTTAGTGCTAGATAAGGATTCCCAGAATAGTTTCCACTTCGTAAGTGAACGGAAAGTTGCGCTAGGAAATCGTTCGATGGAACAACGTGCAGGAAGTCTGTAACAGGTATTATGTATGGACGAACGTCTTTTTCAAGAATGGCTTCTAAAATAGTCTTTTCTTCAAAAACGTTGCAAATGTCTAGAACCCCTGTAAGCAACGAACTGATATTTCCTTGAGAATCCATGTCTACAACAAGAACTTTTTGAGATTTACTTAATAAATGAGCTACTACTCCTGCTGTGGTAGTTTTGCTGCATCCACCTTTTGAAATCCCAAATGTAATAATTTTGGCGGTCATTCTTCATCTCTCCTTTTCATTTCCCTGCAGCTCAGCCATCTTCATTTGTTTTTCTTCTACTTTTTCGCAAAAGTCGGAGACCACTTTTACAACAAATTGAGAGATAGTTAGCCCTTCATGTGCAAGGGCCTGATCGAGCCTTTTTCGCAGGGTTCCGGTTACTTTAACATTGATATTCGCTGTTTTCTTTTCCATATCAATTCACCTTTATTCTCTAGGAACTTTATTTATAAGGTAACACAATAGCGATATATTCACTACATAAAAAACTTGATAAAAATCTACAGCATCCTATTATTTTCGCGATTAATTAAATACGTTAATAGATTTTGTTTTTTAAACTGGATGTGCAGGCTTGAAGAATAATAGAGAAGATTGTAATGAGGTAATTCACTTCTTCCAATTTCTTGGGTTTAAATAGCTTTTAAATTTTGCAGCTACTTCTTTTCCGACTAATAAAGCTCCTCCCCAAAACATTACTTCTGCAAATATGAGACCACCTGTAATGATTCCAGCCTTTAATTTAGTTGAAAGGGGTGTAAAAGGAACGATTATAGGAATCAGCCAAGAGAGAAGAGAGATGATAATAAGACCAATTCCTATTTTATAAAAGATTGATTTTTTTTCTTTTTTTATTGCACTTGCTTTTTTATCCAAATGAACTAACCTCCGTCTATCATGAAAATAGTTTAGCTTACTAAACTATAGGGGAGAGTTTGAAGGGGAACAAGGATTTATTGGGGATGCAGCGTTCCTATTTCTACCGTTTATTCAAGCAATTATAAAGTGTCTCCTGGTTGTCACCCTTATATTATGGGCGATAGCCTGCCTGCCTCGCTTTTTGGAATATTTAGAAGAAAGATCTATTAAAGGTTCATTACTTGCTCTTTAATGGGGGCACAGTCTCGGAGTGAGCAGCGGTAGGGTGTAAGGGTACGGCAAGAATTCACTCTTTTTGGGGACACACATAAACAAGAGAGTATTTGTAAAAATATTTCTCTCGATTATAAAAATCTTACATAAGCTAGTTATGTCAGATTTTTTATTTTGCGTTGAGCCTGTTCCAGCGAGGGTTTATCAGTTCTTTTTTAATCGTCCTTTTTACGAGAAATCTGACGTATTCCCTGTCTGGTTAAGGGGGTGTCGTATTTATGCAGACGGTCCAACCTATTAAAGATAGAGAGAAAATCGAGGCGATTCAGAAGATTTTACGTGCATTTATGCTAAGGAATGAGCTTTTATCTGTGCTAGGAATCAATACCGGACTACGAAACAGTGATATTTTAGCATTGAAGGTTTCGGATGTTTTAAAGAAGACGGGAGTGGTTGACCGGCTGGATCTCAGGGAAAAGAAGACGAAGAGAAGCGAATCATTGCTCTAAATAAAAAATATGCCGATTAATAGCATGTTATTTAGAAGCGGAACGGCCAGCTGCACACCATGATGAGCCCTTGTTTTTGCATCAGAAAGGAAACTGGAGACCGATCAGTCGGCAACATGTGTAAACATCCTCGATGAAGCTGTTCTCTCTGTAGGGATTACGTTGTTTTGAGATTGGAGTTGTGAAAAAAGCTACCCAAAAGGCACAAAATGTGTTTTTTGGGTAGCTTTTTTAATATAAAAAATAGAAGTTATTAAGTGAGATGTTTGTAAGAAAGAACTCCATTGGCTGCAACCATGGGAGTAATCGGGATTTAACCAAGCAAATGATGTTTTACTACTTCATACGCCTGACAAATATCCGCAAACATTTTACCATCATTGTGATCCATCAAATCCGTGGCAATATCGTACAAGTCTAGTTTATTATCTGTAAAGATGTCTGACATAAGAGTAGCTTCTATTTGTTCAACGAAATATTCGATTTGAGCATTCATTATGGTCATCTCCAGTAATGTTATTTGTTGAGGCAATCATACATCCGTCTGTTGAAGTCATCAATAAAGAATCGGTATCTGACACAAGTTGTTCAAAGCTTTTTGAAATTAATATGAACTGGTAATTGATTTCCTGTTCATATTTATTGTTTTATCTTTGTAGCACTGTTATTAAAGGCTGTTAGTATTAATGCGATCTTGTGTTGCCATAATCACGGTATATTAATTTTTATTACACCAAGATAAAAGCTTTTTTCTTTTATCTTGCTCTTTTTAGTAAGGGGGTATACAGCAAGGTTTTTTAATCTAATCCCCTTCGTATTAGCTGAAAATATATCGTTTTTATTTTTGGAAAAAGTGTTGACTTATTTATATCGAAATAGTAATATTGTAATTCCCACTAAGGGAATCTGGTTAAGCAGATGAATTCTTGATTGGTGGGATTTAAGTAAGTGAATGAATATGAAAGTTGATAGTAAAATTATTTTTCAAAAGTTATTGACTTGCGTATACTAAAATAGTAATATTATAAATCCGCCGAGGAAATTCAGTGAAATGTACGTTGGTCTTTTGGTGAAATTATAATGAAGTTAATGAACATGAAAGATACTTTCTATCATTCATGTGATAAAAAACTTTAAAAAGTTATTGACTAACATAAATAAATTATGTTATGATAATAT
>Ga0182746_1002543_pt1 | contig 13744 bp, 12 predicted proteins | sample eDN3rd30CBELigOP_FD_128881 | JGI IMG/M metagenome (GOLD analysis project Ga0182746, IMG submission 128881) | Enriched Organic Plus compost microbial communities from Emeryville, California, USA - eDNA 3rd pass 30_C BE-Lig OP (version 2) (version 2) ... | reverse complement strand
CATTGCTCGAAGGTGCGCTGGCCGAGCCGGGGGACCTTCAGCAGTTCCTTGCGGCTGGAGAACGAGCCGGTCGCGTCGCGATAGGCGACGATGGCGTCGGCCAGCGATGCGCCGAGTCCTGACACGCGCGCCAGCAGCGGAGCGGATGCGGTGTTGAGATCGACGCCCACGGCATTCACGGCGTCTTCGACCACGGCTTCAAGCGACCGTCCGAGACGATACTGATCGACATCGTGCTGATACTGTCCGACGCCGATCGACTTCGGCTCGATCTTCACCAGTTCTGCCAGCGGGTCCTGCAGGCGTCGCGCGATCGACACTGCACCGCGCAGCGAGACGTCAAGGTTGGGGAATTCCGCAGCCGCTGTTTCGGATGCCGAATAGACCGAGGCGCCGGCCTCGCTGACGATCACTTTCAGCGGCTTTGGTGACGGCATATCCCCAAGCAAGTCGGCGACCACGCGCTCCGTCTCGCGGCTGGCGGTGCCGTTGCCGATCGCGATCAGCTCGACCTTGTGCTTGACGATCAAGCGTGCCAGCTCGGCCTGTGTGCCGCGGACATCGTTCTTCGGCTGGAAGGGATAGACCGTGGCGGTGTCGAGCAGCTTGCCGGTCTTGTCGACCACGGCGACCTTGACGCCGGTGCGGATGCCGGGGTCGAGCCCCATCGTCGCGCGCGTTCCTGCCGGAGCGGCGAGCAGCAGGTCCTTGAGGTTGCGGGCGAACACCCGGATCGCTTCCTCCTCGGCGCGCTCGCGCAACTCGCGCATCAGGTCGAGCGAGAGCGACAGCGTAAGCTTCACGCGCCATGTCCAGCGCGCGACCTCGGTCAGCCAGATATCCGCCGGGCCCTGCTGGGTGATGCGATACGCATCCGCGATCATCCGCTCCACGGGCTTGATCGGAGAGGTGTCATCGGCATCGACCTCGATGTTGAGCGACAGCACTTCTTCATTGCGTCCGCGCAGCATCGCCAGCGCACGGTGGCTCGGGACACCGGCCCAGCGTTCGACATGGTCGAAATAATCGGAGAACTTTGCGCCGGCCTCTTCCTTTCCTTCCACGACCCGCGCGCGCAGGAAGGCATGGTCCTTGAGATAGTTCCGGAGCTGTCCGACCAGGTCGGCATTCTCGGCGAAGGTTTCAGCCAGGATATCGCGTGCGCCGTCGAGCGCGGCTTTCACGTCGGCGACGGTCTCGTTGACATAGGCCGCAGCGGCGTCCGCGGGCACCAGCGAGCGGTCGGTGAGAAGCGCGTCCGCCAGCGGTCCAAGGCCGCGCTCGCGGGCGATCTCGGCCACGGTGCGGCGCTTGGTCTTGTAGGGCAGGTAGAGGTCTTCCAGCTCCGCCTTGGTGGTCGCCGCGCCGATCTTCTCGGCCAGTTCATCGGTGAGCTTGCCCTGGGTGCGAATCGATTTGAGGATGGCGTCGCGGCGCGAATCGAGCTCGCGCAGATAGGTCAGCCGCTCGGACAACAGGCGCAGCTGGGTGTCGTCAAGGCCACCGGTCACCTCCTTGCGATAGCGTGCGACGAACGGCACCGTCGCGCCTTCATCGAGCAATCCGATCGCGGCGGCGGCCTGTTCCGGCTTGGCGTTGATTTCGGCTGCAATGATGGCGGCGATGTGTGCGGTGTCGGTTGTCATGCTCGTCCCAGAATCGATCGGCGGGCGGCGACCATAGGGACAATCGCCCCGCCGTGCCAATTGCCAGGATGGCGCAATCCCCGCGAGATTCGATCTCGCCGCCTTTCAGCATCGCAGGCTGGGGAAAAGCCGCACCGCGACAGGATGGCCTGTGCCGGCGCTGCTCCTCACGATTTGTAGAGTGTCTTCACGGCGTCGTGCAGTTTCGCGGCCAGTGGCGATGCCACATAGGCATCGGTCACCACCTCGATATAGGCCCCGCTCCTGGCTGCGGTGGCTGCTGCGAGCGCGCTGTCGAACTCGCCGCAGGTCGTCACGCGCATCGTCAGCCAATCGTCGTTGCCGAAGGCGTGCGGCAATTCCGCATAGTGCCACGGTGCGATGTCGTTGTAGGCGATCGCAGGATCCTTGCAGAGCAGGCGTTCGATCAGATAGCCGTTGTTGTTGAGCACAAAGATGACGGGCTTGAGGCCGAGGCGTCCGAACTGGCCGATCTCCTGCACCGTCAGTTGATGCGAGCCATCGCCGGTCACCAGCACGACACGCCGGTCAGGCGCTGCCACCGCCGCGCCGAATGCCGCCGGGGTCGCCCAGCCGATCGATCCCCAGAGGGTCTGATTGTGGAACGTAGCGCCCCTGGGCAGCAAGGCAAAACCAAGCCCCATGGAGACCGTTCCTGTCTCGACGATGACGATATCGTCGGGTTTGAGGAAGCTTTCCCAACGGGAGTAGAGCGCGCCGGAGTCAATGGCATCTGGGCCATGGCCGGTGACAGGCCCCAGTGCTGTCGCCTTGAGCTTCTTCCAGTTGCGCTTCGGCAGTCGCTGCGCCAGCTCGGCGAGAAGATCGCCCATCTCGACATTGTCATAGGTCTTGCCGGCGAGGTGCGTGCGATGATGATTGATGGTGATCAACTTCGCGGGATCGAGATGGGCTGTGAAAGCGCCGCTGTTGAAATCGGTCATCGGCGCACCGATCATCAGCACGCAATCAACGTTTTCCACGAAGCTGCGGACGCCTTCGTTCATCAACGCGCCATTGTAGACGCCGATATAGGCCGGATGCTGTTCGTCGAGGACGGACTTGCCCATCAGCATGGTGCCGAACGGAAGACCGGAGGCATCGATCATGCTTTCCAGCGAGGCGCGAAGACCCGCTCGCCCAAGAAGAATATCCGCGAGGATACAGGCCGTGCCGGCGCCTTCGAGAGTGGCGGCAATGACGTCGGCAGCGGCCGAAAGCGCGGCCTTGTCGCTGCGCGGTGTGTGAATGGGCTCGGATTCGCCCAGGACCGGCAGGTTCGCGAGATCGGCCGGGAATGCCATATAGACCGGACGGCGATGATACAGCGCTTCCGCGATCAGGCGTTCGGTTTCATAGGCGACATTCTGCGGCGTCATCACGGCATGGGCGCAGACCACCGGCTCGCTCATGCGGCGGAACAGGTCATATTCGCCGTTCCCCAGCGTATGGTGCATCAATGCGCGGGCCGCCTGCGTGGAAATATTCGGCGTGCCGACCAGATGAAACACTGGAAGGTGCTCCGCATACGCGCCGGCGACGCCATTGAGCGCGCTCAATTCACCGACGCCGTAAGTGGTACAAAGCGCCGCAGCGCCTCTGATGCGAGCATAGCCGTCGGCCGCATAGGCGGCGTTGAGCTCATTGCAGCATCCGATCCAGCGCATGTTGGAATCGTTGCAGATCGCATCGTTGACGGCGAAGGCATAGTCGCCGGGCACGCCGAAGACGTCCGTGATCCCGATATCGTGCAGGCGGGACAGGACGTATTGGATCACGGTCTTGGTCATGGCGCACTCTGGTTGAATTTGCAGATCATATGAAAGGCCGGCAGGCATCTGTTGCATGACAGACGGATGGCCTTATCACAACGACTTCGTTAGAGGGCTGATGTCTCGGCCAGCGCTGCGGCGTAGATCGGGATGCTCAGGCCCTCGATGGCGGACTGCTGCTGCGCGCCGAAGACGTCCCGTTCGTCAGCTGAGGCCGAGATGTTCGGCCGGTCGATCGAGATCTTGATGGCGTTGCAGGTGTCGACAAAGAACGTTCCGACGACGCGCTCCGGCGGCAGGCGCAGGATTTTTGCGGCATTGTCCTTGCTGAAGACGTTGGAGCGCAGCGCAGCTTCGTAATTCTCACCCGACGTGAAGACGATGTCGAAGGTCAGCCGGTTGATGCCGGCGTCCTTGCTGCGGATCACGACGGCCATGTCGAGCAGCCGGTGTGTCCCGATAGCCTGTCCCGCGGGAGGGGCGTCGGCGATCAGCGAGAGTGTGCGGTCATCGAGGTTGCCGGTATAGCCGGTCTCGCCGATGTCATGGTAGCGCGGCCGCGCATCGCCTTCTTTCACCCATGTTGCGCCGTTGGCCCGATAATAGGCGATGGGAAACATCTCGTTCTTGATGACGTTTTCGTTCTGCAGAAGGTGATAGAGCGACCAGGCATAGGCATCCGGCGCATCGAGATTGAGCCTCGACGTGGCTTTCGGCTGTGTCAGCGTGGTGATGCGGGCGATCTCCTGCGCATGGAGCGCGGCAAGCCTCGACAGATCGCGATCGATGGTCCGCAGCAGGATTGCGGGATTGGACGCATCCGCGTCGGTGATCGTATAGCTGGCATCGGCCAGCGCATCGGAAAACTCGTCCTCGATCAGCTTGATCACGGCGGCCTTGATCTTCGCATAGTTCTCAAAGAACACCGGGTCCCGCGTGCCGCTTGGGACGATGGCGCCGTAGAGCCCGTCCTCGCGCCTGAAGCTCACCAGGTTGGGCGAGAGCGGATAGGCGATGTTGCCGGCCGTCGCCTTGCGGCCCGGATAGCCATAGTGGATCAGATAGTGGGTGAGGAGGCTGGCCAGCAGCACCGCCGCGTCTTCCGTCCTGGCGGTTGTTTCGATGATGATGCCCAGCTCCCGCTGACCGTCCGCGACCGGCGTCATCTGCACGCCGTTGCGGCCATAGACCAGAACGTCCGCCGGGATTTTCGGCAGGTCGGCAGGGTCGATGTAGATCAGCGACACTTTCCGTCCGCCGAGCCGGCGCGAGCCTTCCAGCTTGATGCTCCAGGGCCACGGCTTGCCCGACCGCACGAAACGGCTGTTGCGAATGCCGGCGACGCGGGCATCCCTGGAAAAGAATTCCGTCTTCTCCATGGCGAGGATCCCCTCCGGATAGAACTGCAACTGCGGATGACTTTCCTCGTAGAGCGAGTGCGCGGCGATGGAATAGGCGGTGCAGCGGCGGACCGGATTGGGGGCAACAAAGAGTGCGGTGCCATCGTCATAGATCTCGGCGACGAGACAGTCGGACGGCGAGCCCGGATCACAGGCCAGCGCCCCGCATTCCAGGACATGTCCGACATGGTAGGCCAGACCGGGATCGATGCCCCGCCGGATCATGTCCGACGCGAAGAGGGCGATGTCGCAGGAGCGGCCCGCGAGGATATATTGCGCGCCGTCCTCGAGCGCCGTCATCAGCGGATGGATGCCCATCTGTCCGACAATGACGCTTTCGCGCAGCGCATCCTCATTCAGCTCCGGCCCGGCGCCGGTCGGGCGCAGCGCGCCCTTGCGGAATTCCTCGATGACGATCTCGGGATCGAGCTCTGCGCCGATCACCGCGACCTTCGCGTTCTGTACATCGAACTCGGCGAAGATCTCCTTCGCGACATCCAGCATCCAGGCGAGGTTGCGGTTGCCGCCCGCCATGCCGCAACTGCCGAGGATCACCGGGCAGCCGAGCGCCTTGCCGGCTTCGACCATGTGCCGGTAGTCGGCCTTCACGGCCTCGCGCTCGAAATACTCGGTGCCCGTTCCGAGATAGTAAGGACCCGCATCCATCGAGCCCGCGTCGGAAATGATGGCGTCGACGCGGCCTTTCAGAGCCTCGTCAAGGGATTCCTTCGGAAATCCGTAGCCGAGAGCGCCGCATGCGGAAACGACACGGTAGATGAGCTTGGCCATGGGAACACCCCTGTTGGTCGGGGGCGGACCGATAATGGCGTTGCCCCGCTGGAATGCCGCGGGATACCTATTGTGTGTACGCTGAAACAAATATTACTTCGATATGCGGGTATTGTCCGCCGATATGGCTGCTGATCCTCCAATCCATTCGCTGCCCGGCGCCGGCGTTTTCTGCAGATAGCCTTCGACAAAACGGGCCAGTGCCGTCCGCACCGCCTCGCCGCCATGGGTGAGCGGGTAATCGCTTGATGAAATGATGGAGGCGGTGAGATAGAGCGGCGGCTCCAGCAGCAGCGGCTGTGCCAGGTCGTCACCGGAGACGTCCGACAAGTCTCCCTTCGGGAGAATCGTGTCGCCGATCCCGGTGCGGACGGCGGACAGCATGCTCGACAGCATGTCGGCTTCCACCACGACGTTCGGCGTGACGCCGGCCAGAGCGAAGGCGCGGTCGATGACGCTGCGCGTCACGTTCGGAGGGCTTGGCAGAATGAGATTCAGCGCGGCCAGCTGCTTGAACGACACCGAAGATGTTTTGTTTGATGATGGTTTGCGCCGGACGAGATAGAGCCGCTGCCGGAACAGCGGCCTGCGTGCAAAGACGGGGACCAGCTCATCCTCAAACACCAGGCCGATATCGAGCCCGTTTGCCTCCACCCTTGCCTTGATCGTTTCGCTGTCGGCAGCAGAAAATTTCAGTGTGATCTTGGGAAGCTCCGCCTTGCAGGCCTCGATGAAAGACCCCGCCATCGCAGCGGCGAGTGTCGAGGACATGCCGAGGCGGACGGAGCCCTCCGGTTCGCCGCCGCTGGAGCGCACGATGCCGGGCAGCCGTTCCATCTGTTGCAGGATGGCGGACGCCTCACGGTACAACACTTCTCCCGCGGCGGTCGGGCGCACGCCACGCGCGCTGCGCTGAAGCAGGCTCAGTCCGAGCTGCTCTTCGAGCTCGGCGATCTGCTGGCTCAAGGCCGGCTGAGCGACGTGAATGGTCGTGGCCGCGCGGGAAAAGCTGCCCGCCTCGACGATCTTGACGAAATAGCGCAAGTGACGGAGTTGCATCTGATAATGCTGCGCAAGCGGACTATAGCGCGGCAGCCTATCGCGCTTCGCCCGAAAGACAATGTGTCATTCAGCGCCGGTTGCCGCCGGAGATGGACATCACACCGCAGCGGGCGAGGGCTGCAAGTGGCGGCGAATGAATGTGCCCGCGCTGGCCAGTGCCTCGCGACCAGCCTGCAGATGGGCATTCCAGAGTGCCCAGGCATGGATCATATGCGGCCAGACCTCGAGGGTGACGGCAACGTCGGCTGCGCCGGCGGCTGTCGCGAAGCGCGTCGCGTCGTTCAGCAGCGTCTCCGCCGAGCCGACCTGAATCAGAGTCGGTGGGAAGCCCCTCAGGTCAGCAAACAAAGGCGAGATGCGCGGGTCCTTGCGGTCCATGCCGGCCGGCAGATAGGCGTCCGCCAGTTCATGCAGATAGCCGTCGTGAATGAGCGGGTCATCCCGGTCCTTGGTCACCAGCGTCGGTCCGGACATGGTGAGATCGGTCCAGGGCGACACCAGCCAGGCACAGCCCGGCTGGTCTTCGCCATCTTCGCGCAATTGGTTGATCAGGGCCGCGGTCAGCCCGCCGCCGGCGCTGTCGCCACCGACGGCGATCCGGGCGGCGGCAATGCCCTGCCTGCGCAGCCAGCGCCAGGCGGTCAGCGCATCATCAAAGGCCGCCGGGAAGGGATGTTCGGGCGCGAGGCGATAGCCGACGGCCAGTGTGCGGATTCCCGCCGCGCGTCCCGCCTCGGTCACCATGCGCCGGTGGCTCGGGATCGAGCCGGAGCAATAGCCGCCGCCATGGAAGAACATCAGCACCTTTGACGGATCGGCGCCGGGCACGCTGGACCATTCACCGGGAATGCCGTCCACGTCGACGGGCTCGCGTGTCACGTCATCGGCCACCGGCCAGACCGAGCCCACTTCATCAAGGCGCGCGCGCCGTTCCGCCCAGCCAACGGGGCGGGGCTTCGACGTCAGCAGTTTTCGGATGGCGTCGATTTCGCTGGAAGTCATGGTGCCCCCTCTCGCGCGGCCAACTGATAGCAAACCGCCAACGCCGGGGAATGACAAGTTTGTGGTTCGCCATCCCGCAGGAAGACCGTCGCCTGAAAAGCCAGTCCCCGCGGTCATTCCAGGGCGCGGACGACAGTCTGCGAATCCGGAATCCAACCGGCGGTACAATCTCCCCGCTCCCTCCCCCTGAAAGGGCGAGGATTTCGTTGGACATGGAAGGCGGTTCTTCAAGTTGGACCGCCTTCGTTTAGCTATGCCTCGAACGCGGGGTGATAGGCGACGTCGCCAGTCGCTAGCGGGCCGCCCAGGACCAGGCGCTGAAAGTAGGGCGAATGATGGCCGCCGTACGTCAGAGCCGGATCGCTCTCAAAACCGAACCGATGATAGTAGCGGGGATCGCCAAGGACGACGCAGCCCGCGGCCTGAAACAATCGGAGTTGTTCGAGTCCTGCTCGTATGAGCAATTGGCCCAAACCCCGACTCTGCTGCTCTGGTCTGACGGACACTGGCCCGAGGCCATACCAGTCTCCTCGGGCGCCAACGATCGTGACTGGCGAGAACGCCACATGCCCTACGATTTCGTCCTGATCTACGGCAACGAGAGATACGGTCAGTGCTTGGCCTGTCCTCAGGCCTTCAACGATGCGCGCCTCCGTCCCGCTACTGTGAGGCGCGGTCTTGAACGCTGCGGTTGTGATATAGCTGATTGCAGCGACGTCCGTTGGCCGCTCGGATCTGATTTCCAATGTCGTGAACCTTCATAGAAGCCCCAACGTGCAGGCACGTATCGCAGATCACGCGACACGTCGCAGTCAGCCTCTCCCTTTTCAAGGGGAGGTCGGTCGCCGAGCTCTTGGCTGGATTCCGGGTTCGCACCTTCGGTGCGCCCCGGAATGACAGCCTCGACCAAACTCCTGCTGCGAATGCAGCCTGTGAAGCCAAGTCCGATCTACGACGCGTGCGTCACCACCGGCAGTTCGGTCGTCTCGTGTTGCACCACCGGCGGCGGATCGCCGTCGACCACCGCTCCGGTCTCGGCGACATAGGTGCGCCATGCGGCAAGAAGCTCCTCGAGCTTCTCCGGCTGTGTCCCGGCAAGGTCGTGAGCTTCGGCTGGATCGGTGGCCAGATCGTAGAGCTGCCAGACTCCGGGGCCGATGGGCCCAGGGATGAAGACGGCCTTCCAGTCGCCCTTGCGGATCGCGCGGCGGCCGAACAGCTCCCAGCCGGTCGCCTCCGACGGCTCATGGATCGCATCGGTCTCGCGCCGCAGATAGGGCACGAGGGATCGCCCGCGCGGCGCAGCGATATCGCGGCCGCGATAGTGGTGTTTGGGATGCGCGACACCCGCCAGCTCAAGGATGGTCGGGGTGATGTCCATCACCGTCGTGAACGCCTTGCCGATCTCGCCCTGCAGGCTGACGCGCGGATAGCGGATGAACGCCGTCGTCCGGATGCCGCCCTGAGTGGTGAAGGCCTTGTAGAGCCGCGACGGCGCGGTGGCGGCCTGCGCCCAGCGCGGACCATACCAGACGTAGGAATTGCCCTGGCCGATATTGTCGAGGCTGTTGTCGTAATGCTCGCTGATGAATTCCAGAAGGTTCGGCCCGAAGCGGGGCGCAGCTTCCAGCAGCGCGCCTTCGGCGCCGTTGTCCGACATGAACAGGATGAAGGTGTTGTCGAGGTCGCCGCTCTCACGCAACTGCTCGATCACCCGGCCGATATTCCAGTCCATGCGCTCGACCATGGCGGCATAGACCTCCATGGTGCGGGCCGACACGGCTTTCTCGTCGTCACTCAGCTCGGACCATGGCCGGCCGCCGACAATCGGATGTGGTTCGGCATCCTGCGGCACCAGGCCAAGTTTCTTGAGCCCGGCCAGACGCTCCGCGCGCAGCGCCTCGGGGCCATCCTTGTAGCGGCCGCGATACTTCTCCACGATGTCCTTTGGCGCCTGCAGCGGCCAGTGTGGTGCGGAGTAGGGCAGATAGGCGAAGAATGGCCGGCTGCGGTCGCGCTCGCCCAGATAGTTGAGCATGATGTCGGTGAAGCTGTCCGACGAATAGAAGCCGTCCGGCAGCTTGTCCACGAACTGCTGGTCCTCGATGTAAAGCGAAGCGGAAGTCCGCATCAGCCCCGGCAGGGCCTCGCTCTCGGGTTCGAAGCCGTAGTGATTGGCGGCGCCCCGCAGCAGCGAGAACGACCGTTCGAAGCCTCGCGCGCCGGGCGCCCGGTCGGCGGTGAGGCCCAGATGCCACTTGCCGGACATCAGCGTCTGGTAGCCGGCATCGCGCAGCAACTCGACGACCGTCACCACGGCATCATTGAGATAGCCCTCATAGCCGGGCCGGCCGCGCAACTCGTCGGTGAGGGATTCAGCCATGGTGCCGAGGCCGGCGATATGGTGGTCCGTGCCGGTCAGCAGCATGGAGCGGGTCGGCGAGCAGGTCGGCGCGGTGTGAAAGCCGTTGAGGCGTATGCCGGCGGTCGCCAGGGCATCAAGGTTGGGGGAATGGATTTCGCCGCCAAACGCGCCGAGATCGGAGAAGCCGAGGTCATCGGCAACGATGATGAGGAAGTTGGGGCGCTTCACGCCGGCGGGCGGAGCCGGATCCTGCTCTGTGGTCATTGATCTCTGTTCCAAGCGTCTCGTGGTCGGGGAAGGAGGGTACGCTGTCGATCGCCGCGGTGGAAGGTCGCCCGGAGCGGGCGGAATGGCGGGAGGACAAGAGGGCCGCATGTCCGCATCCCGCGCTGCGGCAAGGATGCTCAAAATGCGCATCAGCCGCCCAGGCGGAGACCCGAGCGGCTGACATCCAAACCCAAAAGCAACGGTGACGGTTATCGCTTCCCTGGATTGATCCAGTTCTTTTTCTTTGAGCTTGTCACTGTGCGGCGCGGCGCTCGGTGGCGTAGAGCAGCAGTGCGGCCAGCCCGATCACTCCGCCGGCGATGGCGGTCGCGGTCCAGCCGCCGGAGTGATAGGTGAGGGTGCCGAGCACCGAACCGATCGCGCCGCCGACGAAGACGGTCGTCATGAAGATGGCGTTGATGCGCCCGCGCGCTTCCGCCGACAGCGAGAAGACGATGCGCTGGCTGACGATCTGGTTGGTCTGAACGGCGGCATCGATGACGACGCTCAGCACCGCAAGCGCGATCAGGGCTCCGGCTGCGACGCTCCAGCCGGTGGCGAGGAACGAGAGACCGAGCACGATCATCGCGCCGGCGGTCATCACCCGTGAGAGACCGCGGTCCGCAAGGCGTCCGGCGATCGGAGCGGCCAGCGCGCCGCCGGCGCCGGCCAGCGCGAACAGGCCGATCCCGTGCTGGCTCAACCCGAAACGTTCGGCCAGCATCAGCGGGGCCGCCGTCCAGAACAGGTTGAAGGCCGCAAACATCAGCGCCTGATAGGTCGCGCGCCGTCTCAGCACCGGCAGATCGCGAAACAGCCCGCCCATCGAGGCCAGGATCCGGCCGTAGTTCATCTGGCTCCTGGGCTGGTAGCGCGGCATCATCCAGGCGAGCGCGCCGCCGATGATCAGCATCAGGACGGCCGAACTCCAGAACACCGCGCGCCAGCCAAAACTCGCGGCGATGAACAGGGCAATGGGCCGGGCCAGCATGATGCCGGTCAGCACGCCGGCCATCACGTTGCCGACGGTGCGGCCGCGCTGCTCCACGGGCACCAGATGGGTCACGAACGGAACCAGCACCTGCGCGCCGGTTGAACACAGGCCGATGACGAAGCAGGCCGCAAAGAACGGCGCGGCAGCGGTGGACGTCGCGGCCCCGACAAGGCCGATGATGGTGATGGCCAGCGTCACCAGAACCAGCTGGCGATTCTCCATCAGGTCAGCGAGCGAGACCAGCAGGAACAGGCCGAGGCCGTAACCAATCTGGGTGACGCTCACCACCGATCCGGCGAGGTCGGGCGTGATTCCGATTTCCGGGCCGATCGACGCGATCAGCGGCTGCGCATAGTAGAGATTGGCGACGAGCGCGCCTGTCGCCACCGCGATGGTGGTGATCAGCGCTGTCGAAGGAGCCTTCTGGATGTCGAGGCCGCTTTCCGGAGTGCGTTCGAGCATCATCGTGCGTCCACAACCGATTTGGCGAGCCCGCCGATCCGGAACCTGCGGCCGCCAAGGGGCCTGCTTCCGAAGCAGGTGTCCGGCACGGGCAAGCCGGTGCCGCCAAGCTTTCTATCGTGCATGGCATCGTCCAAAAGGCGAAATCGGGAGAACGCGCACCGTGTGCGTGCCGGTCATCCGAAATGTGTGTGATTTTTGTTACACTCGGCCGGGAAGAGGGTTGCCGAGCCAGTCAGATGTAGGTCGGATCTGTCCCTTAAGGAACCGCCGTCCGAATGCATATGCCGACGAGCTGAGCTAAACAGCACGCATGGCTGGCGCCGGACTGGCCGGGCCAGGGCAGCCAAATGTGTCGGCCGCCAAAACTTCGCGCTTTTGTCGAAGCCTTCATCCACTGCACGCGCCTAACCGGGCATTAGATACAAAGTGCAATGATATGAATGAATTATCGCTGTCTTCCCGCGTTCGAATTGAGGAAGTGGCTGCAGCACAGCGATAACATTAGGGACGGCGACGACCCTAATGTTGGGAAGACGGCCAGCGGGAAGACAGCGGGAAGATTGGTGGCCTCCATGGCGTTCATGTATGGTGGTCCAAGTTGAGCCACCTTGGGGGCAGGGGATGAGCGAGCGCGACGCAATCGACGCAGACTATGACCGGGCATCACGGCACAAGGTCGAATATTGGATCGCGTTCTATGGCGCCGCGGCGATGTTGGTTGCCAACCTGATTGGACGGGATGAGCCGACCAGCAACAAGCTATCGGCGCTGTGCCTGATCATCATGGTTTATGCCGGCATACACCTCTGGGAAATCCGGAAGGAATGGCAGCGCTGGCAGCGGCGGATGCTGGATCTGGACCGGCAGCAATAGGGGCCCGGTCTCCCGAGCCCCTGAGTTTCTGTCAAGTTGTCGGAAACCTAGTTCGTCGCCACCGCCCCTCAGTGTTTGAGGAGGAACTGGTCGATCTGCTCCTCAATATCAAGAAGCTTGCTCCACGTTTCGCCAGAAACCTGCGAGAGGCTTTCCGCAAGCGTGTTCATAAAGACGACCTTTTCCTCTTCGGCGTTGTGTAGGCGGCTCATTATTCCAAACTCGACGAGGTACAGCTTCGCCGCCGCCGCGTGAATCGCGCACGACACACTTTCCAACAATTCAAGCGCGGCTGCCTCCACGGATGTTTCGTCGGGCTCTGGCAGGAGTTCATCTGTTGTCATGTCACGCTTCCTTCTCCGAAGCCTCTGAATGGAGGGCGTCGAGCCGGTCCAAATGGATCAGCCCTGAGCTGGCGACGGCATGAACGGCAGAACAGCCGGCGTCGTCCGCCAACAAGCAGATGGCTCCAAGCAGCCCGCGCAGGTGCATCATAGGTTCCTCCATGCGCAGCAGCGCCTTGTCTTTTTCAGCCATCACTTGCCCCCATGAATGAGTTCAAGCAGGTATGCGGTGTATGCCAACACATATTCGGCCTGCAACGATCTGCCGATGGGAAGCTTGCTCACGAGCTGAGCCGCGACCTGGCGCGCAACAGTTGCCATCATGTAATCCATCCCGGGCGGGACCGGCGGCGGTATGATAGACTTGGCCTTAGCCATAACAAATCCTCCAGATTTCGTTGTGGTCAGGCCCGGCACCGCTGTTCCAGCAGCGTGTCGGGCCGCTTGATGTTCAAGCTGATTTACCGTATAACACTAAAATGAGAACCGTGTCAAATACTGTTATACGCAAAAAGCGGGGCCGTCCGCCGACTGGCGAGGCGATGCAGACGACGATTGCGCTGCGGATGGATGTCGAGATGCTGGCCGGGTTCGACGCCTGGCTGGAGGCTGATAACAAGTCCCGCGCCAAGATGAACCTTCACCCGCAGACGCGCTCGGACGCGATCCGCGCCCTGATTCACCGGACGGTCGAGCAGCACCAGCAGAGGGCCAGCAAGAGGATCAAACGATGAATGGCGCAGT
>Ga0182746_1002540_pt1 | contig 13783 bp, 12 predicted proteins | sample eDN3rd30CBELigOP_FD_128881 | JGI IMG/M metagenome (GOLD analysis project Ga0182746, IMG submission 128881) | Enriched Organic Plus compost microbial communities from Emeryville, California, USA - eDNA 3rd pass 30_C BE-Lig OP (version 2) (version 2) ... | reverse complement strand
CTGGCCCAGCGCCACGGCGATCACCGCCGCCACCGCCACCGACACGCACAGCTGGGTCAGCGGGGTCATGGCCGCATCGGCCGTGGCCGAGCGCATGGCGAAGCGCCGCAGGCGCGAGTTAACGTAGTCGAAGCGGCCGCGCTCGTAGCCGTAGCCGTCGAACAGCTTGACCACCCGCTGGCCGTCTATGCCCTCGCGCACCACCCGGGTCAGCTCCGCATTCATGTTGACCGTTTCGCGGTTGATGCTGCGCAGCCGGCGGATGAACACCCGGGCGATGGCCACCGACACGGGCAGCATGCACAGGACGATGAGCGTCAGCACCCAGGACATGTACAGCAGCACGCAGATCAGCGCCACCACGACCAGGGTTTCGCGCACCAGCACGGTGATCACGTCGGTGGCGTAGCCGGTGACGTTGCCGGCGTCGATGGTGAAGCGGTTGAGCAGCCGGCCCGAGTCGCCGCGCTTGAAGTCGGAGTCGGACATGCCCAGCAGCCGGTCGAACATGTCGCGGCGCATGACCAGCAGCACATTGTTGGCCACCCAGGCGAGCAGGTAGTCGCTGAAGAAGTTGCATACGCCGCGCAGGACGATCAGGCCGACCACGGCCAGCGGCAATGCCCACACGTAGTGCGGCTTGGCGCCGGAGAAGCCGTCGTCGAGCAGCGGCTTCATGATGACGGCCAGCGCCGGCTGGGTCGCCGCGGCGCCCGCCATCAGGACGATGGCCAGCAGCAAGCCCTTCCAGTGGCTGCCCACGCGGGCGTACACGCGCTTCCACAGGTCGAACTTGACGGGTTGGGAGCCGGCCGGCATGGAAGGACGTCGGATCGAATTCAAGAAGCACTCGCTTATATACAATCTGGTCAGGAATTTTACCGAGTCGCGCGCCGGCGGCCCCCGAACCGGCCCGCCAACGAGTCAGGCCGCCCCGCGGCACCCCCTGGATGCCATCGATAGAACGCCTTTACGTGCGCCTGCCCAACTGGGTGGGCGACGTCTGCATGAGCCTGCCGGCGCTGTCCCTGCTGCAGGCGGCGGGCCTGCCCCTGGCCCTGTGCGCCCGGCCCTGGGCGCGCGACCTGCTGGCGGCGCTGCCCCCCCACGGCTTCGTGCCCATGACCGGGCGCGTCTGGCGCGACCGCGCGGCCGTGCGGGCCGACCGGGCCGGCCTGGGGCTGGCGCGCCGCGGCGTGCGAGGCCTGCTGCTGCCCGATTCGCTGTCCAGCGCAGCCGTGTTCGCCCTGGCGGGAGTGGCCAGCGCCGGCTACCGCGACGACGGGCGCAGCCCGCTGCTGGCCTGGCCGGTGCGCAAGCCCGGCCAGGCCATGCATGCCGTGCAGTCCTGGTACGGACTGGCGCGCGAAGCGCTGCGCCGCTGGGGCCTGGATCCCGGACCGGCCGGGCCGGGCCCGGCCCGGCTGCCCCTGACCGAAGCCCACCGCGCGGCGGCCGCCCAGCTGCTGGCCGCCCAGGGCCTGGCCGCCGGCGGCTTCGTGCTGATCGCGCCGACCGCCACCGGGCTGCACCGCGGCCAGGTCAAGGTCTGGCCGCATTTCGACGCCTACGTGCGGGCCCTGCAGGCGCGCGGCGTGACCGTGGCGATGTGCCCGCCGCCGGCCGAGGCCGAGCAGGCGCGCCGCAACGCCCCGACCGCCCTGCTGCTGCCGCCCCAGCCCCTGGGCGCCTATGCGGCGCTCGCCCGCCATGCCGCCCTGGTGGTCTGCAACGACTCCGGCGTGTCGCACCTGGCCGCCGCGGTGGGCGCGCGCCAGCTCACGCTGTTCGGCGTGACCGAGCGCGCGCGCACCGGCCCCTGGTCGCCCCTGGCCTGCTGCCTGGGCGAGCCGGGCGCCTGGCCGGCGCCCGAAGACGCGCTGGCGCAGACCGACGCCCTGCTGCAGCCCCCCCTTCCCCTGGCCACATAGGACCGGAACCGCCGCATGCTCGCCCAGTTGTCCCCGACCCAGCTCATCCTGCCCCAGAACCTGTGCATCGTGCTGCTGGCGCTGGCCGTCGTGCTGGCGCTGCTGCGCTGGCGCCGGCTCGCCAGCCTGCTGGCCGCGGCCGGGCTGAGCTGGGCGCTGGCCTGGTCGCTGCCGGCCACCTCGCTGTGGCTGGGCGGCGCGCTGGAGCACCGCTATCCCTACCTGCCGCCGGCGCAGATGCCCACGGCCGACGCCATCGTCGTGCTGGGCGGCCATACGGCCAACAACCGGGCCAACTGGTTCCTGCCCTACGACCCGGCCACCGCCGTGATGCGCGTGGACCGGGCCGCCGAGCTGTACGCGGCCGGTCGCGCGCCGCGCATCCTGCTGTCGGGCGGCGCCCTGGAGGGCACGGTCAGCGAGGCCCAGGGCATGGCGCACGCGCTGCGCGGCAAGGGCGTGCCCGAGACCGCGCTGCTGCTGGAGAACGCCAGCCGCAACACCTACGAGAACGCCGCGCTGACCACCGGCGAGCTGCGCGAGCACGGCATCGCCAGCGTGCTGCTGGTGACCTCGGCGCTGCACATGCCGCGCGCCATGGCCGCCTTCGGCAAGCAGGCGGCCGCGCGGGTGACGGCCGCGCCGCTGCCGCCGCAGATCACCGAGCCGGCCGCGGGCGGGCCGCCGCCCTGGCTGCCGGACTGGCGCACGCTGGACGCCAGCCGGTCCATCATCAAGGAATACGCAGGCCTGTTCGTGTACTGGCTGCGGGGCTGGGTGTAGGGATGCGCTGCCGGCCGGGCTGCGGCGCCTGCTGCATCGCGCCCTCGATCAGCAGCCCCATCCCGGGCATGCCGCGCGGCAAGCCGGCCGGCGTGCCCTGCGTGCAGCTCACCGCGGACCTGCGCTGCGCGCTGTTCGGGCGCCCGGAGCGGCCGGCGGTATGCGGCGGGCTGCAGCCCGATGGGGAAATGTGCGGCGCGGACCGCGAGCACGCCCTGACGTGGATCGCCGACCTGGAACGGACCACGGGGCCGGCGGCGCGCCCTGGCGCCCAGGGCCCGTTGACGCTAGCCCGTTGACACTGCCAGGGGCCCGCACGGGCCGGGAAGGCGCCCCGGCCGCGCCCGTCAGGCTCCGGCGCCGCCGGAGCCTGCTACCCGGCCGGCGCAGGGCGGCAGCGAAGCGGCCTCGCATTCGGCCCGGCGCATACAGGCCCAGAACACCACCAGCGCGATCACGAAGAACATCACGCCGTTGTTGTGCTTGAAGACCGCCTGGGTCATGCTGAACATGAAGAAGGCGCCGACCAGGCTGGCCCCGCCCAGCGCGACCGCGCGCACCGCCAGGTCCGGCGCGCGCAGGCGCCGGCAGAAGGCCACGAAGGGCACGACGTGCAGCGCCAGCAGCAGCAGCAGGCCGGCCACGCCCTGGAAGACCCAGATGTCCAGATAGCTGTTGTGGGCATGACTGAACTGCAGGACGTAGCGGTCGATCTCGCCGGCCTTGGCGAGACGCTGCCTCTCGGCCCGGTATTCGTCCACGCCCCAGCCCAGCAGCGGCCGCTTGGCGATGCTCATGCCGGCCGCGCGCCACATTTCCAGGCGCGCGCCCACCGAAGTGCCGACGTTGCCGCGCTCGTACTTCTGGATGTCGGAGACGATGCGCGAATAGCTCTGGGTCAGGGTGCTGTGCGGCGCCAGCGTGCAATAGACGGCCAGGGCGGCGACCAGGACCGCCACCGACACCAGGATGCGCCGCATCTCGGCCCGGCTCAGCAGGGCACAGGCGAACACCGGGACCACGGTGGCCAGGGCCACCCAGGCGCCGCGCGTGCCCGAGGCCGCCACGCAGTACAGGCCGGCCAGCGCCGCCGCATTCAGGGCCAGCCGCCAGCGCCGGGCATGCCGCCCTTGCGTGCCGGCCCAGAACAGGCCGGACAGGGACATCACCATCAGCACGAAGGCGATGTCGCCGAACTGGATGGCGTTGGTATGGCCGTGGATGCGGTCGGTGCCGCGCACGAGCTGCTGCCACAGGCCCAGCCCGGCGGCCGACAGGCTGCCCACCACCACGCCGGCCCACAGCCACTGCAGCCGCGGCGGCCGGTGCAGCAGCAGGAACAGGACCGGGATGGCCAGGAAGAAGCGGCTCGGGCCGTCCACCGCGTCGGCCGTATTGCCGTGCCAGAGCGTGGTGGCCACCGACACCACGAAAATGCCGCCCAGCAGCACGGCCAGGAGCTTGTCCTCGCGGGTCAGCGACAGCCGGGGCCGGCCGGCCAGGAACCAGAGGCCGGCGGCCAGCAGCAGGGCCCCGCCGTAGGAATAGCCGGACGGGACCGACAGTGTCAGCCCGAAGAACAGCAGGACGCCGCCGGAGGTCAACGCCGCCAGGCTGGCCGCCGCACGATCAGGTTTCATGACAACGGTACCGGTAGGCGGACCACCGAACAGATCCATTGTGGAAGGAAAGGAAGAACGGGACGGCCACGCCGCCTGACGACGGCGCGGGCGTCCCGCAAGGCCGGGCGGCACTATAGCTCATCGGCGGAAAAAATGTTTGCCATCATGCATACCGATACGCGGCGGCCGGCCGGGCTCACAGGCCCGGCGGCAGGCCTTTCTTCCATGCCTTGAACCGGTTGTAGACGGGCGCCAGCAGCGGGTTGCGGGCCAGGGCCAGGCGCTTGGCCAGCCAGCGGTGGCCGCGGTCGCGCACGGCGAAGCGGTAGATGTGCTCGGGGTGGCCGCCGGGCCGGTTGGCGCCGAAGGCATGGGTGGTATAGAAGTAGCGGAAGCCCGCGGCGCGGGCCTGGTCGCGGTAGTCGTCGTCGAAATAGCCCTGCGGCCAGCACAGGTGCGGCGAGGCGCCGCCCAGGCGCGCATCCAGGGCCTGGCGCGACAGGACCAGGTCGCGCCCGATGGACGCGGTCTTCCCGGCCCGGTCGGGGCACTGCTTGTCCCAGCGCGTATGCGTGTGGGTATGGCTGTGGACCTCGAAGGTGCCGGCCTCGCGCATGGCCTGCAGCTCGCTCCAGCGCGCCATGACGTCGTCCTGGCGGCCCTCGCGCACGGCCGCCATGCAGTCGTGGTGCGCGGGCGTCTGGCGCAGCGCCGCCTCGCCCGCGGCCGCCTGGCGCACCGGCCCGTCGCCCATCCAGCCGGTGACGGCGAAGACCACGGCACGCATGCCGTGGCGCTGCAGCACCGGGTGGGCGTAGAGCCAGTTGTCCAGGTAGCCGTCGTCGAAGGTGATGAGCACGGAGCGGGAGGGCACCGGCTCGCCGGCCAGGAAGCCGACGAACTCGTCGGCGGTCAGCGCGCGCCAGCCCTCGCGGCGCAACCAGCCGATCTGGCTGTCGAAATTGGCCGGGCTGGTGGTGACCATGCCTGGCGCGGGGCCGACGTGGTGGTACATCAGCACCGGGACGCTTGCCGCAGGCTTCATCGCGGGCCTCCGTGGACGGCCGGGGCGCGGGCCTGGCGGGCGGCGCGGCTCATCGGCCGCGCTCCGCCAGCCAGCGCCGGTACACGGCCTCGGTGGTCTCGGCCAGCCGCCCGGTGGAGAATACGCCCTCCTCGCGCACCATGCGATAGCCCGCCTCGCCCATGCGCCGGCGCAGCGCCGGGTCGCCGATCAGCTGCCGCAGCGCCCCGGCCAGCGCGGCCGGGTCCTGCACCGGCACCAGCAGGCCGGTGACGCCGGCGCGCATCATCTCGGACACGCCGCCCACGTCGGTGCCTATCACCGGCACGCCGCAGGCCTGGGCCTCGACGTAGACGGTGCCCGAGGCCTCCTGGCGCGTGGCCAGCGCGAAGATGTCGAAGCCGGCCAGCAGGTTGGGCACGTCGCTGCGCATGCCCAGCAGGTGGATGCGCCGGGCCAGGCCCAGGGCGTCGACCTGGGCGCGCACCTGCTCCATCACGGGCGAGCCGCTGCCGACGAAGACCAGGTGCAGGTCGGCGCGCTCGGCCATGATGGGCGCGATGGCCTCGATCAGCTCCTTGTGGCCCTTGGTGGCGCGCATGACCGCCACGCAGCCCACCACCACGTCGTCGTCCGACAGGCCGAGCTCGTCGCGCAGCGTGGAGCGCGCCACGCGCGGCGGCAGCGCCACCGGCGAGTAGACGGTGGCCACCCGCTCGGGCGGCACGCCGCGGCTGATCAGGTACTTGCGCACGTAGTCGCTGACCGTGGTGACGCGATGCGGCAGCCAGGTATAGGACCACAGCGAACCGACCTTGTTGGCCAGGTGCCGGGTGCGCACGATCAGCGGCGTGCCGGCCAGCCGCCCGGCGGCCGCGGCGATCACGGTGTCGCGCCGGCTGTGGGTGTTGAGCACGTCGTAGCGCCCGGCGCGCAGGATGCGGCGGATGGCCAGCACGCCCTTGACGTAGTTGGCCGGCCCGGCCATCGGTATGGGGTAGACGGTGAAGCCCGCCTCGGCCAGCTCCCGCGCCAGCCAGCAGCCCGGCTGGCAGATGGCTTCCATGTGGTGGCCGCGCTCGCGCATGGCGAGCATTTCCTTGAGGATGCGCCGTTCCTGGCCGCCCCGGGCGACGGCCGCCTCGGAGTGGACGATGCGCAGCGGCCGCTGCATCAGTAAGTCACCTCGACGTCGTAGGGACGGGTCCAGTCGCCCAGCTGTTCGAGCAGGCCGTCGGCCATGCGCACGCGCCACTGCTCGCCCAGCCGCACGGTGCAGCTGGCGTCGGCGCGCTCGTACACGACTTCGACGGGCACGCCGGACGCGCCCTCTTGCGCCTCGGCGCGGTAGGGGTCCAGCATGCTGCGCAGGCGCGCCGCGTCGGCGTTGCCGTTCAGGGTGATGCGCAGGGCGCGGGCGCGCGCCTCGCGGGCGAGCTGCAGGTCGTAGAGCGCGTCGGCGACGATGCGCATGCCGCCGGAATATTCGTCGTTGCTGACCTTGCCCTGCACGATCAGGAGCTGGTCCTCGCGCAGGCGGTTGCGGTGCTGCTCCAGCAGCTCGTTGAAGACGGAGACCTCGACCTGGGCGGTGCCGTCGTCCAGCACCGCGAACAGCATCTTGCCGCGCCGGGTCATCTGCACGCGCACGCCGGCCAGCACGCCGGCCAGCCATTGCAGGTCGCGCGAAGGCTCCAGGCGCGCCAGCGGCGTGGGCACGAAGCGGCGCACTTCCTCGCGCCAGGCGTCGAACAGGTGGCCGCTGAAGAAATAGCCCAGGGCGGTCTTTTCCTCCGTGAGCTGGGCGCGCAGGCCCCAGGGCTGGACCTTGGCCAGCTCGCCCGCGACCACTGCGCTGGCGTCGTCGTCGCCGAACAGCGAGACCTGGTTGGCGCTGCGCTCGGCCTGCTCGGCCGCTTCCATGGCCGTGGGCACGGAGGCCAGCAGCGCCGCCCGGTTGGGCTCCAGGGCGTCGAAGGCGCCGGCCTTGATCAGGGCCTCGATGGTGCGGCGGTTGACGGTGTGGCGGTCCACCCGGCGGCAGAAGTCGAACAGGTCGGCGAAGGGGCGTTCGCTCCTCGCGCGCAGGATGTCCTCGACCGCGCCCTGCCCCGTGCCCTTGACGGCCCCCAGGCCGTAGCGCATGGTGCGCGGCGGCTGGCCGCGCGCGGTGTGCTCGTCCTCGACCGGCTCGAAGCGGTAGCCCGAGGCGTTGACGTCGGGCGGCAGCACGGTCACGCCGTTGTCCAGCGCGTCGCGCCAGAAGGTCTGCACCTTGTCGGTATCGTCCATGTCGGACGACAGGGTGGCGGCCAGGAATTCGGTCGGATGGTAGGCCTTGAGCCAGGCGGTCTGGTAGGCGATCAGCGCGTAGGCGGCCGAGTGCGACTTGTTGAAGCCGTAGCCGGCGAACTTCTCCATCAGGTCGAACAGCTTGACCGCCAGGTCCGGATCGTGGCCCTTTTCCTTGGCGCCGGCCTCGAACTTGATGCGCTCCTTGGCCATTTCCTCGGGCTTTTTCTTGCCCATGGCCCGGCGCAGCAGGTCGGCGCCGCCCAGCGAATAGCCGCCGATGATCTGCGAGATCAGCATCACCTGTTCCTGGTAGACGATGACCCCGTAGGTGCTCTTGAGCACCGGCTCCAGGTCCGGGTGGAAGTAGTCCACCTGGGCGCGGCCGTGCTTGCGGTTGACGAAGTCGTCCACCATGCCGGATTCCAGGGGACCCGGGCGGTACAGCGCCAGCACGGCGATGATGTCCTCGAAGGTGCTGGGGCGCAGCTTCTTGAGCAGTTCCTTCATGCCGCGCGATTCCAGCTGGAACACGGCGGTGGTGTTGGCCTCGCACAGCACGCGGTAGGCTGCCGGGTCGTCCAGCGGCAGCGCCATCACGTCGAAGTCGCGCTTGTCCGGGTTGAACTGGCGCACGTAGCGCACCGCCCAGTCCAGGATGGTCAGGTTGCGCAGGCCCAGGAAGTCGAACTTGACCAGGCCGGCGGCCTCGACGTCGTCCTTGTCGAACTGCGACACGGCGCTGGAGCCGTCCTGGCCGGGCTGGCAGTACAGCGGGCAGAAGTCGGTCAGCTTGCCGGGCGCGATCAGCACGCCGCCGGCGTGCATGCCGATGTTGCGGGTCAGGCCTTCCAGCGGGCGGGCCAGGTCGATCAGGTCGCGGACTTCCTCTTCCTGCTCGTAGCGCTCGCGGAAGGCAGGCTCGTCCTTCAGGGTGCGGTCCAGCGTCCAGGGGTCGGCCGGGTTGAAGGGGATGAGCTTGGACAGCACGTCGCAGAACGTGTAGGGCATGTCCAGCACCCGCCCGGCGTCGCGCACCACGGCCTTGGCGCCCAGGGTGCCGAAGGTGGCGATCTGGCTGACCGCCTCGCGCCCGTACTTGGACTTGACGTAGTCGATCACCCGCTCGCGGTTGTCCTGGCAGAAATCGATGTCGAAGTCGGGCATGGACACCCGCTCGGGGTTGAGGAAGCGCTCGAACAGCAGGTCGTAGCGGATCGGGTCCAGGTCGGTGATGCCCAGCGAATACGCCACCAGCGAGCCCGCGCCCGAGCCGCGCCCGGGACCCACCGGCACGCCGTTGTTCTTGCCCCAGTTGATGAAGTCCTGCACGATCAGGAAGTAGCCCGGGAAGCCCATCTGGATGATGGTCCGGCATTCCAGGGCCAGGCGCTCCTCGTACTGGGGCCGCCTGGCCTCGCGCTCGGCGGCGTCGGGAAACAGCTGCAGCAGGCGGCGCTCCAGGCCTTCCCGGGACAGCTGCACCAGGTAGTCGTCCAGGCTCACGCCGCCCGGGGTGGGGAAATCCGGCAGCCGCGGCTGGCCCAGCGTCAACGTCAGGTTGCAGCGCCGGGCGATCTCCACCGTGTTGGCCAGCGCCGAGGGCACGTCGGCGAAGCGGCTCGCCATCTCGTCGCTGCCCAGCAGGTACTGTTCCTCGGAGAACCGGCGCACCCGGCGCGGGTTGGCCAGCACCTCGCCCTCGGCGATGCAGACGCGCGCCTCGTGGGCGCGGAACTCGCTCTTGTCCAGGAATTGCACCGGGTGGGTGGCGACCACCGGCAGCCCGCATTCGGCCGCCAGGCGCAGCGCGGCCTGGACGTAGGCCTCGTCGCCGTCCAGGCCGGCGCGCTGCAGCTCGATGTAGTAGGCGCCGGGAAAGGCCTGCGCCCACTGGCGCGCCAGGGACTGGGCGAGCGCCGGGTTGCCGGCCTCCAGCGCCTGGCCGACGTCGCCGGCGCGCCCGCCCGACAGCACGATCAGGCCCTGCGCGCCGGCCAGCCATTCGCGCCGGATCTCGGCCCGGCCGCGGTGCTGGTTGGACAGCCAGGCGCGCGTGACCAGGTCGCAAAGGGTAAGATAGCCCTGCCTGTTCGCCACCAGCAGCAGCACCCGGTGGGGCTTGTCGCGGTCCTCGTCGTTGCTCAGCCACAGGTCGCAGCCGGCCACCGGCTTGACGCCCTTGCCGCGCGCGCTCTTGTAGAACTTGATCAGCCCGAACAGGTTGCCCAGGTCGGTAAGCGCCACGGCCGGCTGGCCCAGCTGCGCCACGCGCTCGACCAGGTCCGGGATGCGGACGATGCCGTCCAGCACCGAGAACTCGGAGTGCACGCGCAGGTGGACGAAAGATTGGGAAGAAGCGGCATCGGACATGGCCGCGATTGTACCCAGACGGGGGCGTGCCCAGCGCCCCCGCGAGGCCGTGTCGGAATGCAGCAAACCGTTGCTGAAAGGAGTGCATCCACGCCATGAAATGGCTGATCCCGGGTATCTGGCTGGCGGCCGTGCTGTTCGAGCATTTCCGCGGCCGCGTGCGCATGCCGCTGCGCCGGCAGCTGCTGGACCATTCCGTGCTGCTCGCGCCGGTCAACGCCTTCATGGTGCTGACCTCGCGCCTGCCCGACCGCCCCTACCAGCCGGTCGACGCCATCCCGGCCCTGCGCCGGCTGGAGGAAAACTGGCAGACCATCCGCGACGAGGCCCTGCAGCTGGCCCAGGCCAGCCGCATCCGCGCCGCCCAGCAGCACGACGACATCGGCTTCAATTCCTTCTTCAAGTACGGCTGGAAGCGCTTCTACCTGAAGTGGTACGAGGCGCGCCACCCCTCGGCCGAGACCCTGTGCCCGCGCACCGTGGCCATCCTGCGCGACATCCCGGAAGTCAAGGCGGCCATGTTCGCCGAGCTGCCGCCGGGCGGCCAGCTCAACGCCCACCGCGACCCCTACGCCGGGTCGCTGCGCTACCACCTGGGCCTGGCCACGCCCAACGACGACCGCTGCTACATCGACGTGGACGGCGAGCGCTACAGCTGGCGCGACGGCCAGGGCGTGGTGTTCGACGAGACCTTCATCCACTCCGCCCGCAACGACAGCCCGGAGAACCGCATCATCCTGTTCTGCGACGTCGAGCGCCCGCAGCGCTGGGGCTGGGCGCAGGCCTTCAACCGCTGGTTCGGCCGGGTGGTGATGTCGGCGGCCAGCTCGCCCAACGACAGCGGCGACCAGACCGGCGCGATCAACAAGCTGACCCACGCGCACTGGGTGATCGACCAGAAGCGCAAGCAGTTCAAGGCCTGGAACCGCAAGGTCTACAAGGCCACGAAATGGGGACTGATCGCGCTGGCGATTGTGGGGTTCGTGGCGATCTGAGGGGCGGCGGGATTGCGGGCGGCGGCATTTCGATATACGATATGCATATCATATATCATCCCGAGTCGCACATCATGAGCCGCATCCTCGTCGACTTGCCGGACAGCCAGGTGGAACAGCTCACCCTCCTGGCCGAAACCGAACGGCGGCCGCGCGCCGTCGTCATCCGCGAGGCCATCGCCGCCTACCTGGTCGAACGCCGCCCCCAGGCCGCGCCCGAGGTCTTCGGCCTGTGGGAGAACCGCGGCGCCGACGGCCTGCAGTACCAGCAGGAGCTGCGCGAGGAATGGTAGGCGCGCTGTTCGACACCAACATCCTGATCGACTACCTGAACGGCATCCCGGCGGCCCGGCAGGAATTGGCGCGCTACGAGCGCCGCGCCATCAGCACGATCACCTGGATGGAAGTCCTGGCCGGCGCCGGCCCGCAGGAGGAAGCCACCCTGCGCGCCTGGCTGGACGGCTTCGAAGTCATCCCGCTGGACAACGCCATCGCCGCGCGCGCCGTGGCGATACGGCGGCAGCGCAGGCTGCGCCTGCCGGACGCCATCGTGTGGGCTTCGGCGCAGGCGCACGACCTGCTGCTGGTCACGCGCAACACCAAGGATTTCCCCGTCGACGAGCCGGGCGTGCGCGAGCCGTACCGGGTCTGAGGGCACGGGGCCGGGCTCTTAGGGGCGCCGCCAGGCGTCCTCGTCCAGGGAAAACTGCTCCACGATCTCTTCGACCAGCCGCCTGCGCGCTTCCGGCAGGCGGCGCAGGCGTTCGAGCACGACCCACTCCGCCGCCGTCGGCGATGAAGGCTCCCGCAGCGCCGCAACGGGCTTGCGCCCAGGACGCGGCGCGTCGGCCACGCCGTGGCGCAGCCAGGTAGCCGAAACGTCCAGCCATTCGGCCAGGGTCTCGATCTTGTCGGGCGTGGGAACGGCCCGCCCGGACAGCCATTTCTGCGCCGCCTGCGGCGTGACGGACGAGTTCGGGTGACGCAGGCTGAACTGGATGGCCAGTTCGGTCGGCGTCTCGATTCGCCTGGGGCTGCGCTTCAGCGCCTGTCTCAGGCGCTCGGCAAACGCTCGTTTCTCATCCGCGGCTCGCATGCGCGGAGTGTCCCGGGATCGGGCCGTTCGTGGTTAACCATTTGGTTGTTGTTGGAAACCAAATGGTTTATATTTCCTGCCGCCGCGCATCCCGGCCGGCAAGACGGCCGCCCAGTCCTCCATGAAAATCTGCTACACGAATTTCCACCGGCACGACGGCGGCGGCCATACCACGTACATCCTCAGCCTGGCGCGGGCGCTGGCCCCGCGCCATACCGTCTGGGTGGCGGCGCCCCGGACCAGCCGCCTGTACCAGCAGGCGGGCGAGATCCCCGGCGTGCAGCGCTTCGCCCTGGCCTTCTCGTCCAGGCCGATCGGCACGCTGGCATGCGCCATGCGGCTGCACGCGCTGCTGCGCCGGGAACGCTTCGACATCGTGCACGCCAACGGGTCGGCCGATCACCGCTGCGTCGGCCTGGCCGCCCTGGGCCTGGGACGCCGGCGGCCGCGCATCGTCTTCACCAAGCACAACGACATGCCTGCCGACGGCATAGGCAATACCCTGCGCGCCCGCTACGCCACCGACCGCGCGATCTGCGTATCGGGCGACACCTTCGAGCGCCTGTCGCACACGGCGTACCGCAGCCGCGGCCTGCGCCTGATACGCAACGGTGTGGACGTGGAGCGCTTCTCGCCCTGGAGCGGGGAGGATGCCCGGCAGGCCAGGCGCCGCTGGCTGGGCGACACGGTCCCCGACAACGCGCTCGTGGTCGGCAGCAACGCGGGAGTCGCCCCGCACAAGGGCTGGCTCGACATGGTGCGCGCCGTGGCCGGCCTGCCCGCCGAGCTGCGCGGCCGGGTCTTCGTCCTGCTGGCAGGCCAGCCCTGCGGCGAGCAGGAGCGCGCGGAAATCGAGTCCCTGTTCATGCAGGACCGCGTCGTGCATGCCGGCCTGCTGCACGATGTGCGCCCCTTCATCGCGGCCCTGGACCTGGGCTTCGTCCTGTCGTACCGCATCGAGACGATTTCCTTCGCCTGCCGGGAAATGATGGCCATGGGCAAGCCGGTCATCGTTTCCGACGCCGGCGGCCTGCCCGAGAACATCCACCCCGGCCAGGACGGATGGATCGTGCCCAAACGGCTGCCCGCCTGCGTCGGCGCCATATTGCGCGACGTGCTGGACGACCCGGCGCGGCTGGCCCGCATGGGCGCCGCGGCGCGCGCGAAGAGCCAAGCCGAGTTCAGGCTGGACAGATGCGTCGCCGATACGGAAGCGGTTTACCGAGAGGCCCTGGCCTAGGGCCTGCCAACGCCAACCATGTCCACGGGCACGGCCGTCCCCGGCCTATATCCTCGCTGCGCGCTCGCCCTGAGCGTGCTCACGCCGCTGGCGGCGCTGCCCCTGCGCGGGAGCAGCACGGCGGTCTTCTATCTTTTCGTGCTGGTCTCGCTGGCCGCCGCCGCGCACCACCGGCTGCGCCGCTTCGATGGCGTCGCCGTCCGATACCCGGCTGCGATCGCCTGTGCGCTGGCGCTGCCCCTGGCGTCCACGCTGCTCACGGCCGCAAGCGTGGCCAGCCTGCCTGGCTCCGAAGTCGAGAAATCCCTGCGCTTCCTGCTCGCCCTGCCCTTGCTCGTGCTCCTGGGCATGGCTTGCCCCGCCCGGCTGCGGCACGTCCAATGGGGATTCATCGGCGGCGCCTGTACGGGCGCCGCCATCATCCTGT
>Ga0182746_1002535_pt1 | contig 13808 bp, 7 predicted proteins | sample eDN3rd30CBELigOP_FD_128881 | JGI IMG/M metagenome (GOLD analysis project Ga0182746, IMG submission 128881) | Enriched Organic Plus compost microbial communities from Emeryville, California, USA - eDNA 3rd pass 30_C BE-Lig OP (version 2) (version 2) ... | reverse complement strand
TCGCGGTGTTCCAGAAGGTACGATTTCAACAATCGAAAATTCAGGAATTGATATCAAAAATTGGCTTCGCGGTTTTGATGATGTGTATGAAAGTGTAAAACATAGTGTGAATTGTATTAAAAATCATCCACTTATTCCAAAAACAATTCCTGTTCACGGTTTGATTATTGCGCCGGATACTGGAAAATTAGAAGTGGTTGTTGATGGATATAAAGAATTAGAAAACGTTAAGTAAGCGCTTGAGGGATATTATAAGGCTTATTGCGTGCGAAGCTTTAGTTTCGCACGTTTTTTAGTTTTGGAGGAAGCTGTCATATCACACCATAGTTAGTTGTGAGGTTTTGTTGTAGGATACTGTCGATTGTTGGTGTAATTGCGTTGTTAACAATAGTATGTAACAAAGCCCTTTGTAAAAAAGATTCCTACTGACACAATTCAACTGAAAATGCTATGATAGGATTAAATGTAGTGTTTTTAAGTATTCAACAGAATAGGATGAGACAAGATGATTATTGACTTATTAAAAAGCCACGGCTCAGGTAATGATTTTTTCATTATTGATGAATTGACGACAGATCTTTCTTTTACAGAGGAAGAACGCCGCCAATTAGCACTAGCATTATGTAATCGTGAAAGCGAATTAGGAGCGGACGGTATTTTATTCGTATTAAAAAGCGAGCGTGCTGATGCAAGAATGCGCGTGTTTAATGCAGATGGATCGGAAGCATCTATGTGTGGGAATGGGCTGCGCTGTGTAGCTCGCTATGCAATTGATACGCTCGGTAAAGAGAATTTAGTTATTGAAACGATGAAAGTGGATTTAGAGGTTGAAAAGGTAGCTGATGTATATGAAGGGATCCCGACGTTTAAAGTGGAAATCTCACCGGTAAGCTTCGATGTTAAGGATTTGCCGCTTGTAATTGAACAAAGCGAATTACAAAACGAAAGATTGCCAGAATTGCATGATACGCTTCTTTTTTCGGCTTTAGCTGTACCAAACCCACATTTAGTTACGATTGTAGATAGCGAAATGATTCATTCTGATGTTCAGGAAGTATTAGCAACAAAAGTAAATGGACCGAATGAGCTTTTCCCAGATGGAGTAAATGTAAGCTTTGTAAAACAATTAGAAGCAGGACATATTTATGTCCGTACATTCGAACGCGGTGTTGGCTTTACAAACGCATGTGGAACAGCGATGTCAGCTTCAAGTTTAGTAACATGCTTAAATGGTTTAAATGAGCTTGAAAGTGATATTTCCGTATTCAATAATGGTGGTAAAGTGAAATGTGTTGTTCATAAACGTGATAATCAATATTCCATTGACTTGATTGGGAATGCAACGAATGAATACAAAGCAACGATTGAAGTGGATTTAAATTGTCCAGAGAAATTTAATGTGCTGACAAAAGAAAGCTTTGATCAAGAAATTATGTTATATGCAAAGCTTAAAGCAGACGTACAAAGTTATTTAAAAGAAGTTTTATAAAATGAAAAGAGTGTCTCTAAAGGGGGCGCTCTTTGTTTATTGATTCTGTTATATGACATTGTTGATCAATCGTATTATTTGACATAGCGTATTAAAAAATTAAGCGTGAATATTCTTTTTCTAAATATTTGATACAATTCTAGGAAGAAGTATTTTGAAGGTGAAAAAATGAAACGCTTACAAAAAAAGGAATGTTGTTATAGATTGTTCGTGATTTAGAATGAATTGTTTATAATTTCGTTTGAAAAATTCAAAAATTAACCCGAAAGTATTGAATTTCCTATTTGTTTCATGTAAATTAAGAATAATTATATTGTAATTTAATTTGAAATGTTTAGAAAAGTTCATATAAATCAATCTTATCGAGAGAGGTGGAGGGACTGGCCCGATGAATCCTCAGCAACCAGCTGTGTAAGCTAAGGTGCTAAATCCAGCAAGCGGGCGCTTGATAGATGAGGAGAATGTTTCTTATGAAAACCTTCTTCTTTTATTAGATAGAAGGTTTTTTCTTTTTCTTACACCATCGAAATAAAGCGGAAACTGAATTGTTTTTGGGAAAGGGTGCACATATGGAGTTTCGTAAAGAACTAAAGCAAAGAATTTTAATTGGGGAAGGAGCAATGGGGACACTATTGTATTCCCGTGGCATCGACAATTGTTATGAAGAATTAAACTGTACAGAGCCTGATCAAATTGAAGCGATTCATCGTACTTATTTTGATGCAGGTGCTGATATTTTACAATCGAATACGTATGGGGCGAATTTTCATAAGTTAAAGCGCTATGGATTAGAAGATCAAGTGAGTCAAATCAATCGTCAAGGAATTGCGATTGCTAAAAAGGTTGCGCAAGGGAAAGCGTTTGTATTTGGAACAATTGGTGCTTCTAGAAGTATTCGAAAATCTGATTTAAGTTTAGAAGAAATTAAACGTAGTTTCCGTGAACAGCTATATAGTTTACTGCTTGAAAGTCCGGATGGATTATTATTCGAAACATACTATGATTTAGAAGAATTGGAAACAGTGTTGAAAATTGCAAGACAAGAAACAGATATTCCAATTATTACAAATGTGACGTTGCATGAACTTGGGAATTTACAAAACGGTGTTCAGTTAAATGAAGCATTTAAGCGTTTAGAACAATTAGGTTCAGATGTAGTTGGGCTTAATTGTCGCTTAGGTCCGCACCATATGATTCGCGCTTTAGAATCTGTTCAACTTCCGAGCAATGCTGCGCTTGCAGCGTACCCTAATGCAAGTTTACCAGAGTATGTAGACGGCCGATTAGTGTATGATGCGGCTCCGGAATACTTTGGCTCAAGTGCGCTTCAATTACGTGACCAAGGAGCATCCGTTATTGGAGGATGCTGCGGTACGACACCGCAGCATATTACAGCAATGAAAGCAGCTGTTGGTGATTTAGCTCCAATCGTTGAGAAGAAAATGCCAGCAACGAAAGTGGAAACAATTGAAGTTCGGGAACAGGATCGCACCCCTGCTTTATATGAAAAAGCGAAAACAGAAAGAACGATTTTAGTAGAACTAGATCCACCTAAGAAACTGGGAATCGAAGAGTTTATGAAAGGGTCTAAAGCTTTGAAAGAAGCTGGAGTTGATACGATTACGCTAGCGGATAATTCACTCGCTTCCCCTAGGATTTCTAATGCAGCGCTGGGTATGTTAATTAAATCACAGCTTGATTTAAATCCGCTTGTGCATATTACATGCCGTGATCGAAACTTAATTGGATTGCAATCGCATTTAATGGGCCTACAAACGTTAGGGTTAAATGAAGTATTAGTTATTACAGGAGATCCTTCAAAAATTGGCGATTTCCCAGGTGCAACATCTGTGTATGATTTATCTTCTTTTGATTTAATTAGTTTGGTTAAGCAATTTAATGAAGGACTTTCGTATTCTGGGCAAAGTCTTGGCCAAAAGACGAATTTTAAAATTGCTGCGGCGTTTAATCCAAATGTGAAATATTTAGATAGAGCGGTTCAACGAATGGAAAAGAAGATTGAATGCGGCGCTCATTCATTTTTAACACAGCCGATTTATTCCACTTCACAGATTGAAGAAGTATACGAAGCAACGAAGCATTTAGAGACACCTATTTTTGTCGGTATTATGCCGTTAACTAGTACTCGTAATGCCGAATTTATTCATAATGAAGTACCAGGAATTAAGTTGCCAGATCATGTTCGCCGGGCAATGGCAGCAGCAGGTAATGACCCAATTCAGGCGCAAAAAGAAGGTGTGGCAATTGCACGAGAACTTGTGGATGCGGCAATGGATAAATTTAAAGGCATCTATTTAATCACCCCATTCCTTCGTTATGAAATGACGGCAGAGTTAACGCGCTATATTAGAACGCTTGATCAAACAAAAACATCTGAGGTGGCAGCATATGAGTAAAAAATCAATTAACGAACAATTACAATCAAAAATTCTATTACTGGATGGCGCAATGGGTACGATGCTACAAGCTGAAAATTTAACAGCTGAAGATTTTGGCGGAGAACAATATGAAGGCTGTAATGAATATTTAACGCTGACTCGTCCTGATGTGATTCAAAAAATTCATGAAGCGTATTTTGCTGCAGGTGCTGATATTGTTGAAACGAATACATTCGGGGGTACGAGTATTGTTTTAGATGAATACAATCTAGGTACACTTGCTTACCAGTTAAATAAAGAATCAGCAGAAATCGCTGTAAAAGCGTGTGAAGCATATTCAACAGAGGCTTGGCCGAGATATGTGGCTGGTTCAATGGGACCAACAACGAAAACACTATCGGTTACGGGTGGAACGACTTTTGATACATTAAAAGAGTGTTATGAAGAGCAAGCCCTTGGATTAATTGATGGAGGCGTCGATTTACTTCTCGTTGAAACCTGTCAAGATATGCTAAATGTAAAAGCTGCTTTTTTAGGCATTAAAGGAGCCTTTGAGAAGAGTGGTAAGGAACTCCCGATTATGATTTCGGGAACAATTGAGCCAATGGGAACGACATTAGCTGGTCAATCCATTGAAGCGTTCTATCTTTCTTGCGAGCATATGAAACCAATTTCCGTCGGTTTAAACTGTGCGACAGGTCCGGAATTTATGATCGATCATATTCGGACATTAGCAGATTTATCAAATAGTGCGGTTAGCTGTTATCCGAATGCAGGGCTTCCGGATGAAGAAGGACATTATCATGAATCTCCAACTTCTCTTGCTGAGAAAATGAAGCAGTTTGCAGAAAAAGGCTGGGTCAATATTATCGGTGGTTGTTGTGGAACGACACCAGCACATATTGAAGAGTTATCAAAAGTGCTTCAAGATGTTCAGCCAAGACAACTTCCAGAAGAGCCGCATAATCATGCTGTTTCTGGGATTGAACCGTTGATTTACGATGATTCAATGCGTCCGTTATTTGTCGGAGAACGTACGAATGTCATTGGCTCACGTAAATTTAAAGAATTAATACGCGATAAGAAGTTTGAACAAGCGGCTGAAATCGCCCGTGCGCAAGTAAAAACTGGGGCTCACGTTATTGATGTTTGTTTGGCAGACCCGGATGATGATGAATTAGGTAATATGAAAGCATTTGTTGAAGAAGTGGTTAAAAAAGTAAAAGTGCCGCTCGTAATTGATACAACAGATGAACTTGTTTTAGAGCAAGCGTTAAAGCACTCTCAAGGTAAAGCCATTATCAATTCGATTAACTTAGAAGATGGCGAAGAGCGATTCGAGAAAATTGTTCCCCTTATTCATAAATATGGAGCGGCTGTCGTTGTTGGAACAATTGATGAAGAAGGTATGGCTGTTGATGCAGAACGTAAGCTGGAAATCGCTAAGCGGTCTGTAGACTTGCTTGTGAATAAATATGGGTTAAATCCACGTGATTTAATTTTTGATCCACTTGTTTTTCCAGTTGGGACAGGGGATGAACAGTATATTGGATCAGCGCTAGAAACGGTAAAAGGTATTCAAGCGATTAAAGAAACGTTTCCGGATTGCTTAACGATTTTAGGAGTATCGAATGTTTCGTTCGGTTTACCACCGCGTGGCCGTGAAATTTTAAATGCAGTATTTATGTACCATTGTACAAAAGCAGGTCTTGATTATGCGATTGTCAATACAGAGAAATTAGAGCGTTTTGCTTTGATTCCAGAAGAGGAAGTGAAGTTAGCAGAAGCGCTTCTATTCGAGACTTCGCAAGAAACATTAGCGACCTTTACTGAGTTTTATCGAGATAAAAAAGTTGTGAAAAAAGACAATATGGCCAAGCTTCCATTAGATGAGCGTTTGGCGAATTATATTATTGAAGGAACAAAAGAAGGACTAATTGAGGATTTAGACAAGGCGCTTGCTCGTGGCGATGCACCATTGGATATTATTAATGGTCAACTAATGAAAGGAATGGCTGAGGTAGGTCGTTTATTTAACGATAATCAGTTAATTGTGGCTGAAGTTCTTCAAAGTGCTGAAGCGATGAAGGCAGCAGTTTCTCATCTTGAGCCATTAATGGAGAATTCAGAAGACAGCGCGAAAAAAGGGAAAATGTTAATAGCTACTGTTAAAGGGGACGTACATGACATTGGGAAAAACTTGGTAGACATTATCCTATCAAATAACGGATTTGAAGTGATTGATTTAGGAATTAAAGTAACTTCCCAGCAAATTATTGAAGAGGTCCGTAAACATGAGCCAACGATTATTGGTTTATCTGGCTTGTTAGTAAAATCAGCCCAACAAATGGTATTAACGGCGCAAGATTTAAAACAAGCGGGTATTGACACACCGATTTTAGTAGGTGGAGCAGCTTTATCACGTAAGTTTACTGATTTTAAAATCTCTCCAGAGTATGATGGACCAGTTCTATATTCAAAAGATGCAATGGATGGACTAGCTGTTGCCAATGTGTTGCATGACCCAGCGCAAAAGGAAGTATTTTTAGAAGAAAACAATGAGAGACGAAATAAAGCGATTGCTAATGCAGCGATTGTAGCGACGATGGAAAAGCCGGAACGGAAAAAAGCTGTTGCTCCAGCGATTTCTGCTGCACCGGTTAAAGTGCCGCAAGATCTTAAACGACATGTTCTTAAAGATTATGCGTACGATGTCGTTCAACCATATATTAACCGTCAAATGTTAATTGGACATCATCTCGGGTTAAAAGGTAAAGTAGCCGAAATGATTAAACAAGGAAATGAAAAGGCGATTGGGCTGAATGATTTAGTTGACGAGTTAATTGAGTTTATTAAAAAAGATGAAGACTACGGATTAAATAGTGTTTTTCAATTCTTTCCTGCTCAAAGTGATGGAGATAAAGTATTAGTTTATAATCCAGATAATCATGAAGAGGTATTGGAAGAGTTCGACTTTCCAAGACAAGCAAGCAGCCCTAATTTATGTTTAGCTGACTTTTTGAAGCCTGTATCTTCAGGAGAAATGGATTATGTTGGTTTCTTTGTCGCGACAGCAGGCCGTGGCATTAGAAAATGGGCGGAAAAATGGAAGGAAGAAGGCGATTTCTTAAAAAGTCATGCGATTCAGGCACTTGCTCTTGAAACAGCAGAAGGCTTTGCTGAAAGAGTACATCAGGTGATGAGGGATGCATGGGGCATTAGTGATTCAATCGATATGACAATGAGAGAGCGGTTTGCTGCTAAGTATATTGGACAGCGTTTCTCATTCGGTTATCCTGCATGTCCTAATTTGGAAGATCAAGAAAAATTATTCCGACTATTAAAACCAGAAGATATTGGTGTTCAGTTAACGGAAGGTTGTATGATGGAGCCAGAGGCTTCTGTATCAGCTATTGTTTTTGCCCATCCAGAAGCACGCTATTTCAATGTAGAGAAATAATTTTTATTAGGCAGCGGCATAAAAACCGCTGTCTTATTATGTATGAAAAATAATGAATGGTGTATTTTATGTAAGAAGGTTGTGTCGTTTAGTTTAAGGCTTTGTTAAACAATGTTGTTGATAACGTGATTTTTTGTTTTATTTTACCTTTCAGTAAAGCTGCCAGGTGAAATGATTCGAAAATTAACAACACTCTTATAAGAGAGTCTTATTCAAAGGAAAGGACTGTTTCTTATGATAAAAACATCTATTCGTACGTTGTTAATTTTGATTAGTTGTCTAGTTGTATGTATGGCTTTTAATATAGGATCTGGATCAGGGCAGACCATTCCGGAGGAGTTAGATCCACTTATAAAGTCCGAACGTTCATTGAAGAAGGCTTATTTGACGTTCGATGATGGACCTTCGACAAATACAATAAAGATACTGGATATTTTAGATCGATATCAAATAAAAGCTACTTTTTTTGTGATGGCAAATAAAGAAGCCTATGCGGAGAAATGTTATCGAGAAATCGTTGCAAGAGGTCATTCCATTGCGTTGCATTCTTATTCTCATGATTATAATGTCATTTATCGTTCAAAAAAAGATTTCTTTCAAGACTTAAAAAGATTAGAATTATTACTAAGCGCCAAATATGGAGTTAAAACCCATTTTGTCCGCCTTCCAGGGGGATCCGGTAATCAACTCATGTATCAAACAGCTACGAGACCTATTATAAAAGGGATATTGCAGGAGTTAAAAGATACTGGGTATGTGTATGTAGATTGGAATGTGGATTCAAAAGATGGAATAAGTCCGTTAACGAGTCAACAAACCATTACCCAAAATGTACTGAGTAATGCGAAGCATCATAAGCAGGCTATTATTTTACTACATGACATCAATAGTATGAAAAATACTGTAAAAGCTCTTCCGACAATTATTGAAGGATTAAAGGAAGAGGGGTATATATTTGATATAATTGATGAAACGACGCCCCAAATACATTTTAATTAAATGGAAACGCTTTGATTAACAGCAATAATTGAATGACCTTTTAGAAAGGAACAGTTTGTTAGTATGAGACCTTCACTATTTTTATCCCATGGGACACCATGGCTAACAATCGAGGACAATCGATATACGGAATTTTTAAAAGAATATGTCGCTCAACATGAAAGGCCAGATGCTATTGTTATCATTTCTAGTCATTGGAATAGATGCGATCAGGCTGTTTCTGCTGTCAAAAAACATGATATTAGTTGTGATTTTATTGGCCATCCGGATAAGGTGACACAAATCACCTATCCGGCATCTGGTAATATAGAGCTCTCTGATCAAGTTCTTACTCTATTATCTCGCGTAGATATATTTGGAGAATTTGATGAGAATAGAACGCTAGATTATGGAAGTTGGGTGCCGCTACATATTATGTATCCAGAGGCTGATATACCGGTTGTTTCGCTATCGATTAACCCAACCTTATCTTTAGCAAAACAATACGAAATTGGTAAGTCTCTTGCTGCATTAAAAGAGGAAAATATATTAATTATTGCAAGTGGTGGAATTGTATATAATCTGGATCATATTCAGTACGAGATGAATGTTGTCGAAGGCTGGGCTATTCGATTTGTTGAATGGATAGAGGAGCACGTTATGAATTGGAATTTAAAAGCGCTGTTTCAGTTTCAAGAGGAGGCCCCTTTTGCTTTCGATGCAGTGCCGAATATTAGTGAATTGATTCCGCTAATCATTGCAATGGGAACCGGAGATAAACAAAGAAATCCTACGTTGTTACATCGAAGTTTTCAATTTGGGAATGTTAGTTTATCGGCTTTCGAATTCTAGTAAAATGATTAGAAAAAGTAGCTATTTTAAGAGTTAAATATAAAAAAAGAAAAATCTTTTTAAGTGAAAAAATAACGTAAATAAGAAAAAAAGTTTGTTAAAGGCGAAATATGACGAATTAAGCAGATTTATAGGTTTTGGGAGTTGTTTTTTGTTCGTTTTAACCTTTGGATATTTCGACAAAAACATGTTAATATAACATCTGAAAACGTTTTATCCTTAATAATTTTTACAGTTTTATGACAATTACTTTTGAATCTTAACTTATTTATACTGTCATACGAAATAGAAATTTGGGGATGGATAAAACGATAGTAAAAAATTATGAGAGAAATTTGGGGGTTTACGAGATGACCATCAAGGATGCTAAGGCATACGACTCATGGAAAGCTTTTTCAGGTCCAAACCTTGGGTATGTGATAGGACAATATGACTTATTCCAAACAAACCCAGAAGAAGTGGATCCTGAACTGAAAAACTTTTTCGAAATCGCAGGTCCTCCTTCACTTGACGCTACAGTAGGAGCTGCACTTACAAATTCAACAGTACAATCAGCTGGAGAAGTTCTTCCAATGAAGAAAATTATGTCAGCTGTCAAATTAGCGGAGAATATTCGTACATATGGACACCTTGCAGCGAATATTTACCCGTTAAAAGATACGCCTCTGAATACAGAACAAATTGAGTTTGAAAAATTTGGTTTAACAGAAGCCGACTTAAGAAAAATTCCGGCTGATTTAATCTGTCCACAAGCGCCTGCAAGCGTGAAAGATGGATATGAAGCCATTGAATATTTGAAACAATTGTATACGCAAACAATCGCTTTTGAATTCCATCATGTCAGCGATGTAGAAGAACATGAATGGTTGAACGAAATGGTTGAATCACGTCAAATGTTCCCAACTTTGACAAAAGAGAAAAAGGCAGCATTACTTAAACGTTTGAGTGAAGTAGAAGGCTTTGAAAAATTCCTTCATCGTACATTTGTTGGTCAAAAACGTTTCTCTATCGAAGGGGTAGACCCATTAGTTCCAATGTTAGATGAAATGATTTCTGAAACAGTACAACATGGTACATCGAATGTAAATATTGCGATGGCTCACCGTGGTCGTTTAAATGTACTTGCTCATATACTAGGTAAACCTTATGAAATGATTTTCTCTGAGTTTCAACATTCACCTAATAAAGATTTAGTTCCTTCAGAAGGATCAATTGGTGTAACATTTGGTTGGACAGGAGACGTGAAATACCATTTAGGTTTAGATCGTCAAGTTACAAAAGAAAGTACGAAAAAAGTAAGAGTTACACTTGCAAACAACCCAAGTCACTTGGAAGTTGTTGGACCGGTTGTAGAAGGATACTCTCGTGCAGCTCAAGAGGACCGTACGCAAAAAGGATACCCACAACAAGATGTTTCGAAGTCTCTTGCTGTGTTAATTCATGGGGATGCAGCATTCCCAGGGGAAGGTATCGTACCGGAAACATTAAACTTAAGCGGACTAAAAGGATATCAAGTTGGTGGAACGATTCATATTATCGCCAACAACCGAATCGGTTTTACAACTGAAAGTGAAGATTCACGCTCTACAAGATATGCAAGCGACATGGCTAAAGGATTTGAAGTGCCGGTTGTACATGTAAATGCAGACGATCCAGAAGCTTGCTTAGCTGCTGTGCATCTTGCTGTCCTATATCGTGAAAAATACAAAAAAGATTTCTTAATCGACCTAATTGGTTACCGTCGTTTCGGTCATAACGAAATGGATGAGCCATTAGTAACTCAACCGCAAACATATGCATTAGTTCATAAACATCCAACACAAAAAGAACTTTATGCAAAACAATTGATCGAAGCGGGAGAAATTACAGAACAAGAAGCAAAAGCATTAGCAGAACAAGCAGATGCTAAGCTTTTAGAAGCATACAACAAAGTATCTGGAAACAAACCAGAAGAAGAATTTGAATTAGATCCACCAGCAACAATTGCTAATGGTCTACCTAAAATTTCAACTGCTGTTTCAACAGAAGAGCTTGTAGAAATTAATGAACAGCTTGTTAAATGGCCAGAAGGATTTACACCTAATAAAAAATTAGGCAAAATTCTACAACGTCGTCTAGACTCATTTGGTGAGAATGGAAAAATTGACTGGGCACATGCTGAAACATTAGCGTTTGCATCTATCTTAAAAGACGGCACGCCAATTCGTTTAACTGGACAAGATTCAGAGCGTGGTACGTTCGCACAACGTAATATTGTTCTTCATGATAGCGTTACTGGTCAGACATATTCACCACTTCATGCAATCGAGTCTGCTAATGCATCATTTGCGGTTCATAACAGTCCGCTTACTGAAACAGCAGTTCTTGCTTTTGAATATGGTTACAATGTATTTGCACCGGAAACATTAGTATTATGGGAAGGTCAATTCGGTGATTTCGCGAATACTGCTCAAGTTATTTTTGATCAATTTATCGCAGCAGGTCGTGCAAAATGGGGTCAAAAATCAGGTCTTGTTATGCTATTACCACACGGGTATGAAGGACAAGGTCCAGAGCATTCAAGTGCTCGTCTAGAACGTTTCTTACAATTAGCTGCTGAAAATAACTGGACAGTAGCAAACTTAAGCTCTGCAGCGCAATACTTCCATATTCTTAGAAGACAAGCTAAGATTTTGGAAAAAGAAGAAGTACGTCCACTTGTTATCATGTCTCCTAAGAGTATGTTACGTAACCAAGTGATGGCTTCTGCACCAGCAGAATTTAGCTATGATGAATTCCAAACATTCATTGAAACAAAAACATTAGGTCAAAATCCAAAATCAGTAGAGCGTATCGTATTTGCTACTGGTAAATTAGCTGTTGAGCTACGTGATAAAGCAGCTACTCAAGAGGACACAGACTGGTTACAAATTATTAGCCTAGAGGAAATTTATCCATTCCCATTCGAAGGCATTCAAGAAGCACTGAAAAAATATTCTAAACTTAAAGAAATCGTATGGGTTCAAGAAGAGCCTAAAAATATGGGTGCATGGACGTTTGTTGAACCTAGACTTAACGCAGCAGCACCGAAAGGTCTTACTGTATCTTATATCGGAAGAAAACGCAGATCTAGTCCATCCGAGGGAGATGCACTTGTTCACAAACAAGAACAAAATCGTATTATCGCTCAAGCACTTACGCGTAATCTAGAGGGGGAAAAATAAGATGGCTGAAGTAAAAGTACCTGAATTAGCAGAATCCATTACAGAAGGTTCGATTGCACAATGGTTAAAACAACCTGGTGATCGTGTAGAAAAAGGAGATTATATCCTTGAACTTGAAACGGATAAAGTAAACGTTGAAATTATTTCAGATTACTCTGGTACACTTACAGAGCAGTTAGCTGAAGAAGGCGATACAGTTCTAGTTGGCCAAGCAGTTGCAACAGTTGATGAAAGTGGTGCAGCGGCAGCACCAGCAGCGCCTGCTCAAGAAGCAGCACCAGTTGCTGAAGCGCCAGCAGCGCCTGCGGCAGCACCAGCAGCACCAGCTCAAGCTCAAGGTGCACCAAAAGAAGAGGCAGTACCAGGACAAGGTGTAATTGCTTCTCCAGCAGCTAGAAAATTAGCTCGTGAAAAAGGAATTGATTTAAACGCTGTACAAACTGTTGATCCACTAGGACGCGTACGTGTTCAAGATGTAGAAGCATCTAATAATGCACCAGTTCAAGCAGCGCCTGCGGCAACACCAGCACCAGCTAAAAAAGCTGCAGCTCCAGAAGTAAATGACGATCGCGTAGAAGTTATTAAAATGACTCGTCGTCGTCAAACAATTGCGAAACGCTTAGTACAAGTACAAGCTGAAGCAGCGATGTTAACTACTTTCAATGAAGTAGACTTAAGTGCAGTTATGGAATTACGTAACCGCCATAAAGATGCGTTTGTGAAAAATCATGATGTTAAACTTGGTTTCATGTCATTCTTCACAAAAGCAGTAATCGGTGCATTGAAACAGTACCCATTATTGAATGCTGAAATTCAAGGCGACCACATCTTGAAAAAGAACTTCTACGATATCGGTGTAGCCGTATCTACAGATGAAGGTCTTGTTGTACCAGTTGTTCGCGATGCAGACCGTAAAAGCTTTGCTGAAATCGAAAAAGATATCGCTGACTTAGCTGTTAAAGCACGCAACAACAAATTAGGTCTTTCTGATCTATCTGGCGGTACATTTACAATCACAAATGGCGGAACATTTGGTTCTCTATTATCAACACCAATCTTAAATGCACCTCAAGTTGGTATCCTTGGTATGCATACAATCAAAACACGCCCAATCGCTGTTGGAGATAAAATCGAAAACAGACCAATGATGTATCTTGCATTATCTTATGACCACCGTATTGTTGACGGTAAAGAAGCTGTTGGCTTCCTTGTAGCCGTTAAAAATATGCTTGAAGATCCAGAACAACTTCTTCTTCAAGGGTGAGTAAATAATTTGAAAAACCCCTCTGTCAATGACAGAGGGGTTTTCAGGCTGTCGGGAAAGTCCCGACAGCCATTTTTATATTCATAGGAAATCCATATATTGTTTTTGAATCAGGAAATAACACAATATTTAGTGCGGAAACAACAGAAAGAAGATGGAGTTC
>Ga0182746_1002531_pt1 | contig 13830 bp, 12 predicted proteins | sample eDN3rd30CBELigOP_FD_128881 | JGI IMG/M metagenome (GOLD analysis project Ga0182746, IMG submission 128881) | Enriched Organic Plus compost microbial communities from Emeryville, California, USA - eDNA 3rd pass 30_C BE-Lig OP (version 2) (version 2) ... | reverse complement strand
CGATATCGTAAATCGCGATGAACGGACTTAAATGGAATGTTTCCTGGTTTGAAATCATCCGAAGCACCACCTACATTTAGTAACTCTAGTATAAATGAAAAAAGCGAGGTATTCGACGATTCAATCGTCAAATACCTCGCAAAGTTAAAAGATATGGACTTTTTCAGTGCCCTCGGCGTTCACTGATGTTTTTTTATGTTTAACTGGGCTGTAACAATAACAGCACTAAAAATAGATACGATGATTCATTTTTCTTCACTATGTTATAATGACTTTTATTACCTTTTTAAAAGGAGTGTTCCGATGCAATTTTTCTTACATCATGTTCAACATCAACTCGCCTATATGATTGATAGTAATCATGGCTGGAAAATCGCTCGTTGGCTAGATGGAAAAAATGTGACGTTACAATATGGCGATGAACAGGTAGCTCAAGAGTTTGAAGAGTACGAAGCAGAATATGGAGCAGAGCAGGCAGAAGTACTGAAACAGAATTTGAAGGAATTTTTGCTGAAGGCTCCTTCACACTATGTGTTTACCAAAAATGGTGTCCCAACATTAGTTTGTACTCATGCCGGGATTAAAGATGAATATATCGGGAAGCAATCTCGTGACATTAGTGATTTTTGTCGTTATGGAGATACAGATGGATTGGATGAAAAGGGGAAACCAAAGAGGAAGGATTGGTTTGTCCACCATCAAACAAGTACACTCATTGTTTGGGGACATGATCCAAAACCGCAGCCGCTGCTTATTAATAATACTATTAATATTGACCAAGGTGTTGTTTTTGGAGGAAAGCTAACCGCATTTCGTTATCCGGAAAAGGAATTTGTATCGGTTAAAGCTGCTAAAGATTATGCGCAGTCTCCAGATAATCCGCTCGTAGAATGGGAAGCAAGCCGATTGAATCCACCGAACATTGGTAAATTTATTAATGGATATTCAGTATTAACGGAACAATTAGGAGAAGTACGCATTCAGCAAGGAATTGTCAAACCGGCGATTGACGCAATTTCACATGATACGATTCCGATTGAGCAATTAATCTATATTCCTCCAACAATGAGTCCAACTCCAAGCGCATCTGTTTTAGATGATTTTCTAGAGCATCCGAAAGAAGCTATTGACTATTATCGAAAGCAAGGAATAACAACAATGGTTGCTGAGAAAAAGCATATGGGAAGTCGAGCTGTTCTCTTTTTATTCAAAAATGAAGCAGCAGCGGAAAAACATACGGGATTTCAAACATTGGGGACTATCTATACAAGAAGAGGCAGACGTTTCTTTGATGCTGCTACCGAGAATCAGATTGTTCGAAGGTTGAATCAAGATTTACAGTCTTATTTCGATAAATATAATACAGAATTTGTTCTATTAGATGCGGAAATTATGCCGTGGAATTTAAAAGCACGTGAACTAATTAGCAATCAATATGCTCATGTTGCCGAAATTGCCGTATTGGACCGAGCAACATTGAAAGAGAAGTTAGAAGCTGTTGCTGGAACAAATGAAGAGCTAAAGGCATGGCTTCAAGAGTATGAAGTAAAACTAGACCATGCAAAAACGTTTAAAGAAGTGTTTCAGAAATATTGTTGGGATGTTGACGGGGTAAGTAAGATTCAAATTGCTCCATTTCATGTGTTAGCTCATAGCAGTCAGACCTTCTTCAATCAACCGCATACTTGGCATATGGGAATGAATCGAGAATTGGCTGAGCTTTCTACTATATTCCTTGAAACGGAATATAAAATTATTAGAGATGAAGCAAGTGAAGCAGAAATCATTCAATGGTGGGAAGAGATGACGAGTGATGGACATGAGGGGATTGTGATTAAACCGGAATTCTTTATTGCCGAGAATCGGGGGCAATTGCTTCAACCGGCGATTAAAGTAAGAGGTCGAAAATACTTGAATATTATTTATGGTATGGACTATTCATTTCCTAACAATCTTGAAAGATTGAAGAGCAGAAATACAGGAAAAAACAAAAATTAGCATTAAAAGAGTTTGCACTAGGAGTTGAAGGGATACAAAGATTTGTTACTGGGGAATCGCTCGAAAGGGTACATGAATGTGTACTTGCAACATTAGCAATGAAGTCGGACCCTGTTGACTCAAGATTATAAAAAGAAGCACTGAACTTTGATTCAGTGCTTCTTTTAGTAAGCGAGCCAAAGACAGCCTTTTGCATTATAAGGCATTTACATATGCTATCTTATTTCCAACACGACGACCTTTCCCATAAGGAATACATAGGGGAGTGCCAAAGAGAGGATCTTGTGCGATTTGGCATTCCATGTCAAAGACGTTTTTGACAAGATCAGGACTGATAATCTGTTCTGGTTTTCCTTGGGCAAAGACGGTTTGATTACGAATAGCTACGATATGATGAGCGTAGCGACAAGCCAGATTTAAATCGTGTAAGACCATGATGATAGTTCGCTGCTCTTTTTCATTAAGTTCAAATAGTAAGTCTAGAATTTCAATTTGATGTGTTAAATCGAGGTAAGTCGTCGGTTCATCTAATAGAATGACTTCTGTATCTTGTGCTAATGTCATGGCAATCCATGCTCGTTGTCTTTGGCTACCAGAAAGTTCATCTACTTGTTTGTCTTTAAACTCACTCATACCTGTAGCCTGTAGCGCGTTCATTACTTTTTCTTCATCTTCTTCGGACCATTGCTTCAGCCAATTCTGATACGGATAACGTCCTTGTTTGACAAGCTGCAAAACGGTTAATCCTTCAGGAGCTGTTGGAGACTGGGGTAAAATGGATAATTTCTTTGCTATTTCTTTTGTCGGCAGTTTCGCTATGGCTGCCCCTTCTAGAAGAACCGCACCGTTAGTTGGTTTTAATAAGCGAGCCATAGAACGTAATAAAGTCGATTTACCACAACCATTTCCACCAATAAAAACAGTGATTTCCCCTTTTGGGATGCTTAAATCTAATTCGTGAATAATGGTGGACCCACCGTAACCTAATGTTAAGGCTTGTGTACGAATGGCTTCTTTCATTGTAAAAACTCCTTTATCTTTTTTTGGTTCTAAACAGTAAATAAATAAAATACGGTGCACCAATTGCCGCTGTAAAAACGCCTGCTGGTACTTCAATCGGTGAAAATAATGTTCTTCCGAGAAGGTCAGCTAACATGACGAGCAATCCTCCGATTAAGGCTGAAGTCGGTAAAAGGACTCCAAAAGAAGAACCAACTAAACGCCGTGCGATATGAGGGGCCATTAACCCGATAAAGCCAATTCCGCCAGCGAAAGCAACAGCGCCAGCTACTAAACAAGTACTAATGAGTAATAATAGCAATCTGTTTTTTTGTACAGCGTTGCCGACACCTGCAGCTAATTCTTCCCCTAACTCTTGGATATTTACATCGCGGGAATAGATAAAGGCAATCAGCAAGAAGAGAGCTGTCCAAGGGAGAATCATCCATACTTGTTCCCATGTAGCTTTACTTACACTTCCAGTCGTCCAAATGCTTGCTTCACTAGCACGGTAAATCGGTCCAAGTATCATAAGTAAAGTCATCATTGCATGCATAAGAGCTGAAATACCGATACCAATTAATACAAGTCGTACAGGAGTTACTCCGTTTCGCCAAGCTAACGAGTAAACGGTAAGTCCTACTAGTATTGCCCCTAAGAAGGCAGCAAGAGGCAGCCACTGAATACTGACTGTTAAAGAATGATTTTTGTCACTAAAGATGGATAAAAATCCAACTACGGCTGCACCGGCACCTGCTGTAATTCCAATAATGTCAGGTGATGCCAAAGGATTTTTAATCATTCCTTGAAGCATCCCGCCTGCTGCGGCTAATGCCATTCCAGCAACTAAGGCAATGATGATGCGCGGTAAGCGAAAGTTTAAGACTACTAATCTTTCCATATCTGTTCCGCCGCCAGTAAACACGTGAAGGACGGTTAACGGATTAATCGCCATTCCGCCGAGTCCGGCGCTAATAATGAATACTAATGCAGTCAAAATAAATAAAATACCTATTTTCTTACCTGCCTTTTTATCGAATAAAAAGGAAACTTTTCCATCGAAAGCTCGAAATCCTCGATAGTTACTCATTAGTTTCTGAACCCCTTTCTTGCGATGTAAACAAAGGATGGAGTCCCGATAAAGGCTGTTATAACACCTACTGGTACTTCTCTTGGCATAATGATATATCGTGCTCCAATATCAGCTGCCAATAGAAGAATACCTCCAAGTAGTCCAGCAAAAGGAATCAACCAGCGATGATCCGTTCCGATAAGTTTTCTTGCGACATGCGGGATGACAATGCCGATAAAGCCGATTGGTCCTGCGACCGCAACGGAGCCCCCTGCTAGTAAAATAACAATTACAACAACCACGATTTTGACAATACCTAGTTTAAGACCTAATCCTTTTGCTACATCATCGCCCATCGCTAATACATTCATTTTCGGTGCAATCATGATAGCCGCTATCCACCCAATTAATAGATAGGGGAGAACAGCAATCAATAATTCTAGCTTTCTTCCTTGGACAGAACCAGCTAACCAAAACAGCACTTGCTCCAATTCTGCTTCATTGGCTGTAAGGATACCTTGTGTAAAAGAAGCAAATAAAGCGGCCATAGCTGCACCTGCGAGAGTGATTTTCAGCGGTGTTAGTCCATCATGTCCAGCAGAGCTAATTACATAAACAGCAATGGCTGCAAATCCAGCACCAAGAAAAGAAATCCAAGTAAATGCTTGCAAGCTTGCTGTATGCATAAAGGTAACTGCCAATACAACGGCCAATCCCGCTCCAGCATTAATACCTAAAATATCGGGTGAGGCTAATGGATTTTTCGTTAACGTTTGCATCAATACCCCTGTCATAGCAAGTGAGGCGCCCACTGCAGCAGCAATTAAAGCTCTTGGCAAGCGAACATTTTGAATAATAAGATGTTCGTTTGAATTGTTAAATTGTGTAAATGCTTCATATGCAGTATGAATGGATGTGTTTGTGTAACCGAAAACAATGCTCATACCGATACAAACTAGAAATAGTAGAAGTGCCACAATTATGCCAAATAGTTTTGTAGAGTTTTTAATCAGTATCATATCTTTCCCATTCTTTTCATTTTTTTTGTGTCTATGTTAAACAATATTGTTAATTAAATGATCTTTGGGCAAAATGAGCTGAAAACCAACGATGTCGTCTAACAAGGTAGTTGTTTAAAATCAAAATATTCAAATTTTGATTGACAGTAGTTGCTCCTTGTTTTAGTATTAGTGAGGAACCGTGATGATAACGATTATCAATATCATCGACGTTAATATTTTACCATATACATAGGAGGAAGAAAAGAGATGAATAAAACAATTCAGCGATTATTATCTATGTTTGCTGTACTAGCTGTTTTCGTTTTAGCCGCATGTGGCAACACGAAAGATGAAGGAACAGAGCAAGCGGATAATAAAGAGAAGAAAGAAACAAGCTATACAGTTGAACATGCAATGGGAACAGCAGAAATTAAAGGAAATCCAGAGCGTATCGTTGTGTTAACAAATGAAGGAACGGAAGCTCTTTTAGCTTTAGGAATCAAACCGGTCGGTGCTGTACAATCATGGTTAGGTGATCCTTGGTACGATCATATTAAAGATGATATGAAAGATGTTGAAGTAGTCGGTGTAGAAAGTGAAGTAAACTTAGAGAAAATTGCGGCTTTAAAACCTGATTTAATTATTGGAAATAAGCTTCGCCAAGAAGCTGTATATGATAAATTAAGTCAAATTGCTCCTACTATTTTTTCTGAAACATTAAGAGGAGATTGGAAAGAAAACTTCTCATTATATGCGAAAGCTGTGAATCAAGAGGAAAAAGGAAAAGAAGTTTTACAACAATATGATGATAAAGTAGCTTCTCTTAAAGAAAAACTGGGTGATAAAACGAATCAAGAAGTATCTGTTGTTCGTTTCATGGCTGGAGTGACTCGTATTTACTACACAGACTCATTTTCAGGTGTGATTTTTAATGAGTTAGGATTTAAACGTACAGAGCAGCAAACAGAGATGTTTAAGGCTGATAGTAAATTAGGTAATTTAGCTATTGAAGTAGGGAAAGAAATGATTCCTAAAATGGATGCAGACGTTCTATTTTACTTCACGTATGCACCAGAAGGCGATCCAAATGCTGTAGCGACAGAAGAAGAATGGACAAATGATCCGCTTTGGAAGAAATTATCTGTTGTTCAAGAGGGGAAAACGTATAAAGTAGATGATGCTATTTGGAATACAGCTGGTGGTGTATTAGCAGCAAATATTATGTTAGATGATATCGAGAAAATTTTCTCGGAAAAATAAAATTTAGTACATGTTATGAAAGTCGTGCCCTGTAGTGGTACGGCTTTTTTGAGGTTAAAATAGCAGTAATGTCATAAAGTTTTACTGATTTAAGGCGTAATAGTTCAAGAAATAATGGGGGAAACTCTGTACAAGTACTGTGCAAGGTTTCCTGTTCTTATTGTGGATTTGCGGTCCTAATGCCAACCGTTTTAATATTAAATAAATTTGTAGATTATCCAATATAGGATTAAGATATGGATAAGAACATATTCAGAGGTTCACAAAGGAGGGGCTCATTATGACCAATCATGTTGACGAACAAGAAGTCATCAATCAGATGCAAAGATCGGAGAAACACTATTCGGATGATAAGTTTTGGGATAAATTAAAGAAGTTCGGCAAAAAAGCCGGGGCGTCCGTTGTTTATGCTGTCTTACTTTTGTATTACACGTTACAAAAGCCTGAAGTTCCGAAAAAAGCAAAAGCGGTCATTATTGGTGCGTTAGGATATTTTATTCTTCCAGTAGATTTACTGCCAGATATGATGTTAGGAATCGGATTTACAGACGATTTAGGGGCATTAGGTGTGGCGCTATTTCAAGTAGCGATGTATATCGATGATGAGATTAAGGGTAAGGCGAAAACCAAGCTTGCAGACTGGTTTGGCCAAGATGTAGATACCGCTGATATTGATGAGAAAATAGGAAGATAAAGAGTACCAGATAAGTTCGAAATGATTTGGAGCTTATCTGGTACTTTTGTTTGTTCAAAGATTCACCGCATAAAATTTGTTTTCTTGCAAATACTATAATGACTATTAATGATAGGGGGAAAAAGAGAATGGATGCCAATCGTGTAAAGCAAATACTCTCTTCTTCAGCAGATATCGAAGTCCAGTATAATGGAGTATCTGTGTGGATTCATAAATTGCATGAAGATGGAAAGACGGCTACTGTTGAATTAAGAGGGCCTTTAGAAGAACAATCCGAAGTAGATATTTCTGAGCTTCAGGAATTTTAATATCAAAACAACCACTCTAAATTTAGAGTGGTTGTTTTGATTTATGCTCAGTATATTTTTTACTTACAACATTTAATCCTTCGTTAAGAATTAACTTTTGATAATTAGTGAAAGATTGAAAGAGTTTATATAAAGAGTAAGATTTATATTTTAATTTATGTGATATTAATTCAATGATTTTCAGTTATCCTTATTGCGTGTCATAATTTTTTTGAAAATTTATCAAAAAACTTTTCGACAAAGTTCATCAATTATCTTCAGTTTTCTACTTTGCTTCTATCTTTTCTAAGAGTTCTTCATATTTTTCTATCGCTTCAGGTGTTTGGTTAATGACTGCAAAACTTTCTGTCATACATTGTCCACAATTGCCTAGACAGTAATCTTCTTCAATCGTTATTTTTGGGTTTTTTTCCGCCATTTCCTTGATTTCATAGGATCCATTGATATAGTTTGATGTGCAAAATTTTACTATACATACCATAATTTTTTCTCCCCTTTTTAGCTGATTGGAGGTAATTATATTCGGAAAAATATGTAAATACAAACGTATACATCAAAGTAAAAACGCTTTAATACGGTAATGCTTTGTTGGTTTTTGGTTTTAACGGAAGTTTTTGCATAATAATATTTTTGGTTTTATAATGGCAATGTTGTTACAAAATTCCAATGATTTTTAAACAATTAAACTAGTAAAAACAAAGGGAGGATACATTATGAAAAAACAAACTGGGTTAGAAAAGAATGTACTAGAAAAGGAATTTTTCGCTATAAAGGATATCGATTATATTGAGTTTTACGTTGGCAACGCTAAACAGACAACTTTCTATTTATGCAACGGATATGGTTTTCGTCCCCTTGCTTATTCAGGATTAGAAACAGGTCAAAGAGACAAAGTTTCTTATGTTCTTCAACAAAAAAACATCCGTTTTGTTGTAACTGGTGCTCTTCAGTCGGATCATCCAATTGCTGAGTTTGTAAAACTACATGGTGATGGTGTAAAAGATGTCGCTTTACGTGTAGATGATGTTGAAGGCGCTTACAAAGAAGCGGTTTCACGCGGTGGTATTCCAATCATGGAACCTCAAGTGTTGGAAGATGAAAACGGATCAGTTAAAAAAGCAATTATCGGAACATACGGTGATACTATTCACACACTGATTGAAAGAAATGATTATAAGGGTGAATTTTTACCAGGATATCAAAAAGCAGATTTTGATTTTCCTGTTGCTGAAACAGGATTAATTGGAGTGGACCATATTGTTGGGAATGTAGAGCATATGGAAGAATGGGTTTCCTACTATGAAAAGGTAATGGGCTTTAAACAAATGATTCACTTTGATGATGAAGACATCAGCACTGAATACTCTGCCCTTATGTCAAAGGTTATGCATAATGGTGGAAGAATTAAATTCCCTATTAACGAGCCGGCGAATAGTAAACGTAAGTCTCAAATCGAGGAATATCTTGATTATTATAACGGAGCAGGGGTCCAACATGTTGCCGTACTAACGAATGATATCGTTACAACGGTAAATGCATTAAAGGCCAACGGGGTGGAATTTCTTGATACTCCTGACAGCTACTACGATATGCTGACAGAACGAGTAGGCGAAATTGATGAAAGTATTGAGAAATTACGTGAGTTAAAAATCCTTGTAGACCGTGATGATGAAGGATACCTATTGCAAATTTTCACAAAACCAATTATGGATCGTCCAACTTTATTTTTTGAAATCATTCAGAGAAAAGGATCTCGAGGTTTTGGAGAAGGAAACTTTAAAGCATTATTCGAATCTATCGAAAGAGAACAAGAACGCAGAGGGAATTTGTAAAATTTTATTATGAACTAATAAAGGGGGGAATCATATGAAATTAGATGATAGAATAGATGATTTTAATCAAAGTACTAGTCTATATCCCTTTTTGAATCAATTAATCGATTATGCAGGGATTTTCCCACCAACAAGTCTTACTCTAGATGAAGCAATTCGTAACTATGCTTCCTATCAGTTAGACAAGGATTCATGGATGCTTGGGCCGTTTATCGTCCAGGCATCCCGTTTAGATGAACTGGATCGATATATTACTTTATTTACAAAAGAACGGCCTTTAACGATTTCGGCAGTAGGAACAAAAACTAGTAATCCAACAGAACATCATAAAATTTTGCTTGCTGATTTGAATAAAATTGATTTATTTCGGAAGCGGCATGGTCAGGTTGTACAAATAACTACTTTGGAAGTTCCATTACTTCCTAATATGCCAGACTTAAATCTATTAAATACGATTTCTAAAGAAACCGCGAAACTTGGATTACAAACTTACTGTGAGGTTCCTGTACCTTTTAATGATGAGTGGGAAAAAACATTACATAAATCTTTAGATGTTATTGCTGCTCATAATAGCAAAAGTTCAGTGACTTTAGGATTTAAACTTCGTACTGGCGGCGTAACAGATGATGCTTTTCCAAATCCGAGACAAGTGGCATTGGCAATAAAAGGTTGCTGTGACCGGAATCTTGCAATGAAATTCACGGCTGGATTACATCATCCAATCAGAATGTATCGAGAAGAGATTGCTGCAAAAATGCATGGGTTCATCAATGTATTTGTAGCAGGAATGTTGACTCATCTTTATCATCTTGATTTACCAACGATAGAGAAGATAATTGCTGATGAAGAGGTAAGCAACTTTACTTTTCATCCGAATGGAATTTCCTGGTGTGGTTTGGAAATGACCAATAATGAAATAAAAAATCTTCGTGACTCAGTATTACGTTCATATGGATGTTGTAGTTTCGATGAACCACGCGAAGATATGCAAGCATTGGCTATTTTGTAATATGAGGAGGATACAAATGACTCATTCGTTCATTGAAGTTAAAGCAGATTCCCATTTCCCGATTCAAAACCTTCCTTATGGAGTATTCCAGCCTAAAAATGGAGGATCTCCTCGGGTTGGTGTAGCGATAGGAGATTTTGTCTTAGATCTTTCGGTTATAGAGGATGCGGGACTTTTAAACATCCCAGAATTACAGGGGAAAGAAGTTTTTAAACAATCTACCCTTAATGCATTTATGGCGACGAACCGGAAAGTATGGAGCACAGTTCGTACAAGCCTTCAAAAACTATTAGGTTCTGATGAACCAACTCTTCGGGACAATTCTCCCCTTCGCGATCAAGCATTTTATCAACAAAAGGATGTTGAGATGCTTTTGCCTGTAGAAATTGGTGATTACACAGATTTTTATGCTTCAAAAGAACATGCGATGAATGTAGGGATCATGTTTCGGGGGAAAGAAAATGCATTAATGCCGAACTGGTTGAATCTACCGGTTGGATATCACGGACGTGCTAGCTCAATTGTATCAAGTGGTACAGATGTACGTCGACCACTTGGTCAAATGAAAACGCCAGAAAGTGATACTCCTATATTTGGGCCCTCCCTCCGTTTTGATTTTGAATTAGAAATGGGATGGTTTATCGGCCCTGGTAACGATTTAGGAAAATCAATTCCGGTTGATGAAGCGGAGGATCATATCTTTGGCCTCGTGCTTGTAAATGATTGGAGTGCACGTGATATTCAAGCTTGGGAGTATCAACCATTAGGACCTTTCCTAGGCAAAAACTTTGCTACCTCAATCTCACCTTGGGTTGTACCACTAGAGGCACTAGAGCCTTTCCGAGTAGATGGGCCTAAACCAGAAGTGGAGCAACTCCCGTATTTACAACAATCCGGAAAAGGATCTTTTGATATTCAATTAGAAGTACATCTCCGTGGGGAAAGGATGGATTCGCCGCAGCGTATTTGTCAAAGTAACTTCCGCTACCTCTACTGGAGTATGGCTCAGCAAATCGCTCATCATACGGTAGGTGGTTGTAATTTACGTACAGGGGACTTGCTAGCTTCGGGAACTATTAGTGGACCAGCACTTGAATCACGAGGCAGCTTATTGGAATTAACATGGGGAGGATCTGAACCCATTCAAATGAATAATGGTGAACCGCGAAATTGGTTAGAAGATGGCGATGAATTGACCCTAACTGCATGGTGTCAAGGAGATGGCTATCGAATCGGATTTGGTGAAGTGACTGGACGTATTCTTCCTGCACTAGAATACTCTAAAGTCTAGAAATAACCTTTTTTCTACTAATCTATCATCCAGGAGGAATTGTTATGCCATTTTACAAAAAACTAGGGAACATTCCAAGAAAGAGACATACTGCGTTTCGAAAAGAAGACGAGTCTCTTTATCGTGAGCAAGTTATGGGTACAAAAGGGTTCTCTGGTATGCAATCCATTCTTTATCATCATGATGCTCCTACAGAAATTGTGAAATCTGAACTATATGCAGATTGTCATCTTGAATACGAGGAACAAAAAGATTTATGTCACCGTCATTTTCAAACAGATTTTGAATCCAATCTTGGTGATGCCGTTAGCGGGAGACAGTTCATTCTGGGCAACGACGACTTGCTGATTGGAGTGGCGAAAACAACTAAAAGTATGGACTATTATTACAGGAACAGTGAAGGGGATGAACTGCTTTTTGTTCACTATGGTACTGGGAAAGTAGAAAGCATGTTTGGAACTATTCACTATGGACCAGGGGACTATATTGTTATTCCGGTTGGAACTATTTACAGGGTAGTACCTAATATTAATGAAGAAACTAAGCTTCTAGTAATTGAAACGACCAGCTGGATTACAACACCGAAACGTTATCGAAATGAGCATGGCCAACTTCTTGAACATAGCCCATTCTGTGAAAGGGATATCTTTGGTCCGGAAAAACTTGAAACTTTTTCGGAAAAGGGAAGTTTTGAAGTAAGAACAAAATCAAGAGGATTCCTTCATTCTCATTTTCTAAGTCACCATCCACTGAATGTTGAAGGATGGGATGGATATTTATATCCATGGAAAATAAATATTAGAGATTTCGAGCCAATAACAGGCAGAATTCATATGCCGCCACCAATTCATCAAATGTTTGAAGGACATAATTTTGTTATTTGTTCTTTTGTGCCTAGACTATATGACTATCATCCTGATGCGATTCCGGCACCTTACTATCATAGTAATGTGGATAGTGATGAAGTTCTCTATTATGTAGAAGGGAATTTTATGAGTCGAAAAGGAATAAATGAAGGTTCAATCACTCTACATCCTTCAGGTATTCCTCATGGTCCGCACCCTGGAACCATTGAAGCAAGTATAGGCAAAAAGGAAACAATCGAATTAGCGGTTATGATTGACACATTCAAACCTTTAAAAGTAGTAAATCAGACCAATATTTTGGAAGACTTCAATTATAAATATAGTTGGGCCCCGAAATAAGTTTCATTCTTTAATTCTGTTAGGCATGAATACTTTCCTTTTTACCAACCAATAAAACTGGGCGATAAAAAGGAAAGTAAAAAAATAATCAATAGAGAATAGACGTTGCAATACAAATAAATTTGTTTCTTTGCAAACGATTGCCTTAGAAAGAAGCCGTTGCAATCTTTAAGGTACCAGTCCTCATTACAGAAGATAAAGGAGAAGATTCATGAAAAAACCTTCATTTCTAGCCTCGATAGTGGTTGTGCTAAGTGTTATTACTTTATTAGGTGTAAGTATTCTTCATTATGGCGTTGCACCTCATATTCCGATTGTCATAGCAACGATTTTCGTTACTTGTTATGGCCTTATATTGGGTTATAAGTGGAAAGATTTAGAGAATGCCATGGCAAAAGGGATTTTTTACGGAATCCCATCCATCTTAATTCTCTGTTTAATTGGGATGCTAATAGGGGTATGGGTTCTAAATGGAACAGTCCCAACAATTACTTATTATGGTTTACACATCTTATCTCCTGAATTTTTCTTAATGTCAACATTATTGATCTGTTCAATTGTCTCAGTTTTTTGTGGAAGTTCATGGAGTACTATCGGTACTATCGGGGTTTCTTTAATGGGAATTGCGTACGCTTTAGATATTTCACCAGCAATGACAGCTGGTGCCATTGTCTCTGGAGCTATTTTTGGAGATAAAATCTCTCCACTTTCAGATACTACTAATCTTTCATCAGCAACAGCAAAAGTAAATATTTTTGAACATATTAAACATATGCTATGGACAACCATTCCGAGTTATATCATTACATTGATTGCATTTACTGCAATTGGATTCTTTATGGATAAGGGCAGTGTAGATAGTAAACAAATCGAAACAATTATTAATGTTTTAAAGGACGAATTCATGATTACACCTATCACACTACTTTCGCCACTGTTAATCATTATTCTAGCTGTAAAACGTGTGAGCCCTATTCCAGCACTTGTGATTGGTTTAATCGCAGCAGTTTTAACGACTTTCTATACTGTTCCAAATGTCGCGATTAAGACCATTATAGGAACAGCACATAATGGCTATGTTGCAGAAACAGGTGTGGAAGCGATTGATAGTTTACTTTCTCTTGGTGGGTTAAGCAGTATGTTATTTGGGGTTTCACTCAT
>Ga0182746_1002526_pt1 | contig 13839 bp, 15 predicted proteins | sample eDN3rd30CBELigOP_FD_128881 | JGI IMG/M metagenome (GOLD analysis project Ga0182746, IMG submission 128881) | Enriched Organic Plus compost microbial communities from Emeryville, California, USA - eDNA 3rd pass 30_C BE-Lig OP (version 2) (version 2) ... | reverse complement strand
GCAGTTCTTTTTCTTTTTTATCGATCCAATCGGCAGTGCGGTATAAGGCTGATTCAGTAACAAAAATCCTGATCGCCATTTCAGCCAGTTTATGTTTGATAGCGCCGAAATTGGAAATAGGTTGTTTGAACTGCTCCCTTGTTTTTGCATATTCCACCGTACCGCTCAATGATCTCCTGGCTCCGCCGATGGCTGCTGCGCAAAGTTTGAGGCGGCCAATGTTGAGGATATTGAATGCGATCTTATGTCCTTTGCCGATTTCACCCAGCACATTTTCAACCGGCACTTTGGCATCCTGGAAATATAACTGAACAGTGGAAGAACCTTTGATGCCCATTTTATGTTCTTCAGGCCCCTGCGTAAATCCTTCTGTGCCCCGTTCAACAATAAAGGCAGTGAACTTATCACCATCCACTTTTGCAAACACGGTATACACCTGTGCAAAACCACCATTGGTGATCCAGCATTTCTGACCATTCAGTAAATAATATTTACCATCAGCGCTTAGCGTGGCCGTGGTTTTTGCACCCAATGCATCACTGCCGCTGTTAGGCTCTGTAAGACCATAAGCACCGGCCCATTCGCCAGTGATCAGTTTGGGAATATATTTCTGTTTTTGTTCCGGCGTACCGAAATACAAGATCGGCAAAGTGCCAATCCCTGTATGAGCTGCAACAGCCACCGAAAAGGAATGACCTGCACCGAGATATTCGTTGATAATGGTAGAGGTAACAAAATCCTTTCCCAATCCACCGTACTCTTCGGGGAAGGCAGTTGCAAGCAAGCCCTGCTCACCGGCTTTTGCTACCAATGATTTCATGAGGCCGGGCTCAAGATTATCAATGCGATCGAGAATAGGATATATTTCTGCGTCCAGGAACTGGTTGCACATATCCCTGATCATCTGTTCCTCTTCGGTAAAATCTTCCGGAGTGAATGTTTCAAACGGGGAGGATTCTTTAATAAGCCATTCACCTCCCTTCAGCACATTTTTGGCATCAGTGGCAGTACTCATGGTATTTTATTTTAAGTTATCATATACGATTTGCAGAACTTCTTTACAGATCTCGATCCTGTCGGCAGGCACAGTTTTCAGCGCTTCGTTCAGGGTTTCATCTGCTATCTGCATGGTTTCTTCTTCCAGTTTCTGGGCCTGCCTGGTCAGATAGATCAGGTTGATGCGGCGATCATTTTCTGAAGGCACCCTTTTTACCAGGTTCAGCTTTTCAAGATTATCTACCAGCCGTGTAATGCTGGGCTTGTCCCTGAATGTAGCGTTACAAAGCTGTTGCTGACTGCGGCCGTCCTCTTTCCATAAATGATAAAGTACGCTCCATTGTTCGATCGTTATGTTCAATCCTGCCGTGTTGAACTTTTTTTGCAGGCGGCGGGCAATAGCGGTGGATGCTTTACCGGTGATAAAGCTGTACAGCTCTCCTTTCTTAAAATGGTTGTTTGACATATAGTTGTTTGTGCAACTATCCAAAAATAATATTAAATTTGAATTACCGCAAGTAAATTTTTTACTTCAACCGTTTTTAACAATATGCAACACCAGTTGCTCACTTACCGGGATTCAACTGTCAGTTATTACCGTTTTGGTCATGGTCCAAAGCAGGTGCTCTGCTTTCATGGGTATGGCGAGCATGCACAATCCTTTGCTTTTCTTGAAGGATCAATGGGTAATGAATACAGTTTCCACGCCATAGATCTGCCCTTTCACGGGCAAACAGTATGGAAGCAGGGACTTGATTTTACGGTAAATGACCTGCAGCAAATTATTTCCCTTCTCCCTGACCAGTTGAAAGCTGCAAATAGCAAACCAGTTCTTCTTGGCTTCAGCCTGGGTGGCCGGGTTGCGCTCAGCCTCTATCAATCACAGCCAGAAAGTATCAGCAAGTTGGTGCTGCTGGCCCCGGACGGCCTGCTGATGAATCCCTGGTACTGGCTGTCTACCCAGACCATGATCGGCAACCGTCTTTTCCGTTTTACCATGAAACATCCCGGCTGGTTTTTTGGGGCATTGAAGGGCCTGAACAAAATGGGACAGGTAAATGCCAGCGTATTCAAGTTTGTGAATTCCTATATCGGCAATCCTGCATTGCGTACATTATTGTATCAGCGCTGGACGGTTTTGCGCAAGCTGAAGCCCGATCTTTCCCTGATCAGATCATTTATCCGGAAGTATAAAACACCGGTGCATCTTCTTTATGGAAAACACGATCGCATTATATTGCCGGAACGGGGCGGGAAGTTCAGAAAGGGAATAGAAGAATATTGCACTATCAATATTTTGCCGGCAGGCCACCAGCTATTGCAGGAAAAGTATACCGGGCAAATAAGAGAGGCCCTGAAATAGATACAGGTGTTTACATTTGTAATAATCTTGTTCAAATGATCGTGCCAGCTATTCTTATATGTTTATTTGCTTTATATGCAGCATTGATCATTTTTTACTGGCAAAGCTGGAAGTCGATTCCCGTTTTTATGCCAGAGCAGCAGAACCCCTCTATTTTCTTATCTGTTATTATTCCTGCAAGAAATGAAGAAGACAATATAGCGGCATTGTTGCAGGCATTGGAGCAGCAGACCTATCCCAAAGAACTTTTTGAGATAATTGTTATTGATGATCATTCCACCGATCAGACAGCAGCCATCGTAAAGCAATTTCTTCGTGTCACGCTTTTACAATTAAAAGAAGATGCGATCAATTCTTACAAAAAAAAGGCGATCGAAGCCGGTATTGCTGCAGCTAAAGGTGAATTGATCGTTACCACTGATGCGGATTGTGTTCCTTCGCCTGACTGGCTGGCAATGATCGCTGCATTTAAAAAAGAAACAGATGCTGTGTTCATCGCTGCACCGGTAGCTTTTCAGTGCAATTCTTCTTTATTGCAAAAATTCCAGGCAATGGACTTTATAGTATTGCAGGGCATTACAGGCGCTGCCGTATACCGCAAACATCTTTCCATGAGCAATGGCGCCAACCTGGCGTATGAGCGGAAAGTGTTTTATGAAGTAGACGGCTTTGCCGGTATCGATCATATTGCTTCGGGTGATGACATGCTGCTGATGCATAAAATAGCCCGGGCGTATCCTGACAGAGTGCATTACCTCAAATCATCAAAAGCCATTGTTTCCACAGCTCCCATGAAAACCTGGAAAGCATTCTTTAATCAACGCATCCGGTGGGCAAGCAAAGCTATGCAGTACAACGACCCGCGTATTCTGCCTGTACTTGCTTTGGTGTATTTATTCAACCTTTGTTTTCTTTTGTTATTCATTGCAGGATTCTGGGAACCGGTTTATTTTTTATATGCAGTTGCATTACTGATACTGAAAACCCTTGTAGAATTCCCCTTGTTTATCAGTCTGGCGATTTTTTTTCATAAGCGCCGGGACATAAAACTGTTCCCGTTTTTTCAACCCCTGCATATTTTATACACGATCATATCCGGCCTGTTCGGTCAGTTTGGTAAGTATGAATGGAAGGGGCGGAAAATAAAATAAACCATAAGCATTTATTAATATCTTTCCGTCATGAGCAATGATCAATCATTTCAGCGTGCTGCATGGCGAAGGCTTCGCCGCAACAAAGGCGCGTTGTTTGGTCTGGTCATTATCACAGCCGCAATTTTTATTGCCATCTTCGCTTACTTCCTGGCACCTGATCCATCACCCTTTGCCAATCGCATTATCCTGGAGATCGGCGGCAACAAGCCTGGGTTCCGGCAGGATTTTCTCCTGGTCAAAAAAGAAAAAACGGTGACAGCGCCATCTTTTTTCGAAAGGCTTGTGAATGGAAAGGAAGACCCTTACTATTATGTTCCCATTGTGAGCCACGAACAAAAAGCAGACAGCATTATCGTGCAAAAATTCATTGATGAAGGATTGAGTGAACGGCAGGCATATTCCATCCGCCAGTTATCCCCTTCCCCCGTTGTTACAAAAAAATTCATCCTCGGCACCGATAAGTTTGGCCGCGATATTCTCAGCCGCTTGCTGGTGGGCACGCGGGTAAGCCTGAGCGTGGGGTTGATCACGGTTATCATTTCGCTTTCCATTGGATTAGTGCTTGGTTCAATGGCAGGTTATTTCCGCGGCAGGACCGATGATATCATTATGTGGTTCATCAATGTGATCTGGAGCATTCCCACTTTGCTGCTGGTGTTTGCTATTACACTGGCATTGGGGAAAGGTTTCTGGCAGGTGTTTATCGCCATTGGGTTGACGATGTGGGTGAATGTGGCGCGGCTGGTAAGAGGACAGGTGCTGGCTGTTCGTGAACTGGAATATATTGAAGCTACCAAAGCGCTGGGCTTTTCAGCTATCCGCACTATTGTCCGCCACGTATGGCCGAATATCCTGGGGCCTGTAATGGTAATAGCTGCTTCCAATTTTGCTTCTGCTATTGTTATCGAAGCAGGCTTAAGTTTTCTCGGCATTGGTGTGCAGGCTCCGCAACCAAGCTGGGGCTTGATGATAAAAGAGAATTATAATTTTATTATCACACAAAATCCTATGCTGGCACTGGCGCCTGGCTTTGCGATTATGCTGCTTGTTCTTGCATTCAACTTACTCGGGAATGGATTGAGGGATGCTTTGAATGTGAGGGGGAGGTTTTGAGTCGGGAGTCTTTAGTCAGGAGTCGGTAGTCGGGGAAATCTTCTTATTTATAATTACCAGTATCGCGATACATAAAAAAAAGAGGCTTCCGATTTTATCTGTTTCTATCAGATCGCTAAGGAAGTTGAGCGTTAAGATCATGGTGAAAATGCTGGCAATTGTAAGGCTTGCGGTTTTGTAGAATTTGTCGGTTGTATGGTGGTATGAATATTGGGCATAGTACAATACAAGGCCGATCAGCAACAATAACAGCAGCAGCCCGGGTATTCCCTGTTCAATGACTGTAAGCAGGAAATAATTATGTACGGTGGAGTGTTCTTCATTATTGCTGACCCAGGTTTCATAAGCAGGAACAGCATAAGGTTTGTAGTTATGATAAAAGGTGCCGGGGCCAAATCCTGCAATCCAGTGATTGGGTATCATCCGGAAACCGGCTATCCAACGATAAAAGCGTTCTGCGGTTGACAGATCTTTCAGCTCATATGTAGCAACAAGATGCTCCCTGAAATCTTCATGAAAAATGGTTGTATTATAATCAGGAGCGAATTCAAGATAGCGATTATTGTGTGCCAGCCAGCCAAAGCAGAGAGAAACAAGAATGAACAGGATAAGCGCGGCCTTCATCAGCCATTTCTTTTTCAGCAACCAGGCGCTGACAATTCCTACCAGTAAGGCAAGCCAGGCTCCGCGTGCATAAGTAAGGAATAAAGCAGCCAGTAAAATAAGTATGATGACGGTGATAATTATCCGTTGGTCCCGTTTGTTGGTGTTTTGCCGGAAAGCATACCACACAGGAAGTGTACAAACCAGCATGGCGGAATAATTAACATGGTTCCTGAAAAAAGGCTTTACTGCTTCGTTTATTCCGGTGAATGTAAATCCGGAAAAGCCATGCCGGAAAAGGATAAGCAACGTAACCATCAGCATGGACACAGAAAGGAAAAGTGCCAACAGGCGGATATTTTTTTTATCCCTGCATACCAATAAGGTGGCGCCAATGAATGCTCCGAGATACCAGCATTTGGCCAGCAGGAATTTCAAGGACAGCAATGGATAAGTGGAAAACAGAAAAGAAATAAAACCCCAGCACATTATCGCCAAAACACATAACAGCAATGGATGTCTGGCTGTTTTTAAAAAACTATTTACAGAACCATTGGCAAGATATAAAAAGAACAGGGCTGTTGTAACCAGCATCAGCAGTTCATCAGGCAAATCAGTTCCCAGATTTCCAGAAAACTGATACTCGGTTGAAAATGGCAGGGAGGCAATAAGCAGGAAGAACACAAAAGATAAGGATTGCCATCCGCTATAGAACAATAATATTCCAAAAGGAATGGCAATGAGATAATATCTGTCTGTCAGGATAGCCAGAGCGAGCAACAAAAAGAACAGGCCCGAAAGAGCGATAAAAAGGTAATGGCTATTTCGTGCAACAGGTTTCACAGCACCTGTGTTTTTCTTTTTTCCAATAGGAGGGCCAGCCAGGCTGCAAAAAGAAAGCTCAGAACAACGGTTGCCAATAGAATAAAAAGCTTCTTTGGCTTATCAGGCCGGTCGCTTACTCTTGCTTTATCAACTACCAGAAGAGCAGCGGGCTTTGTATCGATCATTAATTGATATTCTGTTCTCAATTTTTCGTATTGTGATAGCTGTTGCTGTAAAACGGTTAGCTTATCGTTATACTGCTGCGCCTGCGATGGAGTGATGTTTGCATGTTGCAAGAAAGCACGTATGCTATCCATCTCAGTCTGCAGTTTCTGTTGCCCTTCACCAATGCTTTTAATGATAGTTTGATTGCTTTGGTTCAACAGATCCTGGTGAATGGCTGCCAGTTTTTCCATTAATGCATTGGCAAGTTGAGGAGCTAAATTCTTATCCGTGTCCCAAACCTGTACCAATAGCTCATTGTATTCACTTTTACTGACCCGGCTGTCTTTCTTCAAAACAGCCGCCGCTTTACGGCGGGATACAGCATTATCTCCTTTTATTTTATAGTGGGCTGCCAATTCAAACTGATCAGTCAGGGACAGGTAGATCGTGTCCAACTGACCAGTGCCAACAATTTTATCCAGATCGCCCGACTGGCCAAGGCTGCTATACAGATCACGGATATTGTTGTTAAATACAGAAGCTTTATCTGTTGCTACCGGATTTGCAGGCAAAGCTGTGGTGGAAGCAAGATATTTCGAAGGCATCATCAACAAAATGCCCGTAGCAATCGCAAGGGAGATCAATACGATCAATAACACTTGCTTTCGCCGTATGTAAATAAGAGTAAGTAGATCAGGCATTGGTTTTTATTGAAGATTTTTCTCCTGTTTCAGCCATGCACCTGGTTTCAACATGCCGGTAAGCAACATCACCAATAAGGTCAATATGGCTGCCATCATTAACAGTATTTCTTTACTTATTGGCCAGTTATTTCCGGCATATAAAAAAACACTCAACAGGATCGCTGTAAAAATATAAACTAAAAGAGAACGGGAATGAAGATAAAGCCCAATTTTTTGGCTGGCATACAACATAATGGTGATACCAGCTCCCAACTGGCTGAAAAGTGCAGCAATACAGCATCCTTTAGCACCCAGGGAGGGTATCAGCAAGAGGTTAAGCACAATATTTATCAATGCAGCCAATCCTACGATCACACAAAAAGAGCGGATATGACCGGTAGCTGTAAGCACAGTCCCGTATATCTGCGTAAGGGAATAACCAATAAGGGAAGGCAAACACCACTGCAATACGGTTACAGCTTTGGCATCATTATGATGATATAAAACTTGCTGCACCCAATCGCCCATAAACACCATTATGCAGCTTATGCCAATTGAAAGCATAAGGAGAAAATGCCGCCCCGTCAATATCACTTCATTTATATCTTTATTGCCACTCCATCTTCTGACGATATAGGGAAGAAGAAAAGAAACCGTAAGCGTTCCGACCATATTGGCAGCATCCAGTAAGCGGTAAGCTGCTGCATAGATACCGCTTTCATATGCACCATCGGTGCCCATCCGTTCCAGCAGGAACGCATCCAGCCTGGCGTGTACAGACATCAGCAAAACGATCACCGCGAATGGGAATGCCTGTTTGAAAATTTTTTTATCAGGAAACCCGGAAAAGCGCAGGTAATGCAATAATCCCTTTCGCCAAAGACAGATCAATGCCACCAGCATGGCTACACACAAACAAACAGCCTGTAACCATGCAAACCGTTCAATGGTCATGGAGCCATGAAGAGTGGGATAATAGAGAAGGGCGCCACCGATCAGCAGCATCAGTGATTTGTCGATAATGGAAAGCCAGGCATCCGTCAAAAAAAACTGGCGGGCGGTGAGCGTGGCACGGATGAACATGAACAGGGAATAAAAAACCTGGATCAGTATTACGTACACAACAATATCCCAGCGATGCACACCGCTTATCCAGGCAGCGCTGCAAACAACAATGGCGTAGAGCAGGCTGAATAATAATTTAAGTTGAAGAAAGGAACGGGGCTGGGTAATGGCAGAAGAATCTGTCATTGCCAACTGACGGTTGAAGAAAGTAGTAAGGCCCCAATCGAGCAGAAAAATAAAAACAACAGAGAGGTTGAACAGTGAGAAGTAGATGCCATAATCAGTGGGCCCGACCTGGTTTTGCACCTGCCTGTCGATACCAAATACCCAGGCAGGTTTTATGACCACGTTGAGCGTGATCATTAATAACAGTCCGGCATAAAACCTGGTAGAGCTTTTCATCAACTCACCACTTTTACATTACGGCTGAAACTTTCTTCAAGAGAGATAAAGGTTTCTGTTCTTTCAATGCCTTTTATTTTTTGTAATTGATCGTGCAACACAAAACGCAGTTGTGATATATCCTTACAAACGATCTCTGCAAACATGCTGTAGTTGCCGGTGGTATAATTCAGGCGAACGATTTCCGGGATCTTTTGCAATTCTTTTGCGACTGCATCATAGAGGGAACTTTCTTTGAGGTAAATGCCAATGAAGGCAATTACATCATAGCCCAGCAGTTTCAGATCTGCCGAAAGTTTTGTACCTTTTACTACTTTCGCTTCCTGCAGTTTTTTGATACGGACATGGATCGTTCCTCCTGAAACAAAAAGCTTTTTGCCTAAGTCGGCATAAGAAATTTCAGCATTCTCCATCATGTGATGAATGATGTCCAGATCGAGTTTGTCAAGATTTAATTTGGCACTCATTTTTGAATACTAATTTTGACGTTTTAAGGTTATATCATCAAATATTTGAAAAATATCTATATTTTCAAAATATTTCTTGAAAATCTTTGAATCAAATAGCTGTTCCCTTAATTTTGTTCTATCCAGTTCTTTACAAGGCAACAGAATGGCCGGAGCCCTGAAGTTCCTGCTTTCTGACCGCTATTTATACTGTGGGGTGATGAAATTTTTGGCAGACATGCCCTCTCGTCTCGGGGGTGGGGATAACAGGACAAACATAGCATAGAGCCGACCGTCAGGCCGACCAGGATTGACCACTAAACTCTTTGTGCTATAGCTAACTGCCTCGTGGAGGTTCGACTCCTCCCCCTACAGCGATTTTTCTCATGTGATTGTGATTGTTTGCCTGTAAGTTCCCTTACAGGCTTTATTTTTAGTTGTTTAGAATTAGTCTATCGCAGAATGAGCGTCCTGAGTGATGCTCATTTGCACTTTTAGGAGTATTGTACCGCTTATTTGTTCGTAGTCGCTGTGCATTCAGGAATACAACCCCGGCTTCCTCACAAAAACAAGTGCCAATTTGTTGTCAAACACTGAATTAATGACAATTGCGCTCAGTGCTTTATTTTTGCCCAAAACCTATTTATGAGAAAGATACTTACCCTCTTGATGATTTGTTATGTGTCGTCGTATGCCGTTGCACAGGACCAGACAGTACAAGGCTTGAAATCGGATTCAGAAAGATCCATCGCCAAAGACCCGGCAGACACAACACAGAAAGTTTGGAAAAAAGGTGGTCAGTACGGCCTGAACCTTTCCCAGGGATCTCTTAGCAACTGGGCTGCCGGTGGTGATGATTTCTCCTTATCCGTTAATTCTGTTCTCAACCTGTTTGCATTTTATAAAAAAGGGAAACACAGTTGGGACAATACGCTCGACTTCAACCTGAGTTATGTAAATACCACCAGCCTTGGTTCCCGTAAGAATGACGACCGGATTGATATCCTTTCCAAGTATGGTTATGCCCTGGGGCCAAAATGGAATGCCTCCATGCTTTTCAACTTCCGTTCGCAGTTGTTTGATGGTTACACTTACACAGAAACCTCCAGGACATTTGCCTCTACCTTCCTTTCACCCGCTTATGTGTTGTTCAGCCCTGGTTTTGATTATAAGCCCAATGCTAATCTGTCGTTCTTCATTTCTCCAATTACCGTCCGCTGGACGATTGTAAAGGATGACACGCTTGCCAACCGTGGAGAGTATGGCGTGGAGCCTGGCAAACATTCCCGTAATGAGCTTGGAGCTTTTGCTTCTATAAATTATTTTAAAGATTTCAATACGATCCTGTCATATAAGGGCCGGCTTGATCTTTTCTCCAACTACAAGGGCAAAGCCAAGAATGTGGACCTTTACTTTACCAACGTGCTGAATGTAAAACTGAACAAAGTGTTATCCCTCACTTACAGTCTCGACATGATCTATGATGATGATGTACGTTTATTCGGCCCCACTCAAACCGGTGCCCGGATGCAGCTCAAATCCATGCTTGGAGCGGGATTATTAGTGAAGTTTTAAGGATACACAAGCTGTCGTAACTTTGACGGCTCATGGGACAAAAAAAACTCGTTCGTTTTGAAGAATTGAAAAGCTTTTCCAATGTGCTGCAATTCCCTGAAGGAATGGCCGGCAGGTGGAATGTTTTTTTCAATAACACGCATGGCATTACGCTGGAGCTGGCCTGCGGCAAAGGGGAATATGCAGTTGGCCTTGCTCTTTTATATCCCCAAAGAAATTTTATCGGTGTTGACCTGAAGGGCAACCGCATTTGGGTGGGTGCCAAAAAGGCTTTGCAAAACAATCTCACCAATGTTGCTTTCCTGCGCACGCAGATCGACCAGGTGAATGAATATTTTGCTCCGGGCGAAGTGGAAGAGATATGGATCACTTTTCCTGACCCGCAACTTCGCTGGTCAAAAGTGAAAAAGCGGCTGACACATCCTAAATTTTTGCGACTGTATCAGCAAATACTGGTACCGGGCGGGCGTATTCATTTAAAAACGGACAGCCCTGAATTATATCAGTTCACCAAGCTGGTAATTGAAATGTATGGCTGCACCACGCATACGGATTATAACAACCTGTACCAGCAACCTTCATTAAGTGAGGACCTGAAGATACAAACGCATTATGAGTCGCTCGATATTGCAGGCAGCAACCGTATACATTATCTGAGTTTTTCTTTACCCGATATTTTACCAGGCAGGGAAAAAGATGAGGAGTTAAAGCAAATCCTGAAAGATGCAACAGTGGGTTGAGGGGGTACACTATTATATCAATGAGCAGGGATTGGTGGTGCTCACTGCCAAATATCACCTGGATCGTGGATATTGTTGCGGCAATGGCTGCAAGCATTGTCCGTATGAGTATGAGAATGTGCCGGAGCCGAAGAAGTCGGAGTTGTTGAAGGAGCGGGAGGGGGAGAGTCGGAAGTCTTGAGTTCGGAGTCGGGAGTGAGGCGAAGTGAGAAATATTATTAGATGCTAAGCAAAGCAAAAAATTTTATTATGGCTACTAAAAAGAAGGCAAGTGCCAGGCTCAAGACAGTAAAACCTTCCGGGAAACGGGAAGAGAGTTTTTTTGAGTTAGTGTTTGAAGTGGCAAGGCAGATACCGAAAGGAAGGGTTACTTCTTATGGAGCGATCGCAAACTGCCTGGGAACAAAGCTATCTGCAAGAATGGTGGGCTGGGCAATGAACAGTGCAGGAAAAGTAAAACCCAAAGTACCGGCTCACCGGGTAGTGAACCGGCTGGGAATATTAAGTGGCAAGCACCATTTTGGCGGGGATAGAATGGAACAGTTGCTGAAGAAGGAAGGAGTAAAAGTGAAGAATGATAAGGTGGTGGATTTTGAGAAATTGTTTTGGGACCCGGTGGAGGAATTGGGGTTTTGATTATCTTGATGTCTGTTCAAAAATGTCTATCTACAACGATTTAATAAGCTTTCTTAGTCCACTGCTTGGTGGAGGAGTTGCATTGGCAATCGGCTTAAGCATTTCTAAAAAAACCAGGAAATTAAAAGAAATAGGCCTTGCTGCAGAAGGTGTCGTGTTTAACCTGGAAAATGGCGACGATAGAATTAGGGTTTCCGAAAGTGATGATTCCTGGTTATCTTTTAATGCAAGGTATCCCGTTATCCGGTTTCTGACAGCAGATCAGGTATGGATTACAGGAAAGCCCTCTTCCTTTGCTCATAACCTTTATAAAGCTGGGCAAATAGTTAAAGTGATCTATAATAAAGAAGACCCTGCTGAATTTATTATTGACTCAAAACTTAATATTATCCTCGCCCCGCTGCTTCAGGGTATTGGAGTCATTCTTATTATTATCGGTTTAGTAATATTTGCCGGCAAAATATAATATTCAGGCTGGCTTATTTTTTTCACAGTTGAACATCCATACTTTTCCAAACTTATCCTGCGTTACACCGAAGATCGCACCCCAGGGAGCATCTTTAAGTTCATCAATCACTTTACCGCCTTCGCTTAGTTTTTTAAAGCATTCTCTTGTTTCATTTTCTTTATCGAAATTCAGGGCCAGGGACATATCGGTGCCTTGATGAAAACCGGCAGGGCTGACCATATCAGTTGCCATTAAAACGAAGCCCGGTGAGGTAAGTGCCGAGTGCATGATATGGTGTTGCATGCCGGCAGGGCATTGGGCGGCCATGGGAGTTTCTGCTACTGTTTGAAGATGCAGTTCGCCGCCGAAGCATTCTTTGTAAAAGTTCATTGCTTCGCGGCAGTTGCCGTTGAAGGTGAGATAGGGATTTAGTTGTATCATGATAGTAGGTTTGTGGAGTAAAGGTATTGTGGGAGGGTGGTTTTAGGGGTAGTTGTAAGCGACATTGTGAGGGGTGGAATGCGACGGGAGTCCCTCTGCTTGGTCCGACAGGTTACTAAGAACGGAGTTCACGTTGTGAACCTAAATAAATTGCCAAACCAAAAAAGATTACTATACTCGCAATTACATACATGTACTGAAGAAAAATGTTTTGTTTTCTATATGACTCTGACTTATCTAACCATTTTTTCTCAATTATTTTGACAGAATTCGACTCTTTATAAATATATCGGATATAAGTATAGATTTGAAAAACTATCAAGAAAGCGATCACAAGAGGAATGTCAATTTTAGTGTTCTCTGCGCGAATAAGCAGGATCAGTTCATATAATATCAACAAATTAACTGTTTGCAATCCTCCGACAATGCCTGCCGAAGAAGATTTAGCTCCTTTTTCTTTATGTTCCGAATAGAACTTATAAATATTATAGAATAAAAAATCAAAAAAAATCATTTATATTAATGGTAATTGGAGGATCACTGCTTTTGTTTAATAGGCTCATGTGGACTGCTAAACTATATCAGTTTTAATAAAGTTAGGTGCGATAGTAATAAATTTATACTATTAAGAGTGTATTTGCAATTCACCAGCATTAAGTTCTACTAACAACTTCAGTTTTTGCCCACAAATCGCCTATCCGTCTGTTATCTTTCTGTTAATCACAGTTACTTTGATCGTTACCCGCATCCTGTCCAGTGTGTCTATCCTGATATCTCCTAACAGTTCTATCAAGAGTTCATCAGTCTTATAGGTAAAACAGTTTGGATTTATTGTTTCTAATATCATAATTATAAAATTTGGGCACAAAAAAACCACTCCGAAGAGTTGTCTGTAAAATTAGTTTGATAAGTATAGCTACTAACTATTTATTACTTTTTCATCTAAACAACCTACCATTATCGCCTTTTCCAAGTGACCCACTGTGAAAGGCTCTGTCTTACGATTCTGGATGTTAAAGACACCGGGTTCATCATAAAAGTATTTTGAGAAATTGAAATTACTTATATTAACATTATATTTTCTACTAAAGTTTATTAGTAGCTCGTTGGCTTCATCTCCAGTTACACCCAAATCGTCTTCTATTAGTGTATCTCTGGTAATAGGCATTTTGTATTCCCGAATC
>Ga0182746_1002522_pt1 | contig 13860 bp, 13 predicted proteins | sample eDN3rd30CBELigOP_FD_128881 | JGI IMG/M metagenome (GOLD analysis project Ga0182746, IMG submission 128881) | Enriched Organic Plus compost microbial communities from Emeryville, California, USA - eDNA 3rd pass 30_C BE-Lig OP (version 2) (version 2) ... | reverse complement strand
GCAGATCGTGTGTTCGGAAGCCGGGGTGTCACCTGCGCGCAGGTCCACCGCAAGTACGTGGTCGCCCCGCTCGAAGAAATGCGCCGCGGTTGCCGCCCCGATTCCGGATCCAGCTCCGACGACGACGATTCTGCGTGCTTTCTCCGGCATGCGCCAACCCCTCACTGAATGAACGACAGTAAGGATGACTGTAAACAATTCAGATTGGTCGGACAATCGGCGTCGACCTGTGTGGTGAGTGCTACCGTTAGCCTTACCGGAGGCATCTTCGGCGACGTGCTGGCGCGTGCCTGGCGAGGAGACGGATTCGAATGAGCGCGATCGAAGAGCGTGCGGCAGTGCAGCCGCAGCGCGACGGCCTCGATGAGCTGCTGGCCTCCCAGCGCCGGTCATTCATCGCCGATGGTCCGCCTGATGCCGCGCTGCGCCGCAACCGTATTGACCGGTTGCTCGCGATGATCCTCGACAACTCAGAGGACTTCGTCGCCGCCACCGCTGCGGACTACGGATCGCGATCGCGCTCGGCGGCCTTCTTCGCCGAGATCCTGGGCATGCTCTCGGTAATCGAGCACACCAGGGCGCATATCCCGCAGTGGATGCGCGCGACGAGACTGATGCGGGCGGCCCGGTTCGCAGGCTTGCGCGCCGAGGTGCTGCCGTGTCCGCTCGGGGTGGTCGGGATCATCGGCCCGTGGAACTTCCCGATCCAGTTGACGGTGCTGCCCGCGGCGGCGGCCTTCGCGGCCGGCAACCGGGTGATGATCAAGATGTCCGAGGTCACCCCGCGCACTGCCGAGTTGATGGCCGCCACCGCCCCGAAGTACTTCCACGCGAGCGAACTACGGGTCGTGACAGGCGGTCCGGAGGTGGCCGCCGAGTTCTCCGGACTCCCGTTCGACCATCTGTTCTTCACCGGGTCCCCGTCGATCGGAGCGTTGGTCGCGCGCGCAGCAGCGGCCAATCTCGTCCCGGTGACGTTGGAGCTCGGAGGCAAGAATCCCGTGGTGGTGGCGCCCGGAGCCGACATCGAGCGAGCAGCGAACCGAATCGCCCAGGCGCGCATGGTCAATGGCGGCCAGGTCTGCGTGTGCCCGGACTATGTGTTCGTGCCGGATGCTCAGGTGGACCGGTTCGTCACGCAGGCGCGCAAGACGCTGAGCAATCTGTTTCCCACCATCGTCGGCAATCCCGATTACTGCTCCTCGGTCAACGCCGCCAACTTCGACCGTGTGGTCGGTCTCATCGCCGACGCGCGCGCCCACGGGGCACGGATCGACTCCGTGGTGCCCGCGGGGGAGGTGCTGCCCGATCCGGGCTCACGCAAGATCGCCCCGACCATCGTGCGTGACGTCGACGATCAGATGCTGATCGCGAACGAGGAGGTGTTCGGGCCCGTGCTGGTGGTCCGCGGCTACTCCCGCCTCGCAGAGCCGATCGACCACATCAACGCCAACCCGTCCCCGCTGGTGGCGTACTGGTTCGGCCCCGACGACGCCGATTTCCGGCATTTCGTCGGTCATACCCGCAGCGGTGGGGTCGCCCGCAATGACTTTGCCGCGCACATGATCCCGTCCGACGCGCCGTTCGGAGGGGTCGGCCGTAGCGGAACCGGTGCCTACCACGGCAAGGCCGGTTTCGATGCCTTCAGCCACTACCGCACCGTGGTAGGCAGCGACCTGCCGTTCAGCGTCACCGGGCAGGCGGCCCGGCCGTTCAGCACCTCCATGCGGGTAATCGCGGACCTCAGTCTGCGCCGGGCCCGCAACCGAACCGCGGCCCGACTCAGGAAGTTTCGCTGACAGCCTGCTCGCGCGCCCAGCGGTAGTCCGCCTTGCCGGCGGGGCTGCGTTCGATGTTCGGACGGAACACCACGGCCTTGGGCAGCTTGTAGCGGGCGATCGAGGATTCGGCGTGCCGGATCAGTTCGTCGACCGTGGCGGCGGCGCCGTCTGCGAGCGCGACGACAGCGACCACTTCCTGTCCCCAGCGTTCACTGGGCCGTCCGGTGACCACCACGTCGTGCACAGCGGGATGTGAGGCGATCGCCGACTCGACTTCCTCGGCGAAGATCTTCTCGCCGCCGGAGTTGATGGTCACCGAATCGCGGCCCAGCAACTCGATCGCACCGCGGTCCAGGTGACGGGCACGGTCACCCGGTATCGCATAGCGCACTCCGTCGATGACAGGGAACGTCGCCGCAGTCTTCACGGCGTCACCCTTGTAGCCCAACGGTACGAACCCGCGCTGGGCCAGCCAGCCCAACCCGTCGTGACCGGCGGGCAGGACGGCGGTGAAGTCCTCGGTCACCACACAGGTATCGGGGCCGGCGTTGAACGTTCCCGTCGACACCGCACCCGGTGCTGACATGTGGCTCATCTGGGCGCCGGTCTCAGATGACCCCACCCCGTCGACGACGATGAGGTTGGTCTTGGCGTCGATGAGTTGCTGTTTGACGTAGGGTGTCAACTGCGCGCCGCCGTTGGCCACCACGGAGAGAGAAGACACGTCCACAGTGCCGTGCTCGAGGCTGGTCCTGATCGCGTCCAGCAGTGGCCGAGCCATCGCGTCGCCCACCACGGTGGCCACCAATACCTGCTCGCGTTCGATGGTTCGGACCACGTCACCGGCATCGAAACGGTCGACCACACTGGGGAATACGATGGTTTGTCCGGTGGTCATCGCCGTCATCGCACCCCATTGGGCCGCCCCGTGGATCAGCGGCGGCAGGATCAACAGCTTGGTGCCGGGATTCTCGACCGCGCGCCCCACGATCTCCTCGACCGACTGTGCTTTCTCACCGGTGACCATGTTGCGGCCACCGAACGCGGTCATGTAAATGTCGTGCTGGCGCCACAGCACACCTTTGGGCATCCCGGTCGTACCGCCGGTGTAGAGCACATACAGGTCATCCGGGCAGGGGTCGACCGGCACGTCTTCCGAAGCCCCTTCAGCGACGATCGACTCGTAATCCACTGCTCCGTCGAGCAGTTCATGGCCAGAGCTGTCGGCGATCTGGATCAGCACACGCAATTCCGGGAGGTCGGCCAGGACCTCGGCCACCCGTGGCGCGAATGCGGCGTGGTACACCAGCGCCGATGCACCGGAGTCGGTGAGCAGGTACTGCAGTTCGTTCTTGACGTAGCGGTAGTTGACGTTGAACGGGGCGACCCGGGCCCGAAAAGAGCCGAGCAGGGATTCGACGAACTCCGGGCCGTTGTAGGCATAGATACCGAGCAGATCCTGACCTACCTCGTGGCCGGCCAGTTCGGCGCGTTCGGTCTGGACGCCCAACCCTCGCGAATGCAGATATGCCGCCAGGCGATTCGACCGGTCCACGATCTGGCGGTAGGTGAGCCGCCGCTCGCCTTGGACGACCAGCGGGCGGTCTCCGATGGCCGCGGCGACGGCTTCTGCGACGGCCGGAACGGTGAACTGCACGGTGTCTCCTATCGGGCGGGTCAGCGCTGCCAGGCGTGCAGCAGGCGGTCGGTCGTGGTGACGGTGGCGAGCAGGGACAGCGTGTTGTCGATGACCGCGTCGGCGTAGGCGCTCGGGATTCCGGCCACCGCATCCCGCGGCAGGACCACCCGGTAGCCGGCGTTGACCGCGTCCATCACCAGATTGGTGATCGCGATGTTCACCGACACTCCCACGGCCACGATGGTGCGCACCCCGAGATTGCGCAGGATCGCGTCCAGATCGGTGCCGCCCATCGGACCCAGGCCGTGCCACCGGGACAGCACGAGATCATCGGGCTCCGGGCCCAATTCGGGTAGCAAGGTGGCACCGGGACTGCCGGGCAGGATGCCGACATCGTTGCGGCCGATGGTGAAGATCTTGGCGTTGTGGTTGGAACCCAAGCCATCCGGGCGCCGCTGAACCAGACAGTGCACCACCTTGACCGAGGCGGCCCGTGCCGCGGGCAATAGCTTGGTTATGTTCGGTAGCGCTTCGCGACGGGCTTCGTCGGCCAGTGCGGCAAGTCCGGCGTCGGGACCGACCACCGCGCCCTGGCATTCCTGGGTGACGATCGCGGTGTGCCCGGGTGCGACCAGGTCCGTCAGGTTGGGCTTCATGCGTGGGTGAGCGCGTCGGAAACCGGTGGTACCTCGTAGAACTGGGTGGCCCACTTACGCATGGCCATGTACGGTTTCGCGTCGATCTTGGCCAGCGGCGGATGCTCGACGTATTTCTGATAGCGCCAGATGTCGCAGTCCTCCCACACGGTCTTGAGGAACTGCTTCTCGACCTGTCTACGGACCTGCTCGGGCGGGATGTCGGAGGTCTCACCGGCAACCTTGGGCCACCAGATCGAATAGAACATGTCCGACACCTCGTCATCGACCGGGGTGCAGGCGAAGATCAACCGGTGATTCGACGAGCCCTCGAACGCGCTCATCGCGAAACCGAGCCCGGAGAAGTGGCTGTGAATCCGAAGCGCCATCTTGTTCGGATCGTCGCTACGCGCATCGGGCCAGCCCGTCAGGAACCGCCACTCCTCGTCGACGTGTTCCCAATGCAGGCACACCGGTGTCACGGTCGCACCGTGCACGTAGCGGAAATGTGAACTGTCGGGGCCGTTTTCGGCGACGATCTGTGGGTGTACCGGGATGGCGTCGGCCCGGCTGGAGAACTCCGGGTAGGGCCGGTAGTACGCGTTCGGATCGGTCTCGAACTGCGGGAACTTGTGGAAGATATCGGGCAGTTCCCACTGCGGTTCCTTGCCTTCGGGCTGGTACCACATGAAGATGCAGCCGTACTGCTCCTTGACGGGGTAGGAACGCAACCGCAGCCCGCGATTGGGCTTGTCGGGTTGGTAGGGGATGTAGGTGTTGTTGCCTTCAGGGCCCCAGCGCCAGCCGTGGAACGGGCATTCGACGCAGTCGCCGACGACCTTGCCGCCGTGACCGATATGGGCGCCTAGATGCTTGCAGTGGGCCTCCAGCACGTGCAGCTCGCCGGACTCGTCACGGTAGGCGGCGAGGTCTTCACCGAAGTACTTCAGGGCCTTCACGTCGCCGACCTCGTACTCGGCCGACCAACCGATCATGAACCAGCCGGTGACCTTCCAGGTGAACGGCACTTTCATGGCCTGCTGCCTCCTGTTTCACTGCTCTCGTGATAGGTACGGAAGACATTACAGTAGTGGTTTCTGCATAGAAAGTGCGCAGGGGGAATCCGATGGTCGCGAATGCGGACGCGACGGGGATGACGGCGGTGCGGGTCGAAACTGGGGTGCTTACCGTATAGTTCGCCGGAGTCCATCAGGAGGCGCGCATGTCCGACGACATCGAGGCGATCAAGCAGCTCAAGGCTCGATACTGCCGTTACCTGGATACCAAGGACATCGACTCGTGGCGGGGTCTGTTCGCCGAAGATGTCGTGGTGAAGCTCGACATGGCGGTCTCGACCGGCGGCGCCGATCCGCAGACCGCCCCACCGTTGAACGGCTTCGAGGAATTCTTCCCCGTGGTATGGGGAGGGGTGGAGCATGCGGCGACGGTGCACCACTGCCACACCCCCGAGATCATGTTGACCTCCGACACCACCGCCACCGGCATCTGGGCCATGGAGGACATGCTGTTTTTCGCCGACGGCAACGAGCTGCACGGTGCTGGCCATTATCACGAGACGTATGAAAAGCGTGACGGCACATGGCAGATCACCAGTCTGCACCTGACCCGTACGTTGTTGAAGTTCAAAGGTGCTTAACTGGCTGCGTTACGGCTGTGTCTCCGAGACGCCCCGTTCTGCAACAAGATCCATGGCTTCACCGAACGCCTTGATGTAGTCGAGTGCGGCCTGCGGGCTGGCGCCGTCCACGTGCACGACAGCCCAGGTTGCTCCGTGGCCTGCAAGCTCGTCCAGCGTCTGACGGGCATTGCTCAACGATGCCTGGTCCGCCAGATCAACAGGCGGGCACACCACCTGGATATCGACGGTCGAAGGGTCCCGTCCGGCGTCGGCGAGCCGGTGGTGTAGGCGCTGAACGGCGACGCCGAACTGTTCGGTGTTCTCGATGGCCGCGGTACGCATCGCCGATGCCATGCCGGTTGAGGCGATGATCGGCATCCACCCCTCACCATGCTCGACCACACGGCGAATCGCGGCCGTGCCATTCCCGCCGATCCAGATCGGCGGATGGGGCCGCTGTGTCGGACGCTGAAGCCACACCGGTCCCACCGCGGCGAAATCAGTACCACTTACGGGTTTTTCGGGCTCGGTCCAGATGGTGCGCAGCGAGGCCAGAGCCTCGTCGAGCAACTCGGCGCGACGCCGCAGGTCGACGCCCACCGCCGCGAACTCCGATCCCAGGTAACCGGCCCCGACGCCCGCGATGAGCCGGCCGCCGGACACCAGATCGAGGCTGCCCAGTGCCTTGGCGGACAGGTACGGATTGCGGAAGGGCAGTACGTAGAGGTTCGTCATCAACCGGATGTGCGAGGTGGTCGCTGCCATGAAGCTCAGCGCGGCGATCGGGTCGAGGGTGTTGTGACCGCCGTTGTTGCGCCATTTGACCGAGGGAGCCGGGTGTTCACTCAACGCGACCGCCGAGAAGCCCGTCGATTCGGCCTGCACGGCGACCGCCCGGATGACCTCGGGTTGCAGGAAATCGTCAGCTGCGGAGGGCAGTTCGCTGGGGTATTCCAGGGTGTACTTCATCGATCTCCCAATTTCTGACCCGATTCCGAGACGCTACTGAAAGCATTACCGTAACATCCATCGTTGGTTGTCGACTGGGATGGAGTTGCGATGGAACGCCGGCGAAAGGTGCTGGTCATGGGCGCGAGTGGAAACGTGGGCGCCTGTGTCACCCGTCAGCTGGTCGAGCGTGGTGACGACGTGAGGGTACTGCTGCGTAAGAGCAGCTCGACCAAAGGCATCGACGGCCTCGATGTCGACCGCTACTACGGTGACATCTTCGACACCGAGGCGGTGGCGGCTGCGATGGCAGACCGGGACGTGGTGTTCTACTGCGTCGTCGACACTCGCGCCCATCTGGCCGACCCGGCGCCGCTGTTCTCTACCAACGTCGAGGGCCTGCGCAATGTCCTCGACGTGGCGGTGAATGCCGATCTGCAGCGGTTCGTTTTCCTCAGCACCATCGGAACGATCGCGGTCGGTGATGGCGGCGCAACGGTCGATGAGGAGACGGCATTCAACTGGGCCGGCAAAGGCGGCCCCTACATCGAATCGCGGAGGCAGGCCGAAGATCTGGTGCTGTCTTATGCCAGGAAGCGCGGCCTTCCCGCAGTGGCGATGTGTGTGTCCAACCCTTACGGGCCGCCTGACTGGCAGCCGCGACAGGGTGCGCTCGTCGCGATGGCGGCGTTCGGCAAACTGCCCGTGTACGTGCGCGGCGTCGGTTCGGAGGTGGTCGGCATCGATGACGCGGCAGATGCGCTGATCCGGGCCGCCGAGCGCGGTCGGATCGGCGAGCGCTACATCGTCTCCGAGCGCTACATGTCGCAGAAGGAGATGTTCACAACGGCGGCCGAGGCAGTCGGTGCGCGTCCGCCGCGATTCGGCATCCCCATGGCTCCGTTGTATGTCTTGGGATGGCTGGCCGGCATGTCGAACCGGCTGTTCGGCACCGACTTTCCGATGAACCTCACCGCAGCCCGACTGATGTGGCTCACCTCGCCCGCTGACCACAGCAAGGCCACGCTTGAGCTGGGATGGAAACCGGCCCCTACCGCCGAATCGATTCGCCGGGCCGCGCAGTTCTACGTCGACCGCAAGAACCGCAACGAGAAGGTCATCGACTTGTGAGCAAAGTTGATTTTGATGTCATCGTCGTCGGAGCGGGGTTCTCCGGTTTGTATGCGCTGTATCGGCTACGGGAGCAGGGCCTGCGGGTGCGGGTGCTGGAAAAGGCCGATGCCGTGGGCGGCACCTGGCTGGTCAATCGGTATCCGGGCGCTCGTTGCGACATCGAGAGCATCGAGTACTCCTACAGTTTCAGTGACGAGATTCAGCAGGAATGGGTCTGGACCGAGACGATGCCGGCCCAACCCGAGATCGAGGCATACCTGAACTTCGTTGCCGACCGACTGGATCTGCGCCGCGACATCACATTCGATACCGAAGTCGTGGCGATGACCTTCGACGAGAGTGATTTGTCATGGGTGGTCACCACCGCTGACGGACAGACACTGCACACCTCTTTCGTAGTGGGTGCCACCGGGATCCTGTCGGTGCCACTGGAACCCGACATCCCCGGGATGAGCCGGTTCAGCGGCACGTCGTTGTACACCAGCCGCTGGCCACGCGAGCTGGTCGACCTCGCCGGCAAGCGCGTCGGGGTGATCGGTACCGGATCCACTGGTGTGCAGTTGATCCCGGTGGTAGCCGCAGAGGCGGAGCATCTGACCGTGTTTCAGCGGTCCCCGGCGTTCACGCTGCCATGGCAAGTGCGCCAGTTCGAGCCGGGGGAGCTCGACGCGCTCAAGGCTGACTACGCGAGCATCAGGGCTGCGCAACGGGAACACCCCGTCGGGGCGGCCAGGCTCAGCGCGTTCTCCGTGCTGCTGGACATGCTGGTGCGGCCGCCAGTGAAATCGGCGTCTCCCGAAGAGAAGCGGCGTGCCGTCGAGGAATACGGCGTCATGGGCGCGCTCAACTGGGGAGACGTCTTCTTCGACATCGATGCCAACCGGACCGCCACCGAGTTGTACGGACAAGCTGTGGCCCGCATCGTGACCGACCCCGAGACCGCGGCGTCACTGACACCCAGCCACCCGTTCGCCTGCAAGCGGCCGATCATCGACCAGGGTTACTACGAGACCTACAACCGCGACAACGTCACCCTCGTCGATCTGCGCAAGGGCGCCATCAACGAGGTGACGGCGACGGGGATCTCCACCGAGCAGGGCGACTTTGACCTCGAGGTGATCGTGTACGCCACCGGGTTCGACGCCATGACCGGGGCGTTGAGCCGGATCGACGTGCGTGGCCGTGACGGGTTGGTGCTGGGGGAGTACTGGTCCAAGGAGGGGGCGCTGTCCTATCTCGGACTGGCGGTGGCCGGGTTCCCGAATCTGTTCACGGTCCAGGGCCCGGGAAGCCCCTCGGCAGCAACGAATTTCGTGGCCGCCATGGAGCAGCATGTGGAGTGGATCGCGGATTGCATCGGGTACCTGAGAGCCGGTGGCTACTCGAGCATCGAGGCGACACCGCAGGCGCAGGCCGACTGGGTGGCGTACACCACGGCTCTGGTGGCACCGACCGTGCTGGTGCATTCGAGCTGCAACTCCTGGTACAACGGCGGCAATGTACCCGGCAAGAAGCGGATGTACCTCGGATACACCGCGGGCATCCCCGAGTACCGTCGCCGGTGTGACGAGATCGCTGCTGACGGGTACACCGGGTTCACAGTTGCTTAGGGCCGGCAGGATCGCGTGGGAACTCGGTGGCGTGGTGCCCCGCTCCGTGGGGGCGTTGGCTGGGCAGTGGAATCCGTTGTCGGTCACCGGTCTGCGTCAGCTCGGTGAGGTTGCTCTCGACGAGCTCGTGGTGACGGGGCTGACGCTGAGCGGACCGCCACCGCAGCTGCCGCGGCAACTGGGCGAGTATCAATGGGCTGCCGACGAACTCGGCGCGCTCGGTATCGACGGGGCGCACGCGGAGCCGGATGCACTGGAGGTCAAGAGCATCCGGCCGCGCCGCTTCGGCGCATTGACGTTCGAGGAACTGGTCTTCGAACATGAGGCCGTATTGCCGACCTCGGTGCTGGCCGACGGTCATGGCGGCGTTGCCACCGCCCGGGTGCGGTTGTATCGCTGCGGTGACGAGGCACGACCGTGGTTGATCTGGATGCACGGGGCGGGTCAGGGCGACTCGATGGATCTCCTGGTCGCGCGGGTCCGACGGCTGCGTGAACTCGGATTCAACGTGGCCCTGCCGATCCAGCCCGGGCACGGGCCGCGCCGCGGGTCATGGCCTGAGTATCCCGCCCGCGATCCACTGGCCAACATCGCGGGCATGATGCGTGCGGTGTCGGAGGTGCGGGCGCTGATCGGCTGGCTCGAACCGCAATCGTCATCGATCACGGTGGCCGGTCTGTCACTGGGCAGCGCGGTGGCGGCCCTGGTATCGCATCTGGAGGCCCGGGTCGATGCGGTGGCGCTGTACACGCCGATCCTGGGTCTCAACGCGATGATCGGGATGCACTTGGGGCGCTGGGGGATAGCTGGGCGGCAGTCGGCGCGCGACTTGCAGTCGACCACGGTGGCGGCGATGACCTCGGTGATCGACCCGCTGCACACCCGACCGCGGACCGGTCACCGCCTGATCGTCGGTGCCTGGCACGACCGGATGGCGATGCGCAGTTCGGCGCTGGCGATGCATGACCAATGGGGCGGGGAACTCTTCTGGCACGACGGCAGCCATGTGGGACATCTGTTTTCCGGGGCGGTGCAGGACGCGACCGAGCGGTTTCTAGCGACCGTAGCTTGACGTGATCCGGGCCCGCACACAGTCGATCTCGTGGTCGAGGTCGTGGTCCTCTGGCAGGACCACCCATTGGAACGCGATCCCGAAGATCGATCCCGTGATGTCCCGCAGTGCGATATCGAGGTCGATATCGGGTCGCAACGAACCGTCGGCGATCCCTGTGCGCAGACCGGCCTCGATCTTCGCCGCGGCCCCGGCCAATTGACTACGGACGCCTTCTCGCAGAGGCGAGGTGGTCTTCACCGCCTCGAATGCCGACACGAACATCGCCCGGGTCACCGCAGCATCCTCGGCGTGGATCTCCTGCACGCGATCGAAATGTGCCAGCACCTGCTGCAGCCCGGTGGCGCCCGGTTCCGGGTCGGGGTTCAGGCGCGCCACATAGACATCCTGGAAGGCATCGAGGATGGCGTCCTTACTGCCGTAGCGGGCGTGCACCATGGCCCGGCTGTATCCGGCTCTCCGGCCGATCTCGGCGGCTGTCGTTGCCTCCCAACCTTTCTCGACGATCAATTCAGCGGCAGCCTGGAGCAGTCGCCGGCTGGAGAGTTCGACGCGTTGTGGTTGGGTCAACCCGCGCTCGGGCGAAGGCACCATTGCATATTAAACGCAGGACAATTATGTTGCTTGTTCGGTGTTAAATAACCCTTTGGGAGTGCGACGGTGACCCAAGTCCATGGCTCCGGGCCCGCCCGGATTCCATCCGAAATCGACGCTGTCACCGTTGGTTGGCTGACCGAGGCGCTGCGTGCTGACCCGGCGTTGCCCGATACGGCAACGGTGACCGAGATGCGTGCTGAGCAGATCGCGATGGACAGCGGCTTCTCGTCTTTGCTCTACCGCTTGCACCTCGCCGGTGAGGACGTACCGGCAACCGTCATCGTCAAACTCCCGGCCCAGTCCGAGGCCCGTGGTGCCATGGACCTGCTCGGCGGGTACCGTCGCGAACTCGCTTTCTACCAGCGCGTCGCAGGACACGCCCCGATCGCCACCCCGCATGTTCACGCCGCCCGGATGGTTGAGGGCTCAGTCGATTTCGTCCTGGTGATGGAGGACCTGCAGCAGTGGGCCAACGCTGATCATCTGGCGGGCCTGTCGTTGGAGCGCGCCAGGGTGGCCATCGATCAACTCGCGGGCCTACACGCATGGTCGATCACCGTGGCCGATCCGACGTTGATAAACGAGTTCCCGAGCCTGGACACACCCATGGCACGTGATCTGTTCCTGCCCGTGTTCGGCCTGGGGTGGCAGGTCTACCGTGAGCACTCGTCGCGGACCGTTCCGATGCCGGTAGCCCGGTTCGCCGAGCGCTTCGTCGAGTTGGCTCCGCAGGCCCTGACAGCACTCACCGAACGTGCGATGCTGCTGCACGGTGATATTCGAGCCGACAACATGTTCTTCGACGGCGATCGCCTCAAGGTCGTGGACTTTCAATTCGCCAGCCACGGGGCAGGCGCGGCCGACATCGGTTACCTCGTGAGCCAGGGCCTGCCCAGCGAAGTGCGGCGCGGCCGCGACGAGGCGCTGGTACGGGAGTATCTGGGCAAACTCGGCACCCATGGATTTGTCGATTACCACTTTGATGAGGCATGGCGGCACTACAGATTCGCTGTCGCCTATCTGATGGTGCTTCCGGTCATCACCTTGGTCGGGTGGGACACGATGCCGGAACGCTCACGCCAACTCTGTCTGACCCTGGTGGACCGCGCCGTCGCGGCGATCGACGAGATCGATGCGCTGGAGGTCTTTGCGTGAAGACCCGCTCAGCCCGCGAAGTAGTCGAGCTCTACAACCTGGTGGTATGGAACAGGCGGGATTTCGCCCTCGCCGAAGAGCTTTTGGGCGACAACGTGATTCGCCACGGCGTGGGCGATGCGCAGACGCTGTCGCACCGGCAGGCCGTCCAGCGGATCGTCGACCACTGGGCGATGTTCGAGACCATCCGATTCGACCTCAATCTCGTGGTGGCCGGTGACGACGGCGAGCATGTGGCCATCCTGTACGAATCCCCGATGTCGTTTCCCGATGGCAATGCCATGACGATCAGCAGCATGGAGATCTTCCGGGTGGTCGAGGGCAGGATCGTAGAAGTGTGGAACTGCGGTTACAAACAAGGAGTTTGGGCATGAGCGAACGCGTGCTGGATGAACTTGGCTACTACCTGCTGGCCGGCGCGGGTGGTGAGGGCCCGGCCACGCTGATGGATGAGGCGCGCCGCGGTGAGGAACTCGGCTTCGGTACCGCATTCATCTCCGAACGGTGGAACGTAAAGGAAGCGTCCTCGCTCGTCGGCGCTGCCTGCGCGGTGACGGAAAGGATGCAGATCGCCACGGCGGCAACCAATCACAACACACGCCACCCGCTGATCACCGGGTCGTGGGCCACCACCATGCACCGGCTGTCACGCGGTCGCTTCACCCTCGGCATCGGCCGCGGGATCGCGGCGATGTACAACGCGTTCGGGGTGCCCGCGGTGACCACGGCGCAGATGGAGGACTTCGCGCAAGTCATGCGCCGGCTTTGGCATGGCGAGGTGATCTTCAACCACGACGGCCCGATCGGGAAATATCAGGTCTTGTTCCTCGACCCAGACTTCGACGAGGACATCCGGTTGGCAATCGTCGCCTTCGGACCGCAGACCCTGGCTCTGGGTGGCCGAGAGTTCGACGATGTCATCCTGCACACCTACTTCACGCCGGACACCCTGCAACGCGCGGTGAAGACGGTCAAGGAAGCCGCCGAACAAGCCGGCCGGGACCCGGACAGCGTGCGAGTGTGGTCGTGCTTCGCAACGGTGGGCGACCATCTACCAGAAGAACTGCGGCTGAAGAAAACGGTGGCCCGGCTGGCCACCTACCTGCAGGGGTACGGCGATCTGATGGTGAGCACCAACAACTGGGATCCGCTAGTGCTGAAACGCTTTCGCGAAGACCCGGTGGTCACCTCGATCCCGGGTGGCATCGACCACAAGGCCAGCGCCGAGCAGATCGAACACATCGCCACGCTCATCCCCGACGAGTGGCTGGAACCGTCGGCCACCGGATCGGCACGCCAATGCGTCGACCGCATCCGCAAGGAGTTCGACTACGGCGCCGACGCGGTGATCATGCACGGAGCCACCCCGGACGAGCTGGAGCCGATCGTCACCGAGTACCGGGCAACTGAGGCGTCCGCGGGCATCGGAAAATAGAAGAGCAGGGGCGTCGTCCGCTCCCTGCCACTTTCAACATATAGCGCACCCGGGGTCTTGCGGCAAGGCCCCCGGGGTGGTGCAGAATCGCCTCCCGCAGTTCTGAGCTGCGCAGACAGGGGGATTCATGAGCGACGTGATCATTGCCGGCGCGGGGCCGACCGGAGCGATGCTTGCTGCCGAACTGCGGCTGCACGGTCTGGAAGTGCTCGTGG
>Ga0182746_1002521_pt1 | contig 13860 bp, 16 predicted proteins | sample eDN3rd30CBELigOP_FD_128881 | JGI IMG/M metagenome (GOLD analysis project Ga0182746, IMG submission 128881) | Enriched Organic Plus compost microbial communities from Emeryville, California, USA - eDNA 3rd pass 30_C BE-Lig OP (version 2) (version 2) ... | reverse complement strand
GGCGTCGTTTCAAAACACCAAGTTCGAACTCGCGGCGTGCTCGACCGAGGTCGAAGCGGCCCAGGCGATGCTCGACAGGGCGGTGGCGCTGCATGTCGACGGTGAGCTGTCCGGCGCCGATGCGGCCCGGGTGAAACTGTTCTGCACGGAGATGCAGGCCCGGGTCATCGATCGTTGCCTGCAGCTCTTCGGCGGGTACGGCTACATGATGGAGTACCCGATCGCACGGCTCTATACGGACGCGCGGGTGGCCCGCATCTACGCCGGCACCAGCGAGGTCATGAAGGTGATCATCGCCAAGTCGCTGGGGCTCTGACCAGGCGCGACCGTCGGCAGTGACGGCCGTCGGGAATTACTTCCGCTGAGACCCTTGTCACACCGACGAAACCAACTTACTGTGTGTTCACTAGGTTGGTTCGACGAAGGAGTCCGGTGGCTGCGGTGGTAGGGGCAGAGGCATCTTCTGCGGGTGTGAGGCCCTACGAGACACTCCTCGCCAAGGGTGAAGACCGCAGGCAGCGGATACTTTCCGTGGCCGAGAAGCTGCTGGCGCGCAACGGTTGGCGCAACACCTCACTGGCGCAGATCGCCAGGGAGGTCGGCGTCACCCCGGCCGGTCTGCTCCACCATTTCGAGTCCAAGGAGCAACTGCTCAACGCAGTGCTCGATGCGCGCGATCACGATGACGACACCCATGCCGACCGCTCCGGCGACCTGGCTGAGGAGATCAAGCGGGTCGCAGAACGGTTCGTCCGGGCGCCCGAGCTGGTCGGCACCTTCACAGTGCTGCTCGTCGAGAACATCCAACCGGACGCTCCACTGCACGATCGTTTGCTGAAACGGCAGCAGGCTGCGCGCGACATCGTCGCGGACATCATCACCCGCGGCCAACTCAGCGGCCGCTATCGCTCCGACTTCGACCCGGCCACCAAGGCCGTGGAGATCCTGGCATTCATCAATGGAATGGAGACCTCATGGCTACTCGATCCCTCGCTCCCGTTGACGGAAGTCTTCAACAGCTACGCGGAGATGTTGGGGAGGGACCTGGCACAGGGGCTCGGGGAGGGCACAGAGCAGCCGGCCGGCCGCAACGGGGCGGCCGTCCAGTGAGATTGGAGGACGACATGCGGTATCGGCTTGATGTGGTCGCCCCCTGCGTGGTCGACGCGGTGCGGTTCGCCGGTGGGTGGCTGGTCGACCGGGTGATGGCGGGATGGGATGTCACGGTGCTGATCGGCGCCGACGAAGACGTCCGTCCGTTGGCGATCCTCGGGGTGGAGACCATCGCTCTGGAGTCGGTGCTGGAGTCCTGGGAGGACCGGCCGCATCCGCAGACCGTCGCAGTGGCCGCTGACCTGTTCAACACCGACGAGCGCGTTCGGCGAGGCGTCCTGGGGGCGTTGGAGCAAGGCCACACCGAGGTGACGTTGTGGGGCGACGAGTGTCCAGAGGATTTGAGCGTCGACCCGGTTCGGCACGAATTATCCGCCGCCGCACGAGCTTTCAAAGCCCAGGCCCTTGCTGCGGTAAACCATCCCGAGGCCCGCGGTGTCGGCCACACCGAAGCGTTTCGGTGCGGCACCATGATCAGCCGCTCGGTGCCCGCAGACCTGATTCCGGCCAGCTGATCCTGCGTACCGATCGCCGATACTGCGTACAGATCGCGAAAACTCCCAAATTCGCGATCTGTGCGCAGACTCGGCGCTAGATGAACGTGGGCATCGCGGCCCACCCGCGCACCGCGGCGGTTTCCGACGGCTTGGCGTTGTTCCAGTCGACCTCCCACTCCGGGAAGCGTTTGAGGATCTCCTCCAAGGCGATACGACCTTCCAGCCGGGCCAGTGCGTTGCCCATGCAGAAATGGGTTCCTGCACCGAAAGTCATGTGGGACTTCTGTTCCCGGTGAATGTCGAAGACGTCTCCGTCAGGGGCGAACCGACGATGGTCGCGGTTGGCCGCACCGACCAGCATCAGCATCGCCGACCCCTCGGGCACGGTCTGGCCGTAGTACTCGACATCGCGGGTGACATAGCGCGCGATCTGCAGGGCCGGCGGCTCCCAGCGCAGGATCTCCTCGATCGCTTGGGGGATGAGCTCAGGGTTTTCCACCAGCTCGCGGCGTTGGTCCGGCACGTCGGCCAGGGTCTTGCCGGCCCAGCCGATCAGCCGCGTGGTGGTCTCGGAGCCGGCCGTTGCGATGACCGTCAGATACAGCAGCAGCTCGTCACGGCGCAGCGTGCGTACAGTGCCGGTTTCGTCGGTGAACTCGGCGTTGAGCAGATCGGTCATGATGTCGTCGGACGGGTGCTGGGTGCGCCAGTCGATGAACTCCGCGAATACCTCACCGGTGGCCAGGGCATCGACCGTCTGCCCCTGCAGGGTCTCTTCGCCATGGTCGGTGATGGCGCGCTGCCGGTCTTCGGGGATGCCCAGCAGCATGCCGATGACGCGCATCGGCATCTGCTCACCGAGATCCTGCACGAAGTCGAAGCGATCCGATCCGACGAGGGGATCCAGGCAACGCGCGGTGAACTCGCGGATCTGGGGTTCCAGCGCCAGCACCTTGCGCGGGGTGAACACCCGTGACAACAGGTTGCGGTGGATGTTGTGGATCGGCGGATCCTCGAAGATCAAAGTTCCGGGCGGAATCTCCATGCCGGACTTGATGATCTCGAGTAGGGCGCCGCGTCCCGAGATGAATGTCTCGTGGTCGATGACGGCCTTGTTGACGTCGTCGTAGCGGCTCAGAGCGTAGAAGTCGTGCTGCTCGTTGTAGTACAGCGGGGCTTCTTCCCTGATTCGGGCGAAAACCGCGTACGGGTCCATGTTGAGCTCGACGCTGTACGGGTCGTAGTACAGATCTGGTTCGGCTGGCGCGGTGGGCGCTGTCACGGGGCCTCCATCGGGTGACAGGAGTGCTGATGCGGGCTGTTTTCCTGAGCGCTTGCTCAGCAGGTATCCGATCATCATTACAGTTAGTCGGCGAAGTGTAAATAACTGTCGCTACGGACCGATGGGAAAGTCATGGCCGCTGAGCAAGTAGTACGAGCCGAGATCGCCGCGTGGGCAAGCAATGACGTCGACGAAGTCATGTGTCACTTCGCCGGCGACGCCACCTTCGACATCGGGCCCGATTGGCCGAAGCTCTCAGGACGCGAGGCGATCCACGAGATGATGAAGGCGTTCTTCACCGGGGGCACATGCGTGGACCTCGAAGTCCTGCACCTCGCCGTGGACGGAGATGTCGTGCTGATGGAACGGCGCGATCACTGGATCGTCGACGGCAAGCAGAAGAGCTGGCCGGTCATGGGCGCCTATGAGGTGCGTGACGACAAGATCACGGCTTGGCGGGAGTACTTCTATCCTCCGAAGGAGTCCTGAGGTCGATCACGATCTTGCCTACGGCCCGTCCCTCGGCGACCTGTTGGAGAGCGGCCGCTGCCTGATCCAGCGGGTAGACCGCGCCGATATGTGGCCTGACGGATCCGGTGGACAGCAACTCGCGTAGCTCGGCTTCGTTTCGGGCGAACTCGTCCGCGGCGACGTCCTGGAACTGAAAGCCGAGCACATGAATCCCCTTGACCAGTACCAGGTTCAGTGGGATGCGCGGGATCTCGCCCGAGGCGTATCCGATCGTCACGAACCGGCCGCCGCGGCGCAGCGACCGTAACGCCGGCTCGGACAGATCGCCGCCGACCGGGTCGAGCACGGCGTGCGCGCCGTCGGGCAGGGCTTCCCGAAGCGCGGCGCGTACGTCGCCGCAGGTGTGGTTGACCAGCGAGACGGCACCGTATTTTGCAGCGGTGGAGAGCTTTTCGTCAGATGAGGCGACCGCCGTGACCCGCGCGCCGAGCGCCGCAGCGAGCTGCACGGCGGCCAGACCCACCCCGCCACCGGCGCCGAGCACGATCACGTCGTCACCGGGTTGGATCCGCGCAACCGATCGCAACGTGTGATAGGCGGTGCGGTGAGCCACCCCGAATGCCGCCGCGGTGCGATCGTCCACGCCGTCGGGAATACGAGCCAACCCCGGCGTGGCAACACACACCTGTTCGGCGAACGAACCGAACAGCCCGGTGCCGGTCACCCGGTCGCCGACGGCGAAATCGCCGGTGTCAGAGGCAACCTCGGTCACCACTCCGGCGAACTCACTGCCCGGGATGAACGGGGCCGGCACATGAATCTGGTACTTGTCGGCGACCAGCAGCACATCGGGGAAGTTGACCGCGGCCGCGCCTACCTGGACCCGTACCTGGCCGGACGCCAGCGGGGGAGCGGGGACGTCTTCGATCCGAACCACATCCGGCGGCCCGTACCGCGGGCAGACGGCGGCCTTCACCGGTAGTCGGTGGATTCGGCGAGATCGGCGGCAGAACCCATCAGCTCGGTGACAACCGGTCCGAACGCCAACAGTTTCTCGTCATCGCCGGCCCGCTGAAAACCCTGCTCCAGGACGATCGCCAGCTTCCACTTGGCCAGCACCAGGTAGTAGTCCAGATCATCGACCTGGCGTCCGGACACTTTGGCGTAGTGCGCGACGACGTCGTCGCGCGACGGCATCCCGCGCATGTCGACGTAACCCATCTCGGAGGGCGCCGGATTGTCCGTATCGGCCGGCCAGCTCTGCACCATCCAGGCTAGGTCCAGCTTCGGGTCACCGACGGTGCCCATCTCCCAGTCCACGATCGCGGCCATCGTGGCCGGGGCGCCATGGCGGTACATGACATTGGCGAACTGGTAGTCCCCGTGCATCAGGCCTGGGATGAAGTCGAGCGGCTTGTGCGTGCGCAGCCAGTCGGTGGCCACGTCGAGCCCGGGCAGTTCACGGTTCTTGATGCGGTCGAGGAACCCGATCCAGCGGTCGACCTGGCGTTCGTGGAAGCCGTCGGGCCTCCCGAGATCGCTGAGACCTTTGGCTTGCCAATCGACTTTGGAGAGCAGCGCAATGCCCTCTGCCAGTTGGTAGCTCAGCGCGGGCCGGGTGCTCAGGTCACTGTTGAAGGGCTCTGGCCAACGGCCGTGGGTGTCCATCGGGGACCAGCCGTCGACGAATTCCATCAGGTAGAAGGGCCGGCCCAGTACATCAGGATCGGCACATACCCCGACCGCGGCGGTGTGCGGGACATCCGTGCCGTCGAGCGCTTCGATGATGCGCCATTCGCGCAAGATGCCCTTGTCCCGGTCCGGTGGCGCGCCGGCCGGTGGCATGCGCAGCACGCAGGTGTGCTCACCACGGCGGATCGCATAGATGACGTTCTGGGTGCCGCCGGACAGGAAGCGGGCCTCCAGCGGCTCGCCTTTGCCGGCCAGGCCCGCGTTGTCCATCCAATCGGCAAGGCGCGAAACATCGATTTCGTTCACAGGTTGCCCACCTCGGCCTCGAGGTATTCGGCGAACTTGGCTTTCGCCGCTTCGCGCTTGCGCGGGATCCATTCGGTGGGCCAGGTATCGGTGGTCGGTTGGTAGTCGCGTAACACCTGCCGGGCGACTGTGGTCTTGTGTACTTCGGTCGGGCCGTCGGCCAGGCCCATGACCGCGGCGCCGGTGACCATGCCGAGGAACGGCATCTCGTTGGTGACCCCGAGTGCGCCGTGGACCTGCATTGCCCGCCAGGCGATGTCGTGCAGCACGGTGGGCATCGCCACCTTGACCGCGGCGATGTCCTTACGGACCAACTTGTAGTCGTTGTACTTGTCGATCTCCCATGCGGTGTAGAGCACCATCAGGCGGAACTGCAGCAGTTGGGCATAGGAATCGGCGATGTAACCCTGGACGAACTGCTTGTCGGACAGCCGGCTGCCCTGGGTCTCGCGGCTCAGCGCGCGTTCGCACATCATGTCCAGTGCCTTCTGGGCCAGGCCGATGGTGCGCATCGCGTGGTGGATCCGGCCGCCGCCCAGCCGCGTCTGGGCGATCACGAACGCCTGCCCCTCGCCGCCCAGCAGGGCCTCGGCCGGTACGCGCACGTTGTCGTAGTGGATCAGCGCGTGGCTGCCGTGGTTGTCGGCTTCGCCGTACAGTCCGACGTTGCGGACGATCTTGACGCCGGGGGTGTCGGTGGGCACCAAAAACATCGACATGCCCTGATAGGCGCTCACCTCGGGATTGGTCACCACCATGACGATCAGGAACGACGCCGTTGCGGCATTGGAGGAGAAGAACTTCCAGCCGTTGATCACCCAGTCGTCCCCGTCGCGCACAGCGCTGGTGGTGAACAGCGTCGGATCGGCACCGGCGTGCGGCTCGGTCATCGAATAGCAGGAGAACAGCTCACCCTCGAGCAGCGGATGCAGATATTGCTTCTTCTGCTCCTCGGTGCCGTAGTGCGCGATGATCTCCGCGTTGCCGGTGTCGGGTGCCTGACATCCGAACACGATCGGAGCCCACTGCGAGCGGCCGAGGATCTCGTTGAGCAGCGCCAACTTGAGCTGTCCGTAGCCCTGCCCACCCAGTTCCGGGCCCAGATGAGTGGCCCACAGGCCCTTTTCGCGCACCTGTGCCTTGAGTGGGTCGATCGCCTCGCGGCGCTTGCCCTCCAGTCGGGTGAACTGCAGGTGTGGAAAGGCAAGGTCGAGCGGCTCGACCTGTTCGGTGACGAATTCGTCTGCCCAGTCCAGTAGTTCCTGATACTGCGGGTCGGTCTCGAAATCCCACGCCATCGGGGGCCCTCCGAATCTAGTTGGTGTTGTTGAAGCCGGTGATCATCGCGCCGATATCGCGCGCGACGACGTCTGTGAACGTGCGGTCGCCGAAACTGCCGCCGGCCCAGTGCCGGACGCCTTCGCTGACCAGGATCTGCGCCAGTCGGGACAGGTGGCTGACGTCGACGTGGGACGCGAGCTTGCCGTCGACCTGTGCGCGGGTGAACAACTCGCCGAACATGTCGGCGCCCTGTGTGTCCGGGGCGAGGTCTCCGGCCAGGATCCGGTGCTCGTGCCGGTAGCCCTCGAGGATCGTCTGGACGATCAGTTCGGGTGGATTGCGGGCCATGGACCGTTCCAGGCTGCGCAGCGCCTCGGTGACGACATCCATGACGTCGTAATCGCCCACCAGCAGCGTTTTCACTCGCTTCTGCGCCAGCCGGGTCGAGGTCAGGCCGACCTCGAACAGCACGTCTTCCTTGGCCGGGAAATAGAAGTAGAAGAGGGCCCGGGACACGCCCGCGGCGCGGCAGATGTCGGCGACCGTGGTCTTGGCGTAGCCGTTGGTACGCCAGAGTGCCATCGCGGCCTGCACCAGATCGCGCTTGGTCTGGTGTGACCGTGCCCGCTGGAAGGAGGCGCGGCGTTGACTGCTGTCAGCAGTGCCGGCTGCGGTTCCCTTGGGCATAGCCGGACTTTAACAACGGATTCGGCGGTTGGAAATAGTTGACGTTCGTCTAACTATCTCGGTAGGCCGGATCGGAGGGGTGCGACGGGCGCTCCCAGTCGCCGTCCCGCGCCGAGCGGGCCACGGTGAGTGGGCCGAGAATCCTATTCTTGCTGCTTGTGCCTGATGGATGGGGGCGGGCGTTGACGGGCATCCGGCGCTGTGGAAATCTACTATTCATAGATGAGAGCCGCATTCTCATGCGTGCGGCTGGAACGGGAGCAAAGATGGCGATCGACCCAACCGGTATCGATTTTTTCCGCGATGAACGATTGGTCGACGATCCGTACCCATTTTTCGAGGCGCTGCGGAACAAGTGCCCCGTTACCCGCGAAGACCACTACAACGTCACCATGGTGACCGGCTGGGAAGAAGCCGTGCAGGTCTACAACGACGAGGAGACCTTCTCGTCTTGCCTGTCGGTCACCGGACCGTTTCCGGGCTTCCCGGTTCCGCTGGAGGGACGCAGCACCGAAGAGGTGACCGCCCTCATCGAGAAGCACCGTGACGAACTGCCGTTCAGCGATCAGCTGCCGACGCTTGACCCGCCCACCCACACCGATCACCGCTCGCTGCTGATGCGGCTGATCACGCCCAAGCGCCTCAAGGAAAACGAGGACGCCATGTGGCAGCTGGCCGACGAGGTGCTCGACAGCTACCTGGAGCCCGGCCATGGCGAGTTCATCAAAGGCTTCGCAGGCCCGTTCACGCTGTTGGTGATCGCCGACCTGCTCGGGATCCCGGCCGAGGATCGCGAGACCTTCGTCAACGGCATCAAGCAGAACTCTGGCGGCGGGGTCGGCAGCACCAGCAGCGAGTTGTCCCACAGCCCGCTGGAGTTCCTCTACGGCCAGTTCGCCGACTACACCGCGGACCGCCGGGCCAACCCCCGTGACGATGTCTTGACCGGCCTGGCGTTGGCCACCTTCCCCGACGGCAGCATCCCTGACGTCGGCGATGTGGCCCGGGTGGCCACCAACGTCTTCTCGGCCGGGCAGGAGACCACGGTTCGCCTGCTCAGCACCGCGCTGAAAGTTCTCGGGGAACAGCCCGAGATCCAGCGGCGGCTGCGGGCCGACCGCAGCCTGATCCCGAACTTCATCGAAGAGGCGCTGCGGATCGAGAGTCCGGTCAAGGGAGATTTCCGGTTGTCGCGTTGCCCCGTGACGATCGGGGAGACCGAGTTGAACGCCGGTACCACGGTGATGGTGCTCAACGGCGCGGCGAACCGCGATCCGCGGCGATTCGAGGATCCCGACACCTTCGACCCCGCCCGCAAGAACGCCCGCCAGCACCTCGCCTTCGGGCGCGGTATCCACAGCTGCCCGGGCGCTCCCTTGGCGCGTGCCGAAACCCGGGTGGGCATCGAGCGGTTGCTGGACCGCACCACCGACATTCGGATCTCCGAGGCCGAACACGGTTCCGATGGCGACCGCCGCTACAACTACATCCCCACCTTCATCCTCCGCGGGCTGACCGAGCTGCATCTGGAGTTCGACAGCTGATGCGGGTCAGGGTTGACGAGGACCGGTGTGCCGGGCACGGCATGTGCCTGACGTTGTGCCCCGAGGTCTTCGAGATGTCAGATGACGGCTGGGCGGTGGCCGACCCGGAAGAGGTTCCGGCCGGGCTTGAGGACGCCGCGCGCGAGGCCATAGGCAACTGCCCGGAACGGGCGATCAGCGAAATCAACGAATAGAGAAGGGTTTTGAATATGGCATCCGCCAAGGGCTACGTGATCATCACCGAGGACATCAAGGACCCGGCAGGCATGGGCGAGTACGCGAAGCTGGCGTCGAAGGCGATGGGCGGGGCCACCATCGTGGCCGTCGATCAGAAGCCCGAGGTGATCGAAGGCACGTGGCACGGCACCCAGACCGTGGTGCTGGAGTTCGAGTCGGTCGACGCCGCGCGCGAGTGGTACTACTCCGATGCCTACCAGGCCGCCGCCAAGGTTCGTCAAGGTGCCGCGGAGTGCAACGGCGTCATCCTCTCTGGCTTTCCTTCCTGACCGGACCGGCCGCAGTGCGCTACAGCATCACCTATCCGATGCACACCCACCCGTATCATCCGGATCTGGTGAGTGGCAGCGGAGTTGCCGCGATGGCCGCTGCGGCCGAGGCTGCGGGCTTCGACGGCTTCGGCTTCACCGATCATCCCGCACCATCCCAGCGCTGGCTCGATGCCGGCGGCCATGACGCCTTGGACCCATTCGTGGCCATGGCCTTTGCCGCAGCGCACACCACGACACTGCGGCTGGTGCCCAACATCGTGGTGCTGCCGTATCGGAATCCCTTCGTGGTGGCGAAATCCGGCGCCAGCCTGGACCTGCTGTCCGGTGGCCGGTTCACGCTGGCCGTCGGAGTCGGTTATCTCAAGCGGGAATTCGCCGCGCTGGGGGTGTCCTTCGACGAGCGCGCCGGCTTGTTCGACGAGGCGCTGGAGGTGATCCACGGTATCTGGACCACCGATGATTACACCTTTGAGGGCAAGAACTTCAGCGCCCGCGGTATCACCGCGCACCCCCGGCCGGCGGCAGCCCCACATCCGCCGATCTGGATCGGCGGCAATACGTCGGCCGCCCGGGCGCGGGTGGCCAAGCACGGCGACGGCTGGTGCCCGTTCGCCGCGCCGGCCGGGCTGGCCAAGACCGCGGGCACCGCGGCGATGGATTCACCGGCCGCGTTGGCTGCCGGCATCGAGGATCTGCGGGCCCGGCTGACCGCGGCCGGTCGCGATCCTGACGGAATCGACATCGTGTTCAACAACTTTGAGGGCGGCAACCCCGGCGACGACAACTTCGAGGCCGACGCATATCTGGCCGGCGTCGACAAGCTCGCCGCGCTGGGGGTGACCTGGCTGCACGTCACGCTGCCCGGTGACAGCCTCGCGCACGCGCTGGAAGCCACCGAGAGATTCGGCAAGGCGGTCATCGCTGCTTGACGAGGGCCGAGCGCGGGCCGTGCGGGGCCGCGGAAGGGCCACCTAGGCCGGTGTCAGCGCGGCGATCGGGTAGGTCGTGGTGGCATGCACCAGCAAATGAGCCAGTTCGCGTGGGCGGCTCAGGAACGGTGAGTGTGATGCGTCGATGGTCAGCTGTTCGACCCCGAGGCGCTGGGTGACCGTGTCGGCCAACCACCGCGGCATCGAACGATCCTGGGTGCAGCGGATGAAACTGCGTGGCAGATCGGCCGCCCAGAACTGCGGCACCGACACCGGTGTCACCGTGGTATCGCCGAACCGCTCGGGGCCCAGCCGATCGAAAGCCCAACGGGCCGTGGCCTCGTCGCAGTCGTGGTAGAAGTACCGCCACGCCCCGTCGAAATCGGCGAAGTGCATCGCGCCTTGCTCGTCGAAACGCAGATACCCGAGCATCTCGCCGACATCCCCGTCGAATTCGCCACCCAACTCGTCGTCAGCCGACCGCATGGCCATGGCCTCGGGATAAGTCCGGCCTTCCCGCGGCAGCGCAGCCGCCAGATACACGATGTGGGCCACCAGTTCCGGCGCCGCGTCCGCGGCGAGGGTGGCGTCGAACCCGCCACCGGAATGTCCGACCAGGACATCTCCGGGTCGCATCACCTCGACAATCGCCGCCCGCCGGTTGGCCAGAGTCGACTCCTCGGCGATCCGGGCACCGTGCCCGGGCAGGTCCACGGCGACGCCGTCATGACCCAGGTGCTGCAACTCGGCAATGGTGCGCTCCCAGCACCATCCCGCGTGAAAACCGCCGTGTACGAAGACGAACCGCATGTGCGGACTACTCTTCGACGATCGAGATGGCCTGCCGCGGGCACTGCCGGACCGCTTCGCGGATCTGTGCCTCGTTGTCCGGCGTCACGTCCTCCTGCAGGATGTGCAGGTAATCCTGATCGTCGAGGTCGAAGACTTCGGGGATGATGCCCATGCAGACCGCGTTGCTTTCGCAGATCTCGAAATCTACGTGAACCTTCTTCGCCATCACCTCAACACCTTCACCGGCACATGCGAGTAACCTGCCACGTTCTGCATGTGAACCCGTTGCAGCTGATCCCATTTCACTTCGTAGCGTGGCATGAAGTCCAGCAGCTTCTCCAGCGCGATGGCGCTCTCCATACGGGCCAGGGCGGCCCCCAGACAGCTGTGGATGCCGTAGCCCAGGCCCAGGTTCTGTGCCTCCGTGCGGTCACGTTCGATGTCGAACGTGTCGGCGTCGGTGAATGCGTCGGGATCACGGTTGGCCGCGGCGCTGATCAGGAACACCGCCTTGCCCGCCGGAATCGTGCCGCTGGGCACGTGGGCTTCCTTGAGCGTGTAGCGGACGTTGTACTGAACCGGGCCCTCGAAACGCAGCAACTCTTCGACCGCGGCCGGAATCTTCTCGCGGTCGTCCAGCAGCTTCTGCCACTGCTCGGGGTTACGCGCGAAGAGCACCATCGCGGTGCCGACGAGTTTGGTGACGGTCTCAGCGCCCGCACCGCCGAGGAGGGTGGCGAATCCGGTGATCTCGATGTCGTCGAGGCGGCGCATCTGGCCGTCCTCGCCGGGGATCTCCGCGGCGATCAGCCGGCTGATCATGTCGTCCTGCGGGTCTTCCCGGCGCTTCTGCACCAGCCCGTAGTAGTAGATGCCGGTGTCGATGTTGGCCTGCATGCCGGCCTCGGAGTAGCCGACCTGTCCCGGCTCACGGGACAGGCTGGTGTCGATCCAGTGTCGAACCTGCTGGCGGTATTCCGGGTCGACACCGGCCATCCGGGTGATGACCTCGACCGGGAACGGACCCGAAAAATCCTGGACCACATCGAATTCGTCGGAGTCGATCAGCCCGAGGAAGTGCTCGATCTGCTCGACGACGGTGTCGCGCTGGGACTGGATCATGCGCGGGGTGAACGCCTTGTTCAGCAGGCTGCGCATGTGCCTGTGGTCGGGCGGGTCCATGAAGATGATCGACTTCTGCGGCGGCTCGTCGCCCTGGACCATGGCCAGGTCGCAGCCACGCGACGAGGAGAACGCCTCGTGGTCCTTCAGCGCCGCTGCGACATCTTCATGCCGGGTCAGGGCATAGAAGTCGGAGTCCTCGTTGTAGTACAGCGGTGCGTCCTGGCGCATCCGGCGGTACATGTCGAACGGGTTGTTGAAGAACTCCTCGGAGAACGGATCGAAGATCACCTGGGCCTTGGTCATTTGGCTGGCTCCTCCTTCGCGGCGGGCTGGGCCGGGAAGTGTCGTGACACGTTACGGGAAACTGTTGAACTGTAACGCTAACAGTAATCTTGTTGAGAGTGTTTGAAAAGCACAAAATGGGGGCTGATCAGGTCAGGATGTCGGGTCGGATCACTTGATCGCGGCGTCGAGCAGGCCCTCGAGCCGGCCAAGGTCGCTGTCCAGTTCAGACGCCGTCGTCCGGACCACGGCGACGTCTTTGCCGATGAATTCGCCGACCCGCGCGATGAAGGCCTCCGCCGAGCCGGTGGCGGCGATACCGCCCAGCGCGCGGCTGGCCGCACTGCCGTGCGTGAGCGCGGTCAGCAGCGTCGCCTCGTCGATGCCCAGGCGATCGCCCAGGCGCACGCCCTCGGCGACGACGCCGATCTGTGCGGCGAACAACGCGTTGTTGACCAGCTTCACCCGTTGACCTGAGCCCACCGGGCCGACGTGCAGTACGGGATCGGCATAGGCGGTCAGTACCTCGCGGGCCCGGGCGACGGCGGCCTCGGGGCCACCCGCGAACACCGTGACAGTCCCGGCCGCGATGTCATGGGGTCCGCCGCTGACCGGAGCGTCGACAACGGTGATGCCGCGCGGGGCCCCGCGCTCGGCAAGGACCTCGGCGGTGCGGGGGCTACCGGTGGTGTGCAGCACCAGGACCGAACCTTCGGGCATCTCGTCGAGCAGGCCCGCGCCGAGCTCCCGTACCTGCTCGTCGGTGAACACACAGACGATCGTCACGTCGGCGCTCTCGACTGCCTCGCGCGTCGAGTTCACCGGCTCGGCCCCGAGTTCGGCTACTGTGGCCCGCTTTTCGTCGTCACGTCCCAATACCCGCACCTGATGTCCGGCGCCGGTCAGGCGGCGCACCATCGGCGCGCCCATGCGGCCTGCTCCGATGAAACCTATGCGCATCAGCGGGGATGGTTCATGAGGGTCAGCGCATTGTCGGCAGCGTCAAACACCGCACCCTGGGGAGCCGACGCGTCATCGGCCAGGCTGGCGGCGTGCCGGCAGTCCTTCTGCAGCAGGGCACCGGCGATAGGGGCCAGGTTGTCCAATGTCCCGCCGAACATGGCGATGCTGTTGAGCGCCTTGCTGGTGGCCGAACCACGCGTGATCACCTCGCACAGTGCCTGACGCGGAACCCCCAGTGCCTCACCGAGTTCCAGGGCACTCATGGCGGCACCCAGGTTGGCGCTGAACAACAGGTTGTTGAGGATCTTGGCGACCTGGCCGGCGCCCACACCGCCGAGATGCACGATCGGGTCGGCATAAGTGGCGAACACCGGACGCACCCGCTCG
>Ga0182746_1002520_pt1 | contig 13863 bp, 10 predicted proteins | sample eDN3rd30CBELigOP_FD_128881 | JGI IMG/M metagenome (GOLD analysis project Ga0182746, IMG submission 128881) | Enriched Organic Plus compost microbial communities from Emeryville, California, USA - eDNA 3rd pass 30_C BE-Lig OP (version 2) (version 2) ... | reverse complement strand
TTCGGTGCCGGCGCGCTCGGTGAACTGAAGGAGGCCTGCGACAAGCTGGGTATTACCAGACCTTTGATCGTCACCGACAAGGGCGTGCAGGCTGCCGGCATCGTCGACAAGGTCGCCGCGGCGCTCGGACACCAACAATTCGCGATATTCAACGACACGCCTCCCAACCCCTCGGAATCAGCAGTCCGGGCCGGTGTCGAGGCCCTCAAGCATGCAGAGGGCAACGGCGTCATCGCTGTAGGCGGCGGATCGTCGATCGATCTGGCCAAGGCGGTCGCCGTGGCCGCGCGGCATGACGGCCCGCTGCGCCATTTCGCGCTCATCGAAGGCGGCGCCCAGAACATCACCGCGGCGACGCTGCCTATTGTTGCCGTGCCAACGACGGCGGGCACTGGCAGCGAGGTGGGACGCGGCGCCATCATTATCTTGGACGATGGCCGCAAGGTAGGTATCTTGTCCCCGCATGTGATTCCAAAAGTCGCTATCTGCGATCCTGAGTTGACCCTGGGCCTGCCTGCGACCCTGACCGCAGCGACTGGCATGGATGCCATCGCACACTGTATCGAGACCTTTCTCGCCCCGTCCTTCAACCCGCCTGCCGACGGTATTGCACTGGATGGTCTGTGGCGTGGGTGGCGTCACATCGAGACCGCATTCCGCGACCCCGACAATCTCGAGGCTCGGACCAATATGATGAGCGCGTCGCTGCAAGGCGCTCTGGCCTTTCAAAAGGGCCTGGGGTGCGTGCACAGTCTGAGCCACTCGCTGGGCGGCATCAATCCCAAGCTGCACCACGGCACGCTCAACGCGATTTTGCTGCCGGCCGTGATCCGATTCAATCGCGGAGCCGAATCGGTCGTGCGCGAGGACAAGATCGCGCGTCTCGCGCACATCCTGCAGCTGCCGGCATCGGTCTCTATCGAAGAAGCACTCATCACCAAATCCCGCGCCTTGCAGCTGCCTACCGGACTGTCGCAGCTCGGGGTAACCGAAGACTTGTTCGACCGCATCGTAAAAGGCGCGCTGGCCGATCACAGCCATCGCACTAACCCACGCGAGGCCACAGTTGCCGATTACGTCGAAATGCTACGGCAATCGATGTAAATGCCCTTGCGATATTCCCGCTACAACACATGCCTGCCGCCCTCGCTTGCCGGTGAATGGGCAGACATGTGTACCCAATTCTGAAAATACCGACTGATACAGGTGGAGACGTGAGCAGTATTTCCATTGACGAACTGAGCAAAGCAACCCAAAAAGAAACCATGGTCCCGGCGATCGAGCGCAAGCGCGCGCTCATCGGCAGCGCGGTGGGCAGCACGATCGAGTGGTACGACTATTTCCTGTACGGAACCATGTCGTCCATCATCTTTGCCAAGCAGTTTTTCCCCAGCGACAATGCGCTGGTGAGCCAAATGATGTCGCTGGCCACCTTTGCGTTGGCGTTCTTGATCCGGCCGCTGGGCGGCGTCATTTTCTCGCATATCGGCGATCGCATCGGCCGCAAAAAAACGCTGGCGATGACGCTCTCGATGATGGGTCTGTCTACCGTGTTCATGGGCCTGCTGCCCAATTACGCGCAAATCGGTCTGCTCGCTCCGATCCTGCTGATCATCCTGCGCCTGCTGCAAGGTCTCGCTCTCGGCGGCGAATGGGGCGGCGGCGTGTTATTGGCCGTGGAATACTCGCCGCGCCAGAAACGCGGCTTTTATGGCGCAGTTCCGCAGACGGGCGCGGTGTTGGGCCTGGCGCTGGGCAACATCATTACATCACTATTGAGCGCGAGCATGAGCGAGGAGGCTTTTCTCTCGTGGGGCTGGCGCATTCCGTTCGTAGGCTCGATCGTATTGGTCGTCATCGGCATGTGGATTCGCAATGCCGTCGGCGAGACGCCCTCGTTCAAGAAAATCCAGGCGACGCGCAGCAGCGCGCGTATTCCACTCAAAGAAACGATACAACACCATTGGCGCGAAGTCCTGATCGCCATTGGCGCGAAGGTCGTTGAAACATCGACATTCTTCCTCTATGCGACATTTACCATCTCGTACATGATGGATCACGGCTTTGAGCGCTCTACCATCCTGAGCATTGTGCTGGTCTGTGCACTGGTCGCCTTTCCTTTCATGCTGTTTTTTGGCCATCTCTCTGACAAGATCGGCCGCAAAAAGGTCTTCATCGGCGGCAGTATCGCTTTCATTTTGTGGATTTTCCCGTTCTTCTGGCTGCTAGATCAGAAATCCGTGTTCGCCGCCTCGATCGCCGTGGGCGTAGGGCTGGGCATCATCTGGGCCAGCTACGGCGCCATGATAGGAACTCTGCTCGCTGAAGCCTTCCCACCGTCGATTCGCTATACCGGCATGTCGCTCGGTTACCAGATCGGCGCCGCACTGGTCGGTGGGCCTATGCCTTTGATCGCCACAGCGCTGATCGCCTACTACAGCGGCAGCTATGTACCTGTTGTTGTCTTTCTTGTCGCCTGCGCCTTGGTGTCCATCGCAGCGGTCGCGGTGGCGCGGGATCGTAGCGGACAGCCATTGGACGACTGACCCGAACTTGCACCGGGCGGCTCGTCGCCCCTTTCTTTTAAGGCACCGCACATCCGAGGGCGTACGGTGCTGTCTCGATAAACCCCTCTTTTCCCATCAGGAGCTCTCACGTGCAAATCACTGGAGAAATGCTTATTGGCTATGCTTGCGTACGCGGCAGCGCCGGCAATCAACTGGCTTTCAATCCTGCCCTGAACACCGCGATTGCTACGCCCGAATTTGGCCTCGGCACCCGTGCGGATGTCGATCGGGCCGCTTCGCTGGCGGCAAGTGCGTTTGATGTCTACCGCTACCTGCCATTGGAGCGCCGCGCTGCATTCCTGGACGCGATCGCCGATGAAATCATGGCGCTGGGCGATGCGCTGATCGAGCGCGCTCATGCCGAGAGCGGTCTGCCCATCGCTCGCCTGACGGGCGAACGCGCTCGGACGACAGGACAACTGCGAATGTTTGCAAACGTCGTGCGGGCAGGCCTGTTTTTACACGCCACGATTGACCCGGCTCATCCCGAGCGCCAGCCTATGCCTCGCGCGGACATACGCCTGGCCAAGATTCCGCTGGGCCCCGTTGCCGTGTTCGGCGCCAGCAACTTCCCCTTGGCTTTCTCTGTCGCGGGAGGCGACACCGCCTCGGCGTTGGCGGCCGGCGCTCCAGTGATCGTCAAGGCCCACAGCGCGCACCTGGGCACGTCCGAGATGGTGGGCCGCGCTGTCCAGAAGGCAGCGAAACAACAAGCGATGCCGGAGGGCGTTTTCTCGCTGTTGATCGGAGCGGGACGCGACATCGGCGAAGCTCTCGTGGCACATCCCGAAATCAAGGCAGTAGGTTTCACCGGCTCGCGCCAAGGCGGCCTGGCGCTCTTGCACGTCGCCAACAACCGTAAAGAACCGATCCCGGTTTATGCAGAGATGAGCAGCATCAACCCGGTATTCTTGTTGCCGCACGCATTGGCGACTCGGTCGCAGGCGCTGGCTCAGGGGTTCGTCGACTCGCTCGCAATGGGCGCGGGGCAGTTCTGCACCAATCCAGGTCTCGTGCTCGCCATCGACAGCCCAGAACTGCAGAACTTCATCAACGCGGCCAGCCAGGCGCTCAGCGCCAAGGCGGCACAGACCATGCTCACACCAGGCATTCACGCCGCCTATGAGTCCGCCCGTACACAGGTCGAGGCCGTTTCCGGGGTCGAACGCGTAGCGAGTGGTGTCGCAGCTGACGCGCAACCCAACGCGGCACAAGCGCAGCTCTACGTCACCGACGCTCAACGGTTGCTGCAAAGCGAAACGCTGCAAGCCGAAATGTTCGGCCCAGCCTCTATCGTGATCAAGGCCAAAGATATCGCGGAACTGCTGCAAGTCGCCAATCGACTCGAAGGCCAACTTACCGCGACGCTGCTGCTGGACGACGCCGATCACGAGATCGCCCGTACCCTGTTGCCCGTGCTGGAACGCAAATGCGGGCGCATCCTCGCCAATGGATTCCCGACAGGCGTAGAAGTGTGCCATGCCATGGTACATGGCGGTCCCTTCCCCGCCACGTCCAATGCGATGTATACCTCCGTCGGCGCCAGCGCCATTGATCGATTCCTGCGACCGGTCTGCTATCAAGACCTGCCGGACACGCTGCGTCCGCAAGCCGTGCAAGACAGCAACGAACTGTCTCTCTGGCGTCTCGTCGATGGAGAGATGACGCGGCAAGCGCTCTAGCGTCATCCGGCGGCAATATGGCGGCGCGTGGCAGGCCGCCCTATTGCCGCCTTGCAACGCTACAAGCTGCTGCCGCGCGGCCGCATATCAATATCACCACAAGCGCCGATCAAATGTTGACACGGCTCGGTTCACATTTCTAGAATATTAGAAGTTAATTTCCAATATTATAGAAATGACCAACTCATCTCTGGACGTCAACAGCCTGATCGCCCGGCGCTTGCGCGAACTGCGCGATGCCCAGGGGTGGTCGCTCGATGATTTAGCGGAACGCAGCACGGTGAGCCGCTCTGCTATCTCGCTGATAGAGCGGGCACAAAGCAGTCCCACCGCCACCGTACTCGACAAACTCGCGATGGCGCTGAATGTGCCGCTGGCCTCGTTGTTCGAGCCGGGCACGCGTCAAAGCGAAGCCGCCCCCTCACCGATATCGCGTGCCGACGAACAGCATTCATGGGCCGATCCATCCTCGGGCTACATACGCCGCAACCTATCGCCCTCGTTTCCTTCGCCCATCCAGCTCGTGGAAGTCGAGTTTCCGGCCAAGCAGCGCGTCGCCTACGATACCGCTATTCCCGATAGCGATATCTATCAGCAAGTCTGGCTGATCGAAGGCACCATGGATATCTCGGTGGGTGCTGAACAATGGCGGCTGAAACGCGGCGACTGTCTTGCCATGCGTCTGGACAGCCCTATTGTCTATCACAACCCCACTAACAAGCCTGCGCGCTATCTCGTGGCACTGGCTCGATTGACGTTTAATAAACCCCGGAAGCAATCATGAACAGCAGCGGTATCACGATACGCCGAGTCGATGGCCATGACGCCGAAGCCCGCATACCAGGCTTGGCCGACATTCTGATAGATTGCGTGGAAGGTGGCGCCTCGGTCAGCTTCATGCTGCCGCTCTCGCGCGACAAGGCGATACGGTTTTGGCAAAACGTGGCCGATAGCGTCGCACGCGGTGAACGAGTGCTGCTCGTTGCTGAAGACGCGCAGGGGCAGGCCGTCGGCACGGTGCAGCTCATCATGGACCAGCCAGAGAATCAACCACACCGCGCCGACATCGCAAAAATGCTGGTCCACCGCCGCGCACGCCGCCAAGGCATTGCCGCGCTCTTGATGGCCGAGATTGAACAGATCGCCCGGCATGAGGGCAAGACCGTGCTGGTGCTGGATACTACGACAGGCGGGGACGCGGAACGCGTGTATACGCGAGCAGGTTGGCAACGCGTGGGTAGCGTGCCCGACTATGCATTGATGCCCGATGGGACCTTGAGCGGGACGACTTACTACTACAAATTACTGGAAACGAGACCCCGAACAGTAGGCATACTGTCTCACTGAGCGTCGTGAAAAATCAATCCCGCCGTGTATCGCTCTCCGCTTCGCAACCGGCTGACGCCATGCCGCATAGCGGCCTTGCGGAAGCCGTGTTTGCCAATTTCGGGCCGTTGATTCACGGTAAAAACCACCGCATCGCCTTGTTGTAGCGGCACCACCTCTACGCGCTGGCTTCTCGCCGACAGGCCGGTCATCACAAACTCCCCGCCCGTGAAATCCTCGCCAGGCTTAGACAACAAGATGGTCGCCTGCAGCGGAAAAACATGTTCGCCGTACAGGTCCCGATGCAGGCAGTTGTAATCGCCATCGGTGTAATGCAGCATCAGTGGCGTCGGCCGGATTTGGCCAGCGTCGTGGCACCGCTGCAAGAAGGCATCCAGCTCGTCTGGATACTGCACATCGATCCCTAGTTGCTGATTCCAGCGATTGGCGATCGGGGCCAGGCCGCGATACAGCTCGTGACGCAGTTGGTCTATCAGCGGCGGCAATGGATAAGCGAAGTACTTGTACTCCCCCCGCCCAAACCCGTGGCGCGCCATGATGACGCGGGAGCGGTACGCGTCGTCTTTGGCGTAAAGCGCGGCGAGGGCTTCGCACTGCTCTGCGTTCAATAGCCCGTGCAGTAATGCATTCCCATGAGTATCAAGCGAATGTTCGATGTCCGTCCAATTGCAGGTCGAGACATATCGTTCGCGTTTGGCGGTGGTTTTCAACGGTATCCCTCTCCGTGGACCAAAAGGATGAGATCAGTTTAAAACCCAGCCTCATGTACGACACCCCGGTCTTTGCGGTCGAATTATTCCGATCAACGACGGGTGATACGCATGCAAGTGCTGGCCCGTGTCCCGACGCCTTCCGTTATCGCTCCGATGCTCACCATCGCCCCACCTTGACGCGAACCACATAACAGCTTTGTCTATCGCGCCCCTGCCTTCTCGTACCCGAAATTCCTAGACTGGCAACACGTTACTGGAATCAAGGAGAGGGTCTTGCCTGCGCTGTTGTCGAATATCAAGGTGCTGGATCTCAGTCGTGTGTTGGCAGGCCCCTGGGCCAGCCAGATTCTGGCTGATCTGGGCGCAGACGTCATCAAGGTGGAACGGCCCGGGCGCGGAGACGATACCCGATCCTGGGGGCCGCCTTTTCTGAAGAACGGCGTGGGCGAGGACACGAGCGATGGGGCGTATTTCATTGCGACCAATCGCGGCAAACGCTCCATGACGCTGGATCTGCAGACTCCAGAGGGGCAAGAGCTCGTCAAAACGCTATGCCGCAACGCCGATGTGGTGCTGGAGAACTACAAGGTCGGGACGCTGGCGCGCCTGGGCCTGGACTATGCCGCACTGTCTGCTATCAATCCGCGGCTCATTTACTGCTCTGTCACGGGCTTTGGGCAGACCGGCCCACGCGCGGCGGAGCCTGCCTATGACTTTCTCATCCAGGCCATGGGTGGCTTGATGAGCGTGACCGGCGAACGGGATGATAAGCCCGGTGGCGGGCCGCAAAAAGTCGGCGTTCCTATTGTGGATCTCAGTACCGGCGTTTACGCGGCACTAGGCATTGTGGCGGCATTGCTGCGCCGCACCCAGACCGGCCAAGGCGAATACGTCGATGTCTCGATGCTGGATGTGCAGGTAGGCCTGCTGGCCAACCAGGCAATGAACTTTCTATTGGGTCACCGCATCCCCAAGCGCACCGGCACCGCTCACCCCAATATTCAGCCGCAGCGCACGTTCAGTTGCGCCGACGGCGACATCATCATTGTGGTCGGCAACGACGCGCAATTTGTCACCTTATGCGATGTCATTGGAAAGCCCGAGTTGGCCCAGGACGCCCGCTATGCGACCAATAGCCAGCGTGTCAAAAACCTGGAAAGCCTGGATCCGATACTGGATGCCGTCTTTGCAAGCCGGCCACGGGCATATTGGCTGGACAGACTCAAGCAGGCAGGCGTGCCTGCTGGCTCCATCAACAACGTTGCCGAGGTCTTCGAAGACCCGCAAGTGCAGCATCGCGCCATGCTGCGCTATCTGCCCCATCCCGTCTCGGGCTCGGTCCCCCAGGTCATGAACCCCCTGCGTTTTGGCCATTCGGATTTGCGTGTGGATCGTGCCCCGCCGCTATTGGGCGAACACACGGACGACATTCTTAATGAGCTGGGAATGAGTGCCGAGCGCATCCAGGACCTGCGCGCGCGAAAAATTATCTGATTCATTACAAGGAGACAGCTTTGACTATGCCCCCCGCTTTGCAAGGTCCTTATACCGCCCTCGATGTCACGCTGGACGACGGTGTCGCCGTGATTCTGCTGGCCAATCCGCCCGTCAATGCGCTCTCGACAGAGATGATGAATGAGCTGTCGTGGGTACTGGACCGCATCTCCGAAACGCCTGAGGTCAGAGCGGTCGTGCTATCGGGACAAGGCAAGACGTTCTGCGCTGGCGCCGATCTGAAGAACCGTGCCGCGACGATCAAAGGACCGGGTGATCTGCCTCAGCATTCGCGCAGGACAAGAGAGTGCTTTCACGCCATCCGGGAATGCGCCAAACCGGTCATCGCAGCGATCAATGGCCCGGCTCTGGGTGCGGGCCTGGCGATCGTGGCTTCTTGCGACATCCTGATTGCCGCGACGACGGCCACGGTAGGCCTGCCGGAAATCAATGTCGGGCTGTTGGGCGGCGGCCGTCACGGCATGCGCTTGTTCAGCCACTCGCGGCTGCGCCGCATGATGTTGACGGGACTGCGAGTCGATGGGAACGAGCTATATCGATTGGGCATTGTCGAGGCTGCCGTGCCACCGGAAACGCTGATGGACGAGGCCATGACATTGGCGCGCGAGCTCGCCTCCAAGAGCCCGCTCGCCTCGGTGCTGGCGAAGCAAACCCTCAATGCCATCGAGGAAATGAGCCTGCGCGATGGCTATCGGTATGAACAAGATATGACGGCCGCCATCGCAAAGACGGACGACGCACAAGAAGCGCGGCGCGCGTTTCTGGAAAAACGGCCGCCGGTTTTCAAAGGGCGATAGGTCATCCGATTCGCTCGCAAAGAGCGTGCACGGTGACGAGGCAAGGCCTGCGCATCGGCCTGCCCGGCACGATTCCAACAATCAAGGAGACATTCATGTCAGGAGCGCTCGACGGCGTAAAGGTATTGGATCTGAGCCGTGTGTTTTCCGGTCCCTGGGCAGCGCAGATGCTGGCGGATTTCGGGGCGCATGTCATCAAGGTCGAGCGCCCGGGCCGCGGCGACGACGTGCGGCATCAGGGCTACAAGATGCCTGGCCCCGATGGCAAACCCACCAGTGAAACATCGTCATTTGTGGCCATGAACCGGGGCAAACAGTCCCTGACCATCGATATTTCGCGTCCGCAAGGCCAAGACTTGATTCGCCGCCTGGCGCAGAAGGCGGACATTTTGATAGAAAACTTCAAGGCCGGCGACTTGCGCCGTTATGGCTTGGATTATGCGGCGTTATCGGAACTGAATCCGCGTCTCATCTATTGCTCGATCACGGGATTCGGACAGGACGGCCCCTATAGCCATATGCCAGGCTACGACCCGATCTTTCAATCGATGAGCGGCTTGATGAGCGTAACCGGCGTCCCCGACGGCGAACCGGGCGCGGGCCCCGTCAAGGCCGGATATTCGGTATCCGACCTGACTGCGGGTTTCTATGCCGTGTGTGCCATGCTGGCCGCCCTGCACCATCGCGACCAGCATTCCGGCCGTGGGCAGCACATCGACCTGGCATTGCTGGACGCCCAGATCGCGGCCATGTCCCATATCGGCATGAACTATCTGGCAACCGGCCAGTTACCCAAGCGTACGGGATCGTCGTCCCAGATCACCGCGCCATTCAGAGCCTTTGCCTGCGCAGACGGACATCTCATGGTCGCTGTGGGCAACGATACCCAGTTCCAGAGTTTCTGTAGCGTAATCGGCCTGCCTGACCTGGCCCACGATCCGCGCTTTGTCACCAACCCCAAACGCGCCGCAGCACAAGCCGAACTGTCCACCCTGATAGAACCAGCAATGCTCACAAGAAAAGTCGGCGATTGGATCATTGCACTGGAACAGGCGAAGGTACCTTGCGGACCGATCTACACAATGGATCAAGTATTCGAAGACCCTCAGGTCAAACATAGACAGGTACTGGGACAGATGCCGCATCCCAGCCTCGGGACCATGCCTTTCATTCGCAACCCTATCCATTTTTCAAGCACACCGGTAACACCTCAGCTGCCGCCTCCCTTACTGGGACAACATACGGTCGAAGTCCTGGCCGATGAATTGGGACTCACCGCACAAGAGATCGCGCAACTACAACAGGACGGCATCGTATGACTTGCCCCGACCCTTCTCTGATCGAAGAAATCCGCGATAGTGCGCGAGACTTTCTGCAACGGCAGGATCAAAAGAAGCGCAAACGCCTGAATGCGCCGCTTGACCGAGACTACTGGCGTGCCATCGCGGATGTCGGCTGGCTGGGGTTGACAGTGTCCGAACAACATGGAGGACTGGGTTTAGACTGGCATGCCATGGCAGCCGTGATGGAGGAAGCCGGCCGAGCCCAACTGCCTGAGCCCCTGATCGGCGCTGCCATATTGCCTGCTGCTGTCCTGTCGCGCCTGGCCGACCCGGAGGGCGCGCAGTCCCGTGAATCTCTGCTGCAGGATATCTGCGCCGGTGAACGTATCGTCGCACTCGCATGGCAGGAAACGGACGGCCAGCTGGAGACCGAAGAAGCTGCCGGTGCGTTCGGCGTCAATGTCACTTGGCTCGAAAACACCTATGTGCTCAATGGCGAAAAACGCCATGTCATTCCGGGCGATGATGTTGACGGCTGGCTCGTGTCCGCCGACGGCGAGCAAGGGCTCGCCTTGTTTCATGTTGCAGCCCGTACACCCGGCGTGCACGTCCGTTCTTATAGACGTGCAGACGGCAGCCGGGCCTGCCACCTGATACTGGAGTCCGTCGCGATACCGCCTGAGGCATTGATTGCCCGGCACAGCGTGGCAGACGCAATTGATACGGCACTGGATCTGAGCCGTCTCATGCAATCTGCCGAATTGATAGGCGCGGCTCGTCAGGTATTGGCGGACACAGTCGCCTATCTGAATACACGCCAGCAGTTTGGCAAACCGCTGTCCTCGTTTCAAGCCCTGCAACACCGGCTCGTCGATACCACGCTGCAAGTCGAGTTGGCGGCAAAGAGTTTGTTGAATGCGCTGAATAGCCTCGAGCACGGAGATCGCGCTGCTGTCCGAGCCATCGCCAGTCGCGTAAAAGCGCGCGCCGCCAAAGCCGGACTGGAAGCCGGACGTCAAGCGGTGCAATTGCATGGCGCCATCGGATACACCGACGAATGTGACGTCAGTCTGTATTTCAACAACGCGTTGCATCTGGCCTCGTGGCTGGGCAACGCTACGGCGCATCGGCAGCGGTTTCAAGCGCTAACGCCTATTCCCTCGCAAACGGACGAAGAAGATCGAGAGGCCCGGATCACGGAGGAGGCATTTCCCCGTCATGCCGACTGGAACACCATGCCGGAGGAGGAGTTTCGCGCCATGCTTCAGCGTTTTTTCCGGCGCTATTACCCATCGCACTTGCGCCATGTGGCGCGCCGGCTGCATTGGAGCGAAATCAAAGACTGGTATTTCACGCTTTCCCGCCAAGGCTGGATCGCACCGTCCTGGCCGCTGGAACACGGCGGCATGGCTTTGTCTCCGTCACGGCTGATCGCCTACATCGAAGAAGCCGAACGCTACGGCGTGGCACGCGCTCCGGATCAAGGCCTGGTCATGCTCGGGCCCATTCTGTTTCGCTACGGCACGCAAGCACAGCGCGACCGGTTTCTGCCCGGCATCCTGTCTGGCGCAGATGTCTGGGCTCAGGGATATTCAGAGCCGAACGCGGGATCAGACCTGGCGGCGGTCCGTTGCGAGGCAGTCATTGACGGCGACGAGCTGATCGTCACGGGACAGAAAACCTGGTCCACGCTGGCGCAGGATGCCACGCATATGTTCATGTTGGTGCGCACCGACAAGACTGTCAAAAAACAGGCGGGCATCAGTTTCCTGCTGGTCGACCTGCGCACCCCGGGTGTCACTCGCCGTCCGATCCGGACATTGGCAGGCCACGAGGAATTCTGTGAGGTGTTCTTTGACCAAGTCCGTATCCCACGCAGCAATCTGGTGGGCGAGCTCAACGCCGGCTGGACCATCGCCAAGGCCCTGCTCGGTTTTGAACGCCTGTTCAGCGGCAGCCCCAAGCATGCGAATCACACGTTGCAGCAGATATTCCAGCTTGCGCGCCAGCGAGGCTTGCTGACGGACCCCGCGTTTTGCGATCGCTTGGCAGAACTGCGTATGGATGCGGCTGACTTGACCGCGATGTACGAGGTCTTTGCCGACATGGTGCGGGCGGGCCAGCCGTTGCCGCCCGAGCTATCGCTATTGAAAATCTGGGCAACTGAAACGCACGAGCGCCTGGGCGCGCTGTTGATTCAAGCCACCGAAGAGTATGGCGGTGCGGCGATCGAAGAAGCACATGGAAAGGTGTACGCGTTGGCGCCGTATATCAACGCCATGGCAGCCACCATTTTCAGCGGCACCAACGAAATACAACGCAATATCTACGCCAAGCAGGTTCTGAGTTTGGACGTGGCATAACTCGCGCAACCATCGCGCCACAAGGAGACATTCTTGAAAAACACTCGCGCCATCCTGGCCGCTGCCTTTACCGTCGCACTCGGTACGGCCCACCCTATCGCCGCACAGGCGGCTCAATCCTGGCCCAATCAACCGATACGCCTGATCGTTCCCTACCCGCCTGGCGGTTCGGTCGATAGCCTGGCACGGATACTGGCTCCTACCCTGGGCAAAAAACTGGGCCAAACCATTGTTGTAGAAAACAAGGCGGGCGCTTCGGGCACCATCGGCGTGGACGCCACGGTCCGCGCCACACCGGACGGATCGACATTTGGTTTCGGTGTTCCAGGAGCGATATCGGGATTACCGCACGTGATGAAGGTGCCCTACGATGTGTCCAAGATCCAGTACGTGTCGCTGGTTGCGCGTATTCCCATGGTGTTCGTGGTCAATCCCGCATTACCGGACACCACCTTGCCTGCCTTTGTCGATGCCGCGAAGCAGCATCCCGGTAAATACAATTACGGTTCAGCGGGTAATGTGACCACACCGCATTTAGGGGTCGAGTTGCTGAAGCAACAGACAGGCATCGACATCGCACATATTCCCTACAAGGGCGCCGCGCCAGCCGTCACGGCATTGCTGTCCAATGAGGTGCAATTGTTCCTCGGCGATGCTTCGGCAGTGTTGGGGTTCATCAAGGCCGGCAAATTACGCGCTCTCGCGGTCGGCAGTGCAGAACGCTTTGAGGGTCTGCCCGATATCCCTACGACCAAGGAGCTGGGATTTCCCGGCGTGCAGGTCGAATCGAACTATGGTGTCATTGCTCCGACCGGCACTCCCCCGGACATTGTGAACAAAATGGCGTCGGCGATTGCCGAATCACTTGCCGACCCAGAGTTGCACCGCAAGATGATCGATCAGGGCGCCGTACCGGCAGCCACTACGCCGGACGAATATCGCTCGCTCATGGAAGCCGAGTCAAAGAAATGGGGGGACGTCATCCGCCGAGGAAAATTGGGACTGCAGTAAAGAGACTGTCCCGATAATGAGGGCGCACACGATTGCGGCTGCACCCCGCCGGAGGCTGCCGTATAGTGTGATCGCCCTCCTGCTCTGCGAACGACCATGCCCTCTGTCAAAGCCACTAGCCCCAGCCTGGACCTGACTGCCGACCTGCATAAATGGCGCGCTTTCATCGCCATCGCGGAATTAGGTAGCATCACGCGGGCCGCCTTGCATCTCGATCAAGACCAGTCCGTGCTCAGCCGCCGTATCAACGCGCTCGAGCGCGAGTGCAATGCGCGCCTGTTCAATCGTACCGGCCGCGGAGTGCATCTGTCGGAGGTCGGGCAACGGCTCTTTCCGCTGGTGCGAACGCTGCTCGATGATGCCGAACGCCTGGAACTCGAGGTCAACGGCCAGGCTCGCGAACCCGCAGGCGAGGTCAGGCTGGGCCTGCTGCCATCGACCGCGCATCCGATGATACGCAGGTTGTTCTCACGTTTGCGTAAACAATTTCCTAAAGTCCATCTGAGAATATTCGAGGGTTCCAGTGGGCAGATCGAAGAATGGCTCACCGATAGCCGGGTAGATATCGCGATTTTGTATCGTTAT
>Ga0182746_1002511_pt1 | contig 13916 bp, 10 predicted proteins | sample eDN3rd30CBELigOP_FD_128881 | JGI IMG/M metagenome (GOLD analysis project Ga0182746, IMG submission 128881) | Enriched Organic Plus compost microbial communities from Emeryville, California, USA - eDNA 3rd pass 30_C BE-Lig OP (version 2) (version 2) ... | reverse complement strand
GCCAGCGCCGGTCAGGAGCATCTCGACCGCGATGGCATCGCCAACGACAAGGCGGATTTCCGCTTCTATGCGGACCTGCGCTACATCGGCCAGGAGCACGCGATCCCGATTCCGGTGCGCTCTGCCGCCGACCTCACGGCGAATTTCGATGCGGTGCGCGCGGCGTTCGACAAGGAACACGACACCCGCTACGGCCAGTCGGCTCCCGATGAGTCGATGGAGATCGTCAACGTACGTCTTGTTGTCACTTCAGCACGCGAAGACACGTTGGCCGAGCGCTGGCTGATCGCGCCGTGGACGCCGGAAGAGGCAAACCGCGAGGACAGTTTCCGCGAGGTGATCTTCAACGATGCCGACAATCCGCAGCAGGCGCGCGTCGTGTGGCGTCCGGCGCTGCCGGCCGGCACGGTGATCGAAGGTCCCGCGGTGATCGAGGAGCCGAACTCCACCACGCTGATCCATCCGGGCGATGTCGCCACCGTGACCCACGCCGGCCACCTGCTCATCCAGATTGCGCTATGAGCGTCGCTTCTTTGATCAAATTGAGCGCCTCTCCGCTCCCCTCCCCCTTGTGGGGAGGGGTCGGGGGTGGGGGTGGCAGCTTAAAAGCTCACAACTTCGACCCCCCACCCCAACCCTCCCCCACAAGGGGGGAGGGAGTCGAGATGCTGTGCCGTAGTCGAACGAGATTGCCATGAAAAACACTCAGGCCGCCCATCCCATCACCGTTGAAGTCGTGCGCAACGCCATCGTCGCCTATGGCGACGAGATGGCGAATGCGCTCTGCAAGTCCGCCTACAACATGATGATCTACGAGGTGCGCGATTACTGCTGCGGCCTCATCGACATCCAGGGGCGGATGATCTCGCAGAACCGCGGTGGCCTGCCGATCTTCCTCGCCGATCTCGGCGTTGCAGTGGAGGACGGCATCAAGCGCTATGGTGTCGATGGGTTCGAGCCGGGCGACGTGCTGCTGATGAACCACGGCGGCGTCTGCGGCCAGCATCTCAACAACATGGTCGTCTATGCGCCGTGCTTCCATGACGGCAAGCTGGTCGGCTTCGCCGCCAACCGCGCGCACTGGGTCGATATCGGCGGCTCGCGCCAGGGTTTTGGTTCGGTCGCGACCACGGAGATCTTCCAGGAAGGCCTGCAGATCCGTTCGCTGAAGATCTACGAGGGCGGCAAGCGCAACGAGACGCTGTGGCAGATCATCCATGATAACGTCCGCTATCCGGATGCCAGCCTCGGTGACATGCGCGCGCAGATCGCCTCCTGCCAGCTCGGCGCCCGCCGCTATGCGGAGCTGATCAGCCGCTATGGCCAGGACACCGTCGAGACCTGCGTCGATGTGATCTGGGACCAGGCGGACCGCGCCGCCCGCGCCATCGTTGAGAAAATCCCCGATGGCGTCTACGAGGCCGAGAGCTTCCTCGACAACGATGGCCGCGCGCTGGACAAGCCGCTGCGCATCAAGGTCAAGGTGACCATTGCCGGCAGCAGGTTCTCGGTCGATTTCTCCGAGATGAACCCGCAGGTGCAGGGCCCGCTGAACTGCGGCAGCTCCGGCGGCATCGCCGCCGCCCGCGTCGCCTTCAAGGCGCTCACCTCGCCGGACCTCGACGTCAACGAAGGCTGCTTCCGCTCGCTTGAGGTCAATCTTCCCGAAGGCACCATGCTCAGCGCCAAGGGCTCGGCTGCGCTCGGCCTGTGGAGCATCGCGCTGCCGACGGTGATCGACACCATCCTCAAGGCGCTCGCGCCGGCGATCCCGGACATGGTGCCGGCCGCGCACAAGGGCGACATGGGCGGCTGTTCGTTCTATGGCTTCCGCGAGGACAACGGCGAACGCTTCCTGCTGATGAACATCTTCGGCGGCGGCTGGGGCGGCCGTCCTCATGAGGATGGCGAATCCGCCAGCGTCTCGATCTGCCAGGGTGACGTGCGCAACTCGCCGATCGAACTGCAGGAAATCAAATATCCCGTCATCATCGAGAAGCAGAGCCTGCGCCAGGACAGCGGCGGTGTTGGCAAACACCGTGGCGGTCTCGGCATCGAACTGACCTATCGCTGCCTGCAGAAATGCAAGGTCAACATCAACCTCGAACGCACCGTCACCCCGCCATGGGGCCTGCATGGGGGTGGCTCCGGCGCGATCAACCGTGCGGTGATCAATCGGGTGAACGGCACCGAGCAGGAGGTGAAGAAGGGCACCGAGATCGACCTCGAAGCGGGCGATCGCGTCACCTTCTGGACCGCCGGCGGCGGCGGCTATGGCGAGCCGAAGGCGCGCAGCCGCGAAGAACTTGCGCATGATGTCGCCGAGGGGCTTGTGTCAGCCGATGCGGCAGCGAAACTCTACGATTACAAGGTCCCGTCCGGCGTCGCAGCGTGAGGCAGCCATGATCACAGAAGACCGCAAGCGCAGACTGATAGAGGCGATGGGCGAGGCGGACCTCGATGTCCTCGTCGCCTACGGCAATGCCTGGCAGGGCGACTACATGCGCTATGTCGCCGACTTCGGCGTACTGGAAGGGCAGGCGATCGCGGTCGCGCGGCGCGATGGCGATATCACGCTCTATCTCGACAGTCCGCTTGAGGTGGAGCGCGCCAGGGTGGAAGCGCCGGCGCTCGACGTCGTCTATGCGCCGGACCTGATCCCGGAAGTCGAGAAGGTGATGGAGCGCGCCGGCAATGCCCGCATCGGCGCCGGCCCCTACAAGCTGCTGCCGCGCAGGCTGGCGTCGCGCAGCAAGGACTTGCGCCTGTCCGACGAGACCAGGTTCATCGACAAGCTGCTGATGAACAAACTCAAGTCGGAAGTCGATGCGGTGCGCAATGCCTGCCGTCTCGCCGATGAAGGCTATGAGGTATTCAAGAACGCCGCGCGGCCGGGCCGGCGCGATTATGAGCTGATCGCCGAGATCGAGGCGTTCTATCGTTCGCGCGGCGTCGACGACAACTTCATGATCATCGGCGTCGGTGGTCCCGAAGTGCGCGGCATGGCCCCGCCGAGCGGCAAGATCATGAAGAAGGGCGACCTCGTCACCACCGAGCTGACGCCCTGCGTCGACGGTTATTATGCCCAGATCTGCCGCACGCTGGTGCTGGGCGAGCCGAGCGCCGAGCAGCTTGCCGCCTTCGCAATCTACAAGGAGGCGATGGAGGCCGGCATCGCGACGGTGCGCGCGGGCGTGCTGTCATCGGATGTCGCCAAAGCCGAAAACGATGTGTTCCGCAAGCACGACCTCGGCATCTATGTCACCAACGAATATACGCGGGTGCGCGGCCATGGCGTTGGGCTGTTTGCTGACACCAAGCCGCAGATCCTCGAGGATATCCACCTTCCGCTGGAAGCGGGCATGACCTTGATCGTGCACCCCAACACCTACAATCCGAATGTCGGCTACATGGTGCTGGGCGACGTGGTAGCGGTGACCGAGACCGGCCATGAGCTGTTCACCCGCACACCGCGCGAACTGATCCGCGTGCCGGTGCAATAAGTGTTTGTTGCGAATATTCTCTGCGCCATCTCGGTCATTGTGTCTGTTTGATGCCGGGCGGTTCAGCGTACTCGGAGTGTTCCCTCCCCCCTTGTGGGGGAGGGTTAGGGTAGGGGGTCGAAGATGTTGTACTCCGCGCCTCGCAAACTTTGACCCCCACCCCCGGCCCCTCCCCACAGGGGGGAGGGGAGCGCGCCCTGCAAGCGGGGCCGTTGAGAACAGAATAATGGTTTGTTTGGGAGACATGACATGCGTCGCGGGCTGATGGCGTGGAATACCGATGAGCTGCCGCCGGAGATTCTCGGCGAGCGTCTGGTGCGCATGCGTCAGGCGATGGCGGCGAACGACATCGACGCGTTGCTGATCTATACGAACTTCCCGCGGCCTTCGGCGGTGGCCTTCCTCACCGCCTTCACGCCCTACTGGGCCGATGCGGTGCTCTATGTGCCGAAGACCGGCGAGCCGCTGTTCTCCACTGCGCTGTCGAAGCGCGTCGCCAAATGGATCAATTCGGTGAAGCCGGTCGGCGAACTGGTCTGCACGCCGAATCCGGGTGTCGAGGTCGCCAAGCGCATCGCTGCCGACACGGGCATCAAGACCGTCGGCATCCTCGAGATGGATGCGCTGCCGACCTATATCTACGACGATGTCGAGGCCGGAGCGCCCGGCGTGAAACTGGTCGAGGGCGGCAGGGCCTTCGCGCAGGCACGGCGCCTCATCGACGTGAGCGAGCGTGGTTTGCTCGCCCATGCCGGCACCATCGCCAGCGATGCGCTGAACGCGGTTGATCCCGCCACCATGCGTGACGCCGGTGCAGTTGTTGGCGCGGTGGAAAAGGCGGCGCGGCTCGCCGGCGCCGAGGAAGCCTATATCCACATCGCGCCGGACCTTGCCGCGAATGCAAGCTTCGCAAGGCTCTCCGGCGCGGCGCCGCTCGGCCAGCGCTTCGCCATCCGCGCATCGGTCGCCTACAAGGGCATCTGGGTGCGCCGCATCCGCACCTTTTCCACCGATGCCGCGGATGCCGCTCTTTGCGCCAAGGCCGATGCCTGGCTGGAAACGACACTGCTGGGGCTCAAGCCCGATACCGGCCTGAACGCACAGTTTGTTTCGGCAGCAAAGGCGGCAGGCGGTCCGCTTGAGTCGTGGCTCGCGGAAAGCTCGATCGGCTCCTATCCGCTCGAAGCCGTTGCATCATCATCCGCGGACAGCGTGACGCCGGACAACTCCATGCTGGTCGTTACCGTGAAACTTGCCTTGGGTGGCGCGCCCTGGGTCGGTGGCGCACCGGTGCTGGTGAGCAGCAGCGGCAACGCGCTGCTGGCGCAGCCGACAGATGCAGGCGCGGTCAGCTCTGCGGCTTAGCTCCGTAGCTGATTGTCAGCTTCAGCATTTGTCAGGCCCTGAATTCAACCAAGACGTTATTGCCGGCTTGACCTGGCAATCCATCGAAAGAAATCATTGATGATGATGGATGCGCGGGTCAAGCACGCGCATGACATCGTTGATGTTCAGCGCAACAAATATTGCTTGAGTTGTCGTTCCACAGCCTCTCCGCGATGTCATTCCCGCGAAGGCGGGAATCCAGTAAACACTGACGCTGGAGATAAATAGAACCTCACGGCGTACTGGGTCCCCGCCTGCGCGGGGACGACTCGGAGATTTGTGAAACGCCTCAAAACAGACTCTTCAACTCATCCCCGCCCGGCGATGATCTTCGCCAGTTCGGCCTCGAACTTCGCCTGATGGTCGGAGTTCTCGATCTCCCACTGTGCCGAATAGTGCGAGAGCTTGTGCCCCTGCAGCAGTTGTGAGGTCTTGGTTTCCTTCACGGGCAGATGGCCGCGCTGGGTCGCGTTCTCGAAGGCGAGCGCGCCCTCCTTGGTCTCGAGCCAGCTCAGGAACAGCTTGCCGGTGTTCGGGTTCTTGCCGAACTTGGTCAGGCCCGCATAGAGCAGCGACAGCGGCGCGGGATCGAGGATGACGATCTTCAGCGGCGCGCCCTTCATCACGATGCGCTGGGCCGAGTCATAGGCGCCGATGCCGATGTCGAGTTCGCCCGCGCCGACCGCCTGCGACACCTGATAGGTGCCGGGGAACAACCGCGGCTGCAATGCCGCGAATTTGCGGGCATAGTCGCGGGTCTTGTCCTCGCCATATACCGGCGCGAGGTAGAGAATGCCGGACGGCCGCTGCCAGATGCCGATGCGGCCCTTCCATTTCGGATTGAGCAGGTCTTCCCAGGTCTTCGGCGCGTCAGCTTCGCTCACCTTGCTGGTGTTGTAGACGCCGCAATTGATGGCTGTCGCGATCCAGACCATGTAGGGGCTGATAATCGCGGACTCCGGCACGCCCAGTTCCTTCCAGTTCACCTGCTGGAAGAAATCGCGGTTGACCACCTGCTGCACGGTCGATGCGCCGTTGAGATAGACGTCCGTGGTCGGACCGCCCGCAAGGCATTCCTGGATCAGGCGCGCCTGCTTCTGGGCGGACGGCAGCTCGATATATTCGGCCCTGGTGACGAAGGGATAGGACTTCTGGAATTCGCGCACGACGGCTTCGCCGTCCTCACGAGCGTAGCCATCATACCAGAGCAGTGCGCCTTCCTTCTTCGCGCCGTCGAGCACCGATTGCGGCACCTCGGCCTGGCCGGGGCGCGAACCGAGCAGTGACAACGCGGCTGCGGCGCTGACGCCTTTGACGACGTCGCGGCGATTGAAATGGTTCATGTCATTGTCCTCCCGACAAACGGCAATCAATCATTGTTCTGGAATTGAAGCCATGTTTTGCCATGGTCAAACCCGGCCTGACAATGACGGATCCATTCAAGGGCGGCGCAACATGTCCGTCGCCGCGGTATCGAGCAGGCCGTCCGTATCAACGACCACCTTGTAGTCATCCCGCGCCCGCGCCGCAGAGATATACCCCTGCCGCACATCGGAGGCGACCAGCGCCGGATCACGCTTGAGGGGATCGCCCCAGCCGCCGCCGCCGCCCGCCTTCATCACGATGCGCTCACCCGCCTTGATTGGGTGCCGATTCACCGCCGCCGCTTTGCGCTGGGCGCCATCGAGGCCAACGATATAGGCATCGTTCGGCTTGCCGTTGCCGCCGCCAAGGATGCCCCAGGGCGGCATCACCGTGCGCTGGCATTGGGTGTTGAGGAACATGTCGTTCTCGCTGCGCACGACGATCTCAAGGCCGAGCCCGCCACGATGTTCGCCGCTGCCGCAGCTCTCCTCCCACAAGGCGTGTTTGTCGACGATGATCGGGTAATAGGCCTCCTGCACCTCGATCGGCCCGTTGTGCACGTCGCCCTGGCAGATCGACACAGCAGCGCTGACGCCGTCGTGCTCCTTCTGGCCGCCCCAGCCGCCGCCGAAGATGTTCAAACAAATAAATGGGTGCCCGCGCCGCGGATCCTGTCCGAAGATGGCATAGCCTGACATGTCCCCCTTGTGCCCCGCGGGGATACGGTCGGGCATCGCCGGCGCGAGCGCCAGCAGGATGGTATCGATCACCGTGGGCAGCGACAGGCTCCAGCCGCCGAGCGGCGCCGGCCGCTTGGCGCTGAGCAGCTTGCCCGGCGGCAGTATCACCTTGAGCGGACGGAATTCGCCTTGCGTCGCGCCATGGCCGGGCGCGACCAGGCATTTGAACGCGACGCGCGCCGCCGCGATGCCGCCGGAGACGCCGGAATTGATCGGCCCGCGCACCTGGTCCGACATGTTGGAGAAATCGACCGTCATCTCGTCGCCGGCGACGATCACCTTGATGCGGATCGGCACCGGCCGGTCGCGGTCCACATAGTCGTTGTCGAGAAACGACTCGGCCTCATAGGTGCCGTCGGGGATGGCGCGGATCGCGGCGCGTGACAGCGCTTCGGCCTGGTCCCACATCGCATGGACGCAGGCGTGCACGGTGGCGGTGCCATATTTGGTGAACAGTTCGCCCAGCCGCCGCTCGCCGAGCTTGCACGCGGCTGTCTGCGCGCGCAGGTCGCCGAGGGAGGATTCCGGATAGCGGATGTTGTCGCCGATCAGCCGCAGCGCGTCGTCGCAGCGCTTGCCGGCGCTGTAGATCTTGATGGCGCGAAGCTGCAGGCCCTCGTCAAAGATGTTCTGGCTGTTGGTCGAGCCGAAGCCGGACGAACCCGCGCCGACATCCACCCAGTGCGCACGCACGGCAAGAAAGGCGAGCAGTTCGCCCTCGTGGAAGAACGGCGTGAAGATGACGATGTTGTTGAGATGCTGGCCGCACACTTCCGGGTCGTTGCTGATCAGCACATCGCCCGGCGCGAAGCCATCCTTGCCATGGATGTCGATGGCACCGGTAACGGCCGCGCCGAGATCGGCGAGGAAGATCGGCAGCCCGCCGGTATTCTGCGAGATGATGTTGCCTTCGGTATCGACGATGCCGGTGCAATAGTCGTGCACCTCGAAGATCATCATGTTGTAGGCGGTGCGCACCAGCACCGTCGCCATCTCGTTGGCATAGGCGATCAGCGCGCTGCGCACGACCTCGAGCGTGACGGGATCAACCGGTTTGGTCATGCGATCAGCTCCCGATGTCGATGATGATCGGCCCGGCCTCGTGCATGCGCGCACGGTCGCCGGGGTGGATGATGGTGGTGGAGACGAGTTCTTCGATCACGGCGGGGCCATCGATGATCTGGCCTGCGGCGAGGTCGGCGCGCTGATAGACCGGGCAGTCGAGCGCGCCCTGCGCGAACCAGACCTGTCGCTGGCGCGGCGTGCCATTCGCCGCGCCGTCGCCGGTCACGCGCGCGAAGCTGCCGGCATCGTCGGTGCCGAAGCGGCCGACGGCCGAGAGCCGCAGGTTGACGATCTCGACCGGCTCTTCCGGCGCAGCGTGCTGATACTGCGCGTGATGCAGCTCATCGAAACTCTTGCGCAGCGCCTGCATCGCCGCGGCATCGAGGCTTCCGCTCATCACCGGCACCGAGAGCGTGTATTCCTGCCCGCGGTAGCGCATGTCCATGGCGCGCGTCATCACCGTGGTGGCTTGCGGCACGCCGTCGCGCTGCAGCGTCGCCTGCGCCTCTTCCACCATGCGGGCGAACACGCCGTTGACGTCGTCGATATCGAGGCCGGCCAGCGGCCGGATACTGGTCTGCACCAGGTCGTGACGCACATCCGCATGCAGCATGCCGACCGCGGAGAAGGTGCCTGGCAGTTCCGGCACGATCACACGCGGGATCGAGAGCTCGCGCGCGATCGCCGCGCCATGCAGCGGGCCGCCGCCGCCTGAGACAACCATGGCGAAGTCGCGCGGATCGTGTCCCTTGGCGACGGACACCTCGCGCACCGCCAGCGACATCTTGGCATCAGCAATCCGCACGATGCCGAGCGCGGCCTGCTCGATCGTCATGTTGAGCGGCTTGGCGATCTTTGTCTCAACCGCCGCACGCGCCTTGGCGATGTCGAGTTTCATGTCGCCGCCAAGGAAGTTCGCGGCATCGAGCCGGCCGAGGATCAGGTTGGCGTCGGTCACGGTGGGCTCGGTGCCGCCGTTGCCGTAGCAGGCCGGGCCGGGAGTCGAGCCGGCGCTGATCGGGCCGACTTTCAGCCCGCCCGCCGCGTCGATCCAGGCAATGCTGCCGCCGCCGGCCCCGACCTCGACGATATCGACCACCGGCAGCAGCATCGGATGGCCCTGGTCATAGCCGCCGATGTGATAGCCGGTGACGACGCGGGTCTCGCCATCGGTGACCAGGCTGGTCTTCGCCGTGGTGCCGCCCATGTCGAACGAGATCACGTCCGGCGTGCCAAGGAAGCGGCCGAGCCGCCCGCTGCCGATCACGCCGGCAACGGGGCCGGACTCCATCATCGCCACCGGGCGCGTCTTGGCGACAGCCGACGACATAGTGCCGCCGTTCGACTGCATGATCATGAAGTGGCCGCCGAAGCCGGCATCGCCCAGCGCATGTTCGATATGGCCGATATAGCGCGACACCACCGGCGCGACATAGGCGTTCAGCGCCGTGGTCGAGGTGCGTTCGTATTCACGGAATTCGCGCAGGATCTGATGCGAGAGCGAGACGAAGCAGTTCGGGAATTCCTCGCGGATGATTTCGCCGGTGCGGATCTCGTGCGCCGGGTTCGCATAGGCGTGCAGATAAACGACGGCGATCGAGACAGCGCCCTTGGCCTTCAGCGCCCTTGGCCTTCAGCGCCCGCACTGCCGCGCGCACGGCATCCTCGTCCAGCGGCGCGCGCACCGCGCCGTCCGCGCCCAGCCGTTCGTTCACCTCGTAGCGGAAGTCGCGCGGGATCAGCGGCACCGGCCGCTGATAGGCGAGGTTGTAGGCATCCGGGCGGTTGCTGCGGCCGATCTCGTAGACGTCGCGGAAGCCCTGGGTGGTGATCAGCCCGGTCACCGCGCCGCTCTTCTGGATCACCGTGTTGATGGCGATGGTCGAGCCGTGGATGAAGAACTCGAACTCCGGCAGATTCACCTGCGCCTTGCGCACGCAGTCGAGCACGCCGCGGGCGAGGTTGTCATAGGTGGTCAGGCTCTTGGTATAGGAGATCCGGCCATCGCCGTGGAGAGAGACGAGATCAGTGAAAGTCCCGCCGATATCGATCGCGACGCGTACACTCATTCCCAACCCTTGATGTTTACTGTTGTTGCGTGCGCCAGAACGAGGCGCGCTTCTCCGCACGCCGCACCACTTCATTGAGAAAGACGGCCATCAGCGCCAGCGCGCCGACCAGCGTGAAGGTCGCGGACGGGTCGAAACTCTCCGAAAACAGTTTTGTGTAATAGCCGATGCCGCCAGCTGACACATACAACTCTGCCAGCAGCACGCCGAGCAGCGTGCCGGACATCGCCAGCCGCAGGCCGGCAAACAGGCTGGGCGTGAGATGCGGCAGCACGACGCGACGGAAGATCTGCCGCCGGTTGGCGCCCATGGAATGCGCGGCGGTGAGAAGCGCGGCCTCAAGCGTCTGCAGCCCGGCAATCACATTGAGGATGATCGGAAAGATGCCGTGGGTGACGCCGAAGGCGATTTTCGAACCGGCACCCACGCCGAAGTAAAGCACGAATAGCGGCAGGATCGTCACCTGCGGAATGGAATAGAGCAGCAGCACTAGCGGCAGCGCGCTGCGCAATGTGAATTTGTGCATGCCGATCGGGATGGCGATCAGCACGCCCAGCACGACCGAGATGGCGAAGGCGAGCACCAGTTCGTAAAAGGTATCCCACAATGCGCCGAGCACGCCGGGATTGCCCAGCACGCGTGGAATGGCCTGGATGATGGCCGAGGGCGGACTGAGGAAATCCGGGTCCATGATGGTATGGCCGGAGATTTCCCACAGCGCGACGAGCGCAATGCAGATCACGAGCCGCGCCGCGCCCGGCCGCAGCAGGAAATAGTCACGCAGCCGCGTCATCGGCGACAGCGAGGGCACCTCCGGCATCGATGTGCTGACGCTGGTCATTGCCGCGCCTCCACCGGCGTGAAGTGGCGCTGCAGCCGCGTGAGGCTGACGTTGAGCAGGCCGGCGATGATGATGACGAAGACGATATAGGCGAACATCTCCGCCATGTTCATGCCCTCACCCAGCCGCACGATGCGGGTGCCGAGGCCGCGCAGGCCGGCGATCTGCTCGCTGGCGAGGATCGAGAGGAAGGCGACGATCGCACCCATGCGCAGGCCGGTGACGATCACCGGCAGCGCTGCGGGAAACAGCACGCGGCGGAACAGTTGCTGCTCGTTCGCGCCCATGGCGCGCGCCACGGTGACGAGGCGCTGATCGACATTGGCGACGGCACCGATGGTGTTCAGCACGATCGGGAAGAAGGCGTAGGTCGCGCCGAATGCGATCTTTGAGGGGATATCGATGCCGAAGAACAGAATGAAGATCGGCAGGAAGATGATGACCGGAATGGCGAACAGCCCGGCAATCAGCGGCTCGAGCACGGTGGTTGCGTAGCGCGAGCGGCCGATGAGATATCCGAGCGTTAGTCCGACCGTGGAGGCGATGGCGAAGGCGCTGATCACCTCGACGACGGTGACCCAGAGATTGGCGTAGAGCGTGCTGCTCTGGATGATCTGGACGAACTTCACCGCCACCAGCCGGATCGGGGGCAGGAAGATCGGGCTGACGATGTCGTTCTGGGTGACATAGTCCCACACCGCCAGCACGCCGAGCACGAAGCCGACACGGACGATCAGCGCCACCCAGTTGAAGCCGCCGGGTTTGGTCATGGCAGCCTCGCGTCTTGTCGAGGCCTCGTGTCCCGGACGCGGTGCACCGTGTAACGGTGCGACGCAGAGCCGGGACCCATTCTCAAGGATTGCAAAGAAGGAGAGTGTGGGTCCCGGTTCTGCGGTGCAGGACTGCGTCCCGCACCGCGCCCGGGACACGAGCTCAGTGGGTGGGACTCGCTCACAGCTTCGCCTCCGTCTCCACCACACCGAGCGCGGCGCGGCGTTCGCGGGCGCGCGCTGCGGCCTTGCCGACGAAGCCGCCGACGGTCTTCTCGATCTCGGCCCGCAGCAGGGCGTAGAGCTCGTTGCGCTGGTCGGCGAAGCGAACCGACGCCATGAAGGCGGGATCGCGCGGATGCGCCTCGTTCACGTCGATCATTGCCTTGATCTCGGCCGGCCGCGCCGTCATCACCGCGATGCGGTCGGAGAGGAACACGGCTTCCGACAGGCTGTGCGTCACCAGAATGATGGTCTTGTTGGTGGCGGCGAGCAGCGCGGAAAGCTCTTCGCCCAGATACATGCGGGTCTGTTCGTCGAGCGCCGCGAATGGTTCGTCCATCAGCAGGATGTCGGTCTTGAGCGCGAGCGCGCGCGCCAGCGAGGCGCGCTGCTTCATGCCGCCGGACAACTGATGCGGATAATTGTTGGCGAAGTCGTTGAGGCCGACGGCTTCGATCGCCTCCTCGGCGCGCGCCTGCCGGTCTGCTGCCGGCACGCCCTGGAATTCGAGCGCGACCTTGATGTTGCCGAGCACCGTGTCCCAGGGGAACAGCGTGTTCTCCTGAAACACGAAAGCGATGTCCTGTGGCGATGGGCCGTTGACGGTCTTGCCGTTGACCTTCACCTCGCCGGAGGTTGGCTTCACCAGACCGCCGATGATGTTGAGCAGTGTTGTCTTGCCGCAGCCGCTCGGCCCGAGGAAGCAGAGCAACTCGCCGCGCCGCACCTCCAGCGAGACGTTGTTGAGGGTCGAGACGATGCTCTGGTCCGGGCGGACGTAATGATGCGAAACGCCCGCGACCGACACCGCCGCCGATTGGGGCGATGACATAACCGCGGTTGCTCTGGCCTCGGCCATCCGTGCGCTTCCTTCCCGATTTTAGAGTGGCTCCCTTATCAAGGAACCGCACCCCTTTTGTCTGGGAGGGGCTTTCCATTCACTCCGGCGTCTTGCCCGCGAAGGCGGGCATCCAGTAATCCGTGTCGTTGCGAAGAGTCCCGGAGACGACCGCCGGTATCTCTTCGCGAATGCCTGCGTTTACCGGGGCCCCCGACTGCGCGGGGACGACGGATACGGCGATGTCCAGTCAACGTGCTGCTCTCTCAGTCCCTCCCAGCAGAATGTTGTCAGCCATCATCTGCAAGGCGCGATGACGATCCGAGCATTTTTGCAAGTGTTGGCCCAACCTCGTCCAGATGGTCGAGCACAGTCGCGCCAGCCTGCCGCAACGCCTTGATCTTGCTTTCAGCGCTGCCGGAATGCGCGGATACGATAGCGCCGGCGTGGCCAAAACGCATCCCCTGGCGCGCATGCTGGCCGCCGATCAGCGCCACCAGCGGCTTGGTATAGGCGCCGTCGCGGATCGCCTCCGCCGCGCCTTCCTCGTTGACGCCGCCGATCTCGCCATAGGCGACGACCGCGTCGGTCTCATCATCCTTTTCAAACAATTCCAGCAGCGTCCGCCAGGACGTGCCGATGAAGGCATCGCCGCCGACGCCGATCGCCGTGCTGACGCCGAAGCGGGATTTCATCAGATAATAGGCCAGCGTCATGGTGTTCCCGCCGCTGCGGGAGATGATGCCGATCCGGCCCGGGCGGAACGCGGTGCGCATCATGTCCAGCCGCCCGCCCAGCCCGCCGAGCGAGGCCTTGCCGGGACTGAGGACGCCCGGGCTGTTCGGCCCGATCACATGGGCCCCGGCCCGGCGGGCATGGGCGATGACGTCCAGCGTGTCGTGGTGCGGCAGCCGTTCCGGCATCAGGTGGATCAGCTTCATGCCGCTGGCGATGGCTTCGAGGCAGGCGTCCTTGGCCGCCACGGGCGGCACGATGACGAGGCTGGCCGACAGCTTCGGATGGGCGCGCTTCGCCGCCGCCACGGTGTCGTAGATCGGCACGCCTTCGCGGAACATCTCGCCGCCGCGGCCGGGTGTCACGCCCGCGACCACCTTCG
>Ga0182746_1002510_pt1 | contig 13919 bp, 9 predicted proteins | sample eDN3rd30CBELigOP_FD_128881 | JGI IMG/M metagenome (GOLD analysis project Ga0182746, IMG submission 128881) | Enriched Organic Plus compost microbial communities from Emeryville, California, USA - eDNA 3rd pass 30_C BE-Lig OP (version 2) (version 2) ... | reverse complement strand
CGATGTCCGTTCCGCGCAGTCCCCAGGGCCGCCCGGTCTTTCTGCAGGCCGGGTCGTCCGGTCGTGGCCGGGATTTCGCCGCGCGTTGGGCCGAACTCGTTTTCAGTTCGCCGGCGACGAAGGCCGATTCACTTGCCTACACGACGGATCTGCGAAACCGGATGAACACATTTGACAGGCCGCCGGAGCATTGCGCGGTGTTGCCCTCGATTTCCGCTGTTGTCGGAGAGACGGAATCGATTGCGAAAGAGAAGGCGGAATTCCTCGAATCGCTAGTCGATCCCGAACTCGTTCTCGCACAGAACTCCAATGTCAGCGGTGCCGACCTCAGCAAGGTGCAGACGCAGCAGGACATCACCGCGTCTGCCGGAAAGCAGGGCGTGCAGGGGCATCGCGACAGGTTCGAGCAGACGGCACGTGCGAAGGGCATCAGTTTCAGCGAGGCTATCCGGAAACCGCGGCCTTTGCTGACCGGCACGCCGTCAATGATTGCCGACTACATGGAAGACTGGTTTCAGAGCGGAGCGTGTGACGGGTTTGTCGTGCCTGCCGCCGTCCATCCCGCGACCTTTGAGGATTTCGCCCGTCTCGTCGTTCCAGAACTGCAGCGGCGCGGCCTGTTCCGCACGGAATATTCCGGCCAAACCTTGCGGGAGAATATCCGGGACAACGCGTAGGCTCGAAGTTCCTACTTCGCAGCCTTCTGTCCGGCGCGTCGCGGTTCTGCCGTTGCGGGCACATCGGCGAAGGTGATCTCCGCTGCGGCGCAGGCATTCATCACATGCTGGACCGCAGCCTGCCGCGCATCCTCGCGCTGGTGCTTCTCGATTGCCGTGGCAATCCTGGTCATCTCGACGGCGCTTTCGCGGGCGCGGCCGGTGCGGGACATCGAGCGCCGTCGAAGGAACGCGATTCGCGCCACCAGACCCTGCGCCAGCTCATAAAGAATCTGGTTTCCCGCCGCGCTCATGATGATCTCATAGAAACGGCCGGCCTCGGCGACGCGGCCGTCGGCGTCATCATGCTTGACCGCATCCTTGAAACGCCGGAGAGCGGTCCTGAGTTCTGCGATCTGTTCGCTGGTGCCATTGGCGGCGAAAAGCGCTGCAGCCTCGCCTTCGAGCAGGGCGCGCGCCTCGTAGATCTGCTTGGCCTCGGCCCAACTCAGCACCCGCACGATGGGGCCGCGATTCGGAACAATCTCGATCAGCCGCTCTGCCTCCAGGCTTCGGAGCGCCTCCCGGACCGAGGTGCGGCTGATGCCCAGCAATTCGCACAGATTGGCCTCGACCAGCCGCTGGCCTGGGCTGAATACCCCCGCAAGAATCGCGTGCCGCAGCTTCTGCACCGCGCTGCTTTGCACTGTCGTGTGCAGTATCTTCAAATCCATCATCGGAAGCGTATGGCCCTGAATGACAAAAGGTATTGTTTCAATCTTGTCAGGCAACTTTTTCATAGCACATCAGTGAATGTGGGAAAGCCGGGGCGCGATCCTTGCATCGTATTTCCGGGTGTTTATCCCCGCACGGAATTTCGCCGGCAGGTCACTGCTCGGGAAATCCCGGATCGGCGCTGGACGACGATGTAACGTACTTGTCTATTGCCAGATTGTCTGACAATACTCCACGCTGATTTCAACGATTTACCTGGGTACCCGCGTGCAGCTTCGGATTCGCCGGCTTTTCACCATTGTCGATCACAAAATGGAAGAGGAGGGCCGCCAGGATGGCGGTGGCCCGTTGCGTCGGGTGGCGGGCGTCGCGATCGTCCAGAATCCGTTTTTCGGCAAGGGCTATGTCGAGGACATGTCGCCTGCGATCGAAGCCAGCAGTGAGGTGGGACAGCAGCTGGCGGAGATTGCCGTTTCCGCGATGGGTGGGCTGAAGGTCCAGAGCTACGGGAAAGGCGGCATCGTCGGGCTGGGAGGGGAGCAGGAGCACGTCAACGCCATGCTCACGACCACCTTTGCCGAGCCGTTGCGGGCCTGCGTGGGCGGTGGCGCGGCCTGGATTTCCTCCTTCACGAAGCGCGGCGCTCCCGGAACATTGATTGATATTCCGCTGGCGCATAAGGACGCCCTTTATGTCAGGTCGCACTACGACGGCATGACCGTGCACCTGCAGGAGGCGCCGCTCGCGGACGAGGTCGCGTTGATCGTCTGTCTTGCGAACAGAGGCAGGATCAACGCGCGCGTCGGCGGCCTGAAGGTGACGGATATCGTCGGCAAGGATGGACAGCGCTGAACTGAGCGAGGAGCAGCTTTATGAAGTGCGCGATCGTCAATCTCGCCGGTGTCGTGACGGGCGATTTGTACAACCCCTACCTTCAGGCCGATGCGATCCTGATGGCGGATGGGCGGATTGAAACCGTCGGCTCGCTTGGGGCCGCGGAGGTCGAGAGCTGCGATGTGGTTGTTGATGCGGGAAAGACGATTGCGGCGCCAGGCCTGATCGACAGCCATGTTCATATCACCTTTGGCGACTACACGCCGCGTCAGCGCACGGTCGGCTTTCTCGAAAGCTATGTGCATGGCGGCGTCACGACGTCGATCACGGCGTCGGAAGTCCACGTTCCCGGCCGGCCGACTCATCCGGCCGGCGTCAAGGCCCTGGCGATTGCCGCAAGAACCAGCTTCGAGACATTTCGTCCCGGCGGCATGCGCGTTCACGCGGGATCGATCCTGCTTGAGCCGGGGCTGACAAAGCAGGATTTCGATGAGCTTGCAGCGGCGGGAGTGTGGCTTGCCAAGGCGGGCTTCGGTGCCTTTGCCACACCCTTTGAATATGCGCCCTATGTTGCGATGGCGCGCGACGCCGGCATGATCACGACAATGCACACCGGCGGATCATCGATTCCGGGGTCATCCGGTATTTGGGCCGAACATGTGCTGGCTTCAAATCCGCATGTTTCATTCCATGTCAACGGCGGACCCGTCGCGATGCCTGAGGAGGGTTTCGCACGCCTGGTCAATGAGAGCAAAGTCGCGATGCAGATCTGCACGGCGGGCAACCTGCGGACCGCCTTGCTCACGGCCAAGCTGTTGCAGGACACCAACCAGCCGGAACGGCTGATCATCGGCACGGATACGCCGACCGGGAGCGGCATCATGCCGCTCGGGATGTTCTATACGATCAGCCATCTCGCCAGTCTTGGCGGCATGGACCCGGCGGTTGCGATTGCCGCGGCGACGGGCAGCAATGCGCGAGTCTACCGGTTGAATTCCGGTGTGCTTGCTGCGGGACGCGATGCCGATGTGATCCTGCTCGACGCGTGCGCCGGCGGTGCACACGACGATGCGCTATCTGCGCTGTCTTACGGCGATATTCCCGCCGTCGGGGCCGTCTTCACCGGCGGCATGCCACGCTTTGTGGGCCGCAGCCGCAACACGCCCGCGACAACGCGCAAAGTGAAGGTCGCCGCCTGCCGCTTGCCGATGGATTTTTCCGGATCTCATCACTAGAGCATGATCCCGAAAGTAAACGCCGGCTTTCGGAAAACATCATGCTTGAACAACGCAACGGGCAACGAGGCTGATTCAACGAAGTTGGATCAGCCTCTCATTGCTTGAGGCAGTCCTTCGTCGCCGCGCGAAAAGATTCAAACAATTTATCAAGGCATTGCGAGCCGACCGTCAGGAGATCGAAGTCCTGGCCATAGCGCAGCCAATCGGCCCACAAGCCTCGCATCATGGAGGCGTAGACTCTGGCCGCTGTTTCGGCAGGCCAATTGACATGCAGGGAGCCATTCTCACTGGCTATGGTGAAAAGACGGACCAGGCTCGTCCGCATCACGAGATCCGCATCCTGCTGGCGTTTGAGGGCCTCCACCATCTCGCCAACGTACTCGCAACGGAACAGCAGGATCGCATAGACCCTTTGGCGCCGCACATCCGCCGTGATGATTTTCAGGCAATCCACCGAGATCTGCTGGATCAGCCCGAGGGGATCGGGATGGCTGTCCGCTGCGGCCTGCTCAATGATGTCTTCCTGAGGGAGCCGCACACGTTCGTGCAACGCGCGGAACAGATCGACCTTGTCGGAAAAGTGCCAGTAGATCGCGCCGCGCGTCACGCCCGCTTCCTCTGCGATTTGCTCGAGCGATGTCTTGGCGACCCCACGTTCGAAGAACAGCAGTTCGGCCGCATCCAGGATCTTCACCCGGGTCTCTTCCGCTTCGGCCTTGGTCTTCCGCGCCACTGAAATGCCTCTTTACATACGATAATGTATGTATATACCGTGCGTCGCACAATGAAAACCAGCAATCTCGGGCGGTGGCCCTGAGCAGCGGATCTTTGCATGTCCCTCAGTCGAAAGAGCACTTCGCGATTGGTTGCGCTTCTTGGCGCTTTCGGCCTTGTCGCGTGCGAACAGGGAACCGCCCAGCCGCCCGCTCCACCCCCTCCCAGCGTGACGGTTTCGGAGATCAAGGCCGTACCGGTTCCGCTCCGCTTTCAGTATGCGGGGCGGGTTGCCGCGTTCAGGGAGGTCGAGGTCCGCGCCAGAGTCTCCGGTATCCTTCAGGAGAAGTCCTTTGTGGAGGGTGCGCCGGTCAAGGCGGGCGCCATCCTGTTTCGTATCGATCCCGCGCCTTATGAGGCTGAACTCGCGCGCGCGAAGGCGCAACTGGCCGAAGCCCAGGCCCAGGTGTCCCGCACCCAGCGGGACGCGGAACGCGCGACGACGCTGTTTGAAAAAAACTACGGCAGCGAGAAAGCGCGCGACGATGCGGTCTCCGCACATGAGCTGGCGAAAGCCAGTCTGGCTGGCGCGGAAGCTCAGGTGAAAACAGCGGAGATCAATCTCGGCTACACGACCATTACCGCCCCGATCGACGGGGTCACGAGCCTGCGGGTTTTGCCGGAAGGCAGCCTTGTCGGCACCGGCTCGAACGACAGCCTGCTCACGCGCATCAGCCAGCTCGATCCGGTCTACGTCTACTTCTCATTCACGGACACGGAAGCAACGGAGATCCGCCAGTTGCTGGAATCTGGCCGGGGGACCGGGCCTGCGAACGGGAAGCTTCAAGCCAGGGTCAGCTTTGGTGACGGCCAAAGCTACGACCAGGTCGGTTACGTCGATTTCACCGACAGCAGTGTTGATCTGCAGACCGGCACGATCCGCGCGCGGGCCGTCATTCCCAATCCGGGCAACCGGCTGCGTCCGGGGCAATTCGTGCGGGTCTCGATCGAAGGAATCACCCGGCCTGACACCATCGTCGTCCCGCAGGCTGCGGTGATGCAGGGTCCGCAGGGGCAGTTCGTCTATGCGGTGGATGGGGAAAGCAAGGCCTCGATCCGTCCGATCACGATCGGCAGGGAAGTCGCTGATGGTTGGATCGTCGAAAAGGGGCTGAAGTCGGGCGACAAGATCGTCACCGAGGGCGTGATCAAGGTGAAGCCGGGCGGGCCTGTCACGGTCAGCACCGCATCGGATGCGGGACTGCCGGTCAAGGCTGCGCAGCGATGAGCACCAATCCATTCATTGACCGGCCGGTTCTGGCGGCCGTGATCTCGATTGTGCTTGTGCTGGCCGGCATCGTCTCCATGCGGGCGCTGGCGGTCGAGCAGTATCCTCAGATCGTGCCGCCTCAGGTCGTGGTTCAGGCGACCTATCCCGGCGCAAGCGCTGAGACGGTCGCCCAGACCGTCGCGGCGCCGTTGGAGCAGCAGATCAACGGCGTCGAGAACATGCTCTACATGCAGTCCACGAATTCCAGCGTGGGCACCATGCGTCTCACGATCACCTTTCAGATCGGAACCGACCCGGACCAGGCGACCATCAACGTCAACAACCGGGTGCAGCGCGCGATATCCACCTTGCCTGCGGAAGTGACGCGCCAGGGCTTGATCGTCAACAAGCAGTCAAGCTCGATCCTTGCGCTGATCACCATGTCGGCAACGGATTCCCGTTATGATTCCATCTACATCAGCAACTATGCGCTTCTGAATGTGATCGACGAGTTGAAGCGCGTTGATGGTGTTGGTGATGCATCGCTGTTCGGCGCCAAGAACTATTCGATGCGGATCTGGCTGCGCCCTGACAAGCTGGCGCAGTACAATCTCACACCCGGCGACGTGGCAGTCGCAATTCGCGAACAGAACGCGCAGTTTGCCGCCGGGCGTTTCGGCGAAGAGCCCTCCCACAGTGATCTTGCCTTCACCTATTCGGTCAATACCGAAGGACGGTTGCCCGACGCCAAGGCGTTCGAGGACATCATTATCCGATCGGATTCCAACGCGGCTGCTCTGCGGCTGCGGGATGTTGCCAGGATAGAACTGGGCGCCCAGAATTATTCCTTCACCGCGACGCATAATGGTACGCCGACTGTTCCGATCGGTGTCTATCTTCAGCCCGGCGCCAACGCGCTTGGAACGCTCGACGCCGTGAAGGCGCGTATGGCTGAACTCGAGAAGGCCTTTCCGCAGGGAGTAGCCTATTCGATTCCTTTCGATACGACGCGGTTCGTCAGGGTTTCGATCGAGGAGGTCGTCAAGACCTTTATCGAGGCGATGGTGCTTGTCATCATCGTGGTCTTCATCTTCCTGCAGAACTGGCGCGCCACCCTTATCCCGATCCTGGCCGTGCCGGTGTCGATCATCGGCACCTTTGCAGGAATGTATGTTCTGGGCTTCTCGATCAATCTGCTGACACTGTTCGGTCTGGTGCTGGCCATCGGCATTGTCGTGGACGACGCCATCGTCGTGCTCGAAAACGTCGAGCGCATCATGACCAAGGAGAAGCTGCCGCCACGGCAGGCCGCCATCAAGGCGATGCAGGAGGTCACCGGTCCTGTCATCGCCATTGTGCTGGTGCTCTGCGCCGTGTTCCTGCCGGTCGCCTTCATGGGTGGCCTGGCCGGCGAAATGTACCGCCAGTTCGCCGTCACCATTGCCGTCTCGGTGACGATTTCGGGCATTGTCGCTCTGACGTTGAGTCCGGCTCTTTGCGCGCTCATCCTCAAACCTGGACATCAGGAGCCGGCCGCGCCGTTCCGCTGGTTCAACCGCGTTTTTGACCGGATCACCGAAGGCTACACCGCAGGCGTGCGCTTTATCCTGCGCCGCGCGGTGCTGGGCGTGACGCTGTTTGCCCTGCTGGCAGGTCTGGCGGGGCTGTTGTTCTTGCGGATCCCCGGTGCTCTGGTTCCCGATGAGGACCAGGGCAATGTGTTTGTGGTGGCGTTGCTGCCGCCGGCTGCCTCGTTGACACGGACTCAGAACGTCATGAGCACCGTGAACAAGAGCATCATGGAGCAATCCGCGGTCAGCGATGTGATCAGCTTCTCCGGATTTGACCTGCTGGCGGGTGTGCAGAAGCCCAGCGCGGGCGTCTCCTTCGTGCAGTTGAAGGATTGGTCGGAACGCAAGGATCCGTCGCAGAGCGCAGCCGCGCTGGTGCCCGTCTTCATGCGGCTCAACGGCCCCGTCAAGGACGCCATGGTGCTTGCCTTCACGCCGCCGCCGATCATGGGCATGAGCAATACCGGCGGCTTTGAAGCCTTCGTGCAGGATCGGGTTGGCGCCGGACCGCAGGCGCTCGTTCAGGCCACCCAAAGGCTCGTTGAGGCGGCTGCGAAGCGACCGGAACTGACCGGCGTGCAGACGACGTTCGTCAGCAATGTTCCCCAGTATCAGATTCATCTCAACCGGGACAAAGCCAAGGCGCTGGGCGTGCCGATCTCCTCGATTTTTGAGACGATGCAGAGCACGTTTGGCAGCCTCTATGTGAACGATCTGACGCTGTTCGGCCGAAACTATCAGGTCAATCTTCAGTCCGAGGCGAATTTCCGCGAGCGCCCGGAAGACCTCAAGCAGGTCTTCGTGCGATCGGATTCCGGCAGCATGGTGCCCATCGATACGCTCCTGCGTGTCGAGCGGATCATCGGGCCTGACCAGATGGATCGTTTCAATGCGTTTCCCGCCGCCAAGATCCTGGGCAATCCCGCTTCGGGTTACTCATCCGGGCAGGCGATTGCGGCCATGCGAGAGGTCGCCAGCGAGGCGCTGCCGGATGGCTACCAGATTGCGTGGACCGGCTCCGCGTATCAGGAAATCGCGACCGGCGGCACGGGCGGACAAGCGCTGATCTTCGGACTGATCATGGTCTTCCTCATCCTGGCCGCGCAATACGAGCGCTGGTCGTTGCCACTCGCTGTGGTGCTGGCCGTGCCGTTTGCGTTGTTCGGCGCACTGGTTGCGATCTGGCTGCGGGGATTGAACAACGACATCTACTTCCAGATCGGCCTGGTGACCCTGATCGGCCTTGCGTCCAAGAACGCAATTCTGATCGTGGAGTTTGCGGTTCTCAAACGCCGGGAAGGTCTGAGCGCCATGGAGGCGGCCGCGGAGGGTGCGAGGCTCCGCTTTCGCCCCATCGTCATGACGTCGCTGGCCTTCATCCTCGGATGCGTGCCGCTGGCGATGTCGACGGGCGCTGGCGCTGCCAGCCGTCATTCGATCGGAACCGGTGTGATCGGTGGCATGCTGGCCGCCACCTTCATCGCTGTTTTCTTTATCCCGCTGTTCTACCGGCTGATTTCCGCAAGGGAATCCGAGCGGAAAGCAACTGAAGCCGATGTCCATGCAGAGAGTACGAGCTGATCGCTATCCATAATCACCGGTGAGCCTTGCTCAATTCGGGATCGTGATCAGCTCATTTGACTCCGCAATGATATCCGGCAGCCAGCGACTGCTTTCATGCTGCTTCACTTTGGTGTGATGCCGGGGCGGCGGACGTCTCACTGTGCGTCCGGCATCCGGTCCGGATGCGCGCCCTCATCGGGCTTTTAAACGCTTCGTTGCGCAGACCCATAACTGGCCTGCCGCCGTCTGCGGATTGCTCATTCGAACATGCGAGGGCTGACATGCCGTGGTTGCGTGGCGGCTCCTCTTGAGGAAACACAATGCGTTCATACCATAAGCATGCTTACGATATGGCGCTCCGATGGAAGCAAATTCATCAAACCTGGGCTTTCTCCTGCATGACGTTGCAAGGCTGCTGCGCAAGCGGTTCGAGCAGCACACGCGGGGATCTGGCCTGACCCGGTCCCAATGGCAGGTGCTGGCGTATCTGGCCCGATGCGAAGGCATCAATCAGGGTGGCCTGGCTGAACTCTTGGACATCAAGCCGATCACGCTTGCTCGCATCATTGACAAGCTTGAGTCCCTGGGACTCGTCGAGCGCCGCGCGCATCCTTCCGACAAGCGAATCTGGCTGCTTCATCTCACGCCAGCCGCGCATCCGAAGATGACGCAACTCCGTAAACTCGGAGATCTCACCCGCAAGGAGGCGCTGACCCAGGTCTCCGAATCCGACCAGCAGGACCTGTCGAGGATATTGCAGGTTCTGAAAACGAATCTGACGGACGCATGCCGTGCGCCAGTCGTGGCAAGAAAAAGAGAAAATCATGGCTAGTCCGAACGATAGCAATGCAAACAATCGCAGTGCAGAACCCGAAGAGACTGCGCGTCGCGTCCACGACGGCAATGTTCGTCATCTGGCGCGCAGTTCCCATGAGGCCAGGGAGCAGGCCGACGCCGTGGGGCCGGCAGAACTGGAGTCGAAGTCGCCACCTCTTGAAGGCCGCAGGCCGGAGATCAAGCCGATTGCCCCAGCGGCTGTTGCAGCCGGGGAAGACCCCGCTGGACCGAAGACCTCGCGCCTGCGTCTTGTCCTGTTTGCGCTCCTGCCGATAGCTCTTATTGCCGGCGGGTATGTTTATGTGACCGGCGGCACGATCATGTCCACGGACAACGCCTATGTGCAGGCCGACACGGTCGGGGTGTCGACCGACATCTCCGGCATTGTCAGCCAGGTGTCCGTTCACGACAACCAGCAGGTGGCGGTCGGGGATGTTCTGTTCAAGCTTGATGATCTTCAGTTCCGGCTGGCGCTGGATCGTGCGGAAGCCCAGCTCGAGACGACGAGAAACGATCTCAAAGCGCTTCAAACCAGCTACAAGGATACCCAATCGCAGATCGAGCAGGCGAAGGCGGATATCGACTTCAACACCGCCAATTTCAAACGTCAGCAGCAGCTGGCCGCGAACAGCTATTCGCCACAGGCGACTCTTGATGCGTCGTATAACACGCTTCAGGCAGCGCAGCACAAGCTGGCATCCCTCAACCAGCAGCTTGCCGGCATAGCCGCCAATCTCAACGGCAGCCCCGACGCGCCGGTCGAGGAGCATCCCCGATACAAGAATGCATTGGCTGCGCGCGATGAGGCGGCGCGCCAGCTCTCGCATACGGTCGTCCGGGCTCCATTTGCGGGCATCGTCACAAATGTGCCGTCCCTGCAGCCCGGACAGTATCTTGCTGCCGCGACAACGGCGTTCAACATCGTTTCGACGGATCATGTCTGGGTCGAAGCCAGTCCCAAGGAAACTGAACTGACCAATGTCGAGCCCGGACAGAAGGTGACTATCGACGTCGATACCTATCCGGGCCGGCAATGGGTTGGGACAGTTGAAAGCATCAGTCCCGCATCTGCGTCGAGCTTTTCCCTGCTGCCGGCCGAGAACACCAGCGGCAACTGGGTCAAGGTGGTCCAGCGTATTCCGATGCGCATCCGTGTCGACAATGCGCCAGGCAAGCCGCCCCTTCGCGTTGGCATGAGCGTGGAGGTGAATGTCGATACCGGCCGCGCGCGTGGCCTCCCAAGCTTCGTGACCGATCTCTTCGGGATGTCAGGAGCTGAGCGTGGCTGACGCAGCGACCAGTCCGCGACCGGTGAATCGCCTCGCGATCACGGTGTGCGTCATCCTTGCCGTGATCATGCAGGCGCTGGATACGACCATCGCCAATGTTGCGCTCCCCTACATGCAGGGCAGCGTGTCGGCGAGCGCGGACCAGATCAACTGGGTGTTGACGTCCTACATCGTCGCTGCAGCGATCATGACGCCGCCTTCCGGATTTCTGGCCAACAGGTTCGGCCGCAAGCGCGTCTTGATGGTGGCCGTTGCGGGATTCGTTGTTGCTTCAATGCTGTGCGGCATGGCGCAATCGCTGTTCCAGATCGTGGCCTTCCGGCTGCTTCAGGGATTCTTTGGCGCTGCGCTGGTCCCGATCGCGCAGTCGATTCTGCTGGATATCTACACGCCGGAAGAGCGCGGCTCCGCGATGGCCCTGTTTGGCGTGTCGGTGATGGTCGGGCCGGTGCTTGGCCCGGTGATCGGCGGCTGGCTGACAGAAAATTTCACCTGGAGATGGGTGTTCTACATCAACGCCCCGCTGGGCGCTCTAGCGTTCGTGGGCATCTTCTTCTTCATGCGGGAAACCAGGTTCAGCGCGGCCACCAAACTCGACTGGCTGGGCTTCGGAAGTCTGAGCATTGCCATTGCCGCGATGCAGATGTTTCTGGATCGGGGCGCGCAGCTTGACTGGTTTTCCTCGCTGGAGATCATCATCGAGGCGGTTGTCGCGGTGTCCGCATTTTATATCTTCCTTGTCCATACCTTCACGGCGAAGCACTCCTTCGTGGATCCCGCGCTGTTCCTGGATCGCAACTTTTCGGTCGGAATGCTGTTCATATTCATCGTCGGGATAACGTATCTGGCATCTCTGGCGCTGATGACGCCCTTCCTGCAGACCTTGATGGGCTATCCGGTGGTGACCGCCGGCCTCGTCATGGGTCCGCGGGGTATCGGCACGATGGTTTGCATGTTTATCGTTGGCCGCCTGATGGGCCGGGTGGATACGCGGCTTCTTCTGATGGTTGGTTTGCTGCTCACCGCTTGGGCGATGTACGACATGACGGGCTGGACGCCGGCGGTGTCTGAAGAAACCATCGCGCTGACCGGTTTCATTCAAGGGGCGGGCCTCGGATTCCTGTTCGTGCCGCTCACGACTGTGACATTTGCCACGCTCGCTCCCGAGCAGAGGGCCGATGGAACCGGTCTCTACAACCTGTCACGCAATATCGGCTCCAGTGTTGGAATATCGGTCGTCTCCTATCTGCTGACCCGGAATGAGCAGGTCAACCACGCAACGATTGCAAGCAACGTCACCGCGGTCAATCGCGCGTTCGACAGCAGCGCCGCCATGCTGCATGCCTGGAATCCTTGGACGGCGAGCGGCCGCGCTGCCCTGGATCAGGTGATCCAGGTGCAGGCGTCCATCACCAGCTATATTGATGACTTCAAGCTGATGATGATCCTGTCGCTTGTTGCAATTCCTCTTGTCCTGCTGCTGCGCCGCCCCGCTCCGTCATCCGGAGACGGGCATGCCGTCGTGATGGAGTGAGCGGGGACTTCAGATCACAGGCTTCCGCCCGATCCGATCCTGGCGCCGCGTCACCAGCGGTATCGCATTGTCGCAAGAACTTGGCGGCGGTCGCCGTAAAAGCAGCCTTCGTATTTTGAGCAGTTCGAGAGATACACCGTGTCGAACAGATTTCGTGCGGCGATCGAAAGCTGGACGCCCTGCATGGCACTGTTGAGTTTGCCGAGGTCGTAGCGGATCGAAGCGTCCACGAGCGTGAAAGACGGCGTCTCGATTTCATAGCTCAACCCCCAGGTCGGCCCCCGGAAGCGTATGCCGGCGCCGAACGCCAATCCATCCAGGGAGCCGTGCTGGATTTCATAGTCTCCCCAGATGGAGAACTGGTGCTTTGGCGTGAAGTAGAGCGGACGGCCGATATCGGTGCTGCCGGTACCGGCTTTGGTGATCTCCGACTCGAGAAACGTATACGCGCCCAGTATGCTCAGACCTGGCGTGACGCTGAGTTTGGCTTCCGCCTCGAAGCCGCGCACGCGTGCTTCACCGATCTGGGCTTGGCTGAAATCCGCTGGATCGTCGGGGAAGGCCCGTGTCAGGATATTCTGCTTGGTGATCTGAAAAGCCGACACGCCGATGAAGCTTTTCGAGCCATCGGGTTGATATTTGACTCCGGCCTCGAATTGCTCCCCTGTGGTCGGCTTGAAAGGGTTGCTGTTGCTGTCCAGACCAGTCGTCGGCTCAAATGATGTTGCGTAGCTCGCATAGGGGGCGAGCCCGGTGTCGAAAAGGTAGGTTACGCCAACACGGCCGGTGAAAGCCTTGTCGCTCTGGTCTGTGCGTGTATTGGCCATGCGGTCGGTCGTGCTGCCGTCCGCCCAGTCATAACGCCCCCCGAGCGTGAAGCGCCAGCGGTCCAGTTTGATGAGATCCTGCACGTAAACACCGGTTTGGCTTTCGCGCCGGAGTTCGCTGATGCTCGGCGTCAGTGGACCGACAGGGGAACCGTAGATCGGATTGAACGCATCGATCGGACCGAGCGTACCGCCGGCAAAAGTCCAATCGCTGTTGACGTGAATGTAGTCGAGGCCAAACAGCAGAGAGTGGGAGACAGGGCCGGTTTGGAGGTTGAGCTTCAATTGATTGTCAACGGTGAAGACACCGATTTTGTTTCTGTTGCTCCACGCATCCCGATCGACCGTGCGCTGATCCGTCAGAAAGGAGCCGTCGAAGTATGGAATCGAAAAATTCTCAAGCTGATCTACGTAGCTGTAGCGCAGGTTCTGCTTGACCTGCCACGTGTCGTTGAAGCGATGCTCGAACTCGTAGCCGATGAGATATTGATCGCGGCGGAAAGCGTCGAAGTCCGGTTCGCCGAGGAAGCGACCTGTTGGAAGTTGTCCGTTGGGGTTGGGGCGCAATGTTCCCCGGACCGGGAGCGGAACGGGCCGCAGGGCATCCCTGTCACGTTGGACCTGGCTCAGGATGGTCAGCCTGGTGTCAGGATTTGGCTTCCATGTCAGCGCGGGAGCGAGGAAGAGCCGGTCGTCGCCCTGGAAATCCATCTGGCCATCGGCAATCCGTCCCAGACCGGTCAGCCGATACAGAAACTGGCCCTCCTTGTCGATCGGCCCGCTGAAGTCGAAAGTTCCTTGAAAGCGATTATCGTTGCCGCCCTGAAGCTGCATTTCCCTGAAAGGGGTTT
>Ga0182746_1002509_pt1 | contig 13919 bp, 15 predicted proteins | sample eDN3rd30CBELigOP_FD_128881 | JGI IMG/M metagenome (GOLD analysis project Ga0182746, IMG submission 128881) | Enriched Organic Plus compost microbial communities from Emeryville, California, USA - eDNA 3rd pass 30_C BE-Lig OP (version 2) (version 2) ... | reverse complement strand
TCTCCCATGAGCGGGCGCATCTGGATGGACACCATCTCAAGATCGCGACGGCACTGCGCGGGTTGGCGATGGTGTTTCCCCGAGTTCGGCTGATGACCCGGGGTGCCGCAGACGTCGCTCGGCTGCTTGAGATGTGCGCCGACGACGCCGCGGTGCGCCGGCATGGCCAGGACACGCTCCTGTCCGGGCTGATGACGCTGGCGGGAGCCACACCGGCCCAGGCGCTCGGCGCCGCCGACGTGGCGTTGCTGAACCGCGCCGAGCGCCTCGCGCTTCCGCCCGCGCCGTGGATCCGCGCCGGCGCCGGAGCTGGTTTGTTCGGGGCGATGGCGATCATTGCCCTCGTGCCCATCGGCACATTCGTGTTGGGCGCATCCGGTCTGCTGTGTCGTTGAGCGCAGGGCTCAGGGCATCAAGGCATCAATACTCGATGACGCGGGTGACATACGGTGTCATGCCGGACATGCGGACCGGGGAGATCTTGACCGGCACGCCGGTCTGCTGCGCCTCGATCATCTGACCGCCGCCGAGGTAGAGCGCTTCGTGCTGTCCGCCACCGGGCCCCCAGAACAGCAGATCACCCCGTTTTGCCTGTGACGGCGGCAGTTGGCGTCCTGCGGTGTACTGATCGCCTGAATAACGGGGGAGCAGGATGCCCACACCGGCGAACGCGTAACGGGTGAGCCCGGAGCAATCGAACCCTACGGTGCCGGCTCCAGAATCCACACCGCGACTGGGCCCGGTCAGGCTGCCACCGCCCCAGGAGTACGGCACTCCGATCTGCGTGCCAGCTCGCCGAATGACGTACTCGACAGCCTGTCGGCCATAGACGCGGTTGCCGCGCAGCAGGGGTGCGCTGGCGCCGGAGCTCGTTGGCGCAAGCCCCAGCGTTCCGAGGAACTTTCGGCCCATGTCGAATGTCGTCTGGGCGGCGAGAGCGCTCGCCTGCAAGGAAGCGTTGGCGATGGCCACCGGATCGCCCGGTGCGCCCGCGCTCAACAGATTGGGAAGTGTGGGATCCCACTGACCGGCACTGGGCTCTGCTCGGGCAAGGGGAGCGCCCAACGCGACCGCCGCTGCAGCAGCCAGAATCCCTGTACGCAAGAGCGTTCGGCGTTCCCAGCACAATGGATGTGTGCGAGAGGTAGACGGTGTAGCCATGCATCCCCTCCCGCCGCGCAATCGGCAACAGCCGATCCGGTACCGACCCTCGCAGGAACTATGTAGTAACTACGTACGTACGTACTCTATATCACAATAGTCACACCCGCCTCATCCGCTACCAAGTTTCGCGTTGGTAATTCATTGCGTAGGTTGCGTTTTGGTATCGGCTCTGGGTCTGAAGGAACACAGATCAGGGGTGGTATCCGTCGAGAAATCCGGTGAGCCCCGTGGGTTGGTGCGGGCCGATGGCAATCTGCTCGACAACGCCTATTCCGGTGCGATCACCCATCGTCGCCTTGACAACGTTCTGCAGGTGAATCGAGGAAAAATCCGTGGGGTCGAAGTCGTCGAGATCGATAGATTCCCGTCCGATTTCGAACTGACCGTGATTGGAGCCGTGCCCCCAATGGGGATGCCAGTAGCCGATCCCGCGCATCCGGAAGGTGTAGAGCTTCTCCACCTCGATATGCGTCTTTCCATCGACGGCATCGGTGAACCACAGATGGGCCCGCCGGATCTCCCGTCGTCCCGGCTCCCATTCCAATTCGTATCCGATGTCGTAGCACTCACGCACGCCCACCCGACTGCACGCCGAGACGCCGTCCGGAATCGGATCCAGGACCTGTGCGGTCTCCAACCACCGGCGGCCATCCTCGTGTTCATGGAAAGCGAAGTGGGTGAAGCGATCTTCGAAATGCAGAGGCGCCCACAGCCAGAACACCTGGAACGGCATCGGTTGACGGAGTACCGGTACCTGCTCCCCGATGGGACGAACTCCCCAGGAACGGTCACGCGTGCCGGGCACCGTACCGGCTTCGACCGCCAGATCCTCGCCGTCCACGCAAATCGTGCCTTCCCACGACCCCCATTGGGTGAGCCGAGTGTGATCGGTCAGGACAATCCCTTCGGCGGTACGGCGCTGCTGGCGAGGTTCCTCGATGGCGACGGTGCCGGCGCGGAAGGTCAGATCGCAGGAGATTCCTTGCTCATTGGAATCGACGAGGTACCGGATCGTGCGTAGCGGTTCGACGACCTCGATGCGGAACGGGCCGACGGTGGCCGATCGGTCCAAAGGCATGGCCCCGGACGCGAAGACCGAATGTTCCACCCCGTCCATGACCACGCTGAAGGCGGCGTCGATGATTCCGCGGACCGGGTAATGCCCCATGGCTGCGCCGAAGTAGTAGTCGCCGTCACGCTGGTGGCCGTTGAACCAGTAGCGGTCATAGTGATTCGGGTCAGCGCTGGCCGGTGTGGCGACAGGGTCTGCCGAGGCGTGTATCGGATAGTCGTCGAACGGTGTGAGCACCGTGTCAGATTCCAGGCTCGCTGATCTTCACCAACATCTTGCCGATGTTGGCTCCGGTGAACAGGCCGTTGAGGGCCTCGATGCTGGATTCCAGTCCTTCGTAGACGGTTTCGCGATGGACCAACAGTCCTTGCTGCTCCCATTCGCGCAGGGCGGCGAACGCCTCATCGAAATGTGCCCACTCCTCGAGTGCGATGAATCCCTGCATGGTGGAGGACGTGGCGAGCAGGTTGACGTAGTTGGAGGGACCCGGATGATCGCCGTTCAGATAGCTGGAGATGATGCCGCACATCACCACCCGGGCTTTATGTGCCAAGTTGCCGAGCGCCGCGTTGAGGACGTCGCCACCGACATTGTCGAAATAGACGTTGATCCCGTTCGGGCACTGCTCTTTGAGTGCCTCGGACAGATTGCCGGCCTTGTAGTCGACGCACGCATCGAAGCCGAAATCCTCGACCACGGCGCGACATTTTTCTGGACCGCCGGCTATCCCGACCACCCGAGCACCGGAGATCTTGGCGATCTGCCCGGCCACCGACCCGGTGGCCCCCGCCGCGGCCGACACCACAACCGTTTCGCCGGCTTGTGGCTTACCGACGCCCTTCATGCCGAAGTACGCCGTGGCACCCGTCGGTCCGTAGATCGACATCACCGCGAGCGGATCGGTGTACCCGACGACCGGCGTACTGAACAGGTCGTCGCGAATGATCGCGTAGTCCTGCAAACCGGTCAGGGTCGTGACCATGTCGCCGACTTTATATGCATCACAACGGGATTCAACGACTTCGCCGATGCCTGCGACTCGCACCACCTCGCCCAATTCGAGGGCCGGCAGATAGCCGGGTTCGCCGTCCAGCCACGTGCGCGCGGCAGCGTCGATACCCACATACGTCGTCCGTAGCAGTGCCTCACCCTCGGCAGGCACCGGCGCGTCGGTGATCACCATCTCCGTGTCGTCGGGGGAAACCAGCCCATCCGGGCGGCGCCGCAACAGGACTTGACGGTTCTGGCGGTGCGCGGAGTCAGTCATGGCGCTACTCATTTCTGTGGAAGAGCGAAGTGGTCACCCGAATTTTCATATTGATTCTTAGAATGCATATCGATTAGCGTCAAGCCCCAGATTGAAAGTGTCTCGCCAGGCGGGAGGACATGAGCTCCAACGAGTTAACGCCACGACGTGGCCGGCCGCCCCGCATCGACCAGGGCGCCATCGTTGCAGCGGTGCGGGAAATCGGCACCGACAACGTCACGATGCGCCGGGTGGCCGAGCACCTCGGGATCAGCCTTCCGGGGCTGTATCACCATGTGAAGAACCAGGACGACCTGCTGCGGCTGGCCACGGAGAGCGCACTGGTCATGTCACCGCCTCCGCGGTACACCGGTGAGCACTGGGCGACGTGGATGCGCAGTTACGCCTCCTACATCAGGACGGTGCTGGCTTCGGAACCGGCGTTGGTCGAGAAATTCGTCACCGGCGGGGTGCGCGACGAGATGGAGATGGAGTGCAATGGCGATGCGGTCGAAGCGCTTGCCGAGCACGGCCTCTCGCCCGACGACGCGATGGCGGTATGGGCCGCGGTGAGCGCGATGGCGATCGGCAGCGTCACCGAGGCGCACCGTGAGCATCTGCACGCCGAAAGCGGACAGCCGTGGCTGGCCCGGATTTTCAAACTCACGGCCAAGCGTTCCGCATCCGACTATCCGACATTGCGCGCGGTTGCGCAGTCCGGGTTCGACCCGTTCAGCGAAGAATCATTTCAACATCGAATGACGATGTTGCTCACCGGCATAGCAGTGCAGTACGGGCTTCCGCCCGAACCCGCGGACTAGCTTCCCGGCATGCGGCGGACCAGGCCGTCGTCGAGCATCTGCTGGAAATGATCGGTGACCGTCTGCCCGGCCGGCCGATAGCCGAGCCCCAGTTCGTTGCGGCTCCGGCTGTTGTCGAAAGCCAGGGGATATCCGACGTTGCGCTCTACGAATTCTCGCGTGAGTCCGGCGGCCGGCGCGATGGCCTTCACCAGCACCTTGGGTGCGGTGATCCGCGGGAACGGGTAGAACGGGCCGAACCTGCGACGCAGCAGCTTGCCGATCTCCAGGAGCGTCAGCGAATCGGCGTTGACGATGTAACGGCCATGGGCCTCGGGAGTGAATCCGGCGCGCAGGTGGGCATCAGCGACGTCGCGCACGTCCACTACGCCCATGGTCAAAGCGGGCGCTCCGGCCAGCAGACTGCCGTCGGTGAACTGCTTCATGGTGCTCAGGCTGGCTGAGTCGCTGGCGGTGGTCAGCGAAGGGCCGAGCACCAGGCCCGGGTGGATCGTGACCATGTCCCAACGGTCCTGTGCCTGTTGATATTTCCACGCCTCGCGCTCGGCCACCGTCTTGGAAAAGGGGTATGGCTGGTGATCGACACTGCTGGTGGTGTTCCAGTGCTCGTCGGTGAAGACCCCGCCCGGCACCTCGAGGATCTCGCGGGCATCCCCGTAGATCGCGACCACACTACTGGTCAGCACTACACGCTTGACGCTGTCGGTGCGGTTGACCGAGTCCAGCACATTACGGGTGCCCTCAAGTGCCGGGCGGATCAGCGCTTCCTGAGCGTCCTTGAAACCGGAGAGCAGGAACGGCGAGGCGGTGTGCATGACGAGCTCGCACCCGGCCATCGCGTCGTCGAAGCTGCTGGGCTCGAGCAGATCCGCTTTGAACAGTTTCAGCCGGCCGGGGTGGTCGGACGAGAGCTTGTGCAGATGCTCCAATCCGGTGGTCTTGTCGGGGTTTCGCACCGTGCCGTGGACGGTCCGACCGGCTTCCAGGAGTAATCGGACGATCCAGCTGCCGATGTACCCGCTGGCGCCCGTCACCAGCACGGGCGCGTCCGGGTCGATCGGGGTGCGGGGTGTGCTCACGGGAGTTCCTCTCGTCCGGGTCAGCTCGAGCATATTGGGGACGGCGTGGCCGATGTGGGGGACAGTTAGCGATATGAGTAGCCAGAAGGTACCTAAACCCAGCGACCTCAAATCGGCCGCTCAGGCGGCCGTCGAGACGGCCCAGTCCGCCATGGGGACGGCGCAGGCGGTGGCCAGCGGTGCGATGCGTATTCCACCGGCGTCGGCTCAACTGGCCGCCCAACTACCCGATTTGCTGGAGAACCTGGCGATCGCGACCGAACGGCTCAACACCACGATCGATAGGACAGAACGGTATATGGCCATGGCGGACCCGATGTTCCGTACGTTGGACCGCCTCCTTCCGCAACTGGAGTCGTTGATCAACACCGGCAACGATGTCTTCCGCATGTTGACCAGCCTTCCGGGCGTCTCCACCTTGAACCGGATCGCCGGCCGCGGTCAGGGCGGCCGGGAGTAACGGCGATGCCTAGCTGATGCCGAGTACCGCAGCGGTGAAGCGCCACAGCGTCTGGGTGGCGTCGTCAGCAGCGGGTGTCGGTACGACGCGGAGTAGCTGTGCAACCCCGTGGCGCAGACCCCCGATGACGTAGGCGCCTGCGCCGTCAGCATCCAGGTCGGCGGGCAGTTCGCCCAGTTTCTGGCCGTAGCGGATGTTGGCGGCTGCGTTGTCGATGAGGTTGTGAATGTAGGCAGCCTCGAGTTCGGTGAGTTGTGGGTCGCTTGCGGTGCGGTTGAGCAGAATCGGCGCCAGCGGATCGGCGAGGTGATGGGCGACGAACCGGTGCGTCCGGTCGCGCGCGCGCGTGGCCCAGTCCCCGGCGGGTAGGTGCGCGTCGGCGATCGCGTGCCGCAGACCGTCATAGAAGCCGTCATAGACCGCTGCCAGCAGACCGCTTTTCGATCCGAAGTGGTGGTAGAGCGCACCTGTGCTGAGGCCCGCGCGGCGAGTCAGCGCGCTCAGCTCGAACGCGCCGTTTCCCAACACGAGTTCTTCGCGGGCGGCGTCGATCAGCTGTTGACGTCCGACGGGGGCCCGTGCCATAGTCCGAACCATAACAGAAGTCAGTTATGTTTCGGTGAGGGCGACATGAGCACTGAAGTGACCTCGTTGGCAGAGTTGACCGGTGACCTGGCCGGTACCTACCGCCGGACCCGCAGCAGCGGCGAGCAGGTCGACCCCGCGGTAGCCGAGGCGGACTTGGCCGCCGTCCTGCGCGATGGGTACGTGATCCTGCCCGATCTGCTGAGAGCCGCCGAGCTCGACGAGATTCGAAATGCTGTCGGTCCACTATTGGATCTCTTGGGCCGCAATGGGTTCGAAGGACACGCCACCCAGCGGGTATACAGCGTGTTGAACAAGACCCGCAGCTGCGACCGCATCGCCGACCATCCGCGGGTGCTGGCGCTGCTGGATCGGTTGTTCATGCCCAACTACCTGCTGTCGATGTTGCAGGTGATCAACATCCTGCCAGGGGAGCAGGCCCAGATGCTCCACACCGACGACGGCTTCTACCCGTTACCGAGGCCGCGAAAAGCTTTGGGTGCGGCCACGATCTGGGCGATCGATGATTTCACCGCGGACAACGGTGCCACCGACATCGTTGCCGGCAGCCATCGGTGGGGTGATCGGCTTCCCGAGCCCACGGAGCGCGAACCGGTGGTGATGAGCGCAGGATCGTGCGTGTTCTTTCTCGGCACCTTGTGGCACGGCGGCGGTGCAAACCGTTCTGCCAACGCACGGCTGGCCCTGACCGCGCAGTACTGCGAGCCCTGGCTGCGCCCGCAGGAGGCGTTCACCTTGTCGATGACCCGCGACACCGTGCGGGCCGTCTCTGAGGACATCCGACGCATGCTCGGCTACAGCATCCATCCACCGTTCATCGGCCAGGTGGACGGCATGCACCCGAAGCGATTGCTCGAATCGGGCGGCTGATCAATCGGCCACGGCCCGCAGCGTGATCTCTGAGATGTTCGTGCGGCTCTGCCCGTCGATGGTGCCCAGTTTCGAAATCCACACCAGGACATTGGACGTTTCCGTCTGATTGTCGACGGTGATGGTGTTCTCGCCTGGCTGTAGCGCCACGTCCGGCGTCAGTTCGGTGGTGTCGGACAGGCTGTTCGGCTGGGCACTGTCGGCCGCACGAATCTGGACTTCTGTTCCGCTGCTGGGCACGTCGATCGTCACCTCGCTCAGGGCGGTCGGCGACGGGAGCTGGAGCATCAACCCGACGCCTTGTTTGAAGGCCGGGAACGGCGCGGCATCCTGGTAAATGTCAGTGGGCCACGACGTATCGGACTTGCCGTCGATGGCGAGGCTCGCCTGATCCGGATGGTCTGGTGAGCCGCCGGGGGAGAACACCGTCGCACTCTCGGGCGTCACGATGGGCCCCGGGCCACCGCTGTGCGGCGAAGAGCCCAACCCGCGGACGAGAAGGACCGACGTCGCAACGATCATCGCGACCACAGCCAGCACGAGGACGATGCGGGGGAGCCGGGACCTCGAAGCACGCCGGCGGGCACCTGACCTCACCTCGAACGTGTCACGCCGGCGGCGTCGACGGGTCCCGGCCGAATGATTCACCACCGAGTCGGCGAACAGCGTTTGGTCGTCCCAGGGGCCACTGACCTCAACCACATCGCCGTCGGAGAGTTCGCCCGTGATGGAGTTGCCACGTAGCTCGACCGGCACCACGGTGTGCGCTTCACCGGTCGACTCGTATCGCTCCACGCGGAACGTCCAGACCTCTTCCTCGCCGTCCGGCCCGGACGGTGTCTTCTGCACGTCGCGGGCGGTCCCCAGGATGGTGAGCATGGCCAACCGCTTGGTCTCCGGTGAGCTGCTCCGCTCAGGTATGTCGGGGATATCCAGCGGGGCCGTGTGCCCTCCGGTACCAGGCGTCACGGGCTGGGGCGCGGTCGACACACCCGTGCTACCGCCCAGCGCCCGGGCGAAGTCCAGGCACCGCGCATAGCGCTTGTCGGGCCGCTTGGCCAGCGCCTTCGCCATCACAGCGTCTAGATGGGCGAGGTCGCGGCGACGCTCGGACAGCCGCGGCGGTGGCGCAGAGGTGGTTGCCGGCCTGGACGATGCGATTGGTGTCCTCGAAGACAGGCGAGCCGGTCAACAGATGGAAAGCGGTCGCCGCGAGGGCGTACTGGTCTGCTCGGCCGTCAAGTGTCTTCCCGGTGAGCTGTTCGGGCGCGACGTACGCCACCGTGCCGATGGCCACGTCGGTCTCCGTGAGGCCATTCGCGTCGTCGGCTTCACGGGCGATACCGAAATCGGTGAGCAATATGCGTCGCCGGGCACTTCCCGACGGCGTGGTGACCAGGATGTTCGCCGGTTTCACGTCGCGGTGCAGCAGGTTCCGTTCGTGCGCAACATCGAGTGCTTCGGCGACTGCCGTGACAATTTCCACCACATCCTGCAGGGGCATCCCGGACGGGTTCTGCTCGATCAAGTGTTTGGCATCGGTGCCCTCGACGTAGTCCATCGAAATCCACAGCCGGCCGTCGAACTCGCCCCGGTCGTGCACTCCCACGATGTGCGGATGCCACAACGACGCGGCCAGCTCCGCCTCTCGGTTGAACCTGGCGCGGAACTCGTCATCGCGAGTGGTGCTCACCGAAAGGATCTTGAGTGCATCCAGACGGGGAAGGCGAGGATGCTGGGCCAGGTAGACCTCGCCCATTCCACCGGCGCCGAGAAGCCGCTGAATGGTGTACCCGGCAAAGACGTCACCGGCATTGAACGGCATGTTCGAAGCCTACAAACCACGGCAAATGCAGAGCGCACAGGTGTTCGTCGGGCTCGACGCTCAGGGCAGCATCAGCCGAGCCCGTCCCAGAACCGGGTGAGGGCGGCCGCGCCACGAGCCGGGTCCTGCACCATCCACCAGTGCCCCAGACCGTCGAGCACCTCCGTGCGCGCGCCGGCCCGCGTCGCAGCACGGTGTCGAATCTCGTCGGAGCCGATATAGGGATCGTCGGTGGCGAGCAGGGAAAGTCCCGGCCGGGCCCGAGCGTTCTCCAGCGCTCGGCCGGCCTCCGCCATCGCGGGTTGGCGCGCCGAGCGGTACAGCAACAGGATTGCCCGGCCCATCTCTGGCCCCTGCTCCAGTGCGATCGACGTAGCGATATCGATCGGGATGCCCAGGGCGGACATCTGGGCTGCGCGGTCCTCGACGGTTCCTCCCAACATGGTGTCGATGAGTTCCTCGCCTTCTCCGGGTGTCTGCCAGACCTGGGCCATGTCGTGCCACACGTAGTCGGGGTCCAGGACACCGATGACATCGGTGGCCCAACTGCGGACCAGCTCGGGTCGGTGCATGACGACATTCATCACGTGGCCGCCACCCCAGTCGTGCCCGACGACGTCGACTGGTCCGTCAATGTTCTCCAGCTCATCTTCGAGCCAGTCGCGGTAGGCAAGGAAGGTCGCCGAAAAGCGGTCGGGGAGCGGAGCACCGAATCCCGGCGGCGACAGCAGCACCACGTCATCACGACCGAGCGCATCGACGAGTGGACCCCAGATCGCGTCCGTCTCCGGATTGCCGTGCACGAGAACCACAGTCATGCAGGCCATCCTCGCACTGTCATTGCCGCACGGCGCCTGTTCGTCAGATCCGTCTGCCGGGTACGGGAGCTCCACGCCCTCTGTGTCGACTGATCAGGAGTTTCTGCACAATGGGAGTGACACACGATGTCGGAAAGCGGGGATGACGAGTGAGTACCGTTCCCACCCCCTTCAACGATTGCGCCGGCGGGCCGTCCCCGGTCCACGACGCGCGTTGGTCCGAACACAATTCCGCTCGACGTGCACGTCTTGTCGAAGCCGCGGTGGCCTTGTTGGACGAGCAGCCGGTGGGCCGCGATGTGAGCGTTGAGGAGATCGCCCAGCGCGCTGGCCTGGCCAGGTCCGTGTTCTACCGGCAGTTTGACAGTCGGGAGGCCTTCGATTGCCGGGTCCGCGCCGTCATCCTCGATCAGTGCTTCGCGATGTACGCGACCAACCTGGATTTCTCGACGGGATCGATCGACGAGATCGTCACCAGAACCGCTGGTGCCTTGCTCGCTTGGCGAATCGACCATCCTGCCTGGTACGCCTTTCTCGGTACGGGGCCGACTGATCACGACAATCCGGACCTGGATGCGGTACAGAGCCTCAGCCGCCGCTTCGAGACGCTCATCGATGTGCTCTTGTCCGAGATCGCGCAATTGGTCGGTGTCGACTACGAACCGTTGCGGACGCTGCCGTTTGCGGTGGTCACCATGGTCGATGGCACCTTCACACGATGGCTGTCGGATCCTTCGCCGCCGCGCAGCAGGGACCAGCTCGTTCGCGATGTTGCCGATTACGCCTGGTACATGCTGGACGGTGCGGCTCGACGTAGTGGATTGTGCGTCGATCGCGATCAAACAGTCGACGAGGTAATCGGCGGGGTGTCTGGCGCCGCAGCTAAGCCGTAGACACTGAGACACATTGTGGCAGAGCACATCCACCACTGACCGGTCCGGGCGACGAGTCATGGAGGTAGCACTCGACCGGCGCGCCGATACCTGGCGCCACCCTTGACAGGCGTATGAGACAGGGTGTCCCATAGAGGTAATTGAATGGGACCAACGGTCCCAATAAGTGAGCCCCGGGGTACTCAATTGCCTAGGAGAAATGACGTCATGGCATTAACGAAGGCGGTCCGTCGCTGGCGGGACGGGATGCGGGTCAGCGGCGATGCGGATTACTGCACCAGGTTGGAGACCCTCTCGAGCGGATCGGTCCGCCGCAACTTCAACCCGTATCTGGACATACCGTGGGACTCACCCGAGTTCAAGGTGACCGAGAACGACCCGCGCTGGGTGCTGGCCGCCGAAAGCGACCCCATCGGAAGTAGCCCGTGGTATCAGGCGCAGCCGCTGGAGAAGCAGATCGCGATCGGCATGTGGCGTCAGGCGAATGTCGCCAAGGCCGGCCTGCAATTCGAGAACATGCTGATCCGCGGACTCCTGAATTACACATTCTGGGTTCCCAATGGCAGCCCTGAATACCGGTACTGCCTGCACGAGGCGGTCGAAGAGTGCAACCACACCCTGATGTTCCAAGAGATGGTGAACCACGCGGGTGTGGATGTTCCGGGTTTGGCGCGGTGGCTCAGATGGATGCACTCACTGCCCCCGCTATTCGCCAGTCCGATGCCGGTGTTCTTCTTCATGATGGTGCTCTGCGGCGAGGAACCGATCGACCACATGCAGAAATCCATTCTGCGCGAGGGTAAGCCGATCCACCCCATCATGGAGCGCGTCATGGCGATCCACGTCGCCGAGGAAGCACGGCACATCTCGTTTGCCCACGAGTTCCTGCGCCGACGAATCCCGGAGATGCGGCGGCTCAACCGATTCGGGCTGTCGATCATCTATCCGCTCAGCTTCCGCCTGGCGGCGACGCTCATCGCCAAGCCGCCGCGCTCATTCTGGCGGGAGTTCGAGATCCCGCGTTCGGTGAAGAAGGAGATCTATTGGCGGGCACCCCAATCCAGGGCGATGCTGCGTGAGATCTACGGTGATGTGCGAATGCTGGCCGAAGACACCGGTTTGATGAATCCGATCGCCAAGATCCTCTGGCGCATTCTGCGCATCGACGGTCCGGCGTCGCGTTACCGTAGCGAACCGGTGCGCCAAACAGTCGCCGTCGCTTGAACGTCCTCGAGAACTTTCGTCCCGAAACAGGGGACGCCCCGCTGCGGAAGTTCAGCGGGGCGGCTGCGGCAGCACGACCGACTGCTAGGGAGGTCGAGGCTGTCGGGTCCTCGGCCCAGTCGCGCTCCCTTTGACCAATTCGAACCGCAGCAACACCAAACTAGCTCGCCGATGCATAAGTTGCGTAGGGACTTTCGGCCCCACAAGATCGCTGAAGGACCCTATGTCGGTCCGTGTTTCGGATCCGCAGTCGGTGGGTCCGTTGCGCAGCAGATCGCCTTCGGCGCATACACAGAACGCCGACGAAGATATAGAGCCTTGTGACCCTTCCGGCACACCATTGCACTAGGCCAAACTGGGGTCTCCCGTTATCGAGAGGCCTATCTGATGGCTCCATACCGCGCGCCGATGTGGACGTGGTTGCTACTGGTCGTGGCGCTGCTCCTCATCTTCGGGCGGTGCAGCGACGGTGACCGTGAGCTTTCGAACCACGGACAGATCGCGGTGTTGAGATCGACAGGTGCCGTGTCGTAGCGAGCCGGTAAGCCTAGGGCTCCGTCAACGAGGGTCAGCTTTGGGAGGCTGCCTTCGGCAAAGTCCCTCCTGAGCCTCGTACCTGTTACTTGCAGTTTTATCTAACTGGTCGCGTTCGCACGTGGATAGGGACCTTTGTCATCGCCGGCGTCTCCAGCGCGCACGGACGCACGACGCAGTTTGATTGAGAGATCAGGACTTTCGACTCTGGCGCCGTACGTCCACCGGGCGTAATCAGGAGGGGTGTTAGGTGAGCGGTGCGTACGCAGTGGACGGTTCACCGCACCGGCACGCGTACGCCGATCCCGCTATGAATGACGCCGTCAAAACCGTCGAGATGACCACAGGAGGCTGAACAAACCGTGGCTGGCACAGCGGATTCCGACTGGATTGCCCCATCTGATAGCGGCGACACCACCACGGAGAAGCAGCCACGCTTGTCTCGGAGGGGTTGGGCTCTGCTGGCCACCGCGACGCTCGTGGTGGCCCCGCTCTCAGGTGCGGCGGGCTGGGAGCTGAACAGTCGGCTCAGCAACAGCGGTACGTCCGCGGCAATTGACAGGCAGTGGTTGCTCAAGTTGGTGGACCTGGCTGCCCAGTTCCCCTCTGGGTTCCACCTGACCTCTGCCGATGCCGCGGACCTGGCTGAACAGTCCCGCATGATGCAGGGGGCCACCGTCATTCCGGCGAACTGCGCCAACCCGGCGGAGCGGAACGGCGGCGTATCCCCACCCGCGGGCGCCATTCTCGACAGCCTTGCCGGAAGAACTCAGGGCCGCGTGCTGGAAGTGACCGCGCTGGCGTCTCCCCAGCCGATACCGGTGCGAGATGTGCCCCCGCACTGTGACGCGGTGGTGTTCTACAAGGCCGGTCTCATCCAGGGCTTCACCGGCCCTGTCTCGCCACCCCCGATCCCGGACGGGGTAGCGGTGAAATCGAGCCAGGCCGTGCGGGTCCGCTACACCGTCACAGACGGCACCGGACCCAGGATCGACACTGTCTGCTACGTCTACCGAGCACTGCTCGACGACCTGCACTCGGTCACCGTGACTTTCGCCGGCCAGATCAGCCCAGGGCCACTTCGTGACATCGACCCGACTCCGGCAAGTGATCTGTTCACGCACGCACTGACAACGCTGCAAACGTCCTGACAGCCGTATGCGGATGTGGCGATCAGCCGCCGAGCTCACACCACGGGGTCGGCCTCAGCGGCATAGACGCCCAGCAGGTCACGGGCAGAGACGATACCCACCAAAACACCAGCACGCTCGACCAGGATGTGCCGGATGTGGCGGTCGGTCATCCGA
>Ga0182746_1002507_pt1 | contig 13923 bp, 12 predicted proteins | sample eDN3rd30CBELigOP_FD_128881 | JGI IMG/M metagenome (GOLD analysis project Ga0182746, IMG submission 128881) | Enriched Organic Plus compost microbial communities from Emeryville, California, USA - eDNA 3rd pass 30_C BE-Lig OP (version 2) (version 2) ... | reverse complement strand
TTATATTATATTATATTATATAAATATACGATTTTGGCAGAGTTTTGACAGAGTTTTGTCAATCTAAACACAACTATAAATACCTATAAAACAATCGTTTAATAAATAAACATGTAAAATATCGAAGAACTCTGCGCGGATTTCCCATTGCACAGTGTAGCCGCGTGCAAGCACTGTATTCGATTAAAACGATACCTTTTAGAATAAAAGAAATAGATGAAAAAGGCTCACCGCATAACGTGTAAACCTTTTCCTTTTCATCAAATATCCTCATTTTGACTATTAAGCGATAATGCAGTCAAGGAAAACTACTTAATGATTTCCTTCTTACATAATGGACATTTGTATTTAAATGCACGCCTTCCGAGTGAAATATAATCGCGGTAATATCCATTCGGCCTATTCCTGCGTGTCAAATATGGCATGTCGTTTTTAAAATTTGTTATTTGCGTTAGTGATGCAAAACCGTTTCTAAATCTTCCTGCTATTTGCACCATATCCGAGTACGGATCTAGGAATGAACCAAATTGCTACATTGTTCCAAAAACCGCTCACATCGTTCGTCGTAACGATAAGCTTCATCCCAACCAACCATGGACCAACCCTGATATCGCGTATCTTTTACAGTTTGCGCAAATTCATCGAATAACGATTTTTCTTCTTCGGTATTACGAGGAAAGATATCGTTTGGAAATTGCCATAAACTAGCACACAGACTGAACAAATGTTTTAGATTGTATTGGTATGGCGTATAGTCATAAAAATATTCTAGTAGACCCAAACAAGCTTGTTCCATAGCTTGATTATAAAGAAGCACTTTAATTTCAACCTCTTCGGATTGATCTATCGCTTTACCTCCATTGTAGAAGCCACTTGCGTTATTTTCTCTTAGGTACCATTTTTTCTTCGCCTCTTTCATTTCGTCTTGAGTACGCTCTCCATTGTGTTCATGAAATTCCCACTTCAATAAATTGATCTCCGTACCATGAAGCAGATCCACATATTGCAAAGACCGATGAAAGAATGGACTATTTTTGTCCAACTGTTTCTGTATTTGATCTCGAGTGAAAGAAAGTAATAAAACGGAAACTCCCAATTCTTTATTTATCGATGCTTGAATATTACCTATTGTCTCACGAATATCGTTTTCGCTAACAATTAACAGATCGAAGTAGTAATCATAAATGTCAGTATTTGAAGGTTTATTAATACCATTGATGACAAATGATCTAGTTCGCTGACCAAATAGATAGATTCCTTGTATGTCAATTGTATTCTTCAAACGAGTAATAATCAATTCCAACTTCTTATCAGCGGTGCTTTTGTAGACATCATACCCTGGCATCTTAGTATCGTCATTGGAAATGCTTCGTAGCGACTTTTCTTGATTTTCAACACGATCTTCTAATTTCTCTTTCGGATTATCGACCTCAAAAGAGTAGTTTTTAAAATTGGTCACGGAATCCTCAAACATCGTGTCTGTGATCTGCATAAAGTTTTCCATCCGTTCTTCCAGCTTCAGTAGAATATCAAGATCGACGTCAAAATCATCTTCATAGCGTGCCGCCCGATATACCCCCTCTAAAAATTGGAGCATAATTTCATCTTCTGGCATGCCTTCTTTAAATATAGTGGCTAGTGACGGCGCCATTCTAACAAGATAACGATGGTGAGACCTGATGGAGTGTGTTGCGCGCTCCTTTCCCATGACCATAATCTCCATGCATCTATACCGCAACTCAAATACCTGATGCAACATAAATCCTGCATGTGAAAGCGATCCTCGCTCTTTGAAATAATAGTAGCCCTCTTTAAACTCATTAATTTTATGATTTTCACGCGCAAACAATTCGTTGACCGACTCCAGCGTATTTTCGTGGGAATGCCCTTCCGGATATAGCTCGAATTTTGACGATGGATTTTGATAAATAAGTTTATCTGGATGGCAGGTCATGTGTAAATATAAGTTCCCATCAATAAGCTTACTTTTTACCTGAAACGCTATCAATGTGACATGATGAAACTTCGGAAAATCCTTTAAGGACATTCTAATCTGTGGATCTAGTTCGCCGACAGATTTATGCTCCTTGTTAGATAATAGGATAACCAACTCGTAGAAAGGAACATCAACAGCATAGTAGGTGTTCAGGAATACCCGATCGATGTTGTATTTGCTCGCTAGAATTAGAATGATGCTATTTAAATCAGTCTGATCATTTTTATTTGTAATTCCCATAACTTATAAATTTTCGGTTTCATTTTCTACTTTTTGTAATTCTGTCTGCTTGTCATGATCTAATATTGGTGGATAGCATACACCATCTTTCTTGGTTCTGCGTTTTCGGAGATCCAAAACGATTAGAGTTAATACATCTAAAATTTTCAATAGTCTTTCTCTCGTGGCAACTTCCTCTTTGTCTAAATCTTTATATTTTTCGGAATATTTACCCTCTAGATAGGTCATGATTCTGCTTTCAACCCGGTATATTTCGTCTCGTACATCAACGCCATTAAATAACTTCGACAAAGTCTTTGGAATGTTTCTTTGTCCTTTCTTGCTTAAGCTCTTCGGCTTCCAAGTTGCTATATCGGCTTCTGGAATAGGGCAGCGTAAAAAGTCAATCTTGTCTGGATCAAGCCAGTCTTCAGGGAAATAATCTGTTTGTAATAACATCCATCCGGATTGGAGCAACCACCTTAAAGTATATCGCAGATCACTAGCAGTCAATGCTATGCAGCCTTGTTCACAGGGGCACGTGGGGTACAGATACAAAATGCTTTGTCTAATGTTATTGTAGCTTTGTTCATAAAAAGTATCGCTAGCCATTACTAAAGGACTGGCACTTTGATAACCGTTTATATAATCTGTTCCAAGGTAATCAACTATTAAGTGTTTGTTCGGGGGTGGATAATCGATGGCCGCCCAGTGATAAGCGACATAACAAGCTTCTCGTAGCTTTAAAAGCTTCTCGAAAGTTTTTAGAGGTGTGTAGTCGCTTCCGCTTTCGCTGATATTTTCATTCTCATTTACGCATCTTTTCCAATCATCTAATAGATTCAGCCACGACGACAGATCCATTTCGGAGAAAAAATTCTCAAATGCGACGACAAAATTTTGAATCTCTTCCCGTGTCAGTTGAGTGAGATTGTAATCGAAATGTACTAAATGATGATTGAACTTTTCGTCATCGCGAGGTCGATATTTTTCTAAACAGCGGTAAGGGTTAGGTAACCATCTGATGTCAATCCAGTCTTCTTCATATTTTAAACGCTTCTTATGGTGTAAGAGATAGTGACATCCCTTTACCATTAGGATGATATTATCTAAATATTCAATTATGTATTCGTCTTTTGTTTCTCCTGTATTGTTTTGAGATGTGAGAAGAACAAGGATGTCCCATAGCTTTTTCTTGAATGATTCATAGGTGCCGTATTGAATGGATTCAAGTATACCTCCTTCGATTAGATACCATCGAATATCCCACCCATCTTCCGGATTTTTTATATAAGCATTATTCATAGTCAGCTATTTTTAGTTTCTTCTGTATACGTTGCATGAGTTTGTTTCAATGTACATCGCTCATCGATCTGCAAGATCTTCATCCAAGGCTTACCCTTGTAATCCATTTTACTACGCCCGAACAGTCCAAACTCTAGCTCCTCTTCAAACCATATAGACGTCTTGGCCTGGTCGGGGACATGCACCTTACCTTCCGACGCTTCCAGTTCCGATCCATCGTAGACACTTCGCTGATGCGCTAAGACACGTGAGAAAATGGTTCTGCCGGACAGTTTTGCATAGGCACTTTTTATCACGGTACAGTCGAGTGAAAAAGCGTCTACGGTTATATCTATGTGCCCTTCTCTGACGATTATGCCCAACTTCTGTAATTTGAGCGTTCCATCAGACTCTACAAAACACTTATCCAGCATCTGCAATCCTGTCAAGGTTTTATAGGTAATCGTTATCTGAGGATAATAATCGTGTAAAAGTAAATAGCCGTAATATTCCGGCTTGGTGTAGACAATTAATTGGTTGTTAACAATCGATACATTTACCCAATTTGCCTTTTCTCCGCTTTCATCGATGGAGAAAGACGGTTGGTCGCACTGTGCAAGTATAACCTTACAGCGGGTTTGTATAATTAAGGTGTCAAAATCGTTCGTGCTTTTTCAGCTAATATTCGTTAAGCGTTGATATATCCCCTTTAGCTCTGTCTCTTTTGTTAAACCAACGTTTGAACCAATGCTGCATATACATGTGATTATTTTTCCAAAAGAGTTTCATATCCTCATGATCCATACCTTTTATGGTTTCATATATTTTTCGATCCGCCTTTAGTTCGTCAAACATCTGCTTGATCTGCCTTTTAGTATACAGAGGCTGGCCATATTTGCAGGCGAGAAAGAATTTCTTTGTTATTTCCCGTTGTTTAGTTGTAGCTGAGTTATGATGGGAGTAGCTTAGCATCCACATGAAATCGTTTAACAGTTTCTCAACTTTGACATCCAGTATAGCACACAACATTCTGAGATTTGATGGAATATCCAGTTTCACCTCTTTAACTTTACTGGAATACATTTCATCGATTTCAGCGTACTTGTGATACATGTCCACGGTTACAACCCTGTGTTTCTTTTTCTTCTTCATATCAAATTTATTTTGGTTTACACAAATGAACGCAGCATCATCCACGTAGCGAACCAAAACCCTTTGTATAAAACCGGATAACGTTTGTATCGTACCACAGATTCTTGTTTTGTACCATCTCGAGATATTTCGTATCTTGAACGCTGAATATTTGTTAACTTTGGACTTATGAGTACAACCAACACAACAAACCATATAGGAAGAAAAATCAGCCGCATCCGTGAACTGCGTGGCATGAAGCAAGAGGCTCTAGCCATTGAATTGGGTGTGAGTCAACAGACGGTATCCAATATCGAGAAAAGTGCTGCTATCGAAGCTGATCTACTTGCACAAGTAGCCGAAATATTAGGGGTTACTCCGGAAGCAATTGAGAATTTTAGCGAGGAGGCTGTGTTCAATATTATAAATAACACTTTCACGAGCCACGATACGTCTACACTGAACGCAATAAATATACATCCAAGCTTTAATCCTCTTGACAAACTCATCGAAGCACACGAAGAAAACAAAAAGCTCTACGAACGCCTTTTGGAAGCTGAAAAATCTAAGGTGGAGTATTTGGAGAGGTTGCTGAAGGGGAAGTAAGGTTTACCTCGTAGCATATAAAAGTGTTCATTAAAAAGGTGTGTTCATTCCTGCTGAACACACCTTTTTAATGAACGGTAACTGTCCTATATAAAAGTTCGAACGTGTAGTTTTATTGAAAAGTTACCTTCCCAATGCCTTACGGCGTTCGATTTCGGCCTGTAAACTTTGGAACCAAGCTTGATATACCTGAGGTTCATAGATCATTTGCTCTTTTGTATCCTTATTGACTTGTCCCCAATAACCGCTACGGCTTGACTCAGCACCTTCATACAGGGTAATCTTCACTTCCGTCACGGTTTCATTTACTTCTTCCACATAGAACATAGCTTTGGATGTATTCGCATCTTTGGAGCTACCCCATAAGGCGCGTTGCATATTCGCGTTTTTATTTTCTATACGCTTGCTGGCGTTGATTAGACCTGTTTCCTTATCGGCGCGATCGACGATGTAGCTTTCCGACTGTAGCAAACTGATAACTGATTTAAATACAAGATCTTGATCAGATTCGAATTGTTTGGTGGTCATCATCTTTACCTCTGCAGGCGATCTGGTAACCATTTGCGTTGCACAGGAGCTGAACAGCGTGACGGCACAAAATAACGTAATAATTTTCTTCATTTTCATATATGTTTTAAGGTTAATAAGCTGTGGATACGACGGAGTAATCCGCAACAACATCTTTTTCATCGAAGGTGATAATCAGATCAAAAGATTTGCTACTGCTGCTTTGACTGGCACGCTGCCCGGCAAAGAAGTCGGTTGATCCCGCTTTATGTTCAACAGACATCTTGTTGTAGCTCCAAACTTCACGGTTCGATTTGTTTTTTGAAACGAGATTCGGTGAGCCGAATAGTTTGAGGATCTCATCTTGTGTTGTTTCACCTTTGACAACTTTACTTTTGACCACGCCGATGGTCAGGTTACTTTTTTCAGTAGCACCATCCGAGCCATACTTATAACTGTTGCATGCGCCCATCGTTAAAATCAATAATCCTGAAAGTAGTGTTTTATACATCTTTTAAATTTTTTGCAAACATATACCCTTCATTCGAACAAACATTACGGGTAACCGTAAGGAATGTTATTCCCTGATGGTTAAACTTGCTACAAAGTAAATGTTGTTGTATGCATCCTATGTACACAGGTCAGTAATCAACTGTGCACATACAGTGCACACAAAAATTGTATCTTCGCATATAGACAATAAATTAGTCAATGGCCACCAACAAACACGCAATTATCCGCTACGAAGCTTTAGATAGATGTTTCTCGAATAGAGGACGCAAGTTTTTTATCGACGATCTTATCCAATATGTATCGGAGGCGTTAACCGACTATACCGGCAAAGATTCTTCTATTTCGCGTAGACAAATTCTGAAAGACATGGACTTTATGCGCAGTGAAGCCGGTTTCCGCGCGCCGGTAGAATCTTGTAAGGAAGGAAAAAAGACCTACTACCGTTATGCTGATAGGAACTATTCATTGGCCATGCAGCAGATCAATCCAGTCGAAGCCGATCTGCTCAAAACGACACTGGATATGTTGGGAAGATTTAAAGGTTTGCCACAGTTTGACTTTGTTCAGGAACTGGCATTAAAACTCAAAAAGAGTTTTCAATTAGAAGATCTGGACGAATGTATTTTTTTCGACCAAAACGAATACTTGAAGAATCTCCACCTTTTAGGTGATTTGCTTAAATTCATACAGGAGAAACGTGTGTTACTCGTGCATTATAAATCTTTCAACCAGGATCAAGAAGAAGCTTTTTTGATTCATCCGTACTTTTTGAAACAGTACAATAAGCGGTGGTTTCTTTTCGGGCAGCGCGATGGCTTTGACTCTTGGACCAACCTGCCTCTTGATCGTGTGATTACTGTTGAAGCAACAAAAGGTATTGAATTTATTCCTCGGACGGAAACACATGACGACTATTTCGAAGATGTGATCGGTGTCAGTAAGCCTATTGGCGCCCAATGTCAGTTCGTCAAAATCAAAATTGAAAAATCGCTTTGGCCATATATTGAATCCAAGCCTTTGCACCCCTCTCAAACTGTAGTAGAACGTACGGATACCTATACGGTGATACAGTTAGAAGTACTGCCGAATTATGAATTTTATGCCCAGATACTGGGACTTGGTTCTGCAGTTGAGATCTTAGAGCCTATGGAGGTACGAGCTGTAATTCGTCAAAAACTAGAAGAAAGTGTTGAGAGATATATGAAATAATATCAGCTATGCACATTGAGTGCACAGATTGCTTAGAACTTTGTATCAATATGTCAAATGCAAAATTCGAAGTATTTGTGAGCTCTAGGAATTCACAATACTATTTTAGGTTAAAGTCCGGTAATGGTGAGATTATTCTTGGCAGTGAAGGTTATGTATCCAAGCAAGGTTGTTTAAATGGGATAGCATCAGTCAAAGCCAACGCCCCATACGATAGCCGGTATGAAAGGAAAGATGGTTATCAGAACTATACGTTCAATTTGAAGGCTAGCAATGGTGAGATCATTGGACGAAGTGAAAACTATGTGTCATCTGCGGGTAGAGAAAACGGAATAACAGCGGTTAAACTAGATGCTCCTTTGGCTACAATAGTTGACTTAACTTAGGTTTTAGTACATTAAACCCACTTTCCCATAAGATATGGGAAAGCGAGGTTTAATAAATATTCGAACTGTTTGGGATTCGAATAGATGAAAAAATGAACTGTCTTTAAAATTTTAAAAAATGATAGAAGAGAATTTGATCGAACTAGGTAAGCACTTGTATGAGCAGCCAATAAACTACAAATATTACGCAGCTGATACAGCTTTAACTGTTTTGACAAACGACACATTGCAATTTTCACATCCAAGTGTTTTCAATGATCCGTTTGATTGTAATGTATCATTGTTTGCATTTGAAGACGAGAAAGTAAGATCACATATGGAATACCTTATAAAAAGAGATAAGGGCAATAATTATGTGGAAAGATTTAGGTTACAGAGGAACTTAAACTCTAAAATCATGCCTTTCGCAAAAGATTTCATGAAACATATATTCAATACTGAAAATTCTAATCGAGGTGTCACATGTTTTTCAAAAAACAGTTTAAATATGCTTATGTGGGCGCATTATGCGCGATGTCATACAGGTGTGTGCATGGGTTATGATCTTCCTTCATTAAGAGATTGTATCGTGTTAAAAAATAGGGAATCATGTTTTATTCCTGTAAAATATAAAGATAGTATAGTGCCTATTAAAGATTTTCAAGGAATGGAAATGTTACATACATGGTTTGGTTCGAAACACGCTATGTGGCATTACGAAGAGGAAATACGGATGATATCAAGACCACTTATGCTTGATAAGAATCAAAAATACTACTTCAAAATACCTGTTGAAATTGTAAAAGAAATATACCTAGGGGCATCAATTGATACAGAGAAACATCTAGAAATAATAAACCTTGTCAAACATCGATTTCCACATGTTAAAATTTTTCAAGTCAAGGCTGATTATAGTTCATTTACCCTAATTAAACAGGAATTAATCTATTAATATCGCTATATTTGATTCCGACTGAAACTATCAATCCAATAGAGAATATGGCCAGATCCAATTTCCAATTTTTAGAAGAAGAATATGCCTTGCTTTATAACTTAGCACAGGCTGCCGAGTACAACCTATATCAAGATCCGGCTACATCCTTATTTAAGTTGCGTCAATATGGAGAATATATGGCCAAGCAGATATTCGAAACGTACGGAATGGAATTGCCAGAAGACACGAAATTTCAGAACCTTGTATATGTTCTGAGAAATCAAGGTATTCTTCCAAGTAATGTGATCGACCATTTTACCATTCTTCGTAAACAAGGCAATGATGCTGTCCATGAATATATAGGCACCACAGAAGGAGCTACATCATCACTTTTTTCGGCTTTTAAGTTAGGGAAATGGTTTTATGAGTCGTACTCCGTAAAAAATAGAGATATTTCTGCATTCCGTTTCAGTAAGCCGGAAAATCTAGATACCCGGCATGCCCTACACATCTTAGAGGAAGAAAATAAGGTCTTAAAGCAACAATATGAAAAGGCCATTGCAGCGCATAAACCAGTCAGTCTAGAGGAGCAACAAGCTTTCACGGAACGTGCAAAACGATCTGCGAACAAGCTTGATATGGACGAGGCGCAGACACGTGAGCTTATTGATGTTAATCTACGCAAGATGGGATGGGAAGCAGACACCAAATTGATAAATGCTAAAACCCATAAAAGTCAACCAGAAAGAGGTCGTAATATGGCCATTGCGGAATGGCCCGTCAAAGGTGGCTATGCAGACTATGCACTATTCATTGGGACTAGTCTGTATGGTGTGATCGAAGCTAAAAAATATGGTCAGGATATATCCACTAATCTGGATCAAAGTAAACGCTATGCATTAAATATTGTACCTCAAGATGGAGTCGATATTTTGGGCGATTGGGATGGCTACAAAGTACCGTTCCTCTATTCCACCAATGGAAGGGAATATCTGCAACAGATAGCGACCAAAAGCGGTGTTTGGTATTTGGATGTTCGTCAAAAGTATAACAATTCCAAATCCATCAAAGGATTTCACAGCCCGGAAGATTTGCAGAAGAAATTCGAGCAAGATATCGCCCTTGCTAATAAAAAACTTAAAGAGAATTCCCTGGATTTCTTACAGCTCAAAACAGGACTTAGCCTGCGTGATTACCAGATTAGAGCAATCCAAGCTGTTGAAAATGTGATTGTCCATCATCCAGACATAAACCGTGCTTTATTGGCTATGGCGACCGGAACGGGTAAAACCCGTACCATCATTGGTTTGGCTTATCGACTGATACAGACCAATCGTTTCAAACGTATTCTTTTTTTAGTCGATCGAACACTCTTGGCCAAACAGGCTTTAGATGGATTTAAGGATTATAAAGTGGATGATCTGAAAAGCTTTAGTGATATATATCATATTGATGGATTGAAAACAACTTGGCCGGATATCGATAGCCGCATTCATTTTGCCACGGTGCAGAGCATGGTCAAAAGGCTATATCACAATGATAGTGAAGATAAAGCTTTGAGCATAGACGCCTATGACTGTATTATCGTGGACGAAGCCCACCGTGGATATTTACTGGATAAGGAGATGGACGATGAAGAAATTTATTTCAAGGATCAGGACGATTACGTCAGCAAGTATCGTCAGGTATTGGATTATTTCGATGCTTTTGCCGTTGGATTGACAGCCACGCCTGCATTGCATACAACAGAAATTTTCAATAAACCTGTTTTCAACTATGGTTTGCGGGAGGCTGTTCTTGATGGTTACTTGGTGGATCAGGATCCGCCTATCAAGATCAAGACCCAACTGTCAGAGGAAGGGATTGTCTGGGAGAAGGGGCAAAAACCAATGGTATATGACAAAGAAGATAATCAGATTGTGGAATTGGATGAATTGGAAGATGAACTGAAGTTCGATGTCTCGGGATTCAATAAGCGCGTCATTACTGAAAACTTTAATCGTACTGTACTTCGGGAACTGGTAAACCATATTGATCCGGATGGTGAAGCCAAAACCTTGATTTTTGCGGCTACAGACGAGCATGCAGATATGATTGTTAAAATTCTGAAAGAAGAATTTGATGCTGCAGGCATCCCCGTACCGGATAGCGCAGTCGCCAAGATTACGGGGAAATCAGACCAACCGGAGGATAAAGTGAAGCGCTATAAGAACGAAAAATATCCCAATATTGCTGTCACAGTGGATTTATTGACCACCGGTATTGATGTACCCAAGATATGCAACCTTGTCTTTATGCGCCGGGTACGTTCGCGCATTTTATATGATCAGATGATCGGCCGCGCTACACGCTTATGCCCCGAGATCAATAAGGAAAGCTTTCGGGTTTTCGATGCGGTCAATCTGTATGAAGGCATCAAGGATTATACAGAAATGAAGCCCTTGGTCGTTAACCCAGCTACAGATTTCAGTACCCTATGCCACGAATTCCAATATATAGAGACGGAAGAAAGAGCCACAGAGCAGGTAGAACAAATTATTGCCAAATTACAACGGAAGAAGCGGGCTGCAGGCTTAGATGCAGAGAAGATCAAGTACTTCACCGGTGAAGATTCGTTAGACAGTTTTATCCATCGCATCCGGGAAAAACCGATTACAGAACAAATTAAAATGCTATCCGAAACAAATGAACTCTGGAAATATTTAGACGAGTTCAGACCAACGCCCGGGCATCAGTTTTATTCCGATCATGCCGATGTATTACGGGATGTGACGGTTGGCTATGGGGATGCAGAAGAACCGGAAGACTATATCGAAGGTTTCAAGGAGTTTTTGGAAGAACACCAAAATAAAATAACGGCCTTGAAGCTCATTGCTACGGCACCCACGCAGTTAAAACGTGCTGATTTGAAAGAATTGATCTTATTGCTAGACACCAAGGGTTACACACTTCGAACCCTACGTGAAGCATGGAAAAATGCCAAAAGAGAGGACGTAGCAGCTGATATTATTGCCTACATACGGACATTGATGTTAGGTTCTGCACTGATAAGTAGAGAGGATCGCGTCAAAAAGGCTTTTGAAAAGCTGTATCAGGAACAGAACTGGACGGTACCACAAAAGAACTTGCTTCAACGTATCGAAAAACAAATGATCGCTGAGGCTATCGTCACCGTAGAGGATTTGGACAAAGAACCTTTTGACGAGATGGGTGGTTTTGAGCGTATCAATAAAAGATTTGAAAATCAATTACCGGATATCCTACAAAAAATCAATACGTATATGTATAAAGTTAGTGGTTAGATGTTAGGTATTAGTGGTAAGAAGTATGAAGGAGAATAATGTTAAAAATAAGAGTTTTGCTTTTGCCGTGCGAATAGTTAAATTAAATCAATACCTGACGGAACAAAAAAGAGAATATGTAATGGCTAAACAAATACTGAGAAGCGGAACGGCTGTGGGGGCTATGGTGAGGGAGGCAGAGCATGGACAAAGCAAAGCGGATTTTATCCATAAGTTTGCCATTGCTCAAAAAGAAATTAATGAAACCATCTATTGGTTAGAGCTTTTAAAAGCTACCGATTACATTGATGAAAATCACTTTAATAGCTTAAATATGGACGCAGTGGAATTAATAAAAATTATTACCGCTATTATCAAAAATACCAAAAGAAATCTAACTAACAACTAACCCCTAATAACTAACAACTACAATAGCATGAGCGCAGAAGAAATTGCACAAAAACTATGGAACCTTTGTAATGTCCTTCGTGACGACGGAGTGACCTATCACCAATATTTAAATGAATTGACTTATATTCTTTTCCTCAAACTTTCCGAAGTGCGGAAATTCGATCAGGAAATACCTGAAGAATACCGTTGGGAGAAATTCAAATCCATCAAAGACAATAAGAAGCTATACGACACCTATCGTGAGTTGTTGGCTACGATCTCTACGAAGACGGAGAATGCGACTATCAAGGAGATTTACACCAATGCCAGCAGTATGCTTCGTAAGCCTGTCAACCTACGTACCTTGGTGACAGCCATTGATGGCATTGACTGGTATGAAGACACTGAAAAAGATCAGATTGCGACCATCTACGAAGAATTGTTAGAAAAAAATGCCAATGAAAAAAAATCCGGAGCGGGTCAGTATTTTACGCCACGCCCGTTGATCAATGTAATGGTGGATCTACTCGTTCCCAAAATCGGGGAACGTTGGAACGACCCCGCAGCAGGAACTTTTGGTTTTATGATCGCGGCCGATCATTATCTGAAAGAAAAAACGGACAGCTATTTTACCCTCACAGATAAAGAGAGACGGTTTCAAAAGCACGAGGCCTTTACCGGTTGCGAACTTGTACAGGATGCGCATCGTTTAGCTTTGATGAACGCTAAACTGCATGGCATTGAATCGCCCATTGCCTTAGCCGACACCCTGAGCCAAGAAGGCGAAGCCTTTAAAAACTACGATGGTGTATTGGCGAATCCACCCTTCGGAACAAAAAAAGGAGGCGAACGGCCAACACGTACGGATCTAACATTCCTCAGCTCCAACAAACAGCTCAATTTCCTGCAACATATCTATCGCTCCCTTAAAAAAGATGGCAAAGCTCGAGCAGCCGTAGTATTACCAGACAATGTGCTGTTTGAAGATGGGGATGGTTTGAAGATCCGTCGCGACCTAATGGACAAATGTAATTTGCATACCATCTTACGCTTACCTACTGGCATTTTCTATGCAGCGGGTGTCAAGACGAATGTCCTATTCTTTACCCGTGGAAAAACAGAAACCGGGAACACCAAAAATGTATGGGTATACGACATGCGGACGAACGCGCCGAACTTTGGCAAGCGTACACCCTTCACCCGTGCAGCCTTTGCGGATTTTGTGAAAGCATATACTGGCGGTGTTTCCATTGATGATGTAAAAGGCAATTGGCGGGGTGATATCGATGAAACTAACCGCGCCGAAATCGCTAAGGAAGAAAAGCGCTGGCAAGTGTTTTCTAGGGAAGCCATTGCAACCAAGGGTGATTCATTGGATATTGGTTTAATTGCGGATAGTTCATTGAGCAATGGAGATGATTTGGGCGAGCCGATTGATATTGCTCGTGAAGCTATGCTTGAACTGCAAGCAATCAACAAAGAGTTAGA
>Ga0182746_1002505_pt1 | contig 13931 bp, 10 predicted proteins | sample eDN3rd30CBELigOP_FD_128881 | JGI IMG/M metagenome (GOLD analysis project Ga0182746, IMG submission 128881) | Enriched Organic Plus compost microbial communities from Emeryville, California, USA - eDNA 3rd pass 30_C BE-Lig OP (version 2) (version 2) ... | reverse complement strand
GTTGAGATCGGAGGCGTAGGCATCACAACCCATGCGAGCTGCCTCAAACGGGATGGAGCCACCACCCGAGAAGGTGTCACCCACGCGCGGGCGATGGCCGTAGCGCAGTATGCCCAATTGCTCTACCAGCTCGGGAAGGGAGTTCACATTCACGCCTAAATGGGCGTAGTGTCGGTTGACCTCTGCCCACACAGGTGCGTACAGCCATTCTTGATCCACCTCTTCTGGACGTTTGCCTTTGCTGGCCTTTTCCTCGTAGCTGGATAAGGTGGCCAGTGCTTGCCGATACAGCACCAGCTTGTCGTCGTCAGTGATGTCTCGTCGCCAGCCGCGCGCTCCGAAATACCGTTCCGGATCGGAGATTGGGATCATCTCCTGCAACTTGGCTACCGAGTAGGCATTGGCAGCCAATGCACGTCGGGCCAATGCTTCTTCATCGAAGGCCATCAGCTTCTCGAAGATGGCAAGGTCGGCCTCCGCATCATCGGTGGGAGGCAGTAAACACGCTAGCACGATGGCGCGCACCAGGATCAATGGCTTGCGGCCTTTCCAGTAGGAGCCAAGCCCGGTCAAGGTTTGCGCCGCGACGGCTTTGCGCTCCTTCTGTGCTTCGAAAGAAACTTTTTGCGCCGGAAACACCGTTTCGATCAGAGCCGGTGCATCTTTCAGGGCGAGCGGCGTGAGCGCTGCGGTATTTGTTTTCGCGTGCATTGCGTGTATTGCTTCTAGTGTGTGGCAGTTGTAGTTTCTGGAACGAGCCAGCCCTGTGAACGCAATCGTTCTTCTGCGATGGCTAACTGGCGGGGTGTGAACTGCCGCTTGCGAGCATTCCACGCATACACCTGGCGTTCCAGGTTGTTTTGCGCTGAGGTGCGTTCGCGAGTCAGTACCCAATGCACTGTGGCTAGCAGTTCCAGCCCGTAAGGCGATTCGAAGCCTTCCACCAGCTTGGTGACGCGTTCAAAGTTTGCGCGGCTTTCCGTGTGCTGATCCAGAAAGGCTTTGGCGTCTTCTACCGCGCCTGGAACCAACGAGAGGGGTTTTTCAGGGGCGTCGCCACCATCGGCGTAGCCAGAGAGAAGATGACCTTCGACGGCCTTCAATACATGGCTCAGGTTTACTGCGTATGGGCCGTAATGGTGCTTGATGTATTTGAGTCGCAAAGGTTCACCGGCCTCTTGCATGAAGTACATCAGCTTGTGGACTTCCAGCAGCGTGACGAAGGGATCAAGCAGGCCGCCCAGGTAACGTTGCATCAGTTCGACCAAAGCTGCCCGGCCTGCCGTCATTTTGGGAACGTCGCGTACATGCGCGATTTTTTCAGCGGCAGGTGCTCCACTGGGTTCATAGACAAGTACCTGTACGTCGTCTAGATCTGCAAGTGCGTGCTCGATTCGCTGGCGCACCTGCTGCCAATCGAGGCCGCCCAGACCGGCTCCGAGAGGAGGCACTGCGATGGAGCGGATCCTTCGGCTGCAAATGACATTGACGAGATCAACCAGGCCCGACTCGATGTCTTCAATGCGGCTTTTGCCGCGCCAGTGGCGCTTGGTTGGGAAGTTGATGATGAAACGAGGGGGCGTGAGCTGGCCGGTTTCAAAGACGTACATGCGGCCCGGCTGCACTTCCTTGATTTTGCAGGCGGCCTCGTATGCCTTAAAGTTGTCAGGGAAGACGTTCTTGAACTGCAAGGCGATGCCGCGACCCATGACGCCAACACAATTAACGGTGTTGACCAGTGCGTCAGCTTCACATTTGAGGATATCACCCGAGGTGTATTCAATCATGGCTATATTCCTCTTTCAGTAATACCAGTCTGGCAGGACTTCTACCGCGGGGCGATGTCCGTGGGCCGGAAGGGCGTTAATAACTTGACTATAAACGGCAACGGATTTGACGCCAATACGTTCAATTAGATGCCAGGGGAAGCGATGCTCAAGCAGAAACTCTGCCTGTTTGCCTTCTTTGAGGGCTTGCCAGTTGTGAGCTCGTACGGCAACCCAATCTATTTCATTAAGCCGGCTGAGGTCATTACGATCTTCAAAAAAATTTGATCCGGCATTTGATAGTGTGAAGGCCCAGCGAGCTGGCTGCGAGTTAGCCCATTCCACGACTTCGTTCAGGTCGGCTTCAAAATGGATAATCGGATCTTGTCCACCCTGATAGGTCAGTTCTGGATTGCGGCGATGGATTAAGAACAGCATGACCGATCTCGGGCAAAAGTAGAACGGCACACAATCCCCGACGTACAAATCGGGGTAGCTACTGAGACATATTTCGTTCAAGCGCCTCAGTTTTATCCTGCTCATGCCAATGGTGGTGCCGGGAGGCGCGCGCTTCACCACTTGAGCGTCACACCAGAGAAAGCCGTCGGTCACAATTGACTGTAGGCGATCCACATGAGCAATGTGATAGATCTTGGGGCGGGGCGGTGTTGGCATTGCGTTCATGGAGCTTCATCCCCGAATAAGCCCAGTGAAACCTGCGTGGTTTCTTGAACAGATTTCCCACGTCTTGCGCTTGGGGCTAATAGCTCACTCTGGGCAACGTCTCCCAATGCGTGTTTCAACGCAATGCGCCAGCCTTTACCGCCGTCCATGACGCCGCCGGTGCTGATGGCAGCCATACCAAATAGCCACCAGCGCTCTTCAGGGCGCAGTGCCAGCCAGTTGCGTACGGCGACAGGGATTTTTTCCTTATCCATTTGTTCGACGGCCCAGGCAAGCACGCACAATTCTTTGCCGAGGAGGCGATCTACCGGGTTGTCGCCCACCTTCCATGTGCTGGGCTTTAAACCATGTGTGGCTAGTCGAGCATTGAAAGCGCGTTGCACTTCTGCGCGGATGGCCGTCCAGCGAGGGCGCTCCAGAAGGACGCGGTCAATCACTGCATTGTCGTTGCTTGCTGCCTGCAAGCCCAGGTATTCACTAATCTGGACTTTCCCGCTGCTGGCCTTTGGGATGATGACCTTGAAATGGTGAGGATCGGAAGTCGCAGGCACACCAAAGCCCAGCGTAGGGGGGGCTTTGGTTCCCGCCTTGCTTGATTGGGTGCGAACTGCGCCTTCGGCCATATTATTCTTCCTGGGTGATGTCGCCCGGCCTCAACTCAATTTCGGCGAGTTTGGCGAACTCTTTGAGTGCAAAGCCGGAATTGAATTGGATGCCGTCGGCAATCGTAATGTTGAGCGCTGCATCGGGCTCTTTGAGTACCTCACGCAGACTGTTGACGACGCCTTCGATCATGAGGGCGGTGACTTCGCGTTCCTGGAAGCGCACCGTTACCGTGTTTTCGCCTTCGCCGATTTCAACGCGCACACCCTTGAATCGGGTGTCCGGTTGATCGCGGAATTGATTGATGACGGAGAAAACCCGGTCAGTCGTATCGAGCGACACTCGCTTGCCTTGCAGGCGAGCAGGCTTGCTGTCCACGATATGTACGGTTTTGTCGCCGCTGGCAGGAATCTGAAAATCCGCTGTTTTATTGGCTTCGCCTGCCCGCGCATAGACCAGTAGGCGGTAACTCGCCGCGTCGACCTCGAAGGGCGCGTCGTAACGGATGCCGTCTTTTGGGTTGGAGCCATCCAAGGTATAAAAAATGTCCGCCGACGGTGTGACTGCCAAGGTAACGCGACGTTTGTCCGCAGCCGGATCGACTTGATGGCGAATCTTCAGGTCAGCGAGCCAGCGTGTAGGTGGGGCGCTTTCATAGCGGCCGGTGGGCTCCTTGACCAAAAAGTAGACCGTGCCCTCGTCAGTCGTGAAGTTGTCGAGGTCTTCAACCTTATTGTCCTGGTCGGAGACATCCGGCTTGGTTGACCAATAGACAATCGGGCTTTCACCCGCATGGCGAGGGGTGAGGCTCAACACGGTTTCGCCCGTGTCAGGTTTGACGGCACTGATCGACACATTGACGCTGGCCTTGTCTTTGGGGAACGGCCCTTTCTCTATATAGCCATCCTCGCCCAAGCGCCATCGGCCTTGTTTCAAGGCTTCCGTCTTGAGTGTCTCCAGTCCACTGGCGCCTGGCATCCATGGCCAAATCGGTGAGCATTTGGCGCGGCTGACGACATCTTTCCAAGGCGTGCGACGGTTATCTTTGCCGGATGGCCACAAATATTCTTCAGCTTGCGCGAAGCATTCTTCCAGGTTGTCTTTTCCAAGTTCTAGCACAAGCTTGTAGTCTGCGCGTGGGCTGGCCAGAAGCTTCTCGATCTGGGTTTCAGCGGATTGATCGTCTTCGCCGAGTTTCAGACCCTGGTCGATAGTGACGGCGGCGAGCACATCGCGGTCGTCCACAGGGTCGTTGGCCGGAAAATAAAGACGGTTGTATGCCGCCGATAGCGCCTTGCTGAACCGATCTTCGGATTCCTCATAGCGGTCGCGGGCTTCCTCAAACAGAGTGTCGCCAGACTTTAGGCGCTTGTGAATCTGTTCCACGGCATACAGTTCACGTAGCCGTTCTTCAACCGCCTCGGCCAGCAGGCTGTCCTGCCCAGAAAGCACCAGCAGGTTGTTCTTCTCTTGTTGGTAATCGAAGAAGTTCTGCAGTGCGCTCGGTGGAACCTTGCCGTCTGGCTTAATGACGATTAGCGTGCGTGGCCCGCCAAGCTTGAGGTCGTCGAGTTTGGGAAGTACCTGCACATCCTGATAGGCAGTCTTATTAACCGGCGTGAGGATTCCGGTCAGGCGATTGATAAGTGCCTGATCCACCTTGGGCTGAGGGACTTCCTTGGCGTTGCGCTCAATCTGGCGCGAAAGATTTTCCGTTTCTTTAATGAATAAGCGTTGTTCTTCGCGGTGGAGATACCACGCTGATTCACGCAAGCGCTGCAACGCTTGAAGAAACTCGTCGGGCTTGCGCTGAGGTGCGGCCAAAAACTCAATGATCTCGCTTTCAGACAAACCGATACGTCCACCCACTGCACGCGACAGGCTGGATGACAGCAGTAAAGTCATCAGCTGCTGCGATGCATCACTTGCCAGATCAACGTCGATCAGTTCAGCGATGGCATTGCCGGAGTCAGCAATATCGCGAGTCACTGCCGGCATCAACTTGGGTGCGATGCGTTCGATCTCGTCTTTGACCTGGGAGTCATTCAGATTCAGGTGTTGGGTGCCGATCAGAAAAACGTCGTCGGTTTCCCGCTCGTCCACGCTCTTGAGTAGGCGTGCGGTGAATTGCATCAAACCCCGTGTCTGCCGGAAGCCTTCATTCTCCTTGAACAAAGCGACCAAGTGCTTGAAGGAGGGGTGGAAGGGGTAGGTTTCCCGGACTTGCTCTGCGATTTGTTCGATGCTGCTGGCTATGATGTAGCCACCATCCTCGGCTTTTTTAATCTGCTGGGCGTATTCCTCTGCAACTTCCGAGATGACACGTTCGTCTGGCAGCTCGTCGATCAAACGTTTCTTCAGAATTTCGTAGATTTCGTTGCCAGCCAGTTGCACAGGCGTGATCGTCATGGCCTGGCGACGGGTTTCTTGCTGCAAGTTGGAAATAGCGTCTGCCAGTGCCTTGGTCTGAGCCTTGTAGCTGCCCGAAAGGTTAGCGATGACGATAGCGCAATTGGGAAGCTCCAGCGCCGCGCTCATCAAGCTGGAAAGGCTGTAGACCGCCATATTGGCCAGCGTGCCTTGGCCGAACACCTGCGTACTGGCATTGTCTAGGTAGGGCGGCAACTCGTCCAGGAGGATCAGGGTTGGTTGGTCGCCAATGATTTCCTTCCACTGCCGTTGATCGACCGCCTTGGGGCCATTGGCCCAATAAGGCTTGATGGCTTCAGCTTCGCCGAGTTGGGTGGCGATTTCGCCCCAAATGAAGTTGTCGGGATTGTTGCGACCGTTAAATGCTGCAACGCGCGTCTGGCCAAAATCTAAACGTGAGGTCAAGTCTGCGGGTAGGACGGCGCTGCGTAAATGAGGATGGCGGGCCAGCAAGCCCAGCGCAATCATCATGTGCGTTTTACCGCCACCCATGGCTTGGGTGAGTTCGAAAACGGCCTGATCAGACTTGCCGGATAGCCGCAACAAGCCTTCGCGGAAAAGCTGCTCCATGCCGTGGGTGACAAAGTTGCGCGAGAAAAACTCGCGACCGTCACCCTCGTCATTGATGAGGTCTGCCAGATTTTCGATGCCTTGACTCATCCGATAGTCTCGAATGATAGGGTTGAATCGGCAGGCTTGCTTGACCGTCTTAATCATGAACGCGCTCCGTTGTTGTTTTTTACTTCCTCGGAGTGCGGAATTGTGATGCCGTTTCGTTCGCAATAGCCGCGAATGAGAACTTCAACCATGTTCGCAATGGATCGATGCTCTTGATCCGCTGCAATGCGAAGTGCCTCTTTCAATCCGGGGTCGATACGAAATGTAAGTGTAGCAGTCTTGGCGGTGGCCATAGCGTCTCCGGGCGCTACTGTGAATGTACTGCACTTTACAGTATGGGTGATGGTTTGACAATTTGATCCGGCTGGTATTTACGCGCCTACAGTTCTCCCCTTTGGCTGTCTTCAATCGCAGCATTGCAAAGGCCTTCCCGCCCGGTTAAGGGTGGGAAGGGGTGTTTAGGCAAAGTACCTTGTGTGCTCGGTCGATTTTTCGACAGTGAGTAGGCCCGTCTGAAAGACAGTCTGCTTTTCCGAATCCGTTCAGGGTCGGCATTCGGTGGCGCGGAGGGCGTGCTTATGTGTACGGGCAGCGATTGGCCGTGGCGCGGTTTGGTCGAGTGCCGAGAGAAACCTAGTGCTTATGAGTCATGTTCATTTATGGATAAGCACTCGTCGCCAGGATCGGAGGGGCTGCCGGTAGGTGTAAGCGAAACATGGGCTTGTTTCAGATGGGTCTTTGCGTTACAAGCAGAATGTAGTATGTCACATTAAAGGGGCCACAAAATGACCAGCAGCACCATTCTCGCTGTTACGTTCTTGTTCGTCGTCTTTGGCGGCTTGGGGCTAGGCTCAGCTTGGCACTATTTCCGATATGAACAGCGCCCGCAAGTTCCAAAATGTAGCGACAAGTCGTCTTCGGACAACTAAAAAATGAGAGCTGTTATCGAACTGAGCCAAACGCATACGGGCATGGTGCTGGAGCGCCAAGGCTGCGTTTTGTGCACACAAGAAAAATACCTCGGTCAAAAAATGACCGAGGTATTGTGGGATGCCTCAAAAAGAAGCATGGCCCTGGGTGATGGGTCAGTAGACGCCATCTATGTGGCAATTGCCACGGAACAGCCGGGATGCCCTGTGCTGTTCAGAATAAACACCTAAAAACTACAGTACTGCCAATACATCTTCAGATCGGTTCGATCACCCGGGGCCAACCGGGTTCTCATCTCCGTAGCCCTCCTCGCAAAGTTAATGCCCCGGCCAAGGGGCGGTTTCACAAAACACGCAATTAAGTCACCAGTTACCGCTTGGCTCTTTCGCCATAGAAACATCCAGCAAGTCTGCCCCTATGGTCTGCCCACCGTTCGCACGGCGGCACTACTTAAGCCATCTCCCAGTCTTGGCAGGTAATTCCGCAGGGTGCCACCCCCACGAGCTGCCAAGACCTTCCCTACTTAGACAGTCAGTACTTCGGCATTGAACGACAGCCAGCTCGGCTACATCGGATTTTTCTAGGTCTCTGACCCTACCCCCGTTTCCAGGGTTTCCCGCTCCCAAGGTTCCATAACGGATGCGGTACTGCCGATGCGCTTCAACGCTGCTTGCTTACCGCTACTGCGGTCCTGCCTTTCCATGCCTCAACACAGCACCTGTACGGTGCCTTTACCTGATTGAGCTATGCAGCGGCCCCATCTTTCGATAGGTGCCAGCATGCCTAGATTTCTCCCGCATGCCTGACGCCATCACTGACGCCCTCAGCCTTCAGGTGTTGCACTCGTCGCCCACTTTCGCTAGGCCCCGAGGGTCGGGCTTTCACCGACTTTCCCAAACTGTCAGGGTCACTGAGTCATTTCCTACTCAGGCCCGTTTCGTAGTCGCCCCTCCTTGTTGTGGCTATTGCCGACCCACACGCTGCCGTGTGGGCCATGGATTGGGTCGAAGGGGGTGGTTCCCACCCCCAGCGCCCTTCGTAGCCGCGCCAGCCCTGTTAGAGGCACGCGGCTTCAGCGGTTCCGCGGCAGGTGGCGCCTGCTGCGTCGGTGACCTTGCGCATTTTGTCCAGGTGGCTAGCCCGGACAAGACGCGCCGATATGTGGCGTGTGTGTCCAGGTTGGCGACCTGGTTTTGCGATTCGTCGTGCCTAGAATGCAGCGATTTTTCCTCCGCCGCAAGGGTGAGTCTTTGTGAGATCTCACAAAATCGCGAGGTTGTGGAACCTTTATTTATTGCATTGAATGTATGTGTTCTTTCGAATCGGCTACGACGGACTAATAGCCCCATAAAACCAATGAGGTTGCTTTATGAAGTTGAATAGAAAAGCGTATTTGATGCAGCGAATCCAGCTCGCCGCGGCTCGTGGAACGGTCACTCGTTATGTGTCGGCAGAGCTTGATGACGAAGCAACAGTCGAGCGATTTATGCGCAAGATGCGGGATCGGTACGAGACAGATCTAAAGCCAGACACCAAAAGCAAGCGTCGCCGGGCAGGCTTGGCTACGGCCGATTTCTGGGTCTATGAACGACCTGCCGCCATTGAGGGCAAAGCGCTGTTTTGGTGGGTGCTTCTAGTGTCCGATGGCAAAGGCCGGGTCGCAGAGACGGAACGGCTCATTCCATTGCAGCCAGCAGGCGCCGTTCGGTCTAAGCGTCTGGAGCTGGACGGCTATGAGCTTGTGCATGATGGGGTGGGGTGGTCATGGCAGATGACCCGCGCCACGGTGTCACGATGGCATGAGCGGATTCGTCGAGTCTGTTCTGCTGCGCCTAGTAGCCGTGACCGATCCCGAGCTGACAAGCTGATTGCCGACATGAGTCGAGCGCCAGGCTTTCGCCTGGCTCGTCGTCAGGTTGGTAATTTGTTAGCTAGATTTCGCAGCGAATGGAGGAGGCTAAGGGCGGAGTCTGACCCCATGCCTGAGATGCCGACGTTTCTCCCCTACGTCCGCATGCTGCCAAAACGCAAGAGGTCGGAGCCTTGAACGGGGCCGAGTCATAAGGTGTACCAACCCAGACTTGATCTGACAGACATTGTCTGATCAAGTCTCAGAGTTCAGAGCGGCCGTTTTCGGCTGTGGTGGACAGTCCGGGCCTTGTCAAAAGTACTTTAAACCGAGGGTGTATTTAACGCGGGTAAAGCTTTGTAGCGGCGTCGGCCAGCAACTTAGAGCGAGCCGAAATGGATTCCTCTCCCCATGTTTCTCGGGTCATCAAGTCACCATTGATGCTCAATACAGTGTTTGCGATCAGCAGACGCTTCTTGATCTGAAACGACTTGTTCTGCGCCTCACGATTGACCGACAAATTGAGCAAGGTGAGGTTGCCCAACGTCGGAATTGCCTTAGTTCGCTGACGGATAGCTAGGTACTGGCTCGACAGGGTACCTCCCATAAGTTCTTGTTGCTCAGCCGCTCTGTTTTCGGCGAGTGTCGCCTTGGAGCCATCTGGAAGTGTCCAATGCTCATACCAAGATCGCGGAAGGATATGATCGATGTCAAGGTTGGACAGGTCGGGGATGATGGGCTCTTCTGTGCGCTTGGTCAGGCGAAGCCAACCTTCTAGCTCAGTGAGCAACATACGGCAACGACCACTATCAAGGTTGCCGTGGTAAATAGGCGCCGTCTGGAGAGCGTGTGAGAATTCGTCGTCGTCGGGCCAACGTGCAGCAGGACTATTGGGTGACGATGCTAGCAGATCCTTCAACGTGGTACGTGTCATCGGCCCTTTGATCCATTGGCGTAGCACCGACATGAACCAATTGTTGTAGTTCTTGGAAGTCAGTCCACAAACTGCACGGCGCACGACGTAAGAGACAATATCATTGAACATCGCCGTCTTCTCGCTGTCCGGTACGTCGGCCGTTGAAATACGCAAAGCGAGCGGATGGCTAGTTGTAGTGTCAAATGGCTGGAGGCGTCGGCCGAACCTGGCAACGGGCAAGGTACCCTTCCCTTCGATCAGTTGAAGATAATGCTTGGCATAGGTTCCCAGCATGTCCAATTGCTGAGTGGTGGTTTGACCCTGGGCGTAGCTCTTAAAGTCGACGTAAAGTCGGGCTAGATCGCCTTCCTGCCCAGTCTGTGCACGAATAGAAGAAAAGATCAGCCACTCCAGTCGCGGTTTGGCGATGCGGCCTCGTCGCTCCCGGACCTTCCAGGTGTCTTCCTCAAACTGTTTCCACTTCTCTTCGTACAACGACGCCGGATCTTCCTTGGCGCTGTCCACACTCATGAACAGGTAATTACGGATCAAGTCAGTAGCATGGAGTTCCGCCCCTCGACCGTTCAAGGTTTCAAAAATAACCTGGGCATCGTCGTCTTTCTCTAGCTGGATCAACACGACTTTTAGGTCGGTCAGAACCGCCATCACCAGGCTCTCGACGGCATCGGTGCCGCCGTTGGCCATGATCCAGTCCTTGGCCCATTCGGTGAAATTCCAGATGGCGTCCAACGCCGCAGGATGGGTGATGCCAATCCGCCGGAATGTCCCGGCTTGGGTGAAGTGCGCCGGAAACCGGGATTGCAGCGTGGTCAAATTGTCGGCGGTCATGGCATCAACAAACGCCTTCTGGTCCGAGAACGTCGGCCAGACTTTGAAGATCTCCACGTCCGCATTGGCCATAGTGCTGGGGTTTGGGTTATCCAACACTGCTGCTAAATAGGAATCGTAGTCCACGATCCCCAACTCGCGGGTGGCCAAGCGGATACCTGCCAGGACGTACTGTAGGGTAGTCAACCGCTGTTGACCATCGATAATGTGAAGCGTGTCGACACCTCGCAGGCCGAATTTGTCCTGGGGTTCCACTACGATGGCTCCGAGGAAGTGAGGTGCGGGAGTCGTTCCAGTTAGTCGTTCGTCAGCTTTGTCCTTGATATCGGCCCACAGAAGCTGCCACTGCTTGTCCAAGGTCCACACGTAGGCCCGCTGGTAAAACGGTACTTTGTACTGCTTTCGATCCTGGAAAACTTGCTGGATTGTCCATGTCTCTGACTTCATTCCCTGCTCCGGTTACCTTTGATAACCAGATTATGCCCGTGTATCGCTCATTGAGCTGGAATGCTCGAAGGGCAGTACCCCTCAACATGAGGCCTTATGCTTGACCGATATGGGTGTCTACTATGGGATGTTTCTTGTCTGACAGTTCCCTTTTTCTAGTTGGCATCAAGCATAGTGCCATCGCTTTAGGTCTGGCCCGACTTCTCTCTCGGGCTCTTTAACTGGTCAAGGTAATCTGCCCATGCCTGTATCATCAGGCGGCGCTGTTCATCAAACCGCGCTCGATCATAAGCACTTCCGAGTTCTTCCTTCGATTCATGGGCTAGATGGCGCTCAATAACCTCAACATCAAATCCCAGCCTTTCACGAATCAGTGTTCGAGCAGTCGCACGAAAACCGTGGCCGGTGATTTCGTTCTGGGTGTTGTACCCCAGACTTCTAAGGGCCGCGTTAACAGTGTTGTCAGACATAAAGCGACTTTTCTCGGAACGCCGGCTGATACTTTTAAAAACAGGCCCAGTGGGGCCGGTTATGTTTTGCAGCCCCTTAAGGATTTCGACCGCCTGGTACGGTAGTGGCACGATGTGATCCGCTCCGCCGCCATTGGCACGGCGGGTTTTTGTTTGCTTCACCTGAATTCCCGGGCAGCGCCAGATGGCGGCGTCCAGGTCAAGCTGCTCCCACAGCATTTGTCGGACTTGGCCTGGGCGTTGAAAAATCAGCGGCATGAGTTGTAGGGCGGCCTTGGTGATTGCACTGCCGCGATAGGCATCCAGGTCGCGTAGTAGTTGGCCAAGCTTTATCGGATCGAGAATTGCAGCCATATGCTTGACGCGTGGGGCAGGCAAGGTAAAGTCTGCGACACCTTTTGCCATGAAATTTTCAGTGGGCAGTAGGACATTGCGCGTGACCGCATGGCGGTACGTCCGTTGAATTGATTCTCGAAGCCGTATGGCGGTCTCGCGAGTGCCAGAGGATGAAACAGCCTGCAGAGTATCCAATACGTCTGTGGTTGTTATAAGGCCGATTGGCAGCTTTCCTAGGCGCGGGAACGCGTGCAGTTCCATCATGCGAAGCACACGGTGGCTGTAGCCAGCCGTCCATTCATGCGTGGCGGTAGCGTGTTTATGCCAGTCGCGAGCAACTTGCTCGAAGCTGGCAAGGTCTCGCAGCCGCGCAGCTTGGCGCTTTTCGAGCTTTTCGCTTCGGGGGTCCTTGCCGATGGCGATCAGTTGGAAGGCGTCGCGAGCCAGTTGTCGCGCAGTGGTGGGCAGGACCTTTGGGTACGTGCCAAAGGAAATGCGTACTTGTTTGCCTGATGTGGGGTGGGTGTAAAGAAACGCCCAAGATTTGCCCGAAGGGCGTATGCGTAGGAAAAGACCGGAAATATCTGCGACTAAGCGATCGCGTCCGTTGTGGTGAAGCTCTTCAATTTGTTTTGTGGTCAGCATTTGCAGTACCCTGATTCCGTAGTTATTACCCAACGATATTTTGGGTAATAGCCAGGGGGATGCCAAATGTGAAACCCACTGCGACCACTTGCGACTTTCTGCGATGATCTGCTGCAGAAGCCATTGATTTCTATGTTTGTTTTGAGTCTTGCTAGGTTGCAATGGAACTCAAAAAAGAAATCGTTGGTGGCCTGGGGCGGAATCGAACCACCGACACGCGGATTTTCAATCCGCTGCTCTACCAACTGAGCTACCAGGCCGTCGTGAAAGGCAGAACTATACACGAATTTTTGGTCTTGTGCAGGAATTCGCCTGAAATTTGCGCCATGCGTGTCGGTCCCCATGACGAACCCGGCTGCAAGCCAAGGTGCCCCGGGGGTATAATCCACAGCTATCTTCTGGAATTTCAAGTAAATTTTCCTTGCCATGTCTGTCGACGTCCTCACCTTCGGCCTGAACCACGTTTCCGCCCCGGTCTCGGTGCGCGAGCGCGTGGCTTTCCCGCTCGAGGTCGTCAAGCCGGCATTGTCCGCCTTGCGATCGGCTTTCGGCTCGGCGGTGTCCGAGGCCGCAATTCTTTCCACCTGTAATCGCACCGAAATTTATTGCGCTGCCCGACCTGAGGTCGCCGAGAAGCTGCCGGCATGGATTGCGGATTTCAACCGCCTGGAGTCCGATTCGCTCAAGCCCCATCTGTATCGCTACCATCAGAATGATGCGGTGCGGCATGCGTTTCGGGTGGCCAGCGGGCTCGACTCCATGGTGCTGGGCGAGCCCCAGATTCTCGGGCAGATGAAAGACGCCGTGCGTGCGGCCGATGAGGCCGGGGCCTTGGGCACCTTGCTGCATCAGTTGTTCCAGCGTACTTTTTCGGTCGCCAAGGAAGTCCGTTCGCAAACGGCCATCGGCGCGCACTCGGTCTCCATGGCGGCTGCTGCCGTGCGTCTGGCCGAGCGCGTGTTCGGCGATCTGTCGCAGACCAATGTGCTGTTCATCGGCGCAGGCGAAATGATCGAGCTGTGCGCCACGCATTTCGCTGCGTCCGGCCCCCGCCACATGACGGTTGCCAATCGTACGCTGGAGCGCGCCGAACTGCTGGCCAACCGTTTTTCGGCGCACACCATGCGCCTGTCCGAACTGCCTGAGAAGCTGGCGGGTTTCGATGTCATCGTGTCCTGTACGGCAAGCTCCTTGCCCATCCTCGGCTTGGGGATGGTGGAAAGGGCGACGCGTCTTCGGCGTCACCGCCCCATGGTCATGGTCGACCTGGCTGTGCCGCGCGATATCGAGACCGAAGTCGGGCGGCTGGACGACGTCTATCTGTATACGGTGGATGATCTTGGCCGCATGGTGCAAAGCGGAAACGACGCGCGCCGGGCGGCGGTGGT
>Ga0182746_1002504_pt1 | contig 13938 bp, 9 predicted proteins | sample eDN3rd30CBELigOP_FD_128881 | JGI IMG/M metagenome (GOLD analysis project Ga0182746, IMG submission 128881) | Enriched Organic Plus compost microbial communities from Emeryville, California, USA - eDNA 3rd pass 30_C BE-Lig OP (version 2) (version 2) ... | reverse complement strand
CGACCTCGCCGTGCACGCCGAACAGGTCGGGCTCGACGTCGTGAGCGTCTCCGACCACCCCTACCGCCCCGACTTCCTCGACGCCTGGACCCTGCTCGCCTGGGTCGCCGCGCGGACCCGGCGCGTCATCGTGCTGCCGAACGTCGCCACCCTGCACCTCCGACCGCCCGCCGGGCTCGCGCGCGCGGCGGCCTCGCTCGACGCGCTGAGCGGAGGTCGCGTCGAGCTCGGCCTCGGCGCGGGGGGCCACGGGGACGCCGGTCACCGCGAGGGGGCCCCCGACCGGTCCGTGGGCGAGCGCGTCGACGCGTTCGAGGAGGCCCTCGCCGTGGTCCGGGCGCTCACGACGCCCGGACCACCGGTGACCCTCGACGGCCGCTACCACCACCTGCGCGACGCCCTGCCGGGGCCGGCTCACCCGCACCCGATCGGCCTGTGGGTGGGCGCGGTCGCTCCCCGCATGCTCGGGCTGGTGGGCCGCCTCGGCGACGGCTGGATCCCGTCGGCGACCCGGATCCCGCCGAGCCGCCTCGAGGCGGCGAACGCGCTGGTCGACGCGGGCGCGCGCGCTGCCGGACGTGCGCCGTCGGACGTGCGCCGGCTGTACAACGTCCCGGCGCCGCCCCCAGGGCTGGACGCTGCCGGGGCCGCCCGCTGGGCCGGGCGGCTCGCCGACCTCGCGCTGCGGCACCGGATCAGCGGGTTCCTCGTCTTCACGGACGACCGCGCGGTGGTCTCGTGGCTCGGCGGCGACGTCGCCCCTCGGCTGCGGGACGCCGTCGGCTGACCGGTCACACCGGCGCGGGGACCGCTCCTGCGGCCTGGCGTGCCGCACGCCGCCGCCGCTGCTCGTGGGGGTCCGGCACGGGCGACGACGCGACGAGCGCCGCGGTGTACGGGTGCCGCGGCTCGCGCAGCACCTGGACCGCGGTGCCCTCCTCGACGAGCCTGCCGCGACGGAGGACCCCCACGCGGTCGGCCACCGACTCGACGACCGCGAGGTCGTGGCTCACGAACAGGGCCGCGAAGCCCAGCTCGGCCTGCAGCTCGCGGAACAGGGCGAGCACGCGCGCCTGGACCGAGACGTCGAGCGCGCTCGTGGGCTCGTCGGCGACGACGAGCGCCGGGTCGAGGGCGAGGGCCCGCGCGATCGAGGCGCGCTGGAGCTGCCCGCCCGAGAGCTCGTGGGGAAAGCTGTCCGCGAAGCGCGACCCCAGGTGGACGGCGTCGAGCAGCGCGGCGACCCGGCGCGCGCGAGCCGCACGGTCGAGGTCCGTGTGGACGGCGAGCGGCTCGCCGATCCCGTGCCCGATGGTCCGCTGCGGGTCGAACGACGCGGCGGGGCTCTGGAAGACGAAGCCGATGCGCCGCCGGACCGGCCGCAGGGCCCGCGGGCGCGCCGTGGTCACGTCGGTGCCCAGCACGCGGACGCTGCCGGACGCGACGGGGGTCAGCGCGGCGACGGTCCTGCCGAGCGTGGTCTTCCCGGAGCCGGACTCGCCCACGAGACCGTAGACCTCGCCCGGACCGATCGAGAGGCTCACCCCGTCGACCGCGGTGACCGGACCTCGGGTCAGCCGGCCCGGGTAGCGCACGACGACGTCGTCGAGCACCACGACCGGCTCCGGGGCCGGACGGTCGGCGCCCCGCGAGGGGAACCCGGCCGCCGGCTCGCGGACCACGGCGGGCCGTGCGGCCGCGATGAGCTCGCGCGTGTACGTGTCCGAGGGCCGGGCGAAGAGGTCCTCGACGGGCGCCGCCTCGACGACGCGCCCGTCCCGCATCACGACCACCCGGTCCGCGAGGTCCGCGACCACGCCCATGTCGTGGGTCACGAGCACGATCGACGTGCCGCGGGCGTCCCGCAGGTCGCGCAGCAGGTCGAGGATCTCGGCCTGCACGGTGACGTCGAGCGCGGTCGTCGGCTCGTCGGCGACGAGCACGTCCGCGCCGAGCGCCAGCACGGACGCCAGCACGATCCGCTGCCGCTGACCGCCCGAGAACTGGTGCGGGTAGTGGTCGACGCGGGTCTCGGGCTCGGGGATCCCGACGGTGCGGAGCGCGTCGATCGCGAGCTCGCGCGCCTGCTGACGCCGGAGGCCGCGGTCGCGCGCCCGCAGGCCCGACGCGATCTGCCAGCCGACGGTCCAGGTGGGGTTGAGCGCCGCCGTCGGGTCCTGGAAGACGTACGCGACGCGGCTGCCCCGCAGATGGCGCAGCGCGGCGGGGTCGAGGCCGACGATCTGCGTGCCGCCCACCTGGACGGACCCCGTGACGTGCGCGGTGGCCGGCAGCAGGCCGAGCAGGCTCCGGGCCGTCACGGTCTTGCCGGAGCCGGTCTCCCCGACGACGGCGAGGATCTCGCCGCGGTCGACGTGGAGGTCGATGCCCCGGACGGCGTGGACCGGGCCGGCGTCGGTGTCGAACCGGACGTGCAGGTCGCGGATCTCGACCGCGCGGTCGGCGCTCATGGGGTGACCTCCGTGGCGACGGTGGGGACCCGGACGGCGCGCCGGCGCCGGAGCCGGGGGTCCGCGAGGTCGTTGAGGCTCTCCCCGACGAGCGTCAGGCCGAGCACGGTGACGACGATCGCGAGACCGGGGAACAGGCCGGTCCACCAGATGCCGGCCGCGGTGTCGCTGAGCGCCTTGTTGAGGTCGTACCCCCACTCGGCGGCCGACGACGGCTCGATCCCGAAGCCGAGGAACCCGAGCCCGGCGAGCGTGAAGATCGACTCCGACGCGTTGAGCGTGATGATCAGCGGGAGCGACCGCGTCGCGTTGCGCAGCACGTGCCCGGCGAGGATCCGGGTGCCCGGCACACCGACCACCCGGGCCGACTCGACGAACGGTGCGTCCCTCAGCCGGACGGTCTCGGCGCGGGTGACCCGGAAGTACTGGGGCACGAAGACGAACCCGATGGCGACGGCCGCCGAGACCACGCCGCCGACGAGGCTCGCCTGGCCGCCGCTCACGACGATCGCCACGACGACCGCGAGGAGCAGGCCGGGGAGCGCGAACATCGCGTCGAACACGACGACGAGGACGCGGTCGAGGGGCCCGCCCACGTAGCCCGAGACGAGTCCGAGCGTGACGCCCAGCACGAGGGACCCGCTGACGCCGGCCACGATCACGAGGACCGCGGTGCGCGCGCCCCAGATCACCCGGGACAGCACGTCGTACCCGCCGACCGTGGTGCCGAGCAGGTGGTGCGCCGAGGGCGGCTGCTGGGAGCCGAACCGCCCGGCGTCGTCGGCGAGCTGGGCGAAGCCGTAGGGCGCGAGCACGGGCGCGAGGAGCGCGGCGAGGAGGACGACCGTCGTGAGGACGAGGCCCGTGACGAGGATGCCGCGCTGCAGCCCGGTGCTCCGGCGCAGGTGAGCGAGCACGTCAGTACCTCACCCGCGGGTCGACGACGAGCGCCAGCACGTCGACGAGGAAGCTCATGAGCGCCACGACGACGGCGAGCAGGACCACGATGCCCTGGACGGCGACGTAGTCGCGGGCCTGGATGTACTGCGTGAGCACGTAGCCCAGCCCCTTCCACTCGAACGTGGTCTCGGTGAGGACGGCCCCGCCGAGGAGCCCGGCGATCTGCATGCCCATGACGGTCATGACCGGCACGAGCGCGGGCTTGGCGGCGTGCCGCGAGACGAGGGAGAGCTCGCCGATGCCGCGCGAGCGCCCCGCCTCGACGTAGTCGGTCGCCAGGGTCCCCGCGACGTGGGTGCGGACGAGGCGCAGGAAGATCCCGCCCGTGAGCAGCCCGAGCGCGACGGCCGGCAGGACGGCGTGGTGCAGGACGTCGAGGACGACGGCCGGGTCGCCGAGCCGCAGCGCGTCCACGAGGAAGATGCCTGACGGCGCGACGAGCGTGTCGAGCGCGGTCTGGCTCTGCAGCGAGGCGCGGCCGGCGACGGGGAACCAGCCGAGCCAGAGGGAGAACACCAGCTTGAGGAGCAGCCCGAAGAAGAACAGGGGCGTCGCGTAGCCGAGGACGGCCGCGACTCGCAGGCCCGCGTCCGTGGGGGTGTCGCGCCGGTGCGCGGCGAGCGCCCCGAGGGGCAGCCCGACGGCCAGCGCCACGACCAGCGCGTAGCTGACGAGCTCGAGCGTCGCCGTCCCGTAGGTCGTGAAGACGTGCGTGACGGCCTGGTGGTCGGTCAGCGTCGTCCCGAGGTCGAGGACCGCGAGGTGGCGCAGGAACTCCAGGTACTGCTCGAGCAGCGGGCGGTCGAAGCCCGCCGCGTGCACGCGGGCCGCGAGCTCGTCGGGCGGCAGCTGCCCGCCGAGGGCCGCGGTGATCGGGTCTCCGGTGAGCCGCATCAGGAAGAACACGACGGTGACGAGGATCAGCACCATGGGGACGATGAGCAGGAAGCGCCACAGGAGGTAGGTCAGGAGACGACGGCGGGCGGCCGACGTCCCGGGGACGTCGGCCGCCTGGCGTGCCTCGCCGACCACCGGGGTGGCGACGGTCGGTGCGGTCACGAGTCGTTACCGGCCGAGGAGCGCGAACGGCAGCCCGGCGGACGCCAGGCCCTCGTCGATGCCCGTGATCGACTTCTTGGCCACGACGACCTGGCCGCCCTGGAGCAGCGGGACGGTCGGCAGGTCCTGGGCGAGCTTCTCCTGGATCTGCTGGTCGAGCTCGGTCCGTCGGCCGGCGTCGGGCGTGGTCGCCTGCTTCTGGATGAGCGCGTCGAGGCCGGCGTCGTCGTAGCCGTTCTGCGTGTAGCCCTCGGACCCGAACAGGGGCTGGAAGAAGTCCTGCGCGTCGAGGTAGTCGGCGTACCACGCGAGGAGGTACTCGGGGTACGAGCCGGCGGCGACGTCCTTCTTGTACTGGACCCACTCGGTCGAGCCGAGCGTCACCGAGAACAGGCCGCCCTCCTCGAGCTGGCTCTTGACGAGGGCGAACTCGTCGGCCGTCGAGGAGCCGAGGTGGTCGGTGTTGTACTGCAGGTGCAGCGCGACGGGCCCGGTGACGCCCGCGTCGGAGAGGACCTTCTTCGCCTTGGCGAGGTCGGGGCCGCCGGAGCCGTCGCCGTAGAGCGGCTTGAGCACGTCGCTCGAGCCCGTGATCGCCGTGGGGACGTACGCGTACAGCGGGCTGAGGGTGCCCTTGTAGACCTGCTGCGCGAGCGCCTCGCGGTCGACGAGGTCGGCCACCGCCTGGCGCACCGCGAGCGCCTTCGCGGGGTCCGCGTCCTTCGTCTTCGTGCCGAACGGCTGGGTGCCGACGTTGAACGTGAGGAACCGGATGCCGGTCGCCGCGCCCGTGTGCACCGCGAGGTCGTCGTCCTTGGCGAGCGAGTCGACGTCGGTCGTCGTGAGGGTGCGGTACGCGACGTCGACGTCGCCGTTCTGGAGCTCGAGCTTGAGGTTCGACGCGTCCGCGAAGTACTGGAGGTTGACCGTGCTCGTGGCCGGCGTGCCGTAGATCCCCTGGTAGGCGTCGTTCGCGGTGAACGTCACGAGCTCGTTCGCCTTGTACCCGGCGATCGTGTACGGCCCGGCGAACGGCTTCTTGGCGAGGATCGTGGCGTCCGGCGTGATCGCGGTCGGCGAGAAGACCTGCTCGTCGACGACGGTGCCCGCGGCGCTCGCGACGACCTGCGGGAAGACCTGGTCGTTCGCCGACTTCAGGCGGAACAGCACGGTGGTGTCGTCGACGGCCTCGGTGCTCGCGAGGTTGTACAGCAGCGACGACGGACCGTTGGGGTCGGCGATCTTCTGCTGCCGGTCGAAGCTGAACTTCACGTCGGAGGCGGTGAGCGCGTCGCCGTTGGCGAACGTCAGCCCCTTCTTCAGCACGACCTTGTACGTCGTGGGGTCCTCGAACTCCGCCGAGGCGGCCAGGTCGGGCTTGAGCTCGGTCGAGCCGGCGGGGGAGGCGAGCAGGTGCGCGTACACCTCGGACGCGACCTTGCCCGAGCCGGCGTCGAACTCGCCCGCCGGGTCGAGGGCGGCGACCTTGTCGGTGGTGCCGACGGTGATCGCCGCCGACCCGCCGGTGGCGGGGTCGGCCGAGCTCGAGGTCGTCGAGCACGCCGCGAGGGTCAGCAGGACGGGGACGGCGGGCAGCGCGAGCCAGCGCGGGGTGTGCGTCATGGGAGGTGTCCTTCGGTGGAACGCCGGGGAGGTCGGGGGAGCTGTCTTGCCGGTGTCGGCCGGATCGTCACCTGGCGCACCCCGCACGTCGGAGGGTTGCGGCCCAGCAAGCCAGGGCTTGTCGCTGGGTCTCGAGATCCGCCGCGAGCGTAGGTCGGCGCCGCCCGGGGTCGGGGTTCCGGGCCACGGTCCGGACTCGCGCAACGCGCGTGTTACCGCAGGTCACGGTGTATTTCGGTACGGGTCCGTCGGCCCACCCGGCGCCTTTCTGGACAGTCATGTCCAAAACGACGTAGCGTGGGCTCATGCCCAGGAGACGAGAGTTCGACGAGGACGCCGTCGTGGACGCCGCCATCGCGGAGTTCACCGAGCACGGCTACGCCGGGACCGACGCGGTCGGGCTGTGCGAGCGCGCCGGGATCGCCCGGTCCAGCTTCTACAGCACGTTCGCCAGCAAGGACGCGCTCTTCGAGCGCGCGCTCGCCCGGTACACCGGCCGAGGGGTCGACGAGCGCGAGGCGCTCGTCGCGAGCCAGGACCCCGCGCCGGTCGTCCTGCGCCGCCGCTTCACCGACGCGCTCGGCGACCAGTGCGCGCGCGACGACCGCCCCGGCTGCCTCTCCGTCAACACCACCGTCGAGCTCGGCCGCAGCATGGACGGCGTCACCGCGCTGCTCGACGCCGACCGCGGCGCCTGGATCGAGACCTACGCGCGGATCCTCGAGCGCGGCCGGGTCGAGGGACACGTGCGGCCCGAGCTCGACCCCCACGCGTTCGGCCCGCTCGTCCACTCGACGCTCGCGGGCCTGCGGGTCGCGGCCCGCGTCGCGACGCCCACGGAGGTGCGTGCCCAGCTCGACGCGTTCCTCGACGCGCTCAGCACCGACGCCGGCCGCGCCGCCCTTGCCGCCGCCCCGCCGTGCACCCTCGCGGCGGAACCGGCCGCCACCACGAGCACGGAGGTCGTCGCGTGAGCGCGGCGACCGCGGCCGTCGCCCCGGCCCGGGTGCGGGTCCCCGGCGTCGTCCTGCTCCTCGCCGCCGTCACGTTCTGCCTCGGCACCAGCGAGTTCATGATCGCCGGGCTGCTCGAGCAGATCGCCGACGACCTCCACGTCAGCATCCCCCAGGCCGGGCTCCTCATCACCGCGTTCGCCGTCGGGATGGTCGTCGGGGCCCCCGCGATGGCGGTCCTCACCCTGCGCCTGCCGACCCGCTCGACGCTCGTCCTCATGACGGCGGTCTTCGCCGCCGCCCACGTGCTCGGCGCCCTCGCGCCCGGCTACGGCGTGCTCCTCGTCTCGCGCGTCGTCGCCGCCGTCGCGTGCGGCGGCTACTGGGCGGTCGCGGCCGTGCACGCGCACCGGGCCAGCCCGCCCGAGGCCGTCGGGCGGTCGCTCGCGGCGCTCGTCGGCGGCCTCACGATCGCGAACCTCGTCGGCGTGCCCGGCGGGGCGTGGCTGGGGGAGCAGTACGGCTGGCGGTCCGCGTTCTGGGTGATCGCCGTCGTGACGGCGCTCGCGGCCGTCCTGGTCGCGGTGTTCGTCCGCGACCGGCGCCCCGCGCAGGGCGTGGCCGACGAGCCCGCGGCCCCGCAGCGCACCCGCGACCTGCTGGCGCGCGAGCTCGGCGTGTTCCGGACCGGCCGCATCTGGCTCGCGCTCGCGACGACGGCCCTCTTCCAGGCGTCCGTGTTCGCGGCGTTCTCGTACTTCTCGCCCCTGCTCACGAAGGTCGCGGGCCTCGACCCCGACGCCGTGCCCCTCGCGCTCGTCGGGTTCGGCGTCGGCGCGTTCGTCGGCGTCACGGTGGGCGGCCGGATCGCCGACCGCAACCTCTTCGGCAACATGCTCGGGTCGCTCGCGGCGACCGCCGCGAGCCTGCTGCTCCTCGCCGCGGTCGCGTCCGTGACGTGGGCGGCCGTGGGTGCCGTGCTGCTCGTCGGGATGTCGGCGTTCTCGATCGCGGGCGCGCTCAACGCGCGCGTCTTCCAGATCGCCGCGGGCGCCCCCACGCTGGCGGCGAGCATGAACACCGCCGCGTTCAACGTCGGGAACGCCGTCGGGCCCGCGCTCGGCGGCGCGGTCATCGCGCTCGGTCTGGGCTACCGCGCCCCCGTCTTCGTGGGCGTCGCGCTCGTGCTCGGGGCGGTCGCGACCACCCTCGTCGCGATGCGGCGCGACGGGATCCGCGTGCGCCCCGCGGCGCCGTCGGCTGCCTCCCCGGCGGTCCCGGCCGACCTGTGCTGCGCCCCGGCGGAGTAGCCCCGCACGACGACGGGGCCCGGCCACCCCAGGCCGGACCCCGTCGGTGGGCCCCTCGCGGGAGTCCCTGGCTCCCGGGAGGGAGCCGGCGCCCGTGGGCGCCTCGCGTCGCCGGGCGGCTACCCCGCCCCTCCCGACGACGCCGTCAGCGGACCGTCACTTCGCCTTCCAGGTGTCGACCAGCAGGTCGAGGCGGGAGTCGGCGCCGAGCGTGACCCCGTGGACGTCCTTCTGGGTCCCGATGATCGACGTCAGCTCGTGCACCGGGACCTCGTGGTGCTGCGTCACGAGGCGCTCCTGGATCTGCGCGAGGAGGTCGTTGCGCTTCGCGGCGTCGCCGGCCGCGAGCTGCTCCTGCAGGAGCTTCTCCAGAGTCGGGTCGTCGATGCGGTAGTAGTTGGTGGCCGCCGTCGAGAACGACGTGCGCAGGATGTCGCCGTCCGCGCGCGAGCTGTTGCCCCACGCGGCGTCGTAGTCGCCCTGCTGGAGCTTCGCGAGGAACTCGGGCACCGCCCCGGTCTCGAGCTTCACGGCGATCCCGACGGCCTTGAGCTGCTGCTGGATGAGCTCGAGCGCCGTCTGGTTCGGGGCGAAGTTCGAGATCCACTCGATCGTGAACGTGAGCTGCTTGCCGTCCTTGGTGCGGATGCCGTCGGCGCCGGCCTTCCAGCCGTCGGCGTCGAGCACCTGCTTCGCCTGGTCGGGGTCCGTCACGATGTCCTTGCTGACGTCCGCGTAGCCGGGCGTGGTCGCACCGAGCGGGCTCGTCGCGACGGCGAACTTGTCGTTGAGTGCGGTGTCCCGGAGCTCCGTGGGGTTCACGGCGAGCGCGACCGCCTCGCGAAGCTCGGGATCCTTGCCGAACGGGCTGCTCTCGTTGAACGTGAGGCCGAAGACGAGCCCCGGGTTCGCCCGGTACACGAGAGGGAGGCCGGCGCCCTCGAGCTGGCTGACGTCGTTGGGCTGGACGCCGCCGATCACGTCGGACTGGCCCGACGTCAGCGTGCCCGTGCGGACCCCCGCCTCGGGCACGACCTTGAACGTCACCGACGCGAGGTGCGCGCCCGAGGTGTTGTCGAACGACGACGGCGCCCACGTGTACCCGTCGCGCTTCTTCAGGACCGTCTCGACGTTCTTCGTGTAGTGGTCGAGGACGAACGGGCCCGAGCCCACGATCTTCGAGCCGTCGGCGCGGTCGTCGAACGGCGTCGCCAGCGTGGACGCGGCCAGGATCCCGAGCCCGACCTGCGACGTCGCCTGCGGGAACGCCGCGTTCGGCTCCTTGAAGCGGACCGTGACCGTGTCGCCCTCCGCGGTGATCGTGTCGAGGCCGACGAACGCGGGGACGGCGTTGAGCGCCTTGGCGCCGTTCTTCACGATGTCGTCGAACGTGTCCTTGACGGACTTCGCCGTCAGCGCCGTCCCGTCCGAGAACGTCACGCCGTCGCGGATCGTGAAGGTGAAGGTCTTCGCGTCCTCGCTCGCCGTCCACCTGGACGCGAGCCACGGCTTGAGGGAGCCGTCCTTCGGGTCCTGGTAGAGCAGCGAGTCGACGAGCTGCCGCGTCACGTACAGCGTGTCGTTGCCCGAGCCCGTCCCCGACGGGTTGAGCGAGATCGGGTCGTTCTGGATGGCGAAGCTGAGCGCCCCGCCGTCCACCGGGGCACCGCCGTCGGACGACGCCGTCCCCGCCCCGGACGAGCCACCGCTGCAGGCGGCGAGGGCGAGCGTGAGTGCCGTGGCCGTCGCGAGGAGCGCGGCGGGTCGCCGCAGGCTGCGGGACGACGGTCGCGTGGGTCGATGGTTCATCGTTCTCTCTTCTCGGGTTCAGGAGGCTCAGGCGGGGACGCCGGCCTCGACGCGTGCGCCCGGGATCGCCCCGAGCAGCTCACGGGTGTAGGGGTGCTCGGGGTGGGTGAGCACACGGTCGGTCGGGCCGTCCTCGACGACCCGGCCACGCTCCATGACGACGACCTCGTGGGCGATCTGCCGCACCACCGCCAGGTCGTGCGAGATGAACAGGTAGGAGACGCCCAGCTCCGCCTGGAGGCGGGCCAGCAGCTCCAGGACCTGCGCCTGCACGCGCACGTCGAGCGCGGACACCGGCTCGTCGAGCACCACGACCTCCGGCTCGAGCGCGAGCGCCCGCGCGATCGCGACCCGCTGCCGCTGCCCGCCCGACAGCTCGGCCGGGCGCCGGCCCAGGGCGCTCGCGGGGAGCGCGACGTGGTCGAGGAGCTCCGCCGTACGGGCGCGCCGGGACGCGCGGTCCCCGACGCCGAACGCCCGCAACGGCTGCGTCACGATCCGCTCCACCGACAGGCGCGGGTCGAGCGACGCGTACGGGTTCTGGTGGACGAGCTGCACCCGGCGGCGCAGCGCCCGCAACCGGGAGCCCGCGGCGCGCGTGACGTCCTCGCCGTCGAGCAGGACCGAGCCGCTCGTGGCGTCGGCGAGCCGGACGGCGACGCGGACCGTCGTCGTCTTTCCCGACCCCGACTCACCGACGATCCCCAGCGTCCGCCCGCGCTCGAGCGCGAAGCTCACGCCGTCGACCGCGCGGAGCACGCCGCCGCCGGCGGCGCGGGGGCGGTGGAACTCCTTGACGAGGTCGCGGGCCTCGAGCACCGGGGTGCTGGCGGTGGCCGTCGTCGGGTTCGCGTCCGTGGTCCGGTTCGCGGGGCGGGGGGAGACGCGCGCGGTCTTCCATCCGGCCGCTCGTTCCTCGCGGCCTCCCGCCAGACCCTCCACGACCGCGCGCGTCTCCCCCCGCCCCGCTTCGTCGTCGGCTCGCCCGGGTGCAGCGTCCTTCGCGGGCTCCCGCGTGCTCGAGGGTTCCAGCCCTCGCGATTCCTGCTCGTCCTCCGGCGCGCCGGACCCAGCCACAGCACGCGACCCCACCACCAGGCTGCGGGTCGTGTTCAAGCTCGGGGCCGCCGCGATGAGGGCCTTCGTGTACGGGTCGCTCGGGGAGCCCAGGACCTCGTCGGGGGTGCCGACCTCGACGACGCGGCCCTGGGACATGACGGCGATCCGGTCGGCGCGGTCGGCGGCGACGCCGAGGTCGTGGGTCACGAGGAGGACGCCCGTCCCCGCGGACGCGGTCAGGGTGTCGAGGTGGTCGAGGATCTGGCGTTGCACGGTGACGTCGAGCGCGGACGTGGGCTCGTCGGCGAGGAGCAGCGCGGGGCGCGCCACGAGGGCGATCGCGATGAGCACGCGCTGCCGCATGCCGCCGGACAGCTCGTGCGGGTACAGGTGGGCGACGCCGTCCGGCAGGCCGGCCTGCGCGAGGGCTTCGTCGGCGCGCGCGGCGGCCGACCGGCGGTCCGCGAGCCCGTGGATGCGCAGCACCTCGGCGACCTGCTTGCCGACGGGCGTCACGGGATTGAGGGAGACGGTCGGGTCCTGCGGGACGAGACCGATCCCGTACCCGCGGACGGCGCGGAGGCGCCGGGCGGGCGCGGTGGCCAGGTCGGTGCCGTCGAAGTGGACGTGGCCGCCGGTGATGCGGGCGGACGGCGCGAGGAGCCGGACGACGGCGTGCGCCGTCGTGGACTTGCCGGACCCGGACTCGCCGACGAGCGCGACCGTCTCCCCGGCCGCCACCTCGAGGCTGACGCCGCGGACGGCGTGGACGTCGCCGCGGGGGCCGGAGTAGGTGACGTGGAGGTCGTCGACCCGGAGCAGGGGTGCGGGCGCGGTCATGACGGGGTCCCTTCGGTGTCGAGCGCACGGGCGAGGCGGTTGCCCGCGAGGACGGTGAGCGCGATGACGATCCCCGGCAGCGTGGTGAGCCACCACTGGCCGCCGAGGTAGTCGCGCCCGCCCGCCACGAGCGAGCCCCACTCGGGCTGCGGCGGCTGCGCGCCGTAGCCGAGGAAGCTGAGGGACGACACCGCGAGGATCGCCGTGCCGAGCTCGAGGGCGGCGAGCACGAGCACGGGCCCGACGGAGTTCGGCAGGACGTGCACGAGCAGGACACGCCACCAGCGGGAGCCGCCCGCGCGGGCGGCCTCGACGTACGCGGAGGTGCGCACGCGCAGCACCTCGGACCGCAGGATGCGCGACACCGACGCGACGCTCGTGGCGCCGACCGCGATCGCGACGTTCGTCGTCCCGAAGCCGAGCGCGGTCACGACGGCGAGGGAGAGCAGGAGGCCGGGGATCGCGAGCAGGACGTCGGCGACGCGCATGAGCACGGCGTCGACGGCCCCGCCGACGAACCCGGCGAGGAGCCCGAGCACCGAGCCGACGACGAGCCCGATCGCGATGGCGAGCAGCGCCGCGTGGAGCGTGGTCCCGGTGCCGTGCACGACCCGCGTGTACAGGTCGCGGCCGAGCTGGTCGGTGCCGAACCAGTGCTGCGCGGACGGGCCCGTGAGCTTCTCGGCGGGGACGCCCGCGAGCGGGTCGCCGGACGCCAGCACGGACGGGGCCAGGGCGGCGACGAGCACCGCGACGAGCCACAGGACGGCGACGACGAGCCCGGGCCGGCGCACGAGGTGCCGCGCGGCGTACCGCAGCCGGGCGGCCCGGCCGTGCGCCGCGTCGACGGGTGCGGGGGCGGCGTCGGTGCGCGGGGTGACGACGAGATCGACGAGCGCGTCGGCGCGGTCCTCGGTGAGGGGACCGTCCGGGCGTCCGGGCGCGAGGGCGGTGGTGAGGTCGGTCATGAGGATGCTCCCTGGGTGCGCCGGCTCAGGCGGCCGCGACGGCGTCGGGGACGGGGGTGCCGGTGCTCGAGGGGCCGCTCGTCGTCGGGGCCGGCGTCCGGCGCCGGCGCCGCTCGAGGCGCGGGTCGAGGAGCGGGTAGACGAGGTCGACCAGCAGGTTCGCGAGGACGAAGACGAGCGCCCCGACGAGCACGACGCCCTGGACGACGGGGATGTCCTGGGCCTGGACGGCGGTGGCGGTCAGTCGCCCGAGCCCGGGCCGGGAGAAGACGGTCTCGGTCACGACGGTCCCGCCGAGGAGCCCGCCGACGAGCAGCCCGGTCGCGGTCAGCGCCGGGAGCGACGCGTTGCGCAGCGCGTGCCGCAGGTGGACCCGCGTCGGGGACGCGCCCTTCGCCCGGGCCGTGGCGACGTACGGCTCCCGGAGCGTCACGACCAGGCTCTTCGACAGGAGCTGCGCGATCACGGCGCCCGTCGGCAGCGCCAGGGTGACGGCCGGCAGGACGACCGACGCGAAGCCCTGGTCGCCGACGGCCGGGAAGAGCGGCAGCCGGAACGAGAACCACTGCAGGAGCATGAGCCCGAACCAGAAGCTCGGGATCGCGACGCCGAGGGGCGGCAGGCCGAGCAGGAGCGCCTGGACGGAGCGCCAGCGGGCGAGCGTCGCGACGACCGCGAGGCCGCCCCCGACGGCGACCGCGAGCACGAGCCCCGCGGCGGCGATCTGGACGGTCGGCCCGAGCGCGTCGCCGATCAGGCCACTCACGGGCTGGCGCGTGCTGACGGACCGCCCGAGGTCCCCGTGCAGGACGCCCCCGAGCTGGTGGAGGTACTGCACGAGGAGCGGCTGGTCGTAGCCGTACTCGTGCCGGACGGCCGCGAGCTG
>Ga0182746_1002502_pt1 | contig 13953 bp, 13 predicted proteins | sample eDN3rd30CBELigOP_FD_128881 | JGI IMG/M metagenome (GOLD analysis project Ga0182746, IMG submission 128881) | Enriched Organic Plus compost microbial communities from Emeryville, California, USA - eDNA 3rd pass 30_C BE-Lig OP (version 2) (version 2) ... | reverse complement strand
CTCACGGTCCGCGAGGCTGCGACGACGCTGCTCATGAAGCCGAACAACGTGAGCGCCCTCGTGTCGCAGCTCGTGCTGCGCGGTCTCGTGGAGCGGAAGGTCGACGTGGCCGACCGGCGCGTCGCCCACCTGCACGCCACCCGCCGCGCGAAGGACGAGAGCGAGCAGGTGCGCGCGCTCCGGGCGGCGCGGGTCGCGGCCGCGCTCGCACGGCTGTCGGAGGGCGAAGAGGCCGCCCTGTTCTCCGCGATCCATGCCCTGGGCTCGCTGACGGAGCACCTGCACAGCGCGGCGGAGTAGCGCGCGCCGGAGAACGGCGCGCGTCACCCGTGCGCCCCTCCTCCGTCCCCGCGAAAGGCCCCACCCGTGTCAGCACTGCCCACGTCGCCCCCGCGCGCCCGGACCGCGCCGTCGTCCCCGCGCGCCGACCGACGCTCCAACCCCTGGCTCACGCTCGTCGCCGTCGCCTTCGGGCTGTTCATGGTCGGCCTCGACGGCTCCGTCGTGTCCATCGCCAACCCCGCCCTCGGGCGCGCGCTCGACGCCTCGACCTCCGACCTGCAGTGGGTCACGAACTCCTACCTGCTCGCGCTCGCGGCGACCCTCATCCTCGGCGGCAAGCTCGGCGACCGGTTCGGCCGGCGACGGTTCTACCTCGTCGGTGTCGCCGGGTTCACGCTCGCGTCCGTCGCGATCGGCCTCAGCGGGTCCGTCGGCGCGGTGGTCGCCTTCCGCGCCGTCCAAGGGGCGTTCGGAGGGCTGCTCATGCCCAACACGCTCGGCCTGCTGCGCCAGGTCTTCCCGCCCCGCAAGTTCGGCATGGCGGTCGGCATCTGGGCGATGGTGTCCTCCGTCTCGACCGCGCTCGGCCCGATCGTCGGAGGGCTCCTCGTCGAGCACGTCGGCTGGGAGTCGGTGTTCTTCCTCAACCTTCCCGTCGGAGCCGCCGCGATCGTCGTCAGCGCGCTCGTGCTGCCGCGGGGGGCGCGTGCACCCGGGAACGACCGGTTCGACGTCGCGGGCGTGCTGCTGCTCGCAGCCGGGCTCGTGGTCCTCGTGTACGGCGTCGTGCAGGGCGAGTCGTGGGGCTGGGGCTCCCCGCGGACGCTCGCCACGCTCGTCGCCGGGGTGGTCGTGCTCGTGGGCTTCGGCTGGTTCGAGTCGCGGCGCGCGCACGCGCTGCTCCCGATGCGGCTGTTCCGGAGCTCGGCCCTCACCGTCGGCACGATCATCACGGTCGTCAACTTCTTCGTGATGCTCGGCGTGATCTTCTTCGTGATGCTCTACCTGCAGAACGTGCGGGGGCTGAGCCCGGTCGAGGCGGGCGTCTGGACGCTGCCGCTGAGCCTCGCGTCGGTCGCCGCGTCGCCCCTCGGGGCGGCGGTCACCGAGCGGTTCGGGCCGCGCGTCTCGATGCCGATCGGGATGGCGCTCCAGGCCGTCGCCGCCGGCCTCATGCTCCTGTGGAGCGCGGACTCCTCGTACGCGGTGATGTGGCCGCCGTTCGTGGCCCTCGGGCTCGGCGTCGGCATGGTCATGGCGGCGTCGTCCGACGCGATCGTCGGCAACGCGCCGGTGCGCGACGGCGGCGTCGCGGGCGGGCTCCAGGCCACCGCGCTGCAGGTCGGGGGTGCGCTCGGCACGTCCGTCCTCGTGTCCCTGATCTCGGTGCGCGTCGGGTCGAGCTGGGCCGGCGAGCTGGCGTCCGCCGGTGTGTCGACCGCCCAGGCGCAGGGCCTCGCCGGGGCGACCGACGTCGTCGCGCTCGGTGCGGCGCCCGTGTCCGACGCCATGCCCGGCGCCCTGCGCGCGGCCGTCGTCGAGGCGAGCCGGGCCACGTTCGTCGACGGCCTGCACCTCGCGGCGGGCGTCACGGCGGCGCTGTGCGTGCTCGCCGCGGTGACCGCCGCGGTCGGGGTGCGGCGGGGTGCGCACGAACCCGCGTCCGACGGCGAGGACCTCGCCGGCTGACGCCGGCGGCCGGATCAGACCCGGTCGACCAGGTCCGCGATCCCGTCGACGACCTCGCTCGGCCGGAACGGCCACCCCTCGACCTCGTCGCGCCGGGTCGAGCCCGTGAGCACGAGGTAGGTGTACAGGCCCGCCTCGATCCCGGCGACGACGTCGGTGTCCATGCGGTCGCCGATCATCGCGGTCCGCTCGGAGTGGGCGTCGATCCGGTTGAGCGCGGACCGGAACATCATGGGGTTCGGCTTGCCGACGAAGTACGGCTGGCGCCCCGTCGCCTTGGTGATCATGGCCGCCACCGCGCCGGTCGCGGGCAGCGGGCCCTCGGCGCTCGGGCCGGTCGAGTCCGGGTTGGTGCACAGGAACCGTGCGCCGTCACGGATGAGCCGGATGGCGCGCGTGATCCCCTCGAACGAGTAGGTGCGCGTCTCGCCGAGGATCACGTAGTCGGGGTTGGCGTCGGTGAGCGTGTAGCCGGCCTCGTAGAGCGCCGTCGTGAGCCCCGCCTCCCCGATGACGTACGCGCTGCCGCCCGGGATCTGCTGCGACGCGAACGTCGCGGTCGCGAGGGCCGAGGTCCAGATGGACTCCTCGGGCACGTCGATGCCCGACGCCGCGAGCCGCGCCCGCAGGTCGCGCGGCGTGTAGATCGAGTTGTTCGTGAGGACGAGGAAGGGCCGCTCCTTCTCACGGAGCCGCGCGATGAACTCGGGGGCGCCCGGCAGCGCGCGGTCCTCGTGGACGAGCACGCCGTCCATGTCGGTGAGCCAGCAGTCGACGGTGCGGGCGTCGTCGTGGGGGGCTTCGTGGGTCACGGTCAGACCTCCTCGTGCTCGTTGCGGGGACGGACGGTCGGTGCGGCGACCCCGGCGGCGCGCCCGTGGCGCGGCCCCGGCGTCGTCGGGGACGCCGCACGCGACGCCTTGGTCTTGCGGCGCGCCTCGATGACGATCGGCACGACGGACAGCAGGACGATCCCGATGAAGATCGGCTCGATGTTGTCGCGGATGAACGAGATGCGGCCGAGGTAGTAGCCGAGCGTCGTGACGACCGTCGTCCAGATGAACGTCCCGAGCAGGCTGTACGGCCAGAAGGAGCGGTAGCGCATGCGCCCGACGCCCGCCGCGATCGGCGCGAAGGTCCGCACGATCGGCACGAACTGGGCGAGCAGGATCGTCCGGCCGCCGTAGCGGTCGAAGTACTCGTTGGTCTTGTCGACGTAGTCCTTGCGCAGGATCTTCGAGTCGGGGCGGCTGAAGATCCGTGGCCCGGCGAACTTGCCGATCGCGTACCCGCACTGGTTGCCGCAGAACGCGGCGGCGAACAGGATCGCGACCAGGCCCGGCAGCGGGACGTGCAGGGTGCTGTCCGTCGCGGCGACGAGCATGCCCGCGGTGAAGAGCAGCGAGTCGCCGGGCAGGAACGGGAACACGAGCCCCGTCTCGATGAAGACGACGAACACGATCCCGACGAGCGCCAACGACCCGAACCGGTCGATGAGGGTGTTCGGGTCGAGGAACCCCAGGGGGCTCGAGGCGAGCTGGGCGGACACGTGCCCGGCCAGCTCTCCGGACAGGGCGAGAGCGCTCATGCGTTCAGCGTAGTGGCCGGGTTCGGAGGAGCATGGGGCCGGCGTGAGGACGACCTGTGCAGACGCGCTGTGCCCGTCGACCTGCGCGAACGTCGCCCCTACGATCGGCAGCATGGCGAGCTCGCAGGACGTGACGACGGTCGTGGTGCTGGGCGGGACGGGGAACGCGGGGCGCGCGGTCGTGCGCGAGGCCCTGTCCCGGGGGCTCACCGTCCGGGTGCTGTCGCGGCACGTCCCCCCGCAGGACGACGCGCGCCGGGTCGAGGGCGCCGCGTACGTCGGGCTCGACGTGCTGGGCGACGCGTCCCTCGTCGCCGAGGCCCTGGACGGGGCGCTCGCGGGGGCCGACGCGGTGATCGACGCGAGCAACGGGATGGGCCCGGCGTCGATGAAGGTCTTCACGACCGGGGCCGAGCGTCTCGCCGCCGCTGCCCGGCGGGCCGGGGTGCGTCGCGTGTCGGTCCTGTCGATCGCCAACGTCGACCGGGCCGACTACGCCTACTACGAGGCGCACGTCGCCCAGGAGCGCACCTACCTGCGGGCCGCCGAGGTCGGGGGCGTCCCCGTGACGATCGTGCGGGCCACGCAGTTCCACGACTTCCTCGAGCTGTTCTTCGGCCGCGACGGGCGCCTCGGCCGCTGGGCGCGGCTCGGCCTCCTGCCCGTGCCGCGCGGCACGAAGTTCCAGTCCATCGACCTGTCCGACGTCGCCCGCGCGCTCGTCGACGCGGCCCTCGAGGACGGGCCCGCCCGCACGTGGACCGTCGGCGGCCCCGAGGTGCTCGACGCGCGCGACATGGCGCAGCGCTGGCGCCGCGCGCACGGCTCGCGCCGGCCCGTGCTCGCGGTGCCGCTGCCCGGCGGGATCGGCGCGTTCTTCCGCGCGGGCCTCAACCTCGTGCCCGACGCGCGGTACGGCCAGGTCACGTACGACGAGTGGCTCGCGCGGGACTGAGCCGCCGCCCGGTGCTCGGCCGGCGCCGCGACCGGCGAGGATGGGCGGATGACCGCGCAGCCGCCCACCCCTGGTGACCGGACCGAGGACGACCCGGGCGACCGGCCCGGCGACGGGGCGGCACGCGTCGTCGGCGTCGGGCCGTGGCCCGGCGGGCCGGACGCGTGGCCGCGCCTGCCGTCGGGCGGCCTCGACCCGCGCTACGACCCCGAGCTGCTCGCGGACGGCGACACGCGCAACGTCGTCGACGCCTACCGCTACTGGACCGTCGAGGCGATCGTCGCCGACCTCGACCGCCGACGCGCCGAGCACCCCGCCACCCAGCTCCACGTCGCCGTCGAGAACTGGGCGCACGACCTCAACATCGGCTCGGTCGTGCGCACGGCCAACGCGTTCAACGCGGCGAGCGTCCGGATCGTCGGCCGGCGGCGCTGGAACCGGCGCGGCGCGATGGTCACCGACCGCTACCTGCACGTCGAGCACGACCCGGACGCGGCGGCGCTCGCCGCATGGGCGGCGACGGCCGGCCCGCCCGGCGACGACGGCGCGCCCACGCGCCTCCCGGTCGTCGGCGTCGACAACGTGCCCGGCTCGGTCGCGCTCGAGGGGCTCGCCCTGCCCGCGTCGTGCGTGCTGCTGCTCGGCCAGGAGAGCGCCGGGCTGAGCGCGTCCGCGCAGGCCGTGTGCGACGTCGTCGTGCACGTGACGCAGCACGGCTCGACGCGCTCGCTCAACGCCGGGGCCGCCGCGGCGGTCGCCATGTGGGCGTGGGCCGTCCAGCATCTGTGACACCCGCAGGGCACGTGAGGGATCCGTGGAACAATCGGGGAAGCCCACCCTCCGCATCACACAGGAGACCACTCAGATGCCCATCGCAACCCCCGAGATCTACGCCGAGATGATCGACCGCGCCAAGGCGGGCTCGTTCGCCTACCCGGCGGTCAACATCACCTCCTCGCAGACGATCACCGCGGCCCTCCAGGGCTTCGCCGAGGCGGAGTCGGACGGCATCATCCAGGTCTCCGTCGGCGGCGCCGAGTACGGCTCGGGCTCGACGATCAAGGACCGCGTGTCCGGCTCGCTGGCCCTCGCCGCGTACGCGACCGAGGTCGCGAAGAACTACCCGGTGAACATCGCGATCCACACCGACCACTGCGCCAAGCAGAACATCGACTCCTGGGTCCGCCCGCTGCTCCAGCTCGAGGCCGAGCAGGTCAAGAACGGCGGCCTGCCGACGTTCCAGTCGCACATGTGGGACGGCTCGACCGTGCCGCTCGACGAGAACCTCGTCATCGCGCAGGAGCTCCTCGAGCTCTCGGTCGCGGCCCGCACGATCCTCGAGATCGAGATCGGCGTCGTCGGCGGCGAGGAGGACGGCCACGAGGCCGCGATCAACGAGAAGCTCTACACGACCCCCGAGGACGGCCTCGCGACCGTCCGCGCGCTCGGCCTGGGCGAGAAGGGCCGCTACCTGACGGCCCTCACGTTCGGCAACGTGCACGGCGTCTACAAGCCCGGCGCGGTCAAGCTCCGCCCGGCCCTCCTCAAGGAGATCCAGGACGTCGTCGGCAAGGAGGTCGGCAAGGAGAACCCGTTCGACCTCGTCTTCCACGGCGGCTCGGGCTCGACGGCCGAGGAGATCGCGGAGGCCGTGGACAACGGCGTCATCAAGATGAACATCGACACGGACACCCAGTACGCGTTCACGCGTCCGGTCGCCGCGCACATGTTCAGCAACTACGACGGCGTCCTCAAGGTCGACGGCGAGGTCGGCAACAAGAAGGCCTACGACCCGCGCGCCTGGGGCAAGCTCGCCGAGGCCGGCATGGCCCAGCGCATCGTCGAGGCGGCGCAGCAGCTCCGCTCCGCCGGCCACAAGATGTGATCGTCACGTCCTACGACGTGAGCAGGGCCCGGCGGTCGGACGACCGCCGGGCCCTCGCGCGTCCGGGGAGGTGCCTGCTACTCGAGGCCGGAGTCCACGTCCACGAGCTCCACGAGCTCGTCGAGGCGGGTCACCGTGAGCAGGAACTTCATGCTGGGGGGTGCGCGCAGCACGCGCACGGGCGGGTTGGCGCGGCTCGCGAGCTCCGCGAGGAACGACACGCCCGACGAGTCGATGAACGTCACGTGGTGGGCGTCGATCTCGATGGGGAGCCCGGTGCCCTCGGCGTCGCCGATGGCGTCGCGCAGGTCGTGCTCGAGGTCGATGTCGATCTCGCCCGCGAGGACGATGCGGACCCGCTGGCTGCCGACGATCACGCCGACGTCGCCGGGGTCGCGCGCGACGCCGGCAACCTCGTCGATCGAGGCGTCGGTGGGCTCGTCGGCGACGTCGACGGACGCGCCGTCGGGTTCCCCGGCGGGATCGGTACGGTTGTTCTGCTCGTGCACGTGCCCAATCTACGGTCGATCGGCGCCGGGGGACAGTACCCTCGACGCGTGCCGCACATGCGCTGACCTGCGCGAGCGGCGCGAAGGAGGGTTCATGGAGGGACGGGACCCGCGTCCGGCGGGTGCACCGGACCCGTCGATCGCTGTGCCCGGAGCCCCCTCGGCCCCCTCGTCGGTGCCCCTTCCCGTGGCCCTGCTGGCGGCCCTGGAGGCCTCGACGGTGCCCATGTTCCTCACGGGCCCGCGGCGCGCCGGCCTGCGGCTGGAGTGGATGAACGAGGCGTTCCGGAGCCAGGTCGCGGAGGGGACGCGCGCCCTCGTCGGCGAGCCGATCTCGGTGCTGCGGGACCTCGTCCAGGAGGGCCCGGACATCGACCCCCTGCGCAGCGCCTTCGACGCCGGGCGCGCGGTCCAGGTCGTCGTGAACGACGTCGCGCCCGACGGCGAGCTGCGCTGGCACCAGCTCTCGTTCAGCCCCGTGGGCGGGGCGGGCGCCGAGCCTGCGCACTGGCTCGGCGTGCAGGTCGACGTGTCGGACCACGTCACCGAGCCGTCCGGGGAACGCGCGACCTTCGAGCTCTCGCGGCGCCGGATGGCCCGCCTCGACCTCATGACGCAGGTCTCGTCGCTCCTGACCGACCTCGACCACCCCCAGGTGCTGCGCGAGATCGCGGACGTGCTCGGTCGTGCGGTCGGCTGCCGGATCGCGTTCTACATGAACGACAAGGGGCTCGTGTACGCCGAGAGCGTCGACGTCAACACGCCGCCGAGCTCGCGGATCCGCACCCGTCACCACCCCCGTCACGCCGCCCAGACGGCGCCGCCGGACGGCCTCGCGTGGGCGCGCGACGTCGTGCAGGACGTGCTCGACGGCGAGGACCTCGGCCCCGTCGAGGTCGACCTCACGGGCGCGTACCCGCCCGGGAGCGCGAGCGACGTCCTCCAGCGCGACGTGCGGTCGCGGCTCATGGCCGACCTCGACGAGACGGGCGGCGTGACCGTCTACCCGGTGCCGGGCCGTCGCCGCGTCCTGGGGCTCCTGGTGGTCGTCCTCGAGCCGGGTCGCGAGTTCGTGCCGTCGCTGACCCCCGGGACGACGCTGCGGTCGATCGCCCGCCGCGCCGGGATGCTCATCGACACGGCCCGGCTCTACGCGCGCGAGCACCGGCTCGCCGAGACGCTGCAGCGCGCCATGCTCCCCGAGCAGGCCGACGTGACCGGGCTCGACGTGTGGACGTACTACGCCCCGAACTCCGACCACGCGCAGGTCGGCGGCGACTGGTACGACGTGCTCCAGCTCACCGAGCGGGACGTCGGCGTGGTCATCGGGGACGTCGTCGGGCACGACGTCGAGGCCGCCGCCACGATGGGCCAGATGCGCTCGGTCGTGCGGTCGTACGCGTTCGAGATGACGCTGCCGGGCGACGTGCTCGAGCGCGTCGACGAGCTCGTCTCGGGGATGCGGCTTCCCCGGGCGTCGAGCCTCGTGTACGCGCGGCTCGAGCGGATGCCCGTCGAGGCCGTGCAGGGCGAGCCGCTGTGGGAGCTCGCGTACTCGCGCGCCGGGCACCTCCCGCCCGTGCTCGTGCGCGGCGGCTCGGCCCACCTGCTCGACGGCGCGGCCGGCACGCTCATCGGCTACGGCCCGAGCGTGCGCGCGACGGCGAGCCTGCGGCTCCTGCCGGGCGACGTCCTGGTCTTCTACACGGACGGCCTGATCGAGCGGCGCGACCGCGACCTGCGGGCGGGGCTCGAGGCGCTCGCGGACGAGGCGGGCGCCGTGAGCGCGTCCGACGCCGCGGGCGTGGGCGAGCAGCTCTTGTCGCGCGTCGGGTCGACGCCGGAGGACGACATCGCGGTCGTCGTCGTGCGGGTGCCCGACGTCCAGAGCGACGTCGTGCCCACCGACGGGGGGCCGCGCAGCCGCCGGTGGCTGCTGCCGAGCGAGCCGACGTCGATCGCCCGGGCGCGCCACGCCGTCGTGCGCACGTGCCAGGCCTGGCAGGTCGAGGGGGCGTCGCAGGCCGAGCTGGTGGCGTCCGAGCTCGTCGCGAACGCCGTCATGCACGGCTGGGGGCACGTCGCGCTGCGACTGTTCGACACGGGCCGGACGCTCCGGATCGAGGTCGAGGACGCGAACCCGTCGCCGCCCGTGCCCACCGACGGGCACGTCAACCGCGGCGGCGGCTACGGGATGCAGATCGTCGAACGGCTCGCGGACTGGGGATGGCGGCCCACACGCACGGGCAAGATCGTCTGGGCGAAGCTCCACGGCGTGAGCACGTTCACGGGCGCGCTCCGGCGAGTACCTGATACCGGCGGTTCTGGCCAGTCATCCTGATCGGTGGGGCCGGCGCCGGTGTCGACCCCGCGAAGAGCAACGGCGCGACAACGGAGCAGCACATGTCCAGCACCTCCACCACGGCCCCCACGGGCGTCGGTGTCACCGAGCCCGACTACGACCTCGCCCAGCCCCTCGCGCCGGACTTCGGCGACGCGTTCCACGTCGCCACCGACGCCGACCGCGAGCACCAGCTGCGCGTCCGGGCGTTCGTCCAGGACGAGGTCCTGCCCGTCATCGACGGCTACTGGGAGCGCGCCGAGTTCCCCCTCGAGCTCGCGCGCCGCATGGGCCAGCTCGACCTCCTGCGCGACGGCGTCGCCGTCCCCGGCTTCCCCGAGACCAGCCACCTCGGCGCGGGCCTCGCCGCCATGGAGATGTCCCGTGGCGACGGCTCCGTCGCCACCATCTCCGGCGTCCAGGGCGGCCTCGCGCTGCGCTCCATCATGATGCTCGGCTCCGACGAGCAGATCGCCCGCTGGGCCGAGCCCATCGCGCGGGGCACCGAGCTCGCCGCGTTCGCGCTCACCGAGCCCACGCACGGCTCCGACTCCGTCTCCCTCGAGACCACCGCGCGCGCCAAGGACGGCGGGTACGTCCTGCGCGGCGAGAAGAAGTGGATCGGCAACGGGTCCGTGGGCGACGTCTCCGTCGTCTGGGCGCGCGGCGAGGACGGCCAGGTCCACGGCTTCCTCGTCCCCCAGGACTCGCCCGGGTACCAGGCCCGCACCATCACCGGCAAGGTCTCCCTGCGCGCCATCTTCCAGGCGCACATCGTGCTCGACGACGTGTTCGTCCCCGCCGAGAACGTCCTCCCCGGCGCGCGGTCGTTCAAGGACACGTCGCGCGTCCTCGAGGCGACGCGCCTCGGGGTCGCGTGGGGCGCCGTCGGGCAGGCCACCGCCTGCTACGAGGCCGCCGTCGCGTACTCCCAGCAGCGCGTCCAGTTCGGCAAGCCCCTCGCCAAGCACCAGATGGTGCAGGAGCGGCTCACCCAGATGGCGTCGACCCTCACGCAGCTCCAGCTCGTCGCCGCCGCCATGACGCGGCAGGAGGCCGCCGGGACCCTCACCGGTCCGCAGGCGTCCCTCGCCAAGTACACGTGCACCCGCGGCGCCCGGCAGATCGCGTCCACCGCCCGCGACCTCCTCGGGGGCAACGGGATCCTCCTGCAGAACCGCGTCGCCCGGCACTTCACCGACATCGAGGCGCTGCACACCTACGAAGGCACCGAGAGCGTGCAGGCGCTCATCGTGGGGCGGGCGATCACGGGGATGTCGGCGTTCGCATAAGGCGACCCGGTTCGTGGCCGGGGCGGGCCGGGGGTGCGGGGAACACGCGCGGTCTTCCATCCGCCTCGCTCGTTCCTCGCTCGGCTCCCGCCAGGCCCGCCACGACCGCGCGTGTTCCCCGCACCCCCGACCCTTCGTGCACCGGGTCGCCGTGCGCGCGCGGCGACGACGCGTGGTCGGGTGGGTGCGGAGGGGCCGCGTCGAACTTGCTCGGATCGTCGCTCTTCGGGGTGGCGGGCGACGATCTGAGTCGGTTCGGCGGGCGGTCGTCCACAGATTGCTGGTGAGGCCGCCGTGGGCGGACGGGACTTGCGACGCTGCTGGCGTGACCGCCTCACCGCCGCTGCCGTCCCTGCCCTTCCGGACCGTCGACGCGCTCGCCTCCGGGGTCGGGCCCCGGCGTCTGCGATCCGCGAGGCTCTACGCTCCCGTCCCCGGGGTCCGCATGGACCCGGCGCTGCGTGACGACCTCCGGGCGGTGTGCCGTGCCGTCGCGCTCGCGCTGCCCGACGGCGCCGCCTTCTCCCACGTGACCGCGGCCCGGCTCTGGGGGCTCCCCGTCAGCCTGGTGGCGGAGCGGGACGACCTGCTCCACGTCACGGGGCCCGGTCGGCTCCGGCCCCTGCGGTCGCCACGGATCGTGCCGCACGAGGGACTCGTGCCGCAGGACGTGCGTCGTCGGGCGGGGCTCCCCGTGACGGCGCCGGCGCGGACCTGGCTCGACCACGCCGGCGTGCTCACCCCGTCGTCCCTCGACGACCGCGGCGCGGACCGGCGCGGGGCGGACCCGGTGCACGAGGAGCAGGTCGTCGTGACCGACGCCCTGCTCGCGGACGACGGCCTGCGCGAGGTGCCCCGCTACGGCGTCGTGCCGGCGGACCTGGAGGCCGTGCTCTCCGACGGTCGCGGGCGCCGGGGCGTGCGGGGGCTCAGGGCCGCCCTCGCCGCTGCCGAGCGCTTCGTGGACTCGCCCCCCGAGACCCGTGTGCGCCTGGGCTTGCGGGCGGCGGGCTTTCCTCCGGCGGTGGTCGGCGCCGACGTGTTCACGACGCACGGTGCGTGGGTGGGGCGGCCGGACCTGTGCTGGCCCGAGCGGGGCGTCGCCGTCGACGACGACGGCGCGCCGCACGTCACCCGGAGGAAGCTCGCGAGCGACGTGGCGCGCCGCGACTCCTACGAGCGGGCCGGATGGCGCCAGGTCGTCCTCTTCGCCGAGGACCTCACGCTGCGCTGGCACGTGACGTGCCGGCGTGTCGCGGAGGCGCTGGACGCTCCGGCGAGGGCGGGCGGCCTCGTCCGCGTGTCGTCGTCGGCCTCGGGGCGGCCACGACTCGTCGTCCGCCCACCGAGCTGACCGAGATCGTCGCGCAACGTCCTTCCCGACGACGATCTGCGTCAGTTCGACGCGTCGTGTCGGGCGGTCAGCGCGGGGCGGGCGCGGCGGCGCTCGGCGCGGTGCCTCAGAGGGCGTCGAGGCGTGTGAGGAGCTCCTCCTGCGCCGCGACGACGAGCGCGCGGGCCTCGTCGAGCGAGCACCAGCGGGTCCGGTCGAGCTCGGGGTACTCCTGGACGCGGCCGGAGCGGGGCGGCCACTCGAGCGCGAACGTGTTCGATCCCGGGCGGCCCGGGACGGGCAGGTCCCAGCCGTCCGGGACGCGCCGGGCCCACGCCGTCACGCGCTTCCCGCTCTTGTTGCGGACCGTCCCGAGCGGCACGTCCGGCTCAGGGGCGCCGTCCTCGCCCGTGGCCGGCGGCGGCAGGACGCCCAGCTCCTCCGCGGTCTCGCGCAGCGCGGCGTCGTAGAGCGCCTCGGTGCGCGCGGGGGTGCCGTCGTCGGCACCGGGGAGCGACTCGACCTCGCCCTTGGGGATCGTCCACGCACGCGCGTCCTTGCGCGCCCAGAAGGGCCCGCCCATGTGCCCGACGAGCACCTCGACGCCGGCCGGCCCGCGGCGCCACAGGACGAGGCCCGCGGCGTCGGTCACCGGCACCGCGGCCGCCGCATGCGGCTCACGACGGCTTCCCGTGGAGCGGGAACTCGTCGGTGCAGCGGTGGGCGCGGTCGATCCGGAACAGGTCGAGCGCGCCGCACACCTCGAGGACGAACAGGTCCCGGTCGGCCGCGCCCCGCAGCACCGTCGCGCCGCCGCGCTTGCGGCCGGAGTCGGCGAGCGAGATGAGGAACGCGGCGCCCGTGGAGTCCATGAACGTCACGGCGCACATGTCGATCACGAGGAGCTGGCGACGGAGCCCGACGACGCGGGCAGCGATCTCGGGGAACTGGTCCCGCTCCGCGAGGTCGAGGTCGCCTGTGACGACGAGGGTCGTCGTCGCCGGAGACGTGGCGATCTCGATCATGTGTGCCACCGTAGCCAACAATGGGGGGATGGCACACAATCTCCTCGGTCCCGACCCCGTCCGGCTGCCCGACGACCACCCCGACCTCGCCGCTCGCGCGATGCTCGCCGAGGGCGCGAGCGTGCGGGACGCGGCGCGCTCCCACCCGGCGTCGTCGTACGTCTGGGCGGTGCTCGCGGAGGACGCGCTCGCCGGTCGCGGCAGCACCGCCGGGCTGGCCGACGCGGACCTCCTGGCCTACGCGCTCGCACGCACCGGCTACCACCGCGGGCTGGACTCGCTGCGCAAGGCGGGCTGGCGCGGACAGGGGCCGATCCCCGTGGACCACGTCGCGAACCAGGGCGTGCTGCGGGCGCTGCTCGCGCTCGCCGAGGCGGCCGACCGGATCGGGGAGACCGAGGAGGGAGCCCGCTGCCGGCAGTTCCTCGTCGACTCGGGCGTCACGCCGGACGAGGTCGCGGCGCTGCGGCCGTAGCGGACGCCGGGGCGCGCCTCCCGAGGGCGCGCCCCGGCTCCCGCGGGGCGGGGTCGGCGTCACACTCCCGCGCGAAGGTCAAGAGCGCGCCAACCGGTAGACTCGCGAAGGTTTGTCCAGCGAACGGGAAAGTGGTGGAGACATGCCGGCCGTGGTGCTCGTCGGTGCCCAGTGGGGCGACGAAGGCAAGGGCAAGGCGACGGACCTGCTCGGGTCCCGCGTCGACTACGTGGTCAAGTTCAACGGCGGCAACAACGCCGGCCACACGGTCGTCATCGGCGACGAGAAGTACGCGCTCCACCTGCTGCCCTCGGGCATCCTCTCGCCGGGCGTCGTCCCGGTCATCGCGAACGGCGTCGTCGTCGACATCGACGTGCTGTTCGAGGAGCTCGACGCGCTCATCGAGCGTGGCGTCGACGTCTCGCGCCTGCTCGTCTCCGGGTCGGCCCACGTGATCGCGGGCTACCACCGGACCATCGACAAGGTCACCGAGCGATTCCTCGGCAAGCGCCGCATCGGCACGACGGGCCGCGGCATCGGGCCGGCGTACGCGGACAAGATCAACCGCGTCGGCATCCG
>Ga0182746_1002498_pt1 | contig 13970 bp, 9 predicted proteins | sample eDN3rd30CBELigOP_FD_128881 | JGI IMG/M metagenome (GOLD analysis project Ga0182746, IMG submission 128881) | Enriched Organic Plus compost microbial communities from Emeryville, California, USA - eDNA 3rd pass 30_C BE-Lig OP (version 2) (version 2) ... | reverse complement strand
CTGGGGGCAGCCGGTAGTCGTAGACAATAAACCCGGAGCGGGAACCATCATTGGCACCTCCATCGTGGCCAAGGCCGCGCCGGATGGCTATACCTTGCTGGTGGCGCAGTTTCCCTTTGCCGCCAACCCGGCGTTGTATCGGTCCTTGCCCTATGACACGGCCAAGGATTTCGCGCCAGTGATCCTGGCAGGGCAATCTCCCATGCTGTTGGCCGTGCATGTCGACTCATCCTTGAAGAGCGTCGGCGCCGTGGTGGATGCCGCGCGTGCCCGCCCACGTCAGATCAATTATGGGTCCTCGGGCAGCGGATCTTCGAATCATTTGGCCATGGCATTGTTCGAGCGTATGGCATCGGTGGAAATGACCCAGATTCCCTACAAAGGCAGTACGCCAATGCTGACGGATCTGGCCGGCGGCCAGGTTGAGCTGGCCTTTGATGCGTTTCCGCATGTCCTGCCGTTTATTCAGTCGGGCAAGGTGCGTGCCATCGCCATTGCCGACGAGCATCGGTCACCGTTGATGCCAGATCTGCCCACCGTCGCCGAAGCCGGCGTTCCCGGGTATCACGTTTCCTCCTGGCATGGCTTTGTTGCGCCTGCGGGGACTCCCGAACCGATTCTGCAGAAACTCAATACCCAGATTAACGCCATCCTGGCGACAGAAGAGGTCAAGAAGATATTTCGGGAGCAGGGCGTCGTTCCCACAGGAGGCAGCTCGGCGGATTTTGCTGCTTTCATCACGGCGCAAATGGACAAGTGGCGTCAGGTCGTCGTGGACGCTGCGATTCCCCTGCAATGATGGCGTGTCTTTTGTCCATGCCCCGATCGCACTGATCGGGGCTCGTGCTGCCGGAATCATCAATGGCAGTTTGTCCATCACTATATATGATGAACATAATAATTAAATATTAATTGACCTGATATTTACCGATATCTAGACTGCCCTCCTGACAAAACGAGGTTCGCAAACCCGTACTTGATGGAGGCAGCAATGGCGCAACCCGCACACGAATCACAGGCCCGTAGCCAGCAGCAGACCACGCAAGCGCTGAATCTGATCGCAGGCCGTTGGGCGACGGCAGCGGGCGGGCGTGTAGGGGTCAGGCACGATCCTGCTACCGGTGCTGTCGCCGGGTACTACGCCGACAGTGACGCCCAGGACGCGCAAATGGCCATTGCGGCGGCACACCAGGCTTTTTATGGCACCGCATGGGCGCAGAGCCCGCGCCGCCGTCAGATGGCTATGTTGCGTTGGGCCGATCAGTTGGAATCGCAATCGGAAGCGCTGGCACAGTTATTGACCCTGGAAAATGGCAAGGTCCTGGCGCAGTCGCGCGGTGAAATCGCAGCGGCGATTTCCGAGATCCGTTACTACGCTGGACTGACCCGCCACATCCCGGGTCATGTCTTTGAAGTCGAGCCGGGCGCGTTCGCGACGCTGTTAAAAGAGCCGGCTGGCGTTGCTGGTCTGATCATTCCGTGGAATGCACCTGCGGTATTGCTTATCCGCGCCTTGACTCCCGCCATGGCGGCGGGTTGCACGGTGGTCATCAAGTCTGCATGGCAAACGGCGCGCTTGAGCGCGGCCTTGATTGCGCCCTTGGTGGGCGACCCTGATGTCCCTGCAGGCGTGGTGAATCTGCTGACAGAAAGCGGGAACGAGGTGGCTCAAGCGCTGGTGTCCTCATCCGATGTGGATGTGATCAGCTTTACGGGGTCTAACGCGGTAGGACAGCGGATTATGGCTGCTGCCGCGCCAACCATGAAAAAGCTCTCGCTGGAGTTGGGCGGCAAATCATGCTGTGTGGTGTTCGATGATGTCGATGTGAAATGGGCTGCGCCGCGCTTGGCTGCGGCAGCCACCATCATCTCGGGCCAGCAGTGCACCGCTGCGCGGCGAGTGCTGGTGCATGCCTCGCGTTACGAGGAAATGAAGCTCGCGCTGCGTGATGCTTTGGCTGCACTGAAAGTCGGGCCGGGCGACGCGCCGGGTTCCCAGATCGGGCCGCTGATCGACCCCAACGCGTTGCAGCAAGTACAAACAGGTATCGATGCCGCTCAACAGATGGCCGACGAGGTGGTGCTGGCGGGACATCGACTGCAGGGGGAGCTCGCCTCGGGCTGCTTTATGTCGCCTTCGTTGGTTGCTCATCGGGATACCAACGCCTTTTTCGTGCAGGAAGAAATCTTCGGGCCCTTGCTGGTGCTGGAACGATTCGAGGACGAGGCCGAGGCTGTCGCGCGTGCCAATCACACCGACTATGGCTTGTCAGCCAGCGTGTGGACACACGACGGCGCACGTTCAATGCGTGTGGCTCGAGCACTGCGCAACGGCACCGTGTGGATCAATGATCACAACAAACTGTTTGCAGAGGCCGAGACCGGCGGCTATCGACGCAGTGGCATCGGCCGTCTGCACGGCTTTGATGCGTTGATCGACTTCATGGAAATCAAGCACATCTACCAAGAAGCGGGCGTCGTAGGGCAATAGCGCTACCGGCGCTTCCGCAAATGAAGAACAGGGCGAAAAAGCCCGCATTACGGAGACTATTCATGATTAAAACGATAGGGCGTTATGCCGCGGCAGCGATCTTGGGGCTGACGGCTGGGCATGCCACAGCGGTCCAGGCCGCCTATCCCGAAAAAGCCGTACGCATCATCGTGCCGTACACGCCAGGCGGTTTCAATGACACGATGGCGCGTCTGTTCTCAAAGAAATTGCAAGAGGCGCTGGGGCAACCCTTTATCGTCGAAAACAAACCCGGCGCAGGCACGATTGTCGGCACCGAGCAAGGCGCTCGCGCCGCACCGGACGGTTATACCTTGACCATCGTCGGCTTCCCTCTGGTTGCGAATACGTTCCTGTACCAAAAGCTGCCCTACGACGGGCAGAAAGACTTCTCTCCCATTATCGTCGGCGCCCAGACACCTAATTTTCTGGTGGTCAAGGCAGATTCGCCGATCCAAACCCTGGCTGATTTTGTCAAGCAGGCGCAACAGAAGCCTGGGCAGATGAACTACGCCACCGCAGGGATCGGAACGTCGAATCATCTGACCATGGCGTACTTCGAAGAGGTCGCCAAGATCTCGACCATGCACGTGCCCTACAAAGGCAGCTCGCAAATGGTCACTGCATTGCTGGGGGGCGAGGTGGATGTCATGTTCGATAACGCGCCCAGCGCTTTGCCGCAAATGAGAGCCGGCAAAGAACGAGCCCTGGCCGTGACCAGCAATAAACGCTCGCCGCTCGCACCTGACATTCCTACTGTGGCCGAGCAAGGTTATCCCGGCTTTGGGGTATCGGTCTGGTATGGCTTGGCTGCCCCAGCTGGTACACCCGCACCCATTGTCGAACGCTTGAACGAGGTCTTGGATCAAGCCTTGAAATCGCCAGAGATCCAGAAAATCTTCGCGGATCAGGGCGTCGAACCGGTCGGCGGCTCTGTGCAGAGTTTCCACGATTTCTACGCTCAGCAACTGAAGACCTGGGGCGCCGTCATCGAGCGCGCCGGGATCAAGGCAGAGTGACACGTATGGAACATCTCCACGCTTGGTAACAGCAATATGGATGCAAGCAATCAATCGACGCTGGACGCGACACGTACGCATGTCGGAACGCGGCGGCAACGGGTAGAAGACCAGGCCATCCTGACCGGACGTGGCCAGTATGGCGACGATGCCGCGTTACGCCCGGGCACCCTGCATGCCGCCATCGTGCGTTCGCCCCATGCTCACGCGAAATTGACTGGGATCGACAGTACAAGCGCTCTGGCCTTACCGGGTGTGCGTGCCGTGTTGACCGGGCAGGATCTTGCAGCATGGTCACGTCCGTTTGTCGTCGGGGTCAAACAACCGATGGAGCAGTGGTCTCTCGCCATTGACCGTGTACGTTACGTGGGCGAGCCTGTCGCCGTTGTGATAGCAGAAAACAGGTACCTCGCAGAAGACGGCGCGGATCTGATCCAGGTCGCTTATGAGCCATTAGGCGCAGCGGTCTCGATTGAAGATGCCATTGCCGAGGATGCGCCAATTCTGCACGAAAAGGTCGGCACTAATGTCGTGAGCGATCGTTCCTTTCGCTATGGCGATCCCGAGGCCGCCTTTGCCGCTGCGGCACATCGGATAGGGTTGACGGTCCGTTATCCTCGCAACTCCTGCACGCCTATCGAGTGTGCAGTTGTGGTGGCCGAGTACCTGTCGGCGCAGGACGGCTATGACGTGCAGTCCAACTTCATGGGGCCATTCTCGCTGCACACCGTGATGGCATTAGCTCTGAAAGTCCCCGGCAATCGGCTGCGGCATCGCACCTTTGCCGATTCAGGCGGCAGTTTTGGTGTGAAGCAGGCGGTATTTCCGTACGCGGTGTTGATGTGCCTGGCGTCACGCAAGGCGGGCGCACCGGTAAAGTGGGTTGAGGACCGGTTGGAACATCTGGCGGCCGCGACCTCGGCCACGGGGCGTTTGGCGCATATCGAGGCAGCAGTCAACGCGGATGGCCGCATTACCGCATTGTCCTTTGATCAATTCGATGACTGTGGTGGTTATCTGCGAGCGCCTGAGCCCGCTACGTTCTATCGCATGCATGGCTGCCTCACGGGCGCCTACGATATTCGCAACCTGGCTGTGCGTAACCGCGTGGTACTGACCAACAAGACGCCTGCCGGATTGGTGCGCGGCTTTGGCGGCCCGCAGGTGTATTTCGCGCTCGAACGCCTGATGCAGCGTATCGCACAGCAACTGAGTATTGACCCGATCGAGCTGTATCGCCGGAACTTCATTGCGGCGGATGCCTTTCCCTACCGAGCCGCGGCTGGCGCCTTGATTGATTCTGGGGACTACCAGGGGGCGCTCGATCTGGTCCGCAACGAAGGCGGATTGGATCAGTTGCTGGCGCGTCGTGATGAGGTACGCGCGCGTGGCGGGTTGTACGGTATCGGCTACGCGGCGATCGTCGAGCCGTCGATCTCCAACATGGGCTATATCACGACGGTGATGCCGCGCGAGGCCCGCGAGAAAGCCGGTCCCAAGAATGGCGCCATTGCCGCCGCGACGGTGGCAGTGGACCCTCTGGGCGGAGTCAGCGTGGTGATCGCGTCGGCGCCGGCAGGGCAGGGGCACAAAACGGTATGCGCGCAGATCGTTGCCGATGTGCTTGGCGTGGACCCGGATAACGTCACCGTCAACATTGAGTTCGATACGCAAAAGGACGGCTGGTCCGTAGCGGCAGGCAATTATTCCAGCCGTTTTGCCGGCGCCGTGGCTGGAACCGTGCATCTCGCGGCGTGCCGGCTGCGCGACAAACTGGCTGGCATCGCCGCATCGCAGCTCGGTTGCCAGGCCGATGAGATTGTTTTCTCCGAAGGCAAAATCGCCCCGCGCAACCGCCCCGAGGCGGCTCAGCCGTTTACCCGTCTGGCCGCCAATCCGCACTGGGCCCCGGCACTGTTACCCGAGGGGGTCGAGCCAGGTTTGCGCGAGACCGTGTTCTGGACTCCGCCTCAGCTTACGGCGCCAGACGATCAGGATCGCGTCAATACCTCTGCCGCTTACGGTTTCGCTTTTGATGTATGTGCAGTTGAAGTCGACCGCGTCACCGGACGCGTACGTATTGACCGCTATATCACCACGCATGACGCCGGCCGTATCCTCAATCCTGCGTTGGCGGACGGGCAGATACGCGGCGCATTCGCGCAGGGCCTGGGCGCGGCACTGATGGAAGAGTTTCGCTACGGTCAGGATGGCAGCTTCCAGTCCGGAACCTTTGCGGACTATCTCGTGCCCACCACGTGCGAAGTGCCAGAGCCAGTGATATTGCACATGGAAACGCCTAGCCCGTTTACCCCGTTGGGGGCAAAAGGGTTGGGCGAGGGCAACAACATGAGCACGCCGGTCTGTATCGCCAATGCAGTGGCCGATGCGCTAGGCGTCAGTGATGTGACCTTGCCGTTGACGCCATCTAAAGTCATGGCATTGATCGGTATGGCAGACCCGCCACCCTCTGCAGGGGCGCAGACAATACCCGAAGCCTCAGGGAAGCGTGGCAAATCGCTCTCGGCCCGCGGCGAAGTGAGATTAGCGGCAACGCCCGAAGCCGTCTATGCCGTACTGATGGATCCTGTCGCGTTGGCCAAGGTCATTCCCGGCTGCAACGCGCTGACGCCGAACGGCGATAGCCGCTATCGCGCAGATGTCACCGTGGGCGTCGGAATGATCAAAGCACGCTATGCCGCCGAGGTCGCCTTGTCTGATCTGAATCCGCCCCATAGCCTGCGCTTGTCCGGGACAGGCATCTCCAGCGTGGGTACGGCCAAGGGCAGCGGCCTGGTGACGTTGACCGCCGACGGCGCCGGCACCTTGCTGAGCTACGACTACGAAGCTGAAGTCTCAGGCAAAGTCGCCGCAGTAGGGGGGCGGATGCTGGAGGGCGCAGCCCGCATCGTGTTGCGCCAACTTTTTGATCAATTGGGCCGGCAGGCTGGTGGCGAGACCAGGCTCTCCTGGTGGCGGCGGCTGCTCGGCCGTTGGGGGCGCAAATCATGAAGCCGCAAGCCTTTGATTACATACGCGCTGACAGCGCACAAGATGCCGTCGATGCCTTGGCCGAACTGGGCTCCGATGGCCGCATTCTGGCCGGCGGCCAATCATTGATGGCGGTATTGAACATGCGCCTGGCCCAGCCGGCAGCGTTGATCGATATTTCCCGCGCTGCAGATCTGGACTATGTCAAAGCGGAAAACGGTTGGCTGACAGTAGGCGCTGCCGCGACACAGGCAAAGGTGGAGTGGCGTGCGGATCTGCATCACGAAGTGCCCATGTTGGCCCAGGCGATTCCTTTCATCTCGCATTTCCAGATTCGCAATCGCGGAACAGTCTGTGGATCGGTCGCGCACGCCGATCCCAGCGCGGAACTGCCATTGGTGTTGGCCGCTTTGGGGGGCGAGGTGCTATTACGCACGCGACGCAAGCAGCGCGTGTTGCCTGCAGAGGAGTTTTTCCAAGGCATGCTGATGACTGCGCGGGCCGCCGATGAAATCGTGGAGGCGGTGCGCTATCCCATGGCGCGGCCGGACACGCGCTACGCCTTTGACGAGTTCTCGTCACGACATGGCGATTTCGCCATCGTTTCCGTCGCGGCGGTAGCCGACGATAAGCAACTGACACTGGCGGTCGGTGGCGTCGCTGACCGACCCACCGTGCGGCGATGGCCCAGATTGCAGGCATCGGACCTGGAGGCTGCCCTGAATGATTTTGCTTGGCAGCTGGATGCGCAGGACGATGCGCACGCTTCCGCGATATTCCGCCGTCATTTGGTACGTACGTTGGGCGCACGTGCATTGCAAAGAGTCGTCGGTCGTGGTGATGAGGTGAGCGGGAGAAAACCATGAAACGATTAAGCCGCGAAGAGACCCATGTCGTGTCGTTCATATTGAACGGCCAGCCACGCCGCGCAGCGTGCGAGCCGCGCACCTTGCTGTCCGATCATCTGCGCCACGGATTGGGCGCGACGGGCACCCACGTAGGCTGCGAGCATGGCGTATGCGGGGCTTGCACTGTGCTCATCGATGGGGTGGCCGGGCGCGCGTGCATGACATTGGCAGTGCAGGCCGACGGCCGCTGTATCGATACGGTCGAGGGGCTGGCCAACGATGAGCGGGACCTGAACGATCTGCAGCGTGCATTTCGCCGCAACCATGCACTGCAGTGCGGATTCTGCACCGCAGGGATCCTGATGTCTTGCCAGGATTATCTGAAACGCAATCCCGACCCGACGGAACAAGAAGTGCGCGACATGTTGTCGGGCCATCTGTGCCGGTGCACGGGCTATACGAACATCGTCAAAGCGGTCCTGGAAACGGCCGCCGAACGACGCGAAGCCTTACAGAAAGCGGAGTGAACATGCTGGATCTCGGAAGGACCTTTTTGCAAAGCGTCGAGCGCAGTCCCGGCGCGTTGGCTGTTGCCGATGGCGACAAAGTATGCAGCTATGCCCAATGGCACGACGACATCGCCGCGTTGGCCGCAGGCCTGAAAGGAATGGGCTTGCGCCAGGGCGACCGCGTCTTGGCCGTGCTGCAGAATCGCTATGAGATGGCTACGTTGCATTGGGCGTGCCAATTTCTCGGCGTGGTAGTGACGCCGCTGAATTGGCGAGCCAAGGAGGACGAGGTCGTCTATTGCATTCAGGATGCGGATGTCCGCGCGGTGTTCTTCGAGCCAATCAGCGCCGAGGCTGTCGTGCCGGCCGCCGCGCAATGTAACGTGCCCGCTGTGGCCGTCGGCGACGTCGCGGCAGACTGCATTCGTTTCGCTTCCCTGATCGAGGAACATCGGGGCGTGGCGTTAGTGCCAGAGGCGAAAGCGGACGATTTCTCTCTGATGCTGTACACATCGGGTACGACTGGAAAGCCCAAGGGCGTGCCCCGTCGTCATCGCCACGAGCGTGCCGCCGCGCTGGCCCATGTCGCGCAGAATCTCTATGGCCGCGGTGAGCGCACATTGGGTGTGATGCCGCTATATCACACCATGGGCGTGCGTTCGCTGCTGGCCATGGCGCTGGTAGATGGGTTTTTCGTGTGCATGCCGAAGTTCGATCCTGCGTTGACTCTGCAGGCGATCGAAGAGCACCGTTTGAGCTGTCTGTACCTGGTTCCCACGCTGTATCACGACATGTTGACCTGCCTGGAACAACGCAAGACCGACGTTTCGTCTGTCAGCAAGCTCGGTTTCGCGGGCGCACCGATGCACGACGCGTTGCTCCAGCGCCTGGATCGTGTGTTCGAACCAAAATTGTTCGTCAATCACTACGGCTCCTCAGAGGTTTACACCTTTGCGGTCGATGCCGATGCAACCCGTAAACCAGGCAGTGCCGGCAAGGCCGGTATCAACACTCGGCTACGTGTCATTGCGCTGGGTGCGGACGATCCGGATACGCTCGCTGCTCCCGGAGAGGAGGGCCAAATCATTGTGGACCTCGCAGGCGATGAAGCGTTCGAGGGATACTGGAACCGTCCGGACGCCGACGCCAAATCCATTCGCAATGGATGGTATTGCACGGGTGATACGGGTTACATCGATGGCGACGGTGATCTATTCGTCACAGGGCGCGTGGACGACATGATCATCAGCGGCGGTGAGAACATCTCTCCCGTCGACATCGAGTCGGTGCTGTCGTTGCATCCCGCGGTTGACGAAGTGACGGTCGCGGGTATGCCGGACGAGCGGTGGGGGCAGCGCGTCGTCGCCTTCGTCAAGCGCAAAGCTTCGGTGGACGCCACCGAATTGGACGCGCATTGCCGCAGCTCCGACCTGCTGAATTTCAAGCGGCCGCGTGAATATGTGTTCGTCAATGAGATTCCAAAGTCGCCGGTAGGCAAGGTGCTGCGCCGCAAGCTGACCGCGGGTGAGTACGTGGCCGATACGACTGCCACCTCTGGATCCCAATAGCCGGTCACCCGGCACTGCCCATTACAACGTCGAATTGAACATCATGAATTCTGAAGCTCGAAAAACCGTACACACTGACCTGCGTGGCTGGCTCAGTCACTTGTCCGCCACAGACCGGCTGACCGTCATCAAGCCGGGAGCTGCCCTCGAACATGAACTCGTGGCGATTGCCAAGCTCCTGGACGGCCGGCAGGCAGCCTATTTTCCGCAGCCCGATGGCCACAGTGTTCCCGTCGTCTCTGGCTTTATGGCACGCCGTTCATGGATTGCAGAGGCCATGGGGGTATCGGAATCCGAGCTGCTGGCGACCTTCCGCGAGGCTGCCGAGCAGCCATTGCCGAGCCAGTTGGTCACGCAGGCGGAGGCATCTTGTCAACAGGTGGTGCATCGGCAGCCCGATGTGCGCGCAGTGCTGCCGATTCCGACCCACAGCGAACATGACAACGGCCCGTACATTACGGCGGGTATGGTGATTGCCCGCAATCCCGCGACGGGCGTGCAGAACGTATCCATCAACCGTATTCAGGTGCATGGCAAAGATCGCATGGCGATCCTGATGCTGCCGCGTCATCTATATGCCTTCTATAAAGAGGCCCAGCGTCGCGGAGAGGATCTGCCGATTGCGATCGTCATCGGCGCCGATCCTTTGACATTGTTGGCCTCGCAGGCGATTACGCAGATTGACTACGACGAGCTGGAAATCGCCGGCGCATTGCATGGCAGTCCGTTGCGTGTGGCGCAGTGCCTGACCAACAATGTGCATGTGCCCGCCGATGCGGAAATCGTCATCGAGGGCCGTATTTTATGTGACGAGCGGGAGATGGAAGGCCCGTTCGGCGAGTTCCCCCGCTACTACAGTGCGCGCGAACAGCGCGAGGTCATCGCCGTCGATGCGATTACCCATAGGCAGGCACCCATATTCCATACCATCGTGCCGGCAGAGATGGAACACCTGTTGCTGGGTTCCATTCCGCGTGAGGCCACATTGCTTGCTCATCTGCAACGCAGTTTCCCGAACGTCCTGGACGTGCATCTGTCGATAGGCGGGGTAGGGCGTTATCACCTCTACGTCAAATTGCGCAAGACGCATGAGGGACAGCCAAAAAATGTCATCTTGTGTGCCTTTGGCGCCCACTATGACATCAAACAAGTCATCGTCGTGGACGAAGATGTCGAGGTCCACGAGCCCCAGCAAGTCGAATGGGCTGTGGCGACGAGGTTTCAGGCGGACCGCGATATGGTGGTGATCAGCGGCGCGCAAGGTTCCGCGCTGGATCCGTCGACCACGGTGGGTGCTGGCGACGGCGTTGCTCCCGTGCACGAGCAGGGCTTGAGCGCAAAGCTCGGCCTGGACGCCACGCGACCGGTGGTCTATCACGAGCATACCTTCACCCGAGTGCGCGTGCCCGGTGAGGATTCGATAGATCTCACGGCCTGGATCGAGCCGGGGCGCCGTGTCGATTTCACTTCATTGGCCCAATCATGATCGAGCCTATTCGCAGGCGCTTGATCGTTGCCATTACCGGCGCCAGCGGCGCTATCTATGGTGTGCGGATCCTGCAGGAGCTGCGTCGCCATCCCGAATGGGAAAGCCATCTGGTGATGTCCAGTTCGGGCGCGCTGACCGCTGCGCAGGAGCTGTCGATGAAGCGTTCCGAGATAGAACGCCTGGCCGACGTGGTGCATAGCGTCAAGGATATCGGTGCATCGATATCGAGCGGATCGTTTGCCACCGACGGCATGGTGATCGCGCCTTGTTCGATGAAAACGCTGGCCTCTGTCGCACTGGGCATGGCGGACAACCTGGTCAGCCGTGCCGCGGACGTTGCCCTCAAAGAGCGGCGTCGCGTGGTGTTGCTGGCGCGCGAGACGCCGTTGAATCTGGCGCATCTGCGCAATATGACCAGCGTGACCGAAATGGGGGCAATAGTTTGTCCTCCCGTTCCCGCTTTTTATAACCAACCCAAATCCCTGGACGATGTGGTGAATCACACGGTGGGACGTGTGTTGGATTTGTTCGGTATCAAGCACACCCATCTGCTAGAGCGCTGGGATGGGCTGCGCAAACCCTTAGTAAACCAGGACGTCTGACATCTTCGATCGACGGCCTGTTTCGATCAACGCATTACGGATTTCATTTCGAAGGAGTTTTACTGTCATGACCAATCTGCGACATCCCGCTCAAGATCTGCTGGCGAATATCGACGGATTTCGCGTTGAAATCAACGAGGAAAAGCAGCGTGCCGACATCATTTTGAGCCGGCCCCCATTGAATGTCATCTCCATGCCGCAACGTGACCAACTGCGCGTGGTCTTTGAGGCATTGGACGAGGACGAGCGTGTGCGCGTCATTGTCTTGCGTGCCGAGGGAGAACACTTTTCCAGCGGCGGCGATATCAAGGGATTTCTCGAGGCGTCCCCGGAACATGTGTCAAAGCTGGCCTGGAATATTGCAGCGCCAGCTCGTTGCAGCAAACCTGTGGTCGTGGCGAATCGCGGCTATTGCTTTGGCGTCGGTTTCGAAATCTCGCTGGCATGCGACTTCCGTATCGCCAGCGAGACGACGCTATACGCCTTGCCGGAGCAAAAGCTGGGTCAGATTCCGGGCTCGGGCGGGTCGGCACGTTTGCAGAAAATGGTCGGCATTACGCGCACCAAGGACGTGGTCATGCGTTCCCGCCGTATCAGTGGGCAGCAAGCCTACGATTGGGGGCTGGCAACTGAGGTGGTGCCCGATAGTGAGCTTGAGGCTGCGACCGACAAACTAGTGGCTGAGTTGGTGGCGTTTTCGCCCATTGCTCAACGCACGGCGAAAAAATTGCTCAATGACACCGAGGATGCATCATTATCGGCCTCTATCGAGCTGGAGGGCCACTGCTATAGCCGTCTGCGCAGCTCGGACGATTTCCGTGAGGGCGTCGAGGCATTCCATGGCAAGCGTGCACCGAAGTTCCGCGGCAGCTAAGAAAGGAACATCGAGATGGACACCGTCATGGGCGAGTTCGATTATGTGATTGTGGGCGGCGGTTCAGCCGGTTGCGTATTGGCTCGCCGGTTATCAGAGCGTCCCGATTTCCGTGTCGCCTTGATCGAAGCCGGCGAAGACACGCCGCCAGGCGCCGAGCCGGCTGAGATTCTGGATAGCTATCCCATGCCGGTGTTCTGTGGTGACCGTTGGATCTGGCCCGAACTGACCGCTGCCGCGACGCGTGATGCGACGCGCAGAGTCTATGAGCAAGGGCGTGTGATGGGGGGCGGTTCCAGCATCAATGTCCAATCAGCCAACCGCGGCTTGCCGCGCGACTACGACGGCTGGGCACAGGACGGTGCGCAGGGATGGGCGTGGAACGACGTGCTGCCTTACTTCCGCAAACTGGAGCGTGACCTGGATTTCCCTGATCACCCGATGCACGGCGGCGATGGCCCCATTGCGATACGCCGCATAGCACCGCGTGAGTGGCCGCCATTTTGCGAGGCCTTTGCCAAAGGCCTGCGCAGTCAGGGCCTGCCGCTGATGCAGGATCAGAATGCGGAATTCGGGGATGGTTTTTTCCCGGGCGCATTTTCCAATGAAAATGACCGTCGTGTATCGGCAGCCACAGGCTATCTGGATGAAGCCACGCGGCGCCGTCCCAATTTGGCGATATATGCCAGGACGCAGGTTCTGCGTTTGTTGATGGAGGGCGTCAGGGCCAATGGCGTCATCGCGCGGGACGCTGCGGGGCAGCGCTTTACCTTGCAGGCGCGCGAGGTCATTGTCTGCGCCGGTGCATTGCAATCGCCGGTCTTGTTGATGCGTGCAGGTATTGGCGACGCAGCGAGCCTGTCGCGCTTGGGTATTTCCAGCACGGTGCATTTACCCGGTGTCGGCCAGCAATTGCAGGATCATCCCTCACTGACGTTCTGCCATTTTCTCGCCCCGCAGTTTCGTGTGCCTCTGCAGCGCCGGCGTGCCAGCATGATGGCTGCACGTGTGAGCTCGGGCGTCCCTGATTGCGAGAACTCCGATCTGTACTTATCCAGCGCAACGCGAGCCGCCTGGCACGCACTGGGTAATCGCCTCGGCCTGTTTTTCCTGTGGTGCAACCGGCCTTATTCGCGTGGCCGGCTTGCACTGACATCGCCCGATCCCGATGTGCCGCCCCAAGTCGACCTGAACCTGCTGGACGATCCGCGTGATCTGGCGCGTTTGATGCAGGGGGTCAGGGTGCTGGCCAATACGGTTCGAGCCAGTGGATTGGGCCAAGACGAAAGGGATTTCTTTCCTGCCGCTTTTTCACCCCGAGTCAAGGCGCTCAGCCGCTATACCCCAGCCAATGAGCGTTTGACGCGGGTTTTAGGTCTTGCGCTCGATGCTCCTGCACCGTTGCGCCGAGCGTTGATCAGCCGGTCGTTCAACGGCGGACGCAGAATGTCGGATCTGTTGGGCAATGAGCAAGAACTGGCCGCCTTCATCCGCCGCCAGGTATTTGGCGTGTGGCATGCCAGTGGCACGTGCCGCATGGGATTGGCGACAGACCCTCGAG
>Ga0182746_1002496_pt1 | contig 13978 bp, 16 predicted proteins | sample eDN3rd30CBELigOP_FD_128881 | JGI IMG/M metagenome (GOLD analysis project Ga0182746, IMG submission 128881) | Enriched Organic Plus compost microbial communities from Emeryville, California, USA - eDNA 3rd pass 30_C BE-Lig OP (version 2) (version 2) ... | reverse complement strand
TGGGCGAGATCTTCCGACGTCACCCGGCCAAACAGATCGGCAATGAAGCTCGACGGCACCTCCGGCGCCCGCACCAGGCATTGCTTGGCGGCATCAGCCATTCGCGCGCGCGCGGCGCGGTCCTCATCGAATTCCGAAGTGATCTGCATGGTCATGGCTGTTTCCTCATCGTGCCTGCGGATTGCGGCTGCGCCGCATTCAGATCAAAGCCGCAGGATTGGGCCGTGGAGTGGCGCATGAAACTGGTGACGATGTCTGACAGACATATGACAGCACCAGGTTATCGTAACCCTTCACATGCGGAACCGGCAGCCTTGGATGCGGCTTCGCATCTGCAGCGGGAAACACAATGTGGTGAGTCGGTCGGCGGGCCTCAGCTGGGATGTCGCGCCGCGACAAACGCTTGAGCCCCACCAAAGCGTCGCGTCAGGCAGCGCACGCCTTCACAAATTCAGCCAGTTCGCGGTTGAAGCGCGGAGCGGCCTCGGCAAACGGCGTGTGGCCAGCGCCGGGATAGAGCGACAGCGTGGCATGCTTCGCCTGCGCGACGATGAACTCGCTCATGTTGGGAAGAATGATTGCATCCTGCGCGCCGTGGCTCGCGAGCACCGGCACGGTCAATGTCGCGATGATGTCGCCGGGATTGGCGGTGCGCGCCAGCAGGTGGGCGCGGATGTCGCGCGGCACCATCATGTTGTACGCGAGGATGGTCTCGTAATCCTGCTGCGAAGGCTGGGCCTCGAAGCAGGCGCGCACGAAGCCGCGCGTCGCTGCGATATTCTCGTCCAGATCTTCGGCCACCATGTTGAGCAGGTGCACCCGCTTCGGCCCCAGCGTCGCCGGGTCGGTCTTCGCCATGGCAGCGACGAAGTTGATGCCGGCGAGAGCGCTGTCGCCATGGGCGCGCAGATAGTCGGTGATCACCCGTCCGGCATAGGACCAGGCGACCACCACCGGCCGGCGCAGGCCTTTGGCGGCGATCACCGCCGCGATGTCGCCGGCCCAGCGCGGATCCTCATAGCTCGCCTTGCCGGCGGGCTTGCCGGACAGGCCATGGCCGCGCAGGTCGATCGCAACCATGCGGAGCTGGCTCGTCAGCGCCTTGTCGGTCAGTTGCGCGCGCCACGCCAGGTGGGACTGGCAGATGCCATGCAGAAACAGGACTTCCGGACCGTCCGGATTTCCGGCCTCATAGGTTGCGATCTCGACGCCATCTGACGATGTGACGCTGACCTTCTCCATCCGAATTCCTCGCCTTGGGTCCGCGTCTGTTATAGCCAATTGACGATAAGGTCCACGCGGCCGGCTCCGCGGCGTGGCCAGACAATGAGGGTACTGCCGTCGCGATGATTGCACTGATCCGACATTGCATGGGTGTGGCTGTTGCGGTGTCGCTCGCGACATCCGCCTCCGCACAATCAGCTCCGATGCTGGAATCGCCGAGCGCGAGCGAGACAATCCCGCCAGCCCGGATCGTCGCAGGCCGCGAGGGGATGGTGGTGGCGCAGGAGGTGCAGGCCGCGCAGATCGGCGCCGAGGTGCTGCGGCAGGGCGGCAATGCGGTCGATGCAGCCGTCGCGGTGGGCTTCGCGCTGGCGGTCACCTATCCGCGTGCGGGCAATATCGGCGGCGGCGGCTTCATGATGATCCACCTCGCCGGGCCAAATGTGCAGACCGCCATCGACTACCGCGAGACCGCGCCGGCGGCGGCGACGCGCGACATGTTCCTCGACCACAGGGGCGAAGCGGACGCCAGCAAGTCCCGCGACTCGGCGCTCGCCATCGGCGTGCCGGGAACCGTGGCGGGGCTTGCGCTGGCGCTCGACCGCTATGGCTCCGGCAAGTTCAATCTCGCCGATATGATCGCGCCCGCGCTGAAGCTTGCGCGCGAAGGCATTCCGATTGCCGACGACACGGCGGATTCGCTGCCGTCGATGCAGCGGCGGCTCTCCCGCTGGCCGTCATCGGCCAGCATTTTCCTGCGCCCCGACGGCTCGGCCCTGCGCCCGGGCGATCTGCTGGTGCAAAGCGACCTCGCGAAGACGCTGGCGGCGATCTCGTGGCAGGGACCGAAGGGCTTCTACACCGGCCCGATCGCCTACAAGCTCGCCTCCGCGATCCAGGCGGCCGGCGGCATCATGACTCCCGCCGATCTCGCCGCCTATCGCGCCATCGTGCGCACGCCGGTGGTCGGCACCTATCGCGGGTTCGATATCGCGGCGATGCCGCCATCGTCGTCCGGCGGCGTGGTGCTGATCGAGATGCTCAACATCCTCGAAGGCTACCAGCTTGGCCGCCTCGGCGATGTCGAGCGATTGCATCTGATGATCGAGGCGATGCGGCGCGCCTATGCCGACCGGGCGACATTCCTCGGCGATCCATCCGTGGTCCAGGCGCCGCTCGAGCGGCTGATGTCGAAGGACTATGCGGCCGAGCTGCGCAAGGGCATCGATCTCAAGCGCGCGACGCCGTCATCGGCGATCCGCAGCCTGATCGCGCCGGCCCGCGAGGGCAGCAACACCACCCACTTCTCGGTGACCGACAGTTTCGGCAACGCGGTGGCGAACACCTACACGCTCAACTTCAGCTATGGCCTCGGCTTCGTCGCCGACGGCACCGGCGTGCTGCTCAACAACGAGCTCGATGATTTCGCCGCCAAGCCCGGCGCGCCGAACGCCTACGGGCTGGTCGGCGGCGAGGCCAATGCGCCGGGGCCGAACAAGCGGCCGCTGTCGTCGATGACGCCAACGGTCGTGCTCAGGGACAGCAAGCCCATCCTGGTGACCGGCTCCCCCGGCGGCAGCCGCATCATCACCACGGTGCTGCAGGTGATCAGCAACGTGGTCGACCGGGGCATGAGCATCGCCAATGCGGTGGCGGCGCCGCGCATTCATCAGCAGTGGCTGCCGGACGAGGTGTTCGCCGAACCGGGCCAGCCGCCGGAGGTGCTGCGCGGGCTTGCCGAGCGCGGGCACCGCATCGTCGTCACGCCGCCGGCGTCATCGGCCAATTCCATCGCGATCACCGCTGACGGCTATGTCGGAGCGGCCGACCCGCGCACGCGCGGCGCGCTGGCCGTCGGAGACTAGTCGGCGGAAGACGCTTCAGAGCGACGGCATCCGCACCATCGCCGCAGCCAGCACCGGGATCAGGGCGAACACCGCGGCCTCGGCGAACAGCAGACGGCGCAGCCACAGCACCTCGCTGTCCGCGGGGATGAACTGGCCGTCACCCTTCAGCCGCCGGCGCCAGGCGATGTAGCGGATCGTCGGCGGCGCCGAAAGCAGGCCGACCACCAGGAACGCCCACAGCTTCGCCCAGAACCACGGATTCTCCAGGAAGACGTCCGGCCCGCGCAGGCCATAGAACACGCGGCCGAAGCCGACGATCAGGATCAGCACGGCAGCGACGCCATAGGCACCGTCGAGCCGGCCGATCGTCCGGATCTGCGCCGCCGTCACGCCCGGCCGCACCAATGCCGCTTCCGCAGCGATGATGCCGGCAATCGCAAAGACGAGGAGGTGGTGCGCGATGGCGAGTGCGAGGTCGGTCATGCCGCGCCTCCCGGAGAGCCTGTCACGGCAGAGAAATACGCAGAGAAATACATGGCGATCCCTTTCCGCCCGATGTAAACGTTGTTCACATTTAGGCGGAGAAGTAAACAGTGTCAACATCCAAGTCGGATGCGCCCTATCACCATGGCGATTTGCGCCGGGCTTTGGTCGCCGCGGCACTGCAACTGATTGAAAAGCAGGAATTTTCGACCATCGGCCTGCGCGAGGTCGCCCGCGCGGCACAGGTCTCGCCGGGTGCGCCCTACCGCCATTTCCGCAACCGGGAAGCCCTGCTGGCCGCGGTCGCGGCCGAAGGTTTCGAGATGCTGGCGCAGGCGTTCCAGACAGCCGCCGACGCCTCCGGGGGTGAAGCCAAGGCGATGGGCCTTGCGTATCTCGATTTCGCCCTCGCCAACCGCAACCTGTTCCGGCTGATGTTCAACGGCGAGATCCGCAAGGACGACCATCCGGATTTGCGGGCGGCCGCCGACCGGGCGATCGGGCCGCTCCGCGGCGCAATGGGCGGCGATGCCACCAACGCCCGCGAGGCGGCGGTCGGCGCCTGGGCGCTGGTGCACGGGCTCGCCTCCCTGCTGGTGGACGATCAACTGAGCGACGACCTCACTGCCCCGCAGGCCCGGCAGCGCCTCGCCGGAATCATCCTCGACATCTTTGGCCGGGGCCTGCGGACGGCTCCCTCACCGTGATGTGCCCGCAGCCCCGCTTGTCGAGCGCCGTCTGAAGCGTCATGTCTCTGCGCACGACATCGGCAACCACGTCATGGGAGATCATCGCATGCGCGCCATCGGCTACCGGAATTCGCTCCCGATCGATGACCCCGCGGCGCTGGTCGATATCGACCTGCCGAAGCCTGAGCCGCGCGGCCGCGACCTGCTGGTCGAGGTGCGGGCGGTCTCCGTGAACCCGGTCGACACCAAGGTGCGCAAGCGCGCGCAGCCGGAGCCCGGCGACTGGAAGGTGCTCGGCTGGGATGCCGCGGGCGTCGTTGCCGCGACCGGCGCCGAGGCATCTCTGTTCAAGCCGGGCGACGAGGTGTTCTACGCCGGAGCACTCGACCGGCCGGGCACCAATGCCGAATTCCATCTGGTGGACGAACGCATCGTCGGCAAGAAGCCGAAATCCCTCAACTGGGCGCAGGCCGCGGCATTGCCGCTGACGGCGCTGACCGCCTGGGAGGCGTTGTTCGACCGGCTGGACGTGAAGACGGCCGTGCCGGGAGCCAGCCCTTCGATCCTGATCGTTGGCGGCGCGGGCGGCGTCGGCTCGATCGCGATCCAGCTGGCCCGCCGCCTCACCGACCTCACCGTGATCGCCACCGCGTCACGGCCGGAGACGCAGGACTGGGTGCGCGAGCTTGGCGCCCATCACGTCATCGATCACAGCAAGTCTCTGGCCGAGGGCATCAAGCGGATCGGCGTTGCGCCGGCCTTCGTATTCTCGACCACCAATACCGACCAGCATCTCGCCGCCATCGTCGAGCTGATCGCGCCGCAGGGCCGGTTTGCCCTGATCGACGACCCTGCCGCCATCGACATCAATCCGTTCAAGCGCAAGAGCGTGTCGGTCCATTGGGAGTTCATGTTCACGCGCTCGATGTTCCAGACCGCGGACATGGATGCGCAGCATCGCATCCTGAGCGAGGTGTCACGGCTGATCGACAGAGGCGAATTGCGCACCACGCTGGCGGAAACGCTGACGCCGATCTCGGCCGCCAATCTGAAGAAGGCCCATGCGCTGATCGAAGGCGGCCACGCCAAGGGCAAGATCGTGCTGGACGGCTTCGGCGCAGCATAGCCAGCCAGGCTCCATGAGGTCGTCATTCCGGGGCGCACCAACGGTGCGAACCCGGAATGACCAGCAAATGACTTTCCGGATATCAATCAGGGCCACTGCGTCCGCAGCAGATCCGCTGCGCCATCCGGCAACGGCAGCATCGACAGCACGAGGTCGGTGCTGAGCGACAGGCAGATCGCGCCGAGCAGCGAGACACCCGTCCCGGCCACGATGCCGGGTCCAAACACCTCGTGATCCGGCGTGATCAGCTTCGCGCAGTAAATCCGGAACACCATCGAGAGGCGCTGGATCGGGATCACCACCGACACCGGCGCGATGGCCATCGCCGTGTAGGTGAACATCTGCGACACGCAGACCAGCACCCCGGAGATCGTGAACCACTTGGCTGATTCGAATTTCATCGACCGGATGTCGGCAATCTGCCTGGGCACCAGCAGGAACAACAGCAAGACCACCGTCGCTGCGGTGTAGGAGATGACGCCGGCGGCAAGACCCGCGCCGATGCCTTTGCCCTCCAGTGCGAAGCGCACCAGGATTGGGCTGGTGCCATAGCCCGAGGCCGAGAGCAGCGCGAACAGATATCCCTCCGCGTAACGCGGCGAGAACACTGGAAGGTCAGAAGGAGACCCGGAAGATTTGGCCGCACCTTTCGGCGGATGCTCCCGCCGCACCTCGTGCAGGGTGAAGGCGGGGCCGATGATGACCAGCGCGATGCCCAGCATCCGCAACGGCGTAAGAGTTTCGCCCAGCAGCCAGATCGCCAGCCCGAGCGAACACAGCAGCGAGAATTGCTGCACCGGCGCCACCAGGTTGGCGCCGATCGCCTGCGTCGCGCGGTAATTGCAGTAGCGGCCCCAGATGAAGTGAATGACGCCGGCGACGCACAGCGCCAGCACAGCGTCGCGGGAGAACGACAGCAGCACCGCGGCCTGATCCGCCAGCAGCGCCCCGGCGAGAAACAATGGAATGCCGAGCGGCACCGTCACCGCCATGGCTTGCACGACCGTTCCGGTCAGCACACCGCGCCGCAGGGTGGCATTGTTGAGCGCAAATGTCGCAGCTGCGATCAGCGCGAAAAAGCCGCCCAGCACGCTCCCTCCCCCACAACCGTAGTGTTGGTTCGACGCTAGATGAACAGCGTCGCGGCCAGAACCGGCGCGGCGACAAAGCTGTCCCGTGCCCGGCGCAGCCGGCCTGTCGTGTTACGGGTTGAAGGTCAGGCGGACTTCATGCGGCGGCGCAGCAGCCGCGGCGCACGGACGCCGTCACCGGCGATTCCTGCGGAATGCCGACGCGCGACCCGCAGATCGATGCTGAGCGCATCGGACGGAGGAAGGAAGAAGTCAGCGATCTTGGTGGCGCCGTCGATTTCGTAGGCCGGCACGTCGTTTTCATTGTCAAACAAGTAGATCGCTTCACGGCGCATGATGCGCGACTCCCGCACTGACAATGACACGGCGCCGGACCGTTGGAGCGGGCGAAGGGATTCGAACCCTCGACCCCGACCTTGGCAAGGTCGTGCTCTACCCCTGAGCTACACCCGCGTTCCGTGAGGTATCGACCGCCTCAGGCCTTCGCCCTTGGCTGTCGCGGCAGACCTATGCCAAATGCCGCCGCGTATTGCAACAGAACCTTGTCGTTTCGGTAAAATGCTTTTGGACCTCCCCGAACCGCCGATCTCCCCGGAAAACCTGTTTGCCTGCCTCGACGGGCTCGGCATCGCCTATCGGACCGTTAACCACCCGCCACTGTTTACGGTGGAACAGTCGCAGGCGCTGCGCGGCACGATTCCCGGCGGGCACGTCAAGAACCTGTTCCTCAAGGACAAGAAGGGCATCCTGTTCCTGGTGGTCGCGGAGGAGGATGCCGTCATCGACCTCAAATCCCTGCACCGCCGGCTGGGGGCGACCGGGCGATTCTCCTTCGCGTCGGCCGATCAGATGCGGGAGATCCTGGGGGTGGAACCCGGTTCGGCAACGCCTTTCGCGGTGGCGAACGACCGTGCCAGGCGCGTCACGCTGGTGCTCGACGCCGGATTGATGGAACACGCGGTCATCAACTGTCACCCGCTGGTCAACACCATGACCACCGCCATCGGCCGCGACGACCTGCTGCGCTTCCTGGATGCGATGGAGCATCCGCCGCGAATCGTGGCAGTGACCGGGAGCGAGACGGCCGGCGCGGCCTGAAACTTCGATTGCAATACCTGCCCAGCTTCCCATTTAATTGGACGAAACTCATTTTTGGCGCGACGCCGGGGACAAGAGACATGCTGCAGGATGGCGGTGCGACAATGGTCGCGGGTGGCGATGACCTGATCAGGGACACCACCACGCAGACCTTCATGAAGGACGTGATCGAGGAATCGAAGAACCAGCCGGTGCTGGTCGATTTCTGGGCCGAGTGGTGCGGGCCGTGCAAGCAGCTCACCCCTGTTCTTGAGAAGGCGGTGCGCAGCGCCAAGGGCGCGGTCAAGCTCGTCAAGATGGACATCGACAAGCACAAGCAGATCCCGGCGCAGATGGGCATCCAGTCGATCCCGGCCGTGATCGCCTTCGTCAACGGCCAGCCGGCCGACGGCTTCATGGGCGCGTTGCCGGAAAGCCAGGTGATCTCCTTCCTTGAACGGCTGACCAAGGGCCGGATCGGCGGCGAGGAGCGCGACCTGCTGGAAGCCGCCGATGCGGCGCTGACCGAGGGCGATGCGGCGGGCGCGGCCGATATCTATGCCCAGCTTCTCGCCGAAGACCCGGAGAATGTCGCAGCGCTGGCCGGGCTCGCACGCTGCTATGTCGAGATGGGCGAAACCGAGCAGGCCAAGCAGGCGCTGGACATGGTGCCGGAAGCCAAGCGCAACGAGGCGCCGGTCGCCGCCGCCCGGGCCGCGCTCGAACTCGCCGAACAGGCGAAGTCGCTCGGCCCGATCACCGAGCTTGAGCAGAAGGTCGCCGCCAATCCGCTTGACTATCAGGCCCGCTTCGACCTTGCTGTCGCCCTCAATGGCAAGAACCAGCGTGAGGACGCGGCCGACCAGCTGCTGGAAATCGTCCGCCGCGACCGCAAATGGAATGACGACGGCGCCCGCAAGCAGCTCATCCAGTTCTTCGAAGCCTGGGGCCCGACCGACGAGGCAACCGTCGCAGGCCGCAAGCGGCTCTCGTCCATCCTGTTCGCGTAACGGCATTTCGCCGATCACGTCGTGACACGTGCCATGCCGTTCGGGACCGGAGACAAACCGGAGTGGGTACGACGATGCCGATGAACGTGATCTATCGCGGTCCACAGGACCTTCCGGCCGTCATCCCCGTGTTCCCGCTACCGGGCGCGCTGCTGCTGCCGCGCGGTCAGATGCCGCTCAACATCTTCGAGCCGCGGTATCTCGCGATGATCGACCATGCCCTGCGGGAGCATCGCCTGATCGGCATGATCCAGCCGGACGAAACCCACCCCGGCCCGGAAACGAAGCCGCATCTTTACCACCTCGGCTGTGTCGGACGGCTGACCCAGTTCGCCGAATCCGGCGACGGCCGCTATCTGATCCAGCTCACGGGTGTCGCCCGCTTCCAGGTCCAGGAGGAACTGACGGTCGACACGCCGTTCCGGCAATGCCGCATCGTCTATCCGTTCGAGGATGATTTCGTCGCCCGCAAGGGCGAAGAGGATGTCGACCGCACGAGTCTGCTGAAAGCCCTGACGGCCTTTCTCAAGGCCAACAAGCTCAAGGCCGACTGGCAAGGAATTGAGAGCGCCCCCAACGAAGCCCTGGTGAACGCGCTGGCGATGATGTCGCCCTATGGCGTCGCCGAGAAACAGGCGCTGCTGGAGGCCGCGGACCTCAAGACCCGCGCCGAAATCCTGATCGCACTGACCGAAATGGAACTGGCGAAGAAGAACACCGAGGGCGAGACGCCGCTGCAGTGATGACGGCTGACCGCGCGAATCGGATGTCACGACATTGAGCAGAGCCACAAACTCCGGCCACCTCTCCCCGCACACCGGGCGAGGGAGCGCGCCGCCGTTCGGACGATTGCTTCCATCTCCATGAGCGGCTTAGTCTTGAGGTCATGATGTCTGCTACCGATCGTCCCGCCGGCGCCGTCGACGCCAAGCTCCTGGAGATCCTGGTCTGCCCGCTGACCAAGGGTCCGCTGGAATACGACGCGGCGCGCCAGGAGTTGATCTCCCGCGCCGCCAAGCTCGCCTATCCGATCCGCGACGGCATTCCGATCATGCTGCCCGAGGAAGCGCGCCAACTGGATTGACGCGCCCGCCTTCGCTGTCATCATCGCCGCGCTGATGCCGCGAGCGAAGGGAAGCCCGATGATCAAGCTGTGGGGACGCGCCACATCGTCGAACGTTCAAAAGGTGATGTGGGGCCTGGCCGAGCTGGGCATTCCCTTCGACCGCATCGATATCGGCGGGCCATACGGCGGCAACGACAAGCCCGAATATCTGGCGATGAATCCCAACGGCGTGGTGCCGACATTGGAGGAAGACGGCTTCCTGCTGTGGGAATCGAATTCCTGTCTGCGCTACGTTGCTTCGAAATACGGCGCGGGGACTCTCGAACCGTCCGACCTGCGCGACCGCGCCAGCGCCCACCGCTGGATGGACTGGCAGCTCACCACCGCAGGCCCCGCAATCTTTCCATTGTTCTGGGGGCTGATCCGCACGCCGGAAGACAAGCGCGACCATGCCGCCATCGACGCGGCGCGGATCAAGGTCACCGGCTGCATGCAGATCGTCGATCGCTATCTGGCCGACACGGCCTATCTTGCCGGCGACCGGTTCTCGATGGGCGACATTCCTGTCGCGCTGATCGCCTACCGCTACCGCAGGCTCTGCCCGGAGCGGCCGCCGCTGGAAAACATGGAGCGCTGGTACGCCGCGATCGAGCAGCGTCCCGCTTACAAGGAACAGATACTCACTGTTCCGTTTGTTTGATCACAAGCTCGGCCTCATGTCCCGGGCGCAGTGCGGGACGAAGTAACGCGCTGCAGAACCGGGACCCATTCTTTTAGTTGGTTCAAAATATGGGTCCCGGCTCTGCGAAGCATCGCTGCGCGCTGCATCGCGTCCGGGACACAAGGCTGCGCAAGAGGCATGATCACGAGATCATTCCATCGGCGTTCTACAATACCTCGCCGCGCAGCAGCTTCGGCACTTCGCCGGTGATGCCGGCAGCCTCGCACACGAAGACGCTCTTCAAGCCCGGCAGACGGTCGACAAGGCCGAGGCCCACATCGCGCACGATGCGCAATGCATCCGACGTGTTGGAGAACAAGCGGTTGAGGCCATCGGTGGCGACGCCCATCGTCATGGTGTCGAAGCGCCGCCAGCGCTGATAGCGGTCGAGCACCTCGGCGCTGCCGACATCGAGACCGAGCCGCGCCGCATCGACAATCGCTTCCGCCAGCGCCGCGACATCCTTGAGCCCCATGTTGAGGCCCTGCCCGGCAATCGGATGAATGACATGAGCCGCATCGCCCACCAGCGCCAGCCGGTCGGCGATGAAGGAGCGCGCGACGAAATATTCCAGCGGATGCACGCGCAGTGTGCCGATGATCTCGATCTCACCGAGATGCAAACCGAAACGCCGCTCAAGTTCTTCATGCAGCTCGGCCGCCGGCAGCGCGACGATGCGTTCGGCCTCGCGGCGCTGTTCGGTCCAGACGATCGAGGAGCGGTTGTCCTTGAGCGGCAGGATCGCAAACGGTCCCGCCGGCAGGAAGTGTTCCTCCGCACGGCCGTCGTGGTCGCGCTCATGCGCCACGGTGCCGACGATCGCAGCCTGCGGATAGGACCAGCCGTGAGTCGCGATGCCGGCCCGCTCGCGCAGCCGCGACTTCGCGCCATCGGCTGCAACGACGAGCCGCGCCGTCAGGCGCCGGCCATCCGAGAGAACAACTTCGGCATCATCCAGCGTCGTTTGCGCGCTGCTGACAGGAAGGTCGATCAGCACGACGCCCGCCTGCTCCGCCACATCGAGCAGCGCGGCCTGCAGCACGCCATTGCCGATCATATGCGCCAGCGGCTCGCCCGGGGCGACATCGCCGCCGAAGGTGAGGAAGGTCGGCCGCACCGCGTCGGCGAGCTTGCTGTCGGTGATCACCATGTCGCGGATCGGCTGCGCCTCCGCCGACACCCGGTCCCAGACGCCGATGGTCTCGAACAGCCGGCGCACCGCCGCGATGATCGCCGACGACCGCACATCTCCCGATGTATGGCGCAGGGCCGGATCGGCCACCGCCACGCGGAATGGCTTGCCGAGCGCCTGTTTCAGCGCGATCGCCAGGGTCAGTCCGGCAAAGGCGCCGCCGGCAATCACGACATCGAAGGACATGCGTTCGTTCTGCATGGACCCAGTATAACGCCGATGCCGGCACACTTCATCACGCATGGATTCCGGACGGCGTATGGCTTCGATGCAGCCGCGCGCTTGACTTGCGAGCCCCTGCGCGCGTCACTTGCCCCTCTCTCCCGCGCCGGGTTGCCGCATGAACTCCGCCGTTGACGATCTGCTTGCCATCCTCAACCTCGAACAGCTCGAGGTGAACCTGTTCCGTGGCCAGTCTCCCCAGGTCGGCTGGCAGCGCGTGTTCGGCGGCCAGGTGATCGGCCAGGCGCTGGTGGCGGCAAGCCGCACTGTGGATGTGGCGGAACGGCCGCCGCATTCGCTGCATGCCTATTTCCTGATCGGCGGCGACCCCAAGGTACCGATCATCTACGAGGTGGAGACGCTGCGCGACGGCAAGAGCTTCGCCACCCGCCGCGTCATCGCGATCCAGCATGGCAAGCCGATCTTCGCCATGTCGGCATCATTCCATCGCGCCGAAGAAAGCTTTTCGCATCAGGCGACGATGCCGGCGGTGCCGATGCCGGAGGATTTGCCGAGCGAATCCGAAGTGAAGGAACGCGTGCTGCCGATGATGCCGGATCCGGTGCGCCGCTATTACGAGCGCGAACGGCCGATCGAGCTGCGGCCCGTCGAATTCGGGCGCTATCTCGGCGAGAAGCTGCCGGGCAACACCTTCAATGTCTGGATCAAGGCCACCGGCCGCCTGCCGGACGATCCGGCGATCCATCAGGCTGTGTTGGCCTATGCCTCCGACATGACGCTGCTCGACACCGCACTGATCCCCCATGGCAGGACCGTGTTCATGCAGGAGATCATGGGCGCGAGCCTCGACCACGCCTTGTGGATGCACCGGCCGTTCCGCGCCGACGAGTGGATGCTGTATTCGCAGGACAGCCCCAACCTCTCCGGCGCCCGCGGTTTTTCACGCGGACTGATCTTCAAACGCGACGGCACCCTGGTGGCCTCGGTCGTGCAGGAAGGCATCCTGCGCCAGCGCCGGGAGACCTGATGAGCGCCGTTTCGGAGACGCTGCCGGCAGGCGAAGTCGTCGCCGTGAGCCGCAGCCGGACCCATACCTTCAGCAAGCCTGCAAGCGATGTGATCCGGCTGCTCGCCGGCCTCGGCGTCGAGGGCGATGCGCATGAAGGCGTCACCGTCAAACACCGCTCGCGGGTGGCCCGCAACAGTTCCGCCCCCAACCTGCGGCAGGTGCATCTCATCCATTCCGAGCTCTTTGACGAACTGGCCGGCAAGGGATTCCCGGTCGAGCCGGGTCAGATCGGAGAGAACGTCACCACCATCGGCATCGATCTGCTGAACCTGCCGGCCGGAACGCGCCTCCATCTCGGCGGGACCGCGGTGGTGGAAATCACCGGGCTGCGCAATCCCTGTGTCCAGCTCGATCGCTTTCAGCCCGGCCTGATGGCGGCGCTGCTGGGGCGTGACGCGGCCGGGCATCTGTTGCGCAAGGCCGGCGTCATGAGCATCGTGATCACGGGCGGCGAGGTGAGGCGCGGCGACCGCATCCGGACAGTGCTGCCACCGCCGCCGCATTGCCCGCTCAAGCCGGTGTGATGATTAGCGCAGGTGAAGTGAACAAAAGCCGCCCGCAAATTTGCGAAGCTCAGCGGCAGCGATCGATATCGCTTATAGACGAGACACGACGTTTATTTTGGCGGCAAGAATCTTCTTAATCCCTCACGCGACTGCCGATAGTCTGAACAACATGCCGTGCGGCCTTGCCGAGAAGCCAATGCGCGGCGCGGGTAACAACCGCATCCGGGACCCTCACAGGTTCGCAGAGATGCCAGAACGGGACGCCTGCCATGAAACTTGTCATCGCGATCATCAAGCCATTCAAGCTGGAAGACGTTCGTGACGCCCTGACGGGAGTCGGCGTGCACGGAATGACCGTGACCGAGGTGAAGGGCTACGGCCGCCAGAAGGGCCACACGGAAATCTATCGCGGTGCCGAATATGCGGTGAACTTCCTGCCCAAGCTGCGCCTTGAAGTCGCAGTGCCGTCGGACCGCGCCGACATGGTGGTGGAGGCCATTTCGCGGTCCGCCAAGACCGGCCAGATCGGCGACGGCAAGATCTTTGTCACGACGGTCGAACACGCCTTGCGCATCCGCACCGGCGAAACCGACGCCGACGCGCTCTGAAACGTCCACCGGGGCGGGATGAGACGGACGCTGTCGGCGGCCGCCGGCATGGCTTTGTTTGTTTCATCTCGCCGATAACAGAGCGA
>Ga0182746_1002495_pt1 | contig 13981 bp, 13 predicted proteins | sample eDN3rd30CBELigOP_FD_128881 | JGI IMG/M metagenome (GOLD analysis project Ga0182746, IMG submission 128881) | Enriched Organic Plus compost microbial communities from Emeryville, California, USA - eDNA 3rd pass 30_C BE-Lig OP (version 2) (version 2) ... | reverse complement strand
ATCTGCGAGTTCGACTCAAATCCCGCGCTTGCCAGCACCCACGCGTCCGGCGCAATCAGCGAGCGTGACGCAATCTCCGAGTCTGACGAAATCTGAGAGTTCGACTCCAATTCCGATCTCGCAGAAACTCACGAGTGCGACGCAGTCAGCGAGCGTGACGCAATCACCAAGCGCGACGCAATCTCCGAGTTCGACACAAACTGAGATCATTGACCGTTCGCCAGAGCGATTTGAAATTGATGATCAAGAGGATCGGTTCCCTGATGATGTGGAGATCATTATTGAGGAAGCCTCAGACTTTGAGGATGACGATTCAGATGCTTCATCTGATGACGGCGGGGAGACTCCTGATCCTTTGGACGAAGATCAACCCGACCAGCGGCACGGGCCTGAAGAGGAAACTGATGCCGCGCCTGACATTGCGACGTCATCCTCGCCAGCGCCTGCGCCGAGGCTATTCCCTGAGAAAGGCATAGTCGTTGTCGCTCCCCAGGCAGGCTCCTACAACAGCAACGCCTGGGCGGCCAACACGATGTTCCAGATGAACCTGAACGATCGCCTGGGCAGCTACTTCCAGGGCGAAGGCCATCCGCATCAGGGCAGTGCCTGGATCCGGTACAGCGGCTCGCACAGCGCTCTGAAAGACGAGTCTGGCCAGCTGCGCACCAAGGGTGACAGGAATACGGTCATGATGGGTATCGATATGCTGGCGGACTCGACCAATGACCGCGATCAGGTGACGATCGGTGTGATGGGCGGGTACGGCCACTATGACGGCAAAACCAGTTCGAGCCTGGCGGGCTTTGGCAGCAAAGGCAAAGTCGAAGGCTACGGTCTCGGCCTGTATGGGACCTATCAACAGAATGCTGAAACCGAGCAAGGGGTGTACGTCGACACCTGGCTGTTGTGGAATCAGTTCGATAACCGCGTCAAAGGTGACGGCCTGCCGAGGGAGAAATACAAATCAAAAGGTATGACTGCATCGCTGGAACTCGGCTACAACGCCAAGATTGCCGAGCACAATTACGTGAAATACGTGCTGCAGCCGCATGCGCAGCTGACCTATCAACATGTGCGTTCGGATAATTTCACCGACAGCAATGGCACACGTATCGAGTTCCTGAATGGGGCGCGCATGCAGACCACTGTGGGGCTGCGCGCCGCTGCGCATGTTCCCACGGGGCTGACGTCTGTCATCACGCCGCACATCGAGGCCAACTGGCTGCATTCGACCAAGGGCTATGGTGTTCGGATGAACAATGCCGATGCAAGGATGGATAGCGGGCGCAATGCCGGCCAGTTGAAATTGGGTGTGGAGGGCAACATCAACCAGCGCCTCTCGCTCAATGTCGAGGTGTTCCATAACCAGGGAAATGCTGGCTATCACGAGACCGGCGGCAACCTGATGGCGAAGTACCGCTATTAACCCCCCCGATAGGGCATAACACCCTAGCCGCGTAGTCAGCGGTCAAGATCATTCTCGATCTTGACCGCTTTTTGCGCAGTGAGGTGCATCACAACGCGAGGAAGGTCAGTGTCGCCTTGCGCCCATCATTTGATGGCGAGGCTTTGCGCCGCCGTCGCTTTCCTATCGTAAACCTTCAGGGTAACGTGGGCATCGTCCAGGGTAAATACCGCAGTTGCCAGGGTGTTTTCCTCATCGGGGTCGTCCGCTGCGCGCCGCAGGATGGGTAGGTTTCCCTCTTTGTCGTGCAAGGCGGCGACGACGTCGCTTTCGGTGATGTCTTCGTGCCAGCTATCCAGCAGGGTGTCGATGCGGTTTTGGCGTGCGCGGGATGAATCAGTGATGATCTGGGCGACGTCTTTGGTCGCCGCATGCACGAGGTGATTTGCATGCCCATATCGGCGCTGGATGGGCTCGATGGAACACAGACCAGGCATAGCCTCTACGCCGAACAATCGCTTATCGCCCGCCGCGCCCAAGGTGTGATGAAACGCACCCGCACGTGGCGTGTCGTGCAGACGCGTGATCGCCTGATCCAGGGTCGTGCAGTCCAGCACGGAACGCGCCAAAAACATACGCGGTACGCCAGCGCGCCGGCTACGCGTACGCAGATTATTGATGGTCTGAACAATTCCCGCGCGATTGGCGGCAAAGGTATGCCCGGGCAATGACCCCGGGTAATAGAAACTGACATAACCTGGCGCATCATCCGGCTGTACGTCGACCAGATGGCAACGCCCATAAAGGTAGGGGTCACCGTCCTCGTTGTGGCCGATCCATCGAGCGCCATCGGGTCCGTGTATCGCCACAGAAGTGCAGCCGTCAGTCGTCTGATGCAACAGATCACCACGACAGTTCCACAACAGCAAATCCTCTGCAGGCATTTGCAGGCCCTCGACCATACCTTCGAACTCTTGCCACAGTTCAGGCAGAGTGCGCTGGATGTGCGCGGCGAGCTCCTGCAGATAGGCATGACCGCGCCAGGGACGTAACGCTCGCCACGTCGTGCTTTGATCCAGATAGACCGACATCAAGGGGCGTGCAAGCTTTCCTAATGCGACGCCGACTTGGCGGCGGGTGCCTGTGATGCGTACAGGTTTGAACGGCATGAGTCGTCTCCGGCATAGAGCGTCATCGAGAAAAAGATCACACCCCACAGGATACTTTCTGCCGGGCTCCACGATATTTCCAGTGAAGTTACATTTTGGGGCCGGAATGAGGATACGCGTCGTCCCGTATACGCTCATGGGGACGCATGAGTTAAGATGGATTACAGACATGCAGCTACCCGTTGCAATGTGTCTAGGGGCCTATCTGGGTTTCCCAGAGGCCGGATGTCTCTACAGGAGCAGATCGATGATGAAACGCAAATTTGCCGCCGTGCTGATGGGCTTGAGCCTGATTGGCGCAGTTTCCACCGCCGCGGCCCAAGATAAAGAGTTGATCGTCGCCACGGATACGGCGTTTATTCCGTTTGAATTCAAGCAGGGTAGTACCTACACCGGTTTTGACATCGACCTCTGGGCGGCCATCGCCAAAGAGCTCAATCTGAAATACAAGCTGCAGCCGATGGATTTCAACGGCATCATCCCCGGTCTGCAGACGAAAAACATCGATGCGGCGCTGGCGGGGATCACGATACGGGATGACCGGAAACAGGTCATCGATTTCTCGGATCCGTATTACGAGAGCGGCTTGGCCATTCTCGTGGCTGAGAACAATACCGATATCAAGGGCGCCTCCGATCTGGCGGGCAAAAGTGTCGCCGTGAAGACCGGCACGGCAACTGTCGATTTCATGAAAAAAGAGGTACCGGACGCCGAGCTGCGGCTGTTCCCCAATATCGATAATGCCTATCTCGAGTTGGCTACCGGTCGTGTCGACGCCGCCGTGCACGATACGCCGAACGTGCAGTACTACGCCAATACAGCGGGCAAGGGCCGTGTCAAAGTCGCCGGCACGGTCAAGAGCGGCGATTTTTACGGGATCGCTTTTCCCAAGGGCAGCGATCTGACGGCCAAGGTCAATCAGGCCCTGGCCACGCTGAAATCCAACGGCCAATACGACCAGATCTATACCAAGTGGTTTGGTAAAAAGCCCTGACTAGTTTGCCGAGCACGCTGGGTGCGAGCGAAGCCGCTCGCACCCACTTAGCAAACGACGCGCGGTGCCAGCCGGACCCGCGCCATCAAAACGAAGGGGAAGACCGTGCAATTCGACTGGTCTGTCATCTGGGCTGCCTTGCCCAATCTGCTCGACGGCACGCTGATGACCGTCAAAATCACGTTTTGGGGGCTGGTGGGGGGCTTCGTGCTCGGGGCGCTGGCGGGCATCGCGCGAGCGTACGGGCCTGCAATTCTCTCAGGCATTGCCCAGATTTATGTATCGATCATCCGCGGTACGCCGATCGTCGTGCAAGTGATGTTCATCTACTTTGCCTTGCCGTTGATGATCCCGGGTTTGCGTGTAGACGCTATCTGGGCGGCGATCGCCACCTTGATCATCAACTCGGGCGCCTATATCGCCGAGATCGTGCGCGGCTCGCTGCTGTCGGTGCACAAGGGCCTGAAAGAGGCCGGCCAGGCGATGGGCCTGCCGTTTCACAAAATTCTGCTGCACATCATCGGGCCGGTGGCGTTTCGCCGCATGATTCCCCCATTGGGCAATCAATGCATCATCAGCCTGAAAGACTCATCGCTGTTTATCGTGATCGGCGTGGCCGAACTGACGCGCCAGGGTCAGGAAATCATGGCCAGTAATTTTCGGGCCGTGGAGATCTGGTCCGCTGTGGCGATCATCTATTTGATTCTGACCGGGGCGCTGGCCTTGGCCCTGCGCTTGGTCGAAAAAAGGATGCGGATCTTATGAGCATGGTCGAGTTTCACGATGTCATCAAACGCTTTGGCGATTCTGTCGTACTGAACGGCATCACGCTGAATATTGATGCGGGCGAGGTGGTGGTCGTGGTCGGGCCCTCGGGCTCAGGCAAATCCACGTTCCTGCGCTGCATCAATGTGCTGGAAACGATCGAGGGTGGCGATCTGCTGGTCGATGGCCTGAGTGTGAAAGGGCCCTCTGCACAGATACGCGAGATCCGGCGCGAGGCGGGGATGGTATTCCAGCAGTTCAATCTGTTCCCTCAGATGTCGGCGCTGGATAATGTCATGTTTGGGCCGATTCATACGCGAGGTGTGCCGCGCCGAGAGGCACGCGCATTGGCCGAGGAGCTATTGCGCAAGGTCGGCCTCGGGGAGCGGATGAATCACTATCCATCGGAGCTGTCGGGCGGGCAGCAACAACGTGTGGCTATCGCGCGCGCGCTGGCGATCAAACCCAAACTCATGCTGTTTGATGAGCCGACCTCGGCGCTGGACCCGGAACTGCGGCACGAGGTGCTCAAAGTCATGCGAGACTTGGCCGAAGAAGGCATGACGATGGTGGTCGTGACGCACGAGATGGAGTTCGCGCGTAAAGTCGGCAGCCGATTGATTTTTATCGACGGCGGCAAGGTCGCCCATGACGGGCCACCGGCGGAGCTATTGTCCAATCCGCCGAGCCAGCGCCTGAAAGACTTTTTACAGCATGTGGCTTAAAGGCCTTCAGGTTTTGACCCGAACGATTTTCTGAACCTGCGGCACGTGTCGTATCGAGCGAATGACCTGAGCCAAGTGTTTGCGGCTATCGACTTGGATCGTCAGATGCAGCGAGACCGTTGAGATGGCATCATCGTGCATGGTGATTTGCACGATGTTGGCGTCGGCTGCGGTGACCTCGGCGGCGAGCCGGCCCAGGACTCCACGTTCATTGCGTGTAATGACGTCCAGACGTGTCGACAGGTGCTTGGCGGTATGTGTGTCCCATGCGACGTTGACCCAGCGATCTGGTTCGCGGGCCCGTAGGCGCGTCGCAGTGGGGCAGTCGGCTGTGTGTACGACCAGGCCTTGGCCCAGACGCAACCCAGCGACGATGGGGTCGCCGGGCAATGGCCCACAGCAGGAGGCCAGTTGTACTGCCTGACCCTCGTTGCCCTGGATCAGAATCGGGGCACTGCGCGCGGATGTGATCTCGTCGACGGCGGCGGCTGTCGTGGCAACCAGTTGGTGTTCGGGCGCAAAGCGTCGCGCGACGACGGCAGCCAGCCGCTTGCCCAAACCGATATCGGCCAGAATTTCGTCGCGAGAGCTCGCTCCCGTGCTGCGCGCGAGTTTTTGCCAGGCTGGATCGTCCTCTGCGGGCAGGTTCAGGTGCAGCTCTTGCAGGGCCTGTTCCAGCAGCCGCTCGCCAAAGGCGACCGATTCCTCGTACTTGACCGTGCGCAGATAGTGGCGGATCTCTGACCGTGCGCGCCCGGTGCGCACGTAGTTCAGCCATTGCGCATTGGGACGTGAGGCAGGCGAGGTGATGATCTCGACCACGTCGCCGCTGCTCAGCTCTGTGCGCAGCGGCACGAACTCGTTGTTGACCTTGGTCGCCACGGCCTGGTTGCCGATGTCGGTGTGGATCGCGTAGGCGAAATCCACCGGTGTTGCGCCGCGCGGCAAGGAAATGATCTTGCCTCGTGGGGTGAATACGTAGACGGCATCCGGGAACAGATCGACTTTGACGTGCTCGAGGAATTCGCCGGAATCGCCCGTCTGGCTTTGGATGTCCAGCAGCGATTGCAGCCACTGGTGCGTACGCTTTTGCAGATCGTTCAGCGTGACATCGGATCCCTTGTAGAGCCAGTGCGATGCGACGCCTGCTTCGGCAATGTGATGCATGTCGCGCGTGCGGAACTGGAATTCGACGGGCGTGCCATAGGGGCCTACCAGCGTCGTATGCAAGGATTGATATCCGTTGACCTTGGGGATGGCGATGTAGTCTTTGAACTTGCCGGGCACCGGGCGATAGAGCTGGTGCAGCGTGCCCAACGCCAGATAGCATTCCGGCAGTGTGTGCACGATGACGCGGAATCCGTAGATGTCCAGCACCTCGGAGAAAGACTTTTTCTGTTCGACCATCTTGGTGTAGATGCCGAACAGGGTTTTTTCACGGCCGGAGACCTCGGCCTCTATGCCGGCGGCGGGCAGGGCGGCGCGTACCGCGTCGCTGATTTTGCCTATGACTTCGCGCCGGTTGCCGCGTGCGGCCAGTACGGCCTTGTACAGAACCTGATAGCGATTGGGATACATGGCCGCAAAGCACAGGTCTTGCAGCTCGCGAAACAGCACGTTCAAACCCAGGCGATGCGCGATCGGCGCATAGATGTCCAGCGTCTCGCGGGCGATGCGGCGGCGCTTTTCAGGGCTGACGGCATCCAGCGTGCGCATGTTGTGCAGGCGATCGGCCAGCTTGATCAGAATGACACGCACATCGCGCGCCATGGCCAGCAGCATCTTGCGAAAGCTTTCGGCTTGTTGCTGGGCCTTGGTCGCGAAATCCAGGCGATCGAGTTTGGACAGGCCGTCGACCAATTCGGCGACTTGTACGCCGAATTTTTCGGCGAGCTCTTGCTTGGGGATACCTTGGTCTTCGATGACATCGTGCAGCAAGGCTGCCGACAGCGCGTTCGCGTCGAGCTTCCAGGCCGCACAGATTTCTGTCACGGCGATCGGGTGCGAGATGTAGGGCGCACCGCTGGCGCGGAACTGGCCCAGATGCGCCTGATCGGCGAAGCGATAGGCTTCGCGCACCCGCTCGACGTCTTTCTTGTCGAGATAACTGCTGATGATCTCGGTCAGCGGCGCGAGCGAGGCGACAGGAGAGGCGGGGGTATCTGAAAGCGCGCCGTTAGCAGTCGTGCTGGAAAGCTCGACAGGCGAGTTTTTTTTGTCGGAACGGCGTCCGAGCCGTGATCCTGCTCGCAAGGCAGCGAGCAGGCCCGTAGAAGCGTACTTCAGCCGGGGAAAAGCCATGTTGCCGCCCCCTGGACTGGATCAGGTGGGGACTTTACGCAGCATTTCCAGGCCGGTATGGCCGCTGGCGATTTCGCGCAGGGCGGTAACGGTGGGCTTGTCTTTGCTGTCGATACGCGGGGCGTGGCCCTGCGCCAGCTCGCGAGCGCGATAGGTAGCAGTCAGCGTGAGCTTGAAGCGGTTGGGAATCTGATTCAGACAGTCTTCGACAGTAATGCGAGCCATGAGTTATACCTGGAACGGGCTGTGAAAAGGAGGATCGTCTCAGTGATCGGCCGGAATGCCCAACTGAGCGAACAGCGGAGCATGGCGAACGGCCTGAGACGAAAAACGTAGCCGGGCAGCACTGATCACCTGAGACAGTTCCGCCAAGGCTACGCTAAATTCTTGATTAATAATAACATATTCGCATTCCGGCGCGTGCGCGATTTCGCCGCCGGCCGCCAGCAATCGGCGAGCGATGACTTGGGGGGCGTCCTGGCCGCGGGCCTTGAGGCGATGTTCGAGTTCCTCGATCGATGGCGGCAAAATAAAAATGCCGATGGCTTGAGGAAAACGTTGCCGGACCTGGCGGGCGCCTTGCCAGTCGATCTCCAGCAGTACGTCGCGGCCGTCCTCGGTAGCTTGATCGATCAGGTCACGCGGGGTGCCGTAGAAATTGCCGTGTACTTCGGCCCATTCGAGCAGCGCCTGATTCTGGCGCAGGTCGTCAAATTGCTCTTTGGTGATGAAGCGGTATTCGCGCCCGTCAACCTCGCCACTGCGCGGCTCGCGCGTGGTGCAGGAAATCGACAAGACCAGTGATTTGTCATGGTCGAGCAGGGCTTTGACCAGGCTGGACTTGCCAGCGCCGCTGGGCGCAACCACCATGAACACATTACCGGGGCGTTTTGACATAAATCAGATCGACTAACGGGATACAGGACGCGAAGAATAACAAAATTACGCTTTTAACTATTATATTTGGTCTCCGAGCCCGAGTCCTTGTGACGGAGGATAACAGCGCCGGTGCCCCCGGAGTGACGCAGGATTATCACAGTTGTTTGCAACGCGAGTCGCGCGATTGCTTTAGGATTACGCGACGTAGATCCCTACAGAGAGACAAAAAAATGCAGTCAAATGAGCAGACAGGTATTTCGCCAGTGGCGTTGGTGACAGGTGCGGGTAGCGGCATTGGCCGTGCCGTTGCGCTGGAGTTTCTGGCGCAGGGTTATCGAGTGGTGCTGGCGGGCCGCCGGCGCGAACAGCTCGAGCAGACCCGTACCGCGGCTGGCGAAGACGGCGCACGCGCTTTGGTGGTGCCTACGGATGTCAGCGACGAGCAGGCCGTGCGCGAGCTGTTCGATGCAATACAGCGGGATTATGGGCGGCTTGATGTTCTGTTCAATAACGCGGGGCGCAATTCGCCGGCGGTACCTATCGAGGACCTGCCCGTGGACGTGTGGCGCGAGGTGGTGGATGTCAACCTCACGGGCATGTTCCTGTGCGCGCAAGCGGCGATTCGATTGATGAAGGCCCAACAACCCGGTGGCGGGCGCATCATCAATAACGGATCGATTTCGGCGCACGCGCCCAGGCCCTTGTCGATCGCCTATACCGCGACCAAGCATGCCGTGACGGGCCTGACCAAATCCATTTCGCTCGATTGCCGTGCGTACGGCATTGCATGCGGACAGATCGACATCGGTAACGCAGCCACGGATATGACCCAGCGCATGGCCGAGGGCGTGTTGCAGGCCAACGGAGACCGCCGTCCGGAACCTCGTATGGACGTCGGGCACGTGGCACATGCCGTCGTCTCAATGGCAAAGCTGCCGTTGGATGCCAATGTACAGTTCATGACGATCATGGCGACGAACATGCCGTTTGTCGGCAGGGGCTGATTCGCCGGGATTCGTTCGCGCCCACGCAATCAAAGGGAGCCGCCGGCTCCCTTTGATGTTGGATCGTACCTGCTTTGGGCGGAGATTACTGGCCCGTGTCGGCCTTGGCAACGAGATGGCCTTGAGGGGCAGTGTCCGGCTCAATGTAGCGCCGTGCCGCGACGTAGTGACGCGACCAGTAGCTGTTGTCCAGGCTGTCGACGCGGACTTTCGAGCCACGTGTGGGGGCATGGACAAACTGGTTTTGGCCGATATAAATGCCCACATGCGAGACGCCGCGACGGCGCATCGTCGCAAAGAACACCAGGTCGCCGGGTTTGAGCTCGCTTTTCTTGATGCCGGTACCCTCGAGCCGCTGCTCGCGTGCCGTGCGAGGCAATTCCATGCCGACGATCTCGCGATAGACGAATTGCGTCAGGCCACTGCAATCAAAACCGGCGTCGGGATCCTCGCCGCCCCAGACATAAGGGGTGCCGATGGTTTCCAGGCCGGCCCGCACGACCATGTCGGACAGGCTGGGAACCGTAAGGGGATCAATCAGCCGCAGGCCCTGCATCGAAGCGATTGCTTCGGGAGTCTTGGTGGCGTGAGCGGTGGGGAGCCAGCTGAGGCCGAGAGCCAAAAGCGGCGCGGCCAGGAATGAGGGGAGTATGAATAAATTAGGACGGACTTTTCGCGTCGGTGGAGTCATTTGCGACACTTCAACTTTCGGAGTGGGGCGGAATGGCTGACTACGTCAAGCCGGCGAAAATGTGGCGGGCATACAACGCAGCCACGGGGCATTGTAACCCATTGACGATTTTTTGCATTTTGGGGTTACTACTAACCTGATCGAAACAAATGATGGCGGGTTGAGGGGGATTTGGTGCTGTCATCGTGTTAATGCATGATAAGCATATGCTGCGTAGGCGTGCCGTTTTTACGGAAATCTAAAAAATGACTGTTGACTTTTCGATTGGTTCCCATAGTTCTCCGCCTTCTCTGGGGTTCGAGGCTTTTCACCAGGCGCAGGCCGCCGTTGAGCGCCTGACAGAGATTTATGGCCGCAATACGGCGTTTATCCGGGCGGCGTTTCAGGATGTGGTGAATGGCCGGGACCTGCCGGGGCCGGTGCGGGCGTATTACCCCGCGATCCGCATCACGGTGGATACCTATGATCTGATTGACAGCCGCCTGTCATTCGGCCATGTCGCCGAGCCGGGGGTATATCAAACGACGGTGACCCAGCCAACGCTGTTTCGTGACTACTACCTGGAGCAGATCGGTCTGCTGATTCAGAATCACGGCGTGGCAGTCGAGGTCGGGGAGTCGGATAGCCCCATTCCGTTGCATTTCGCCTTCCCGGAAGGCGCTTATGTCGAGGGTGAGCGCCTGTCGGGTATGCGCAGGCCATTGCGTGATCTGTTTGATGTGCCGGACTTGGCGGTGACGGACGATGCGATCGTCAATGGTTCCTGGCATGGCCGGGACGGCGAGCCGCGTCCCTTGGCGCCGTTTACTGCACCGCGGGTGGATTATTCGCTGCATCGCCTGCAGCACTATACGGCGACTGCGCCGTCGTATTTTCAGAATTTTGTGCTGTTTACGAATTATCAGTTTTATGTGGACGAGTTCTGCGCACGGGCCCGTGCGCTGATGGCCCAGGGCGGAGGCGATTACGATGCGCTGGTCGAGCCGGGTAATCGCATGACGCACCGTGGCGAGACGGCTGCGGCGGCGCCAGCGGGCGGCGTGCGGTTGCCGCAAATGCCGGCGTATCACCTGGTGCGTTCCAATCATTCGGGTATTACCTTGGTCAATATCGGCGTGGGCCCCTCGAATGCCAAAACCATCACCGATCACATCGCCGTGCTGCGCCCCCATGCATGGCTGATGCTGGGGCATTGTGCCGGGCTGCGTGATTCCCAGCGGCTGGGGGATTATGTGCTGGCGCACGGTTATGTGAGAGAAGACCACGTGTTGGACGACGATCTGCCCACATGGGTACCCGTTCCGCCTTTGGCCGAGGTGCAAGTGGCGCTGGAGCAGGCGGTGGAGGAGGTGGCAGGCTTATCCGGTTGGGAACTGAAGCGCATTATGCGCACCGGTACGGTAGCCAGTATTGATAATCGCAATTGGGAACTCCGGGACCATACCGAGCTGGTGCAGCGTTTCACACAGTCGCGGGCGATTGCGCTGGATATGGAGTCCGCGACCATCGCGGCAAATGGGTTCCGGTTCCGCGTCCCGTACGGGACCTTGTTGTGCGTGTCGGACAAGCCCTTGCATGGTGAGCTCAAGTTGCCGGGGATGGCCAGCGCGTTTTACCGGGACCAGGTGAATCAGCATCTGGAAATCGGGATACGGGCGCTGGAGCGCTTGCGGGATATGCCGCCAGAACGTCTGCATTCCCGCAAACTGCGTACCTTCATGGAGACGGCGTTTCAATAGCATTAAAGTAGTTAATTTTGATAAAAAACTACTTTGATGCCATTTTTTGGCTTGTTGAATGGCAATATAGTAGTTATTATTTTAATAACGCTACTTTATTGCTATGGATTGCTAGCATGAACAGCCTATCCGATATCGCCGATATTCTGCGAGCGCGCTTGCAACAGCAGGGACAGACGCAGGCTCAATTGCGCCAGTCCGCAGGGATTGCACAGCGCACGCTGACCAATGTCTTGAGCGGCGAACAGGACTTCAAAGTCAGCACATTGCTGGCACTGGCCGATCGCCTGGGGCTGGAAATGCTGTTGGTTCCCAAGGGCGCAGCCGCAGCGGTGGACGCGGGGGATGCGGTCAAGCCGAAGATTCCCACGCGCATCGAGGTCGCACGTCGACAACTAGGTGAGACACAATGAACGTGCAAGCACTGGCCATTTTCATCGGCGCCGAGCGGGTCGGCGTGCTGTTCCAATACCGCATGCAGGGGGCGGACGTGGTGACCCGTTTTGTGGCCGACGATGCTTTCGCGCATCAGCGGGATGCGCCGGTGGTGTCGGCCGCCTATGTGGCGAACTCTCCCGAGGATCAGGCTGCGTTCTGGGCGGATGTCCGTAGCGAGACGCTAAATGGACGTTATTCTCCGCAAAACGGTTGGCTATTGCCGGCATTTTTCCAGAATTTGCTGCCCGAGGGAGTTTTTCGCGACCACGTGGCTCGCGTGCGGGGTTGCGATCCCAAGGACCACTTCGAGATGTTGGCGGCGTGTGGCGGCGATTTACCGGGGAATGTCTACGCGCGGCCGGTCGAGTTGTCTCGCGACGAGTTGGCGCACTATGTCACACAGGACCAGGACGCGTTGGAAATGACCGTCACGGCGGACCCGATGGAGCAGGGCGTGTCGCTGTCCGGCGTTCAACCCAAGCTGGGCGTGATCAAACAGGGCCAACGTTATGTGGGACGAACGCGGGATCACGACACCCATATCATCGCCAAGCTGCCGGTGGTGGGCCAGCCGCTGTTGCCGGAATTGGAAGCGCTGTCCCTGCAATTGGCGCAGGTGGCCGGCGTGAATATTTGCGAGGCCTATCTCGAGCCGCTGGAACATCTGGCGGCCGAACACGGCTATGACTTGGGCGACGCGGATGCACGTACGCAGTTTCTGGCAGTCGTGCGTTATGACCGCGAGCCGGGCCGGCGTATTCATTGCGAGGATTTCGCTCAGGTGCTGGGCGCCATGCCCGAGCAAAAATATCAAGCCGCTTCCTATCTGGATGTGGCTGCGGTATTGATGGCGTTTCCATCCTTGGGCGAGCCTGCGGTGCATGAGTTGCTGCGCCGTATGGCTGTCAATGAGATGCTGGGCAATCCGGACATGCACCTGAAAAATATCGGTCTCATCTACGCGGATGGACATACGCCGCAGTTGGCGCCTGCGTACGATATTGTGGCGTATGCGGCCTATCATCCTTGTCAGGGACACGCGCTGCGCATCATGCCGGAGGGACTGGAGCCGCGCCGTCCCGGCAGATCCGGTGCGAGAGCAACTGCGTCCGAAAAGGCGCAAGCTCCCGCGTTCGGGACCCATCAGCCAACAATCGGCGGCGGCCATGTGCCATCAAGCACCAAGGCAGCACTGAAGCCCGCCTTGTCTCCCGCGATGCTGCGCGCTTTCTGTGCGCACCTGCGTATTCCGGAAAAACCGGCCGCCAAGGCAGTGAGCGACTGCGTAAAAGCCGCGCACGCGCAGTGGCCTGCGCTGATCGAACAAGCCAAGCTGACCGCTCGTCAAAAACAGAATCTATTGGCGCATTTCCATGCGCATCCCATGGTGAAATCGGTGCGCTGATGGCCGATTCGAAAACGGAATTCAACGGCGTTCGCCACGGCCGGCCCGAATGATGAAGTTTGTACTCTATGCCGTTGCCGTATTGGCCATCGCCCTCATCGCGGCCAGAGGGATCTTTCGTCTGCCGGATATCTCCGACCGTCCGATGCAGGCAGCCCTGCCGATGGACCCGAACACGCCGTTGGCCCAACGGGCGGCGCACGAAATGGCCGCGCGTCCGGACCTAAGCGGCGTGGTGCCCTTGGCCAGCGGTCATGACGCGTACGGCAGCAGGCTGGCATTGGCGCGGATGGCAGAAAGGTCAATCGATGCTCAGTACTATATCTGGCACGATGACACGACCGGCCAACTATTGCTAAAGGCGCTTTACGATGCGGCCCGCCGCGGTGTGCGGGTGCGGCTGCTGTTGGACGATAACGGTGTGCCAGGCCTGGACGACACACTGGCGGCGCTGAATGCGCTGGAT
>Ga0182746_1002493_pt1 | contig 13997 bp, 9 predicted proteins | sample eDN3rd30CBELigOP_FD_128881 | JGI IMG/M metagenome (GOLD analysis project Ga0182746, IMG submission 128881) | Enriched Organic Plus compost microbial communities from Emeryville, California, USA - eDNA 3rd pass 30_C BE-Lig OP (version 2) (version 2) ... | reverse complement strand
CGCACCGGTCGTCGAGGTCGAGGACGCGGCGACCGCGATGCGGTCGGTGCTCGCCATCGCCGCCGGCGTCGACGGTCCTGACGCGTTGCCGCCCGTCGTCGATGGCACCGCCACGGTCACCGTCGGCTGGAACCCCGAGCAGGTGGCCGACCACACCGGTGTCACCGCCACCTTCGGTGCCCCGCTGGCGCCGACGCTCACCGTCGTCCCTGACGCGCTGGTCGGCCGCTGCTGGCCCGCGGTGTTCGCCGCGATCGGCTCCGCCGCCACCGACTCCGGCTTCCCGGTCGTCGAGGGTCTGCTGAGCCTGGTCCACCTGGACCACGCCGCGCATCTCCTGGCGGCGTTGCCGACCGAGCCCGCCGAATTGACCGTCATCGCAACGGCTTCGGCTGCCCACGACACCGAGGTGGGCCGGGTCGTCCCGGTTTCGGTGACCGTGCGCAGTGCCGACGGCACCGAGCTGGGCAAGCTGGAGGAGCGGTTCGCGATCCGCGGCCGCACCGGCGAGGCCGAGCTGACCGACCCCGTCCGGGCCGGCGGTGCGATCTCGGACAACGCCACCGACACCCCGCGTCGTCGCCGTCGCGACGTCACGGTCGGCGCGCCCGTGGACATGCGGCCGTTCGCCGTGGTCTCCGGTGACCACAACCCGATCCACACCGACCGGGCCGCCGCACTGCTGGCCGGTCTCCAGTCGCCGATCGTGCACGGCATGTGGCTGTCGGCCGCCGCGCAGCACGTCTTGACCGCCACCGACGGCAAGCCGGTTCCGCCGGCCAAGCTGGTCGGCTGGACCGCCCGCTTCCTCGGCATGGTCAAGCCGGGTGACGAGGTCGATTTCCGCGTCGACCGGGTCGGAATCGACGTCGGCGCAGAGGTTGTCGAGGTTCAGGCCCGCATCGGCTCCGAGCTGGTGATGGCTGCGACCGCGCGGCTCGCCGCACCCAAGACCGTCTACGCATTCCCCGGCCAGGGCATCCAGTCCAAGGGCATGGGCATGGAGGTCCGGGCCCGGTCCAAGGCCGCCCGCAAGATCTGGGACAAGGCCGACAAGTTCACCCGCGAGACGCTGGGCTTCTCAGTGCTGCACGTGGTCCGCGACAACCCGACCTCGCTCATCGCCTCCGGTGTGCACTACGAGCACCCCGAGGGCGTGCTGTACCTGACGCAGTTCACCCAGGTTGCGATGGCCACGACGGCCGCCGCCCAGGTTGCCGAGATGCGTGAGCAGGGCGCGTTCGTCGAAGGCGCGATCGCCTGCGGTCACTCCGTCGGTGAATACACCGCGCTGGCATGCGTTTCCGGCGTGATCGAGCTCGAAGGTCTGCTGGAGGCGGTGTTCCACCGCGGCTCCAAGATGCACGACATCGTGCCGCGCGACGAGCGGGGCCGGTCCAACTACCGGCTGGCCGCGATCCGGCCGTCGCAGATCGACCTCGCCGACGAAGACGTCGAGAGCTTCGTCGCCGAGATCGCCGAACGCACAGGTGAATTCCTGCAGATCGTGAACTTCAACCTGCGCGGTTCGCAGTACGCGATCGCCGGAACCGTGCGCGGTCTGGAAGCGCTGGAGGAAGAGGTCGAGCGTCGTCGCGAGATCAGCGGCGGCAAGCGGTCGTTCATCCTGGTGCCCGGCATCGACGTGCCGTTCCACTCCAGCGTGCTGCGGGTGGGTGTGGACGACTTCCGGCGCAGCCTGGAGCGCGTCCTGCCGCGTGACCGTGACCCTGAGCTGGTCGTCGGCCGCTACATCCCGAACCTCGTGCCCCGGCCGTTCACGCTGGACCGCGACTTCATCCAGGAGATCCGCGACCTGGTGCCGGCCGAGCCGCTCGACGAGATCCTCGCCGACTACGACACCTGGCGTAACGAGCGGCCGATCGAACTGTGCCGCAAGATCGTCATCGAGCTGCTGGCTTGGCAGTTCGCCAGCCCGGTGCGCTGGATCGAGACCCAGGACCTGCTGTTCATCGAGGAAGCCGCGGGCGGACTCGGAGTGGAGCGGTTCGTCGAGATCGGCGTGAAGAACGCGCCGACGGTAGCCGGCCTGGCCACCAACACGCTGAAGCTGCCCGAATACGCGCACAGCACGGTCGAGGTGCTCAACGCCGAGCGCGACGCCGCGGTGCTGTTCGCCAGTGACACCGATCCCGAGCCGGAGCCCGAGGTTGAGGAAACTGCCGCTCCCGCAGCCGAAGCCGCTCCGGCCGCCGAAGCCGCTCCGGCCCCGGCAGCCGCACCGGCGGCCCCGTCGGGTGGTCCTCGGCCCGACGACATCACCTTCGACGCGGCCGACGCCACCGTGGGTCTCATCGCGCTGAGCGCCAAGATGCGCATCGACCAGATCGAGGCGCTGGATTCCATCGAGTCCATCACCGATGGTGCGTCCTCACGACGCAACCAGCTGCTGGTCGACCTGGGCTCCGAGCTGAACCTCGGTGCCATCGACGGTGCTGCCGAAGCGGATCTGGGCGCGCTCAAGGGGCAGGTCAGCAAGCTGGCCCGCACCTACAAGCCTTTCGGCCCGGTGCTGTCCGACGCCATCAACGATCAGCTGCGCACGGTGTTCGGGCCGTCGGGTAAGCGCCCGGGTTACATCGCCGAGCGCGTCACCAAGACCTGGGAGCTGGGTCCGGGCTGGGCCAAGCACGTCACCGTCGAGGTGGCCCTGGGCACCCGTGAAGGCAGCAGCGTTCGCGGCGGAGACCTGGGTGGTCTGCATCCGGGTGCGCTGGCGACTGCCGCTGACGTCGACAAGGTCATCGATGCCGCCGTGGCCGCGGTGGGTGCCCGGCGGGGTGTGCCGGTGAGCCTGCCCTCGGCCGGTGGTGCAGGTGGCGGCGGCGTGGTGGATTCTGCCGCGCTGAACGAGTTCGCCGAGAAGGTCACCGGTCCCGACGGCGTGCTGGCCTCGGCCGCGCGCACCATTCTGGGACAGCTCGGGCTCGATGCGCCGGTGGGAGCCCCCGAGGCTGCCACCGACGCCGAGCTGATCGACCTGGTCACCACCGAACTCGGTTCGGATTGGCCGCGATTGGTGGCTCCGGCGTTCGACGCCAAGAAGGCAGTCGTGTTCGACGACCGCTGGGCCAGTGCCCGCGAGGACCTCGTCAAGCTGTGGCTGGCCGACGAGGGTGAGATCGACGCCGATTGGCCGCGTCTGTCCGAGCGGTTCGAGGGCGCCGGACATGTCGTTGCCACGCAGGCGAACTGGTGGCAGGGCAAGGCGCTGGCAGCAGGCCGCACCATCCACGCCTCGCTGTTCGGCCGCATCGCGGCCGGCGCCGAGAACCCCGGAACCGGTCGGTATTCCAGCGAGGTCGCTGTGGTGACCGGTGCGTCGAAGGGCTCGATCGCCTCCTCGGTCGTCGGGCAGCTGCTCGACGGCGGCGCCACCGTCATCGCCACCACCTCGCGTCTGGACGACGACCGGTTGGCGTTCTACAAGGAGCTGTACCGCGAGAACGCCCGCTTCGGCGCCACGCTGTGGGTGGTCCCGGCCAACATGGCGTCCTACTCCGACATCGACAAGCTGGTCGAGTGGGTCGGTAGCGAGCAGATCGAAAGCCTTGGGCCGCAATCGATCCACCTCAAGGATGCGCAGACCCCGACGCTGCTGTTCCCGTTCGCCGCACCGCGCGTGGCCGGGGACCTGTCGGAGGCGGGTTCACGCTCCGAGATGGAGATGAAGGTCCTGCTGTGGGCCGTGCAGCGACTCATCGGCGGGCTGTCGACGATCGGTGCCGAGCGTGACATCGCCTCGCGTCTGCACGTGGTGCTGCCCGGCTCGCCCAACCGCGGCATGTTCGGCGGCGACGGTGCCTACGGCGAAGCCAAGTCCGCGCTCGACGCGCTGGTGAACCGCTGGAGTGCGGAGTCCTCGTGGGCCGAGCGGGTCAGCCTGGCGCACGCGCTGATCGGCTGGACCAAGGGCACCGGGCTGATGGGTCACAACGACGCCATCGTCAGTGCGGTCGAGGAGGCCGGTGTCACCACCTACAGCACCGACCAGATGGCAGCCATGCTGCTGAACCTGTGCACGGTGGAGTCCAAGGTGGCCGCGGCCAACGCGCCCATCAAGGCCGACCTGACCGGCGGCCTCGGTGACATCAAGATCGACATGGCTGAGCTGGCCGCCAAGGCTCGTGAGGACATGGCAAGCGCCGCAGCCGAATCCGAGGACGATGAGGACGAGGGTGCTATTTCGGCACTGCCGTCCCCGCCGCGCGGGTACAACCCGGCGCCCGCCCCGGAGTGGGCCGACCTCGATGTCGACCCGGCAGACCTGGTGGTGATCGTCGGTGGTGCCGAACTCGGGCCGTACGGCTCGTCGCGCACGCGCTTCGAGATGGAGGTCTCCGGCGAGCTGTCGGCGGCCGGCGTGCTGGAGCTGGCCTGGACCACCGGTCTGGTCAAGTGGGAAGACGATCCCAAGGCCGGCTGGTACGACACCACGACCGGTGAACTGGTTCCCGAATCGGAGATCGTGGAGCGCTACCACGACGCCGTGGTGGAGCGTTGCGGCATCCGCGAATTCGTCGACGACGGCGCGATCGATCCCGATCACGCCTCGCCGCTGCTGGTCAGTGTGTTCCTGGACAAGGACTTCAGCTTCGTGGTGTCCAGCGAGGCCGATGCCCGGGCGTTCGTGTCCTTCGATCCGGAGCACACGGTGGCCCGGCCGGTGCCGGACTCCAGCGACTGGCAGGTGATCCGTAAGGCCGGCACCGAGATTCGGGTGCCGCGCAAGACCAAGCTGTCGCGGACCGTCGGCGCGCAGATCCCGACCGGGTTCGACCCGACGGTGTGGGGCATCACCCCGGACATGGCCAACTCGATCGACCGGGTTGCGCTGTGGAACATCGTGGCGACCGTGGATGCCTTCCTGTCCTCGGGCTTCACCCCGACCGAGCTGATGCGCTGGGTGCACCCGAGCCTGGTGGCCTCCACGCAGGGCACCGGCATGGGCGGCATGACCTCGATGCAGACCATGTACCACGGCAACCTGCTGGGCCGGGCCAAGCCGAACGACATCCTGCAGGAGGTGCTGCCGAACGTTGTTGCAGCACACGTCATGCAGAGCTACGTCGGTGGCTACGGCGCGATGGTCCACCCGGTCGGCGCCTGCGCCACCGCGGCGGTCTCGGTCGAGGAGGGTGTGGACAAGATCCGCCTCGGCAAGGCCGACCTGGTGATCGCCGGCGGCTTCGACGACCTGACCCTGGAAGCGATCATCGGCTTCGGTGACATGGCGGCCACGGCCGACACCGAGATGATGCGCGCCAAGGGCATCAGCGACTCGAAGTTCTCCCGCGCCAACGACCGTCGTCGTCTCGGCTTCCTGGAAGCCCAGGGCGGTGGCACCATCCTGCTGGCCCGCGGCGATCTCGCCGCGAAGATGGGCCTGCCCGTGCTGGCCGTCGTCGGTTACGCGCAGAGCTTCGCCGACGGTGTGCACACCTCGATCCCGGCTCCGGGCCTGGGCGCCCTGGGCGCCGGGCGTGGCGGCAAGGATTCGCAGCTGGCCCGCTCGCTGGCCAAGCTGGGCGTCGGTGCTGACGACATCGCGGTGATCTCCAAGCACGACACCTCAACGCTGGCCAACGATCCCAACGAGACCGAGCTGCACGAGCGGCTCGCCGACTCGATGGGACGCTCGGCGGGCAACCCGCTGTTCATCGTCAGCCAGAAGACGCTGACCGGGCACGCCAAGGGCGGCGCGGCGGTGTTCCAGATGATGGGTCTGTGCCAGATCCTGCGTGACGGCGTCATCCCGCCGAACCGCAGCCTGGACTGCGTCGACGACGAGCTGGCCACCTCCGGCCACTTCGTCTGGGTGCGCGAGACTCTCGACCTGCGTGGGAAGTTCCCGCTCAAGGCCGGTCTGGTCACCAGCCTCGGCTTCGGTCACGTGTCGGGTCTGGTTGCCCTGGTGCACCCGGAGGCGTTCATCGCGGCGCTGGATCCGGCCGAGCGCGACGAGTACCGCAAGCGTGCCGAACAGCGCACGCTGGCCGGTCAGCGTCGACTGGCCGGAGCGATCGCCGGTGGGCGTCCGATGTACGAGAAGCCCGCCGACCGTCGCTTCGACCACGATGTGCCGGAGAAGCGTCAGGAAGCCGCGATGTTGCTGAACGCGGATGCCCGCCTCGGTGACGACGATCTCTATGTGCGGTGAGTGCATGCCCGGAGTCGTGAGCTAGGTTCGCTTCCATGGCGATTATGGGCATAGGCATCGATGTGGTTTCCATACCTGATTTCGCCGAGCAGGTGGATCGGCCGGGAACCGTGTTCGCCGAGACGTTTACGCCAGGTGAGCGCCGGGACGCCGCGGACAAGAGTTCGTCGGCGGCCCGGCACCTGGCGGCGCGGTGGGCGGCGAAGGAAGCGGTGATCAAGGCCTGGTCGAGTTCGCGGTTCTCCAAGCGGCCGGCCCTGCCGGAGGGGATCCACCGCGATATCGAGGTGGTCACCGACATGTGGGGCCGGCCCAAGGTGCGGCTGTCCGGCGAGATCGCCAAGCACCTGGAGACCGTCACCATCCACGTCTCGCTCACCCACGAGGCCGACACCGCCGCCGCGGTGGCGATCATCGAGGAGCTCTAGCCGGCTCGACAGTGCGGCTAATGTCGTCTCCATGACTGATGTCGTGCAGCGGGTCCAGCAGGTGTTGCCGTCGGTCCGGTCCGATTTGGAGGATCTGGTCCGCATCCAATCGGTGTGGGCCGACCCGGCCCGGCGCGACGAAGTGCACCGCAGCGCCCAGGCCGTCGCAAAGCTGTTGTCGGAAGCGGGCTTTCCCGAGGTCCGGATCGTCAGTGAAGGCGGTGCGCCCGCGGTGATCGCGCACTATCCGCCGCCTGCGGGTGCGCCGACGGTTCTGCTGTACGCCCACCATGACGTGCAGCCCGAAGGCGATCCAGCCCAGTGGGACTCCGCGCCGTTCGAGCCCACCGAGCGCGACGGCCGCCTCTACGGTCGGGGCACCGCTGACGACAAAGCTGGTATCGCAACGCATCTGGCCGCGATCCGGGCTTTCGACGGCAAGCCCCCGGTCGGCGTCACCGTCTTCGTCGAAGGCGAGGAGGAATCGGGATCACCGTCGCTGGGGGCGCTCTTGGCTGCGCACAAAGAGGCTTTGGCAGCCGACGTCATCGTCATCGCCGACTCCGACAACTGGAGCACCGAGATCCCGGCTCTGACCGTGACCCTGCGCGGCCTGGCAGATTGTGTGGTCGAGGTCGCCACCCTGGACCACGGCTTGCACTCTGGGCTGTGGGGCGGGGTGGTGCCCGATGCGCTGAGTGTGCTGGTTCGGTTGTTGGCAAGCCTGCACGACGACGACGGCAACGTGGCGATCTCCGGCCTGCACGAAGCGACCGCGGCTGACGTCGACCGCGGACCGGACTGGGTCCGTCATGAATCCGGACTGCTGGACGGAGTAGCCGAGATTGGTTCCGGCTCAGTGGTGCAACGTATGTGGGCCAAGCCGGCGATCACCGTCATCGGTATCGACAGCACGTCCATCGACAAGTCGTCGAACACCCTGATCCCACGCGCCCGCGCCAAGATCAGCATGCGGGTCGCGCCCGGCGGCGACGCCCACGCGCACCTGGAGGCGTTGACCCGTCACCTCGAGGCGCACGTTCCGTGGGGCGCCCAGGTCACGGTCACCCCGGGCGACGTCGGCCAGCCCTACGCGATCGACGCCTCCGGGTCGGTGTACGACGCAGCCCGTTCCGCGTTCCGCACCGCCTGGGGAACCGACCCGGTGGACATGGGCATGGGCGGTTCGATCCCGTTCATCGCCGAATTCGCCGAAGCGTTCCCGGACGCGACGATTCTGGTGACCGGGGTCGAGGATCCCGGCACCCAGGCGCACAGCGTGAACGAAAGCCTGCACCTCGGAGTTTTGGAGAAGGCGGCGACGGCCGAAGCGCTGCTGCTCGAGAAGCTGGGGCAATCAGACCGATAGGTCGCGACGCAGCTTGGCGACATGACCGGTGGCGCGCACGTTGTACTGTGCCACGGCGATCTTGCCCTTCTCGTCGACAACGAACGTCGAGCGAATGACACCTTGAACGGTCTTGCCGTACATGGTCTTTTCGCCGAACGCACCCCATGCCGTCAACACTTCACGGTCCGGATCGGACAGCAACGGGAAGGTGAGCCCCTCTTTGTCGCGGAACTTGGCCAGCTTCTCGGGCTTGTCGGGGGAGATGCCCACGACATCGAGACCGGCGCCGTTGAGTTCGGCGAGGCTGTCACGGAAATCGCACGCCTGCTTGGTGCAGCCAGGCGTCGATGCGGCGGGGTAGAAGTACACGATGACCTTGCGGCCCTTGTAGTCGGACAGCTTGACGACGTTGCCGTCGGCATCAGGCAGGCTGAAAGCCGGGGCGGTATCTCCCACCTCGAGGCGCGGGGTTGGCGGCATGCGTGGATATCCCTTCTTGTCGACCGGTTCCGTCGTGACGGCCCCGGCTGATCTAGGGTAGTGCGGCAGGGCAGCACGACGTGGAGCGGCTTGGAGGAGCAAACAGTGGCGAACCGGGACCCGGAGAGCATCAAGCGGGAGATCGATCAGGCTCGCGATCAGCTGGCGTTGACTGTCGACTCCCTGGCAGAGCGGGCCAACCCGCAGCGTCTGGCCGACGATTTCAAGTCGGCGGTGATCGGCTTCATCAAGAAGCCAGCGGTGACAGCGTCATTGGCCGGTGCAGGTGTGCTGGTGGTGGTCGTCGTCGTCCGACGGATCAAGCGACGTTGAGTTGATCCGCAGGGTGCGCCGTGGCGTGCCCTGCGGTACTCGCCGCTCAGCGGCTCCGGCTTGATTCGCCGCTCAGCGGCTCTAGCTTGATTCGCCGCTCAGCGGCGGCGGAACAGCAGGAAGTCCGCCAACGAGAAACTCGGGGGATTGGCGACCCGCCCCAGCCGGCTGCAGGTGTGCACCATGACAGGCCGGTGTGCAGCAACAAATGCGGCAGTTGATATCGCTGTCGGATCGGCGCCACGTGCGGTAGCCATCAGCTAACACCCCTCATCTTGGCGCAATCGCCACGCGGTACCGGAACGAAATAATTCAGCTAACTTGAGATTAACACGGTTTCCTGCGTCTGACCAGCGAAAGAGCCGGTGTGGGAATTTAAGCAGTAACTTACGAATGCGTCAACATTCGGCGGACGCAGGCTTCTGCTGCGTAACACCACGGTTATCAGCACATTATTGACGGGTGTCGGCTGAAGGCTCTCCGTAGTCCTTGCGGTTACCCACCGCAAATCCAACGAAACGCGCGCGACGGCGGCCGCAGCCTCCCGATGTGGCACCGAGCATGGTCGGTACGTTCGCAAAAAAGTTTGCTGGGACGCTGACCGAGGTCGATTTGTCATCGGCTTGCTTGTGCTGATCCACGCCGTTTTGGTGGGGAAAGGCGATTGGCAAACACTCGATCGTTTGATTGCCGCGGGCATCGTGTGCAACTCGGCGCCACTGGAGCGTGGTAGCTGAAAACTGCTGAACAGCAGGGCGGGAACGGTCCTTTCTCGCCGAACCGGTTGCTAGGGCATAGGTGTCCAGCTAAGGTCGACTGCGGGTCAGGAATGGGGAGGCGGGCCAGGGTTCTGACCTAGACCGCAACACGCGACGATCGTGTGACAAGGGGGTATTGCGTTGCAGCTAACTTTTTTTCCGTTTGCCAGGATGGCTGCGCGGGCTATCGCCGGTAGAGCGTGTCCCGACGGACTCATCGTCGGGATTCGCTGAAAACACCCGATGGTCCATGTCGAACCTCCGTGTGGCGATGTGGGCCGTGGTCACACCGACTGGAGGTAGCCATATGGCGCACGTGAGCGATGAGACCCTGGGCGATCTACGCCGGGAGCTCGACCGCTTCAAGAGTGAGCAGCACCGGGATCACGGCTATGCGGCCGCGCATCTGGCCGGGGCCGTGGAGATGCTGTTGGAAGAAGCCGAACCCAGCATCGGCGACCAGTTGGCCGAGCGGCGGTACCGAGCCTGATAGACGCACGGTCCCGGTAACTCTGAAACGCTGAAACGCAAAAACCCTGCCGAGGCAGGGTTTTTGGTTGGTGCGCCGTCAGGGTTTCGAACCCCGGACCCGCTGATTAAGAGTCAGCTGCTCTACCAACTGAGCTAACGGCGCGCGTGAGAGACAATAACAGGAGTTTCGCTCAACAGTGAAATCCGCTGGTGGCGGGCGTGCGGAGAGGTTCTGGTCGGCCTCATGGCGCCCGAAGCCTTAGACTCTTGCCAAGAATTTGCTATCGACGGTGCGAGGGGTAGGGCGAACATGGGGCAGGCCACGACGGTGACCCGTCCGTATCGGGGATTGTTCCGGCGAGCAGTTGTTGCCATGGTGCCGGCGATGATGCTGGGCCTGACGGCTTGCGGGGGCGAAGACCCCAAGGGCGCTCCGCCCATCATCACCGACAAGGGCACTCCTTACGGTGACCTGTTGGTGCCCAGGGTGAATGCTTCGGTGACCGATGGTGCCGTCGGGGTGACTGTCGACGCGCCGGTCACGGTGAGTGCAGAGAACGGTGTGCTCGGCGGTGTCACCATGACCAACGAACAAGGTGTCAGCGTCGCGGGGAAGTTCAGTGCGGACGGGCTGACGTGGTCGACTACCGACCCGCTGGATTACAACGAGCAGTACACCCTCAATGCGCAGTCGCTGGGGCTCGGGGGCGTAGCCAACCGCAGGTTGCGGTTCGAGACGCATTCGCCGGCGAACCTGACGATGCCCTACGTTCTGCCCAATGACGGGGAAGTGGTCGGCGTGGGCCAGCCGGTCGCGGTCCGCTTCGATGAGAACATCTCCGACCGGCTGGCCGCCCAGCGTGCCATCACCGTCAAGACCAACCCGCCGGTCGAAGGCGCGTTCTACTGGCTCAACAATCGCGAAGTACGTTGGCGTCCGGCGAAATACTGGAAGCCGGGCACGTCGGTGGACGTAACGGTCAATACCTACGGTGTCGAGTTGGGCGATGGGCTGTTCGGCCAGGGCAATGTCACGACACACTTCACGATCGGCGACGAGGTGATCGCCTCCGCCGATGACAACACCAAGACGCTGACCATTCGGCGTAACGGCGAGGTCGTCAAGGCCATGCCGATCTCCATGGGCAAGAACAGTTCTCCGACCAACAACGGCGTGTACATCATCGGCGATCGTTTCGACCACATGGTGATGGATTCGTCCACCTACGGGGTGCCGGTCAACTCGCCCAACGGGTATCGCACCGAAGTCGACTTCGCCACCCAGATGTCCTACAGCGGCATCTACGTGCACGGTGCCCCGTGGTCGGTCGGTAGCCAGGGCTACAGCAATGTCAGCCACGGCTGCCTCAACGTCAGTACCGCCAACGCCCGGTGGTTCTACGAGAACACCAAACGCGGCGACATCGTCGAGGTCGTCAACACCGTCGGCTCGGTGTTGCCGGGCACAGAGGGCCTGGGGGACTGGAACATCCCCTGGGATCAGTGGCGCACCGGCAACGCCAGCACGTGAGTCGATTACCTCAGCGGTAATCGACAACCCGCCTCGATTCGGTGAATCTGACTGAGTACCAGTCAATTACCGCGAAAGAGGCGACATGACCGAGCTCGGCGACACCGTTACCGCGTACCTCGACACCTGGAATGCCACCGATGCCGGCCAGCGGCGAGCACTGTTGGAACGGCATTGGTCGCGGGGTGTCACCTACACCGATCCGCTGGCCGAGGTGAGTGGACATGACGGGGTGTCCGCTGCCATCGAGGCTGTCCACTCCCAGTTCCCGGGATTTGTGTTCACACTCGTCAGCGGGCCCGACACCCACCACCGGCAGGCCAGATTCCAGTGGGGGCTGGGGCCGAGCGACGCCGATCCCGTGGTCGTCGGATTCGACGTACTCTCCACCGATGGTGACGGCCGGATAGAGACCGTGCTCGGGTTCCTCGACCAGGTGCCCGCCTGACTATTTCGCCGCGCGGCCAAGTGCCGCAAGCGATTCGGCGAGAAAGTCAGAGTCGAACGGTGGCATGCCGCCGATCTGGTCGCGGAAGCTCTGTGGGGTGTCGGTCCAGTCGTAGGTGAGGGTGACGTCGGTCTGGTCCCCGTTGGGGACCAGGTCGTACCGCCACCACCAACCGCCGGGCGCGTGGTGGCCCTGCTCGTCGAGCTGCCCGGGCAGCCAGGCGATCGACCGGTCCTTGTCGAACTCGGTCACCAGGTTGTGCATCACATAGTGCCCACCGGCGGCAGGCAGGAACATGTTGACCGCGAAGATCTGGCCGGTCCCGGTGATCGGCGTCGGCTCGATCGCGTCGCGAACCCAGTCACCCGGCTCGGTGTCGCAATGCCGAGCCGGGTCGGCCAACACGGCGAACACCTGGGGCGGGGACGCGGCGATGGTGCGGGTGACGGTGAAGCGCTCCGGGGCGGTCATGCGTTTGCCTTTCCGTACAGGCGGGCGACGTCGGGGCTGTCGAGCCAGCCCGAGTATGTGGGATGCGACGGCCAGCCCTCGGGCGAATCGAGCCATTCCTCCTGTCGGCCGTAGGGCAACACATCGATCAACGCGAAGGTGTGGCTGAGTTGTTCGGTGCCACGACCGTTGGTGTGCCACGTGCGATAGACGGTATCGCCGTCGCGCAGGAACACGTTCACGGCGAATCCCTCGCCCGGGGCAGCGTCGACGTCGGCGCCGAACGGGCTCTGCGACGACGAGAACCACTCCATCTGATTGCCGACCTTGTCGCGGTAGGCCAGCGCTTCGTCGATCGGTCCGTTGGTGACGATGACGAAGCGGGCGTCGTAGTTGTCCAGGAAGTCGAGCCGAGTGAACTGCGATGTGAAGCCGGTGCAACCGCCGCACTGCCATTCGGCGCCGTCGGTCCACATGTGGTGGTAGGTGATCAATTGACTGCGGCCGTCGAATATGTCGACCAGCCGCACCGGACCGTCCGCGCCGATCAGCGTGTAGTCGGGCAATTCCACCATCGGAAGGCGCCGTCGTGCTGCAGCGATCGCGTCCAGTTCCCGGGTGGCGGCCTTCTCCCGGCGCCGCACCTCGTCGAGCGCGGTGCGCCAGGTCTGCTGGTCGACTATCGGGGGTTTTCCTGTCGTCATGAAGGGCTCCTGATTGCTCGTCGGAGAATCTCGTTCTCTCAAGTGGACCCGCCGCGCGCCCGGAACTCATCGCAGGCGGTAATGTCCGACGAGCGAAGGGTGACCTAACACCTCGAGATGGACCATGGAGGTTGATCCAGAATGAGCGGTCAACGAGCCGACGCGGCCGGGCTGCGTCTCCTCGTCGTCGGTGCCTCGTCGGGCATCGGCCACGCTGTTGCAGTCAGTGCCACCGAACGCGGTGCCAAGGTCGCCGTGGCTGCGCGACGTATCGACCTCTTGAATTCCCTGGCCGAGGCCATCGGCGGATTCGCCTTCGAACTCGACGTCGAGGACTCCGCGGCCATCAATCGCGTCGTCAATGAGGCGGCCGACGCCCTGGGCGGTCTGGATGCGGTCGTGTTCACCAGCACGGTGATCCCGTTCGCCTACATCGAGGACACCGATGTGGCCACCTGGTTGCACGCGTTCAGCGTCAACACCATCGGCGCCAACAATGTGCTGCGTGCCGCGGCGCCGCGCTTGGCCGAGAACGGCGTGGTGCTGGTGGCTTCCAGTTACGACGTGGGTCGTCCGCGGGCCGGTGTGGCGGCATACAGCGCGAGCAAGGCCGCCCTCGACGAAATCTTGAACTCCTGGCGCATCGAACATCCTGAGCTGTCGCTGCTCCGGGTGGGGGTCGGCCCGACTGACGACACCGAGATCCTGCGCGGTGCCGACCGTGATCTGCTGGACCAGTTGGTCAAGACATGGGTGGCGCAGGGTGCGCTGCCCGCGCGGATGTCGGCCTTGCGCGACGTTGCGAACACGCTGGTGTCGCTGGTGGCGACCGCCTACGAGAATCCGTCGGTGGTGCCCGAGG